>Ga0335084_10000191_pt1 | contig 46352 bp, 48 predicted proteins | sample Lox_Sample_44_FD_206721 | JGI IMG/M metagenome (GOLD analysis project Ga0335084, IMG submission 206721) | Soil microbial communities from Loxahatchee National Wildlife Refuge, Florida, United States - Lox_Sample_4.4 | ecosystem: Environmental > Terrestrial > Soil > Wetlands | place: USA...
GGCCACGTCGAGTACTTCAAGTACATGCTCGACCTGCTGCGGGAGAAGGGCGGCGCGGAGATCAAGGTCTTCGGCGGCGGGGGCGGCGTGATCGTCCCCTCGGAGATCCGCGAGCTGCACGACTACGGCGTGGCGCGCCTCTACTCGCCCGAGGACGGGGCCATGATGGGCCTGCAGGGCATGATCAACGATGTGCTCGAGCGCAGCGACTTCGACCTCGCGCCTTTCGCGCCGAAGGAAAAGGACGCCGTCGCGGCGATCGCCGCAGGCGACCGCCGGGCTCTCGCCCGGGTGATCACCGCCCTCGAGAACGGCGCCTACGGCGCGGGCCTGCGCGAGGCGCTGGTGGAGGCGGCGAAGTCGCGCCACGCACCGGCCCTCGGCATCACCGGCACGGGCGGGGCCGGCAAGAGCTCGCTCACCGACGAGCTCGTGCGGCGGCTTCGCCTGGACCAGGGCGACCGGCTCAAGGTCGCCATCATTTCCATCGATCCGTCGCGCAAGCGCACCGGCGGGGCGCTGTTGGGCGACCGCATCCGCATGAACGCGATCGACCACCCGAACATCTACATGCGCTCGCTCGCCACGCGCGACACCGGCAAGGAAGTGTCGGCGGCCCTGCCCGAGGTGATCGCCGCCTGCCGGGTGGCGGGCTTCGACCTCGTGATCGTCGAGACCTCGGGCATCGGCCAGGGCGACGCCGCCATCGTGCCGTTCGTCGACGCCTCCCTCTACGTGATGACGCCGGAATTCGGGGCGGCGAGCCAGCTCGAGAAGATCGACATGCTCGATTTCGCCGACTTCGTGGCGATCAACAAGTTCGACCGCAAGGGTGCCGAGGACGCGTTGCGTGACGTGCGCAAGCAGGTGCAGCGCAACCGCGAGCGCTTCACCCAGCGTCCCGGGGACATGCCGGTGTTCGGCACCCAGGCGAGCCGCTTCAACGACGACGGCGTGACGGCCCTCTGGCAGGCGATCGCCGCGCGGCTCGTGGAGCGGGGCCTCAGTCTCGAGCCCGGCAGGCTGCCGAAGGTAGCGGTCAAGTCGTCCTCCGTGGGCCGCGCCATCGTGCCGGCCGAGCGGGTGCGCTACCTCGCCGACGTCGCGGCCGCCGTGCGCGGCTACCACGCCCGAGCCGAAAGCCAGGCCACGGTCGCCCGGGAGCGCCAGGCGCTGCGGCTTGCGAAGGCGATGTTCGAGAAGGCCGGGCACCCCGCGGCGCACTTCGACGCGCTCGGGGCCTCCAAGGACGCCGAGCTCACGCCGGCCTCGCGCAAGCTCCTCGACCAGTGGCCGAAGACGCGCGAGCTCTACGGCCGCGAGGAATACGTCGTGAAGATCCGCGACCGCGAGATCCGGACCGCGCTCACGCACGAGACGCTCTCGGGCTCGAAGATCCGCAAGGTGGCCCTTCCCCGCTACGAGGACGAGGGCGAGACCCTGCGCTTCCTGCTGCGCGAGAACGTGCCCGGCTCCTTCCCGTTCACCGCGGGCGTCTTCGCGTTCAAGCGCGAGGCCGAGGATCCCACGCGCATGTTCGCGGGCGAGGGCGATCCCTTCCGCACCAACCGGCGGTTCAAGAAGCTCTCCGAGGGCATGCCCGCGCACCGGCTCTCGACGGCGTTCGACTCGGTGACGCTGTACGGCTTCGACCCCGACCCGCGCCCCGACATCTACGGCAAGGTCGGCAACTCGGGCGTGTCGATCGCGACCCTCGACGACATGCGGGCGTTGTACGACGGATTCGACCTGTGTTGTCCCACGACCTCGGTGTCGATGACGATCAACGGCCCGGCACCCACGATCCTCGCGATGTTCTTCAACACCGCCGTCGACCAGCAGCTGGCGAAGTTCGAGCGCGACAACGGGCGCTCGCCCACCGACGACGAGGCCGCGAAGATCCGCGCCTGGACGCTCTCGACGGTGCGCGGCACGGTGCAGGCCGACATCCTCAAGGAGGACCAGGGGCAGAACACCTGCATCTTCTCCACCGAGTTCGCGCTGAAGATGATGGGCGACATCCAGGAATACTTCGTCCACCACGGCATCCGCAACTTCTACTCCGTGTCGATCTCGGGCTACCACATCGCCGAGGCAGGGGCGAACCCGATCAGCCAGCTCGCCTTCACGCTCGCCAATGGCTTCACCTACGTGGAGGCCTACCTCGCCCGCGGGATGCACATCGACGACTTCGCGCCGAACCTCTCGTTCTTCTTCTCGTCGGGCATGGACCCGGAATACACGGTGATGGGGCGGGTGGCGCGGCGCATCTGGGCGGTGGCGATGCGCGAGCGCTATGGCGCCAACGAGAGGAGCCAGAAGCTCAAGTACCACGCCCAGACCTCGGGCCGCAGCCTGCACGCGCAGGAGATGGCGTTCAACGACATCCGCACCACGCTGCAGGCGCTCACCGCGATCTACGACAACGCCAACAGCCTGCACACCAACGCCTACGACGAGGCGGTGACCACGCCCACCGAGGAATCCGTGCGCCGGGCGATGGCGATCCAGCTCATCATCAACCGGGAATGGGGGCTCGCGAAGAACGAGAACCCGAACCAGGGCGCCTTCGTGATCGAGGAGCTCACCGACCTCGTGGAGGAGGCGGTGCTGCGCGAGTTCGAGGCGATCGCCTCGCGCGGCGGCGTGTTGGGGGCCATGGAGACGGGCTACCAGCGCGGCAAGATCCAGGAGGAGAGCCTGCACTACGAGCACCGCAAGCACGATGGCTCCTACCCGATCGTGGGCGTGAACACCTTCCGCAACCCCCACGGCGACGCGACCCCCGGGAAGCTCGAGCTCGCGCGCTCCTCCGAGGAGGAGAAGCAGTCGCAGCTGAAGCGCCTGCGCGACTTCCAGGCGCGCCACGCCGGGGAGGCGCCGGCGGCGCTCGCCCGGCTGCGCGAGGCGGTAATCCACGATCGCAACGTCTTCGAGGTCCTGGTCGATGCGGTGCGGGTGTGCTCGCTGGGCCAGATCACCCATGCGCTCTTCGAGGTGGGCGGGCAGTACCGGCGGAACATGTGACGTTCCCCCAGCGCATCGCCTGCCTTACCGAGGAGCCCACGGAAGTCCTCTACGCGCTGGGCGAGGAACGCCGCATCGTCGGCATCTCGGGATTCACCGTGCGCCCGCCGCGCGCCCGGCGCGAGAAGCCGAAGATCTCGGCCTTCACGAGCGCGCGGGTGGACGAGATCGCGGCCCTGGAGCCCGATCTCGTGGTGGGCTTCTCCGACATCCAGGCCGACATCGCGCAGGCCCTGGTGAAGCGCGGCATCGAGGTCTGGATCGCCAACCACCGCACGGTGGACGGAATCCTCGGCTACGTTCGCCGCCTGGGCGCGATGGTGGGCGCGGCAGGCAAGGCCGATGACTATGCGCGCGAGCTCGAGGCCCGCGTTGCGGCGGTGCGCGCCGCGTCGCTTCGCCTTGCGCGCCGTCCGAAGGTCTACTTCGAGGAATGGGACGAGCCTCCCATCAGCGCGATCCGCTGGGTGAGCGAGCTGATCGGCATCGCGGGCGGGGATGACATCTTTCCCGAGCGGGCGGCGAGCCCGCTCGCGCGGGGCCGCATCCTCGAGGACGCCTCCGAAGTCGTGCGCCGCGCCCCCGATGTGATCGTGGGCTCCTGGTGCGGCAAGAAATTCCGTGCCGAGCGGGTGGCGGCGCGTCCCGGCTGGGCCTCGATCCCGGCGGTGCGCGACGGCGAGCTGCACGAGGTGAAGAGCCCGCTCATCCTGCAGCCGGGGCCTGCCGCGCTCACCGACGGACTCGACGCGCTTCATGCGATCGTCTCGAACTGGGCCGCGAAACACGAGCGGTTCGTCGCATGATCGCTTCGCCGTGCATCAACGTCTGCGCACTCGACGCGGAAGGCCTCCGGTGCCTCGGATGCGGGCGGACGATCGAGGAAATCGCCGGCTGGGGCGCGATGGGCGAGGCGGAAAAAGCCCGCGTCGTGGCGCGGTTGCCGCAGCGGCGTGCCGCCCGGTGTCCAGTTTGCGGCGCGACGTTCGGTTGCGGCGCGGCGGACGCGGACCACGCCTGTTGGTGCGCGAGCGTCCCGCCGGTCGAGCCCTCCATCGCGCGTGGTACCTGCCTGTGCCCGGCCTGCCTCGCCGCGGCCGCCGCGCCCGCCCGGAACGCCCGTGGGTAAGCGCCTCACGAAGATCGTCACTCGCACCGGCGACGACGGGACCACGGGCCTGGGCGACGGCACGCGCGTGCGCAAGGATGCCGCCCGGATCCAGGCGCTCGGTGCCATCGACAGCCTCAACTCGGCGATCGGCCGCGTGCTCGCCCACGAGCTGCCCGGTGCCGTGCGCGATTGCCTCGACCGGATCCAGCATGATCTCTTCGACCTGGGCGGCGAGCTCTCCTTGCCCGGTGTCTCGCGCGTCGACGAGAGCTATCTCGCGCGCCTGGAGCGCGAGATCGAAGCGTTCAACGCGCAGCTTGCGCCCCTCAAGGAATTCATCCTCCCCGGCGGGACGCTCGCGGCGGCGGACGCGCACCTCGCGCGCACTTCGTGCCGCGAGGCGGAGCGCGCCGTCGTGGCCCTGGGCGCGGGGGAAGCCGTGTCTGACGCGGCGCGGCGGTACCTCAATCGCCTCTCGGACCTGCTCTTCGTGATCGCGCGGGTCGTCAACCGTGCACAGGGCCGGGGCGACGTGCTCTGGCAACCGGGGAAGAACAGGGGCTGAGGCGGGCCTACTCGGCGAGCGTACGGGCGATGAGCAGCCGCTGGATCTCGCTCGTGCCTTCGTAGATCTGCGTGATGCGTGCGTCGCGGTAGTGACGCTCGACGGGATAGTCGCGCAGGTACCCGTAGCCGCCGTGGACCTGGATCGCCTTCGACGCGATCCACTCCGCCGCCTCGGACGCGAAGAGCTTGGCTTGGGAGGCCTCGGTGAGGCAGGGGATGCCGGCGCTCTTGAGGCGCGCAGCGTGGTGCACCAGGAGCCGGGCGGCGTTCAGGCGCGTCTGCATGTCGGCGAGCAGGTTGCCCACCGACTGGTGCTCGATGATGTTCTTGCCGAAGGTCTTGCGCTCGCGTGCGTAGGCTACCGCCGACTCGAGCGCGGCGCGGGCGATGCCGACGGCCTGCGCGCCGATGCCGATGCGCCCGCCTTCGAGGTTCGAGAGCGCGACGGCGAGCCCCTTTCCGCGCGGGCCCAGCAGGTGGTCTTCGGGAATCGCGCAATCCTCGAGCAGGATCGCGCAGGTGTCGGAGCCGCGGATGCCCAGCTTGTCCTCGGGCTTCTGCGGCACGAAGCCCTTCGCGTCGGCAGGAACGATGAACGCCGACAGCCCCTTCTTGCCGAGCTCGGGGTCGGTCACCGCGAAGACGATGCCGTACTTCGCCCGCCGGCCGCCGGTGATGAACTGCTTGGTGCCGTTGAGGACCCAGCGCCCCCGTTCCAGCACGGCCTTGGTGCGCAGGTTGTTCGCCTCGCTGCCCGCGTGGGGCTCGGTGAGGCAAAAGGCACCGAACGCCCGGCCCGCGGCCGCCTCCGGCAGCCACCGCTTCTTCTGCGCATCGGTGCCCCAGGACAGCACGCAGCCGCAGCCCAGGCCGTTCTGCACGCTCATGAGCACTGCCGTGGAGGCGCAGCCCGCGGCGACCTCCTCGATCGCGAGCGCATAGGTCAGATAGTCGGATCCCGTGCCGCCCCATTCCTCGGGCACCAGCATGCCCATGAGGCCCAGCTCGCCCATCTTCGCGAGCACGGCATCCGGGACGTAACCTTCCTCGTCCCACTGCGCGGCATGGGGCCCCAGCTCGGCTTGGGCGAAGTCGCGCGCCATGTCCCTCACCATGCGCTGCTCGTCGGTGAGGAAGTCGCCGTGCGCGCGCGTGAGCACTTCTACTTGGCGTCCTTGTCGATGGCGTCCACGCGGTCCTGCGCCTTCTGGTTCACGTCGGCCTCGAGGCCCTTGGCCGTGTCGAGAGCCTTCACCTGCGTGCCGAAGGCATCCTTGCGGGCGCGTTCGAGCGCGGCGGCCTTCTCCGCCTCGGCGTCCACCTTCGGCGCCTTCGACTGCCCGCAGGCGGCCGTCCCCAGCGCCACGGCGACCAGCGGTACCGCTATCGCCACGCAGCGCGGGCCCCTCATGCGCGGACGGCTTTCACCCTCTGGCGGATGTCGGCGCGTACCTTGGGGGGCAGGTGGTTCCAGCGGACCCCGGCCACGGCGCCGGCGAGCGCGAGGCAGGCCGGCACGCAGTTGCGCTCGGGATTGACGCGTCGAAGCTGCAGCCACGCATCCCAGAAGCCCACGCGCATCAGGGCTTCCAGCGAATCGATGCCCACGCCGCGCAGCTCCGCGGCGAGGGTCGATCCGATGTTCGGGGTGCGCTCGATCGGAGTAGCGGTCGTTGCTGTCGTCATGCCTACAGGACCTCCAGTGCGATTGCCGTTCCCTCGCCGCCGCCGATGCACAGCGCGGCGACGCCCTTTTTCAAGCCCCGCTTCTTGAGAGCGTAGATGAGCGTCGTGATGATGCGCGCACCCGTGGCGCCGATCGGGTGGCCGAGCGCGACCGCGCCCCCGTTCACGTTGACCTTGTCGGCCGGGATGCCGATGTCCTTCATGGCCGCCATGGTGACCACGGCGAACGCCTCGTTCACCTCGAAGAGGTCCACGTCGGAGGCCTTCCAGCCGGCCTTCTTGAGGACCTTCTCGATCGCGCCCACCGGGGCCGTCGTGAACCACTCGGGCTCGTGCGCGTTCGAGGCGTAGGCGAGGATGCGCGCGAGCGGCTTGGCGCCACGCTTCTTCGCCTCGTCCTCGGTCATCATCACGAGCGCGGCCGCGCCGTCGGAGATCGAGGAGGAGGTGGCCGCCGTCACCCTGCCGTCCTTGTTGAAGGCGGGGCGCAGCGTGGGGATCTTCTCCAGCTTCACCGTGAAGGGCGTCTCGTCGTCCTTCACCACCTCGTCGCCCGCGCGGCCCTTCACCGTGACCGGCGCGATCTCGTCGGTGAATGCGCCCGATTTCGAGGCGTTCACGGCACGCTCGGTCGAGGTCTTCGCGTAGGCATCCATCTGCTCGCGCGTGAAGCCGTACTTCTCGGCCGTCTTGTCGGCGAAGAAGCCCATGGGCTTGCCGACGTAGGCGTCCTCGAGGCCGTCGGTGGCCATGCTGTCGAGGACCTGGCCGGCGCCATAACGGATGCCGCTGCGTCCCTTGGGCAGCAGGTGCGGCGCGTTGGTCATGGATTCCATGCCGCCGGCGACGACGATCGTCGCGTTGCCCGTGGAGAGCTCGTCGAAGGCCATCATGGCCGCCTTCATGCCCGAGCCGCACATCTTGTTCACGGTGGTGGCGGGCGTGGTGTTGTTGAGGCCCGCCTTGAGCGCGGCCTGGCGCGCCGGCGCCTGGCCCTGGCCCGCCTGCAGCACGCAGCCGAAGATGAGGTCGTCGACTTCCGTGGCCTTGACGCCCGCCTGCTCGACGGCCGCCTTGATGGCGGTGGCGCCCAGCTCGGAAGCCGAGACGCTGTTGAACTTGCCCTGCATGGCGCCGATGGGAGTGCGCTTGGCGCCGACGATGACGATGCTATCCATGTTCCTCTCCAGTAAGCCTGCTAGACCGATTCTTCGTAGAGCTCGCGCCCGATGAGCATCCGGCGGATCTCGTTCGTGCCGGCCCCGATGTCGTACAGCTTGGCGTCGCGCAGCAGCCGTCCCGCCGGGAATTCGTTGATGTAGCCGTTGCCGCCGAGGCACTGGATGGCTTCCAGCGCGACCTGCACCGCGTTCTCCGAGGCGAACAGGATGCAGGCGGCGGCATCCTTGCGCACCGCGCGGCCGCGGCCCGCATCGAGCGCGCCCGCCACGCGGTAGCTGAAGGCGCGCGAGGCCTGCAGCTTGGTGTACATGTCGGCGACCTTGCCCTGCATGAGCTCGAAGGTGCCGATGGGCTGGTCGAACTGCTTGCGCTCATGCACATAGGGCAGCACGAGGTCCATGGCCGATTGCATGATGCCGAGCGGTCCGCCCGAGAGCACGGTGCGCTCGGTGTCCAGGCCCTTCATGAGCACCGTGGAGCCCGCGTTCACCTTGCCGAGCACGTTCTCGTCCGGGATCTCGCAGTCCTGGAACACCAGCTCGCACGTATCCGAGCCGCGCATGCCGAGCTTGTCGAGCTTCTGGGCGGTGGAAAATCCCTTCATGCCCTTCTCGACGAGGAAGGCGGTCATCGCGCGCGACCCCTGGTCCCTGGGCGCCGTGCGCATGTAGACGATCGCCACGTCCGCATGCGGGCCGTTGGTGATCCACATCTTCGCGCCGTTGGCGATCCAGCGATCGCCCTTCTTCTCCGCGCGGCAGGCCATGGAGCCCACCACGTCGCTGCCGGCGCCGGGCTCGCTCATCGCGAGCGCGCCCACGAACTCGCCCGAGCAGAGCTTCGGCAGGTACTTGCGCCGCTGCGCCTCGCTGCCGTTGAGGTAGAGGTTGTTCACGCACAGGTTGGAGTGGGCGCCGTACGCAAGGCCCACCGCGGCGCTCGCCCGGGAGACTTCCTCCATGGCCACCACATGCGCGAGGTAGCCCAGGCCCGTCCCGCCGTATTCGTCGGTCACCGTCATGCCGAGCAGGCCCAGGTCGCCGAGCTTGCGCCACATGTCCATCGGGAAGCCGTTCTTCGCGTCGATCTCGGCCGCGCGGGGGGCGAGCTCCGCGTCGCACATGCGCTTGACCGTGTCCCTCAGCGCATCGAATTCCTCGGTGAGGCGGGTATCGAAAAGCAAAGGCGGACTTTCAAGGATCGGGAGTGTAATTATCGCACTATTTGGCAGTCATCCGTATGGCGCCGTCGAGGCGGATCACTTCGCCGTTGAGCACCTCGTTCTCGACGATGTGCTTCACGAGGGCGGCGTACTCCTCGGGCTTGCCGAGCCTCGAGGGGAAGGGGACCTGCGCGCCCAGCGAGGCGCGGATCTCCTCGCTCATGCCGCGCAGCATCGGGGTGTCGAAGATCCCGGGCGCGATGGTCATCACGCGGATGCCGAACTTGGCGAGCTCGCGCGCGATGGGCAGCGTCATCCCGTTCACGCCGGCCTTGGAGGCGGCGTAGGCGGCCTGGCCGATCTGGCCCTCCATGGAGGCCACCGACGAGGTGTTCACGATCACGCCGCGCTCCCCGGAGGGCTCGGCCGGCTGCGCGCTCATCTTCGCGGCGGCCAGGCGGATGGCGTTGAACGTGCCCACCAGGTTGATCTTCACCGCGCGCTCGAAGCTCGCGAGCGCATGGGGGCCGTTGCGCCCGACGACCCGCTCTCCCGGCGCCACGCCCGCGCAGTTCACGAGGCCGTGGATCGCCCCGAAGGCCGAGACGCACAGGTCGACGGCCGCCTGCGTGGAAGCTTCGTCGGTGACGTCGGCGCGGATGAAGCGCGCGCCGGCCGGCGTGGGCTCGGCCTCGTTCAGGTCCGCGATGACGACCTTGCCGCCCTGGGAGGCGAGCATGGCCGCGGTGGCCGCCCCGAGGCCGGAGCCGCCGCCGGTGACGAGGAATACGTGGTCTTTGATGAGCATGTTGGCCTCGGATCAGGGATTGGCGGCGTTCTTCACGGCGACGAGCGGCAGGTCGTTCTCGCGGGCCCACGATTCCCATTCGCTGGCGTCGCGCTGCGCGAAGGCGGCCCCGAGCGATGCCGCGTCGAACGTGGCGAGCCCGAGCAATTCGCGAATGCGCGCCGCGAAGCGCGGCTCGAGGGCCGCGAGCGCGATCCATCCCTGCCGCGCTTGGTACAAATTATATCCGGGCAGGGCGCCGCCCAGGATCGCGCCCGGGCGCGTGAGCCCCTCGTGCAGCGGTTCGGCGAGGGCCACGGCCGCGTCGGCGAGCGCCACGCTCATGGCGCGCGCGGCGCCGCCCCGTTCGCGGCAGGCGAGCATCGCGAGCGCGGCGGATACGGCACGTTCGGCACCTGCCATGTCCGCGAACAAGGTCGGGGGCAGGTCCGGCGGCCGCACGAGCCCCTGCTCGGCCATGTAGGTGAGGTCGTGGCCTGCGAGCGCGTCATGGGGCGGCGCGTGCCCCACGATCGCCACGTGGCACAGGCGCGGGAAGCGCGCGGCGAGCGAACGCCCGTCGAGCCCGAGGCGCTCGAGCGCGGCGGGGCGCTGCGCCGTGACCAGCAAGTCGGCGTCGCCGAGGCGCGCGGCAAGCGCCTGCCGCCCGGCTTGCGACTTCAGGTCGAGGCGAAGGATCGCGGCGCCCTCGTGCAGCCGCGCGTACCACGAGGGGTTGTAGGTCTCGAACGGATCGCCTTCGGGGGGCTCGACCTTCACGAGCGAGGCGCCCCAGCCGGTGAGGCGCGCGCAGGCCGCGGGACCGGGCAGGTTGAGCGCGGTGGAGACCACGCGCACGCCAGCGAGGAGATTCATTCGATGCACCGCGATAAGATTGCGACCACGAGATTATGCCTGCCGCCCTTCCTCCTTCCGTCCGCGTGATCGTGCGCGGGTGGCTCAACTGCAACCAGGTCGTGCTGCTCGCGCCCGGGGACAACGTGCTCGTCGATTCGGGCTATTGCACGCATCGCGAGCGCACGCTCGAGCTCCTGGCGAGCCGCGACGGCCTCGACCGCCAGCCGCTCGAGCGGCTCGTCAACACGCACTGCCACTGCGACCACATGGGCGGCAACGCGGCGGTGGCGAGCGCCTATGGGTGCCGCGTCACGATTCCCGTGGGCGAGGTGAAGAACGTGCAGCCCTGGACGCCGCAGAGCGCCTTGATGCAGCAGCTGGGCCAGCGCGCCGATCCGTTCCGCTTCGACGACACGCTCGCGGCCGGCGACGCCTTCGAGGCCGGCGGCTTCGAGTGGGAGGCGCTCGCCGCGCCCGGGCACGACATGGACGCGTTGATGTTCTGGGAGCCCACCCACCGGCTGTTGATTTCGGGCGACGCGCTCTGGGAAAGGGGCATGGGCTGCGTGTGGCCCGACGAAAATGCGGCCACCTCGTTCGACGCGGCCCGCGAGACGCTTGCCGCGATCGAACGGCTCGATCCCGCGGTCGTGATCCCGGGGCATGGCGAGCCTTTCACCGGCGTGCGCGCGGCGCTCGAAGACGCGCGTGCCCGGCTCCACGCCTTCCAGAAGGATCCGGTGAAGAACGCGCGGCACCTGGCGAAGGGCATGTTCGCGTTCGCGCTGCTCGATCGCGAGAGCATGCCGGTGGGCGAGGTCCCGGCCTACCTTGAAAGCGTCCCGTGCTACCGCGAGCTCTCGGAGCGCTTCCTGGGCCTGGCGACGCCGGACCTGGCCGAATGGCTGCTCGCCGACCTGGCGCGCTCGGCGGCGATCGCGGTCTCCGGCGGGGTCGCGCGCCCCAACATGCCCGCCTGAGACGGCTCCGGGAAGCAGCGCAGCCCGTCGAGGTCGAGGATGCGAAGGCGCCCGTATTCGACGCGGATGAGCCCGGCACGCTCGAGCACCTGCAGCGACTGGTTCACGCGCTGGCGCGATACGCCGGTGAGGTAGCCCACCTCTTCCTGCGAAAGCTGCACGTCGGTGGCCTGCTCGGGATAGAGCAGCGGGTTGAAGAGGCTCGCGAGCGAGCGCGCGACCCGGGCGTCGGTCTCCAGCAGCCGTTCGTTCTCCACCATGCCGATGAACTGCCCGAGCCGCTCGTTCAGCTGCAGCAGCAGGAAGCGGTTGAACTCGATGCTGGTGTCCAGCAGCCACTCGAAGGTGGCCCGCGGCATGTAGGCCACGCGGCTCTCCCGCAGCGTCACCACGTCGTACTTGCGGTGGCGGTCCTTGAGGAGCGAGCCCTCGCCGAACCACCCGCCGCTCGTCACGCCCAGGAAGGTGGTCGTCTTGCCGGCGCTGTTCATGCTGGTCATCTTCACCAGGCCGTCGATGATGCCGATCCAGTGCTCGACGGGCTCGCCCTTGCGGCAGACCGGGACGCCCAGGGGCAGGGTGCGCACCACGGTCTCGGCCTCCACGCGCGCCACCTGTCCCGCCGTGAGGGAGCGGGTCCAGAGCGAGGCGTGCAGCAGCTGGGGAAGGGTTTCCATGGCCGAATTGTCGGCCAAAAGACACATTCGCGGGGAGGCGGCGGATACACTAGGCCCAAACGAGGAGGAGAGCGCCCGAATGGACGCGCCCGCTGGGACGATCGACACGTTCCCCCGCCTGCTGCTGCGGCACGCGCAGACTTTGGGCGACCGTCCCGCGATCCGGGAGAAATACCTCGGCATCTGGCAGGCGTGGACGTGGGGCCAGATGCGCGGCGAGGTCGAGGCGCTCGCCTGCGGCCTCGCGCAGGCCGGCCTCGGGCGCGGCGCCCATCTCGCGGTCATCGGCGCCAACCGGCCGCGGCTCTACTGGGCGATCACCGCCGCGCAGTCGCTGGGCGCCATTCCCGTGCCGTTCTACGAGGACGCGGTGGCCCAGGAGATGGTCTACGTGTTCCAGGACGCGGAGATCGCCTACGCGATCGTCGAGGACCAGGAACAGGCCGACAAGCTGCTCGAGATCCTGCCGCAATGCCCCAAGCTCAAGCACATCTGGTACGACGACTCGCGCGGGCTTCGCCACTATGGCCAACCCGAGCTCGCGCCCTACGAGCGGCTGCGCGACGCGGGGCGCGAGAAGGCGCACGCCGAGCCGCATTTCTTCGCCGCCGAGATCGCACGCGGCGCGCCCACCGACACGGCGATCATGATGTACACCTCGGGGACCACGGGCCATCCCAAGGGCGTGGTGCTCTCCCACGACAACCTCATCGCCTCGAGCCGCGCCTACGCGGAGCTCGAGCGCCTCACGCACGAGGAGGAGGTGCTGGCCTACCTGCCCATGGCGTGGATCGGGCAGAACCTCTTCTCGTACGCGCAGTGGATGGTGGTGGGCTTCCGCATCAACTGCCCGGAATCGGCCGACACCGTGATGAACGACATGCGGGAGATCGGGCCCACGTACTACTTCGCGCCGCCGCGCGTGCTGGAGGGCCTGCTCACCGCGGTCACCATCCGCATGGAGGACGCGAGCTGGGTGAAGCGGCGCATGTTCCAGTACTTCATGGAGCTCGCGCGGCGCGTGGGCTCGCGGCTGCTGGACGGATTGCCGGTGGCCATCCACGACCACCTGCTGTACTTCCTCGGTGACCTCTTCGTCTACGCGCCGCTCAAGAACGCGCTGGGCATGTCGCGCGTGCGCGTGGCGTACACGGCGGGCGAGGCGATCGGCCCGGACCTCTTCGTCTTCTACCGCTCGCTGGGCATCAACTTGAAGCAGCTCTACGGCTCGACGGAAACGTCGGTGATGGTGTGCGTGCAGCCCGACGGCGCGGTGAAGCCCGATACCGTGGGCCCGCCCATGAAGGGCGTGGAGATCCGCGTGCTCGAATCGGGCGAGATCGTGCTGCGCTGCCCGGGCCTGTTCCGCGCGTACTACAAGAACGACGACGCCACGCGCGAGGCGAAGGACGCCGAGGGCTGGTTCCACACCGGCGATGCGGGCTTCTTCGATTCCACCGGCCACTTGAAGATCATCGACCGCGCCAAGGACGTGGGGAAGCTTTCCGACGGCACGCTGTTCGCCCCCAAGTACCTCGAGAACAAGCTCAAGTTCTTCCCGTACATCAAGGAGGCGGTGGCGTTCGGCCACGGCCGGGGCGAGGCGACCGCGATGCTCAACATCGACGTCCAGGCGGTGGGGGATTGGGCCGAGCGCCGCGGCATCCCCTACTCGGGCTACACGGACCTCGCCGCCAAGCCCGAGGTCGCCGAGCTCCTGCGCGGCTGCGTCGAGAAGGTGAACGCGGACCTCTCGCGCGACGAGCGGCTGTGCGGCAGCCAGATCCACCGCTTCGTGGTGCTGCACAAGGAGCTCGACGCCGACGACGGCGAGCTCACCCGCACGCGCAAGGTGCGGCGCGGCTTCATCGGCGAGAAGTACGCCACCATCGTCGACGCGCTCTACGCGGGCGCCGAGCGCTGCATCGTCGAGGCGCAGGTGCGCTTCGAGGACGGGCGCGTGGGCAGCGTGCGCGCCGAGCTCTCCGTGCACCGCGCGAAGACGTACGCGGCCCAGGCGCTGGCGGCATGAACCTGCGCGAGCTCGAGCCCGGCACCGGGCAGCGCAAGGTGGGCGAGGTGATCCTCGCGGTGGAGGGCGTCGCGCTCGCCTTCGGCGGCGTGAAGGCGTTGAGCGACGTGAGCTTCGACGTCCGCGAGCACGAGATCCGCGCCATCATCGGCCCCAACGGCGCGGGCAAGAGCTCGATGCTCAACGTGCTGAACGGCGTCTATCGCCCGCAGCAGGGCCGCATCACCTTCCGGGGCGAGACGCGCTCCCACATGGACCCGCACCGCTCGGCCGAGCTGGGCATCGCGCGCACGTTCCAGAGCCTCGCGCTCTTCAAGGGCATGAGCGTGCTCGACAACATCCTGGCGGGCCGCAACCTGATGATGAAGTGCAACCTGCTGCTCCAGGCGTTGCGCGTGGGGCCGGCGCTTCGCGAGGAGATCGAGCACCGCCGCCGCGTCGAGGAGATCATCGATTTCCTGGAGATCCAGCACGTGCGCAAGACGCCGGTGGGGCGGCTGCCCTACGGCCTGCAGAAGCGCGTGGACCTGGGGCGGGCGCTTGCCGCGGAGCCGCGCGTGCTGCTCCTCGACGAGCCCATGGCCGGCATGAACGTGGAGGAGAAGCAGGACATGAGCCGCTTCATCCTCGACGTGAACGACGAGTTCGGCACCACCATCGTGCTGATCGAGCACGACATGGGCGTGGTGATGGACCTGTCCGACCGCATCGTGGTGCTCGATTACGGGCGCAAGATCGCCGACGGCACGCCCGACGAGGTGCGCGCCTCGCAGGCGGTCATCGACGCCTACCTCGGGGTGAAGCACTGATGGAGGCGCTGCGCCGCCCGGTCACGCTCGCCTTCTTCGCGCTGCTCGCAGCGGGCGCGGTCTCGCCGATGCTGATCGGGTCGGCCCGGTTCCCGCAGTGGCTCGAGGTGGCGCTCGGCGGCCTGCTCACCGGCGTGCTCTATTCGCTGGTGGCCCTGGGCCTCGTGCTCATCTTCAAGGCCTCGGGCGTCTTCAACTTCGCGCAGGGCGCCATGGTGCTCTTCGCGGCGCTCACGCTGGTGCGCCTCGCCGAGAAGATGCCGCTGGTGCTCGCGATCGCGCTCACGCTCGCCATCATGGTCGCCATGGCGTGGATCATCGAGCGCGTGGTGCTGCGCCCGCTCGTGAACCAGGAAGGCATCGTGCTCTTCATGGCCACCCTGGGCGTAGCGTATTTCCTCGACGGCTTCGGCCAGTCCGTCTGGGGCAGCGACATCTACACGCTGCACGTGGGCATGCCCAAGGAGCCGAAGATCATCCTCGAAAGCGTGTTCGACGGCGGCGTCCTCCTCGACATGGAGGACGTGGTGGCCGCCGTGATCGCCGCGGTGCTGGTGGCCGCCCTCACGCTCTTCTTCCAGAAGACCGGCACGGGCAGGGCGCTGCGCGCCGTGGCCGACGACCACCAGGCGGCCCAATCGGTGGGCATCCCGTTGAACCGCATCTGGGTGATCGTCTGGAGCGTGGCGGGCCTCGTGGCGCTGGTGGCCGGGATCGTGTGGGGCTCGAAGCTGGGCGTGCAGTTCTCGCTCTCGCAGGTGGCGCTGAAGGCGCTGCCCGTGGTGATCCTCGGCGGCTTCACCTCGATCCCCGGCGCGATCGTGGGCGGGCTCATCATCGGCCTGGGCGAGAAGCTCTCCGAGGTGTACCTCGGTCCCGCCTTCGGCGGCGGCATCGAGAACTGGTTCGCGTACGTGCTGGCGCTCGTCTTCCTGCTGTTCCGCCCCGAAGGATTGTTCGGGGAAGAGACCATCGACCGGGTGTGACGCCGTGATCTACCGCGAGACCGGCCAATTCAAGACGACGTACGCGTCGGACCAGCAGCTCTTCCCGATCCTGCAGGACCGCGTGTTCGTGATCGGGCTGCTCGCCTTCGCCTTCGTGGCCGTGCCCTTCCTCGCGACCGACTACCTCTTTCGCGCGATCCTCACGCCGTTCCTCATCCTTTCGCTCGCCGCCCTGGGGTTGAACATCCTCGTGGGCTACTGCGGCCAGGTCTCGCTCGGCACGGGCGGCTTCATGGCGGTGGGCGCATACGCGGCCTACAACTTCGCGGTGCGCGTGCCGCAGCTCGACCTGCTGGTGGTCTTCATCCTCGCGGGCCTGTGCGCCGCGCTGGTGGGCGTGGTGTTCGGCGTCCCGAGCCTGCGCATCAAGGGCTTCTACCTCGCGGTGGCCACGCTCGCCGCGCAGTTCTTCATCGACTGGGCGTTCGCGCGCATCGCGTGGTTCACCAACGACACGCCCTCGGGCTCGGTGTCGGCGCCCCCGCTGGAGTTCTTCGGCTACCTCGTGCACGGCCCGCAGGAGAAGTACCTGCTGGTGCTCGCGATCGTCTCGGTGGCCGCGCTCGTCGCGCGCAACCTCACGCGCGGGGCGATCGGGCGCTCGTGGATGGCCACGCGCGACATGGACGTGGCGGCCGAGGTGATCGGAATCCGCCCGCTCACCGCCAAGCTCACCGCCTTCGCGGTGAGCTCCTTCTTCGTCGGCATGGCGGGCGCCCTGTGGGCGTTCGTCTACCTCGGGTCCTGGGAGCCGCTCGCGTTCGACGTGAACCGCTCGTTCCAGCTGCTCTTCATGGTGATCATCGGCGGGCTGGGCTCGATCCTCGGCTCGTTCCTGGGCGCGGCGTTCATCGTGATCCTGCCGCTCGTCCTCAACCAACTGCCCACCGCGCTCGGCATCCCGCTGTCGACCGCGATGATTTCCCACATCGAGTTCATGGTGTTCGGGGCGCTGATCGTCTTTTTCCTGATCGTCGAGCCGCGCGGCCTTGCGCGGCTGTGGGCGATCGGAAAGGAGAAGCTGCGCCTGTGGCCGTTTCCGCACTGAGGTCCTGATGTCACTGACAAAGAGGAGGATGGAGATGAAACGCGATTTGCGCATCAAGGCGGCGGCGGTTGCGCTCGCCGTGGCAGGAACCTTCGGCGTGGCGCTCGAAGCGCTCGCCCAGTCCAACGAAATCTTCGTGCCGGTGCTGGTGTACCGCACCGGGCCGTACGCGCCCAACGGCGTGCCGTGGGCCGACGGCTTCGTCGACTACCTGAAGCTCGTGAACGCGCGCGACGGCGGCGTGAACGGCGTGAAGATCGCCTACGAGGAGTGCGAGACGGGCTACGCGACCGACCGCGGCGTCGAGTGCTACGAGCGCCTGAAGAGCAAGCACCCGGTCGCGTTCAGCCCGCTGTCGACCGGCATCACCTACGCGCTCACCGACAAGGTGTACGGCGACCACATCGTGCTCATCACCGCGGGCTACGGCCGCGCCGACTCGGTGGACGGCGCGGTGTTCAAGTGGAACTTCCCGATGCTCGGCACCTACTGGGACGGCGCCGACATCCTCGTGCAGCACGTGAAGAAGAAGGGCTCGCTCAAGGGCAAGAAGATCGCGCTGGTGTACCACGACTCGCCGTACGGCAAGGAGCCGATCCCCGTGCTCGAGGAGCTCGCGAAGAAGGAGGGCTTCGAGCTCGTGAAGCTGCCGGTGACCGCGCCCGGGGTCGAGCAGAAAGCCACCTGGCTGCAGATCCGCCAGCAGCGGCCCGACTACGTGTTCGTGTGGGGCTGGGGCGTCATGAACTCCACCGCGCTCAAGGAGGCGATCGCGGTCTCGTACCCGCGCGGGCAGATCTACGGCGTGTGGTGGTCGGCCGCCGAGCCCGACGTGGTGCCCGCCGAGATGGCGGCCAAGGGCTACAACGGGCTGGCACTCGGGCACTCGGCCGAGAAGACCAACCCGATCCACAAGGACATGGTGAAGTACCTGTACGACAAGGGTCAGGGCACCGCCAAGAGCAAGGACGAGATTGGCAGCGTCCTGTACAACCGCGGCATGCTCTCGGCGATACTCACGGTCGAGTCGATCCGTTCCGCGCAGAAGAAGTACGGCAACCGCGTGGTCACGGGCGACGAGGTCCAGTGGGGCGCCGAGCACCTCACGATCGACGCGACCCGCATCAAGGCCCTCGGCGTCGACGGGATGATGCAGCCGGTGAAGACGTCCTGCGCGGACCACGGCGGTGTGCACATGGCGCGCATCCACACGTGGGACGGCGGCGAGTGGAGCTATACGTCGGACTGGTACAAGTCCGAGTCCAACGTGCTGAACCCGATGATCAAGGCCTCGGCCGAGAAGTACGCGGCCGAGAAGAAGATCACGCCGGCCGATTGCGGGAAGGCCTCGTAGGACGGTGAACGCGGCAGCGAAACCCCAGCCCGGGAAGACCCTTCTCGAGGTGAACGGCATCGAGGTGATCTACAACCACGTGATCCTCGTGCTGAAAGGGGTTTCGCTCGCCGTTCCCGAAGGCGGCATCGTGGCGCTGCTGGGCGCCAACGGGGCCGGCAAGACCACGACGCTCAAGGCCATCTCCAACCTGCTCTTCGCGGAGCGCGGCGAGGTGACCAAGGGCTCGATCCATTTCGGCGGCGAGCGCATCGACCGCCTCAATCCCTCGGAGCTGGTGAGGCGCGGCGTGATCCAGGTGATGGAAGGACGCCATTGCTTCGCGCACCTCACCATCGAGGACAACCTGCTCACCGGCGCCTACACGCGGCAGGCCTCGCGCGCCGAGATCCGCGAGGACCTCGAGCGCGTCTACGCGTTCTTCCCGCGCCTGAAGACCCGGCGCGCCTCGCTCGCCGGCTACACCTCGGGGGGCGAGCAGCAGATGACGGCCATCGGGCGCGCGCTCATGGCCCGGCCGCGCATGATCCTGCTGGACGAGCCCTCCATGGGGCTCGCGCCGCAGATCGTCGAGGAGATCTTCGAGATCGTGAAGAACCTGAACGCCACCGGCGTGAGCTTCCTGCTCGCCGAGCAGAACACGATGGTGGCCCTGCGCTTCGCCGACTTCGGCTACATCCTGGAGAACGGCCGCGTGGTCCTGGAGGGCTCCGCGGAGGGCCTGGCGAAGAACGAGGACGTGAAGGAGTTCTACCTGGGCATCGCGAGCGGCGGGCGGCGCAGCTTCCGCGAGACCAAGCACTACCGGCGCCGCAAACGCTGGCTCGCCTGAGCATGGCGGCCCACTACGACGCGCTGGAGACGCGCTCCCGCGAGGCCCGCGAGCGCGACCTCTTCGCGCGCCTTCCGGCGCAGCTCGAGCACGCGCGCAGCCAGGCGCCGTTCTATGCCGAGGCGCTGCGCGGGGCGGACCTCGCTGCGGTGACTTCCCGGGCCGCGCTCGCAGGACTGCCCATCACGCGCAAGTCGGACCTGGTCGAGCTGCAGGCGAGCCGGCGTCCGTTCGGTGGCCTGAACGCGACACCCCCATCGGGCCTTGCGCGGATCTTCGCGTCCCCCGGCCCGATCTACGATCCCGAAGGCCGCGGCCCGGATTTCTGGCACACGGCACGGGCGTTGCACGCGGCGGGCTTCCGGGGCGGCGACGTGGTGCTCAATTGCTTCTCCTATCACCTCACGCCCGCGGGGAGCATGTTCGAGACGGGGCTGCATCATCTGGGCTGCGCCGTGATTCCCGGCGGCGTGGGCCAGACCGAGCTGCAGGCGCGCGTGGTCGCGGACCTGCGGCCAGCCGGCTACGTGGGCACGCCGTCGTTCCTCAAGCTCATCCTCGAGAAATGCGACGAGCTCGGGGTGGATTCCTCGAGCCTCACGCGCGCGCTCGTCTCGGGCGAGGCTTTCATGCCGGCGGTGCGCACCTTCCTCGCCGGGCGCGGGATCGAGGGCCTGCAGGCCTACGGCACCGCCGACCTCGGCGTCGTCGCCTACGAGACCGAGTCGCGCGAGGGCCTGGTGGTGAGCGAGGAGCTCATCGTCGAGATCGTGGAGCCCGGCTCGGGCGAGCCGGTCGCGGGGACCGGGGTGGGCGAGGTGGTCGTCACGACCTTCAATCGCGACTATCCGCTGGTGCGCTTCGCCACCGGCGACCTCTCGGCGGAGCTCGCGGGTGCGAGCCCGTGCGGCCGGACGAACCTGCGCATCAAGGGATGGATGGGACGGGCGGACCAGGCGACGAAGGTTCGCGGCATGTTCGTGCATCCGCACCAGGTAGCCGAAGTGCTGCGTCGCCACGGGATCAAGCGGGGCCGGCTGGTGGTCGGCAACGAGGGCGGCGAGGACCGCATGGTGCTTTCGGTCGAGGGGCCGGGCCCCGGCGACGCGGGACTCGTCGCGGCCATCGAGGCCACCTTGCGCGACGTTCTCAAGGTGCGCGGGCAGGTATCGTTCGTGGCCCCCGGGAGCCTGCCGGACGACGGCCGCGTCATCGTCGATGCCCGGGTTTACGGGTGAGTCAATAGTACCCACTAAAACAACGGGTTAGAAGCCAGCGGCCGGCCTCCTGCGGAATGCTCCATTGTGGGGACGGTCCAAGTTTGATAAGCACTCTCCGGTGGACTACACTTAACGGCTTTTCCGGGCGCTCCCGGCCCTCATTTCTCCTTCCGGAGCCCCCCGGGAAGAAACCCCCCGCAGCGAGGATCAATGGCAAGCAAATCGAAGACCCTGACCGAGGCCGAAGTCATCAAGATGCCGAAGTCGGACTACATGAACGCCGCCCAGCTCAAGTTCTTCCGCGAGCGGCTCATGGACCTGCAGCGCCAGCTTCGCGAGAACGCGGGCGCCACCACCGAGCACCTGCGCGAGCTCTCGTTCGCGCCGGACCCGGCCGACCGCGCGACCCTCGAGGAAGAGCACGCCCTCGAGCTTCGCACGCGCGATCGCGAGAGGAAGCTGCTCAAGAAGATCGACCAGGCGCTCGCCCGCATCGACGACGGCAGCTACGGCTACTGCGAGGAAACCGGCGAGCCCATCGGCATCCAGCGCCTGCTCGCCCGGCCCACCGCGACCCTCACCATCGAGGCGCAGGAGCGGCGGGAAATGAAGCAGAAGCTCTACGGGGAGTAACCCCCAGCCGCCGAAATCTTGGCGGGATTTTCCAAAGCCGCGCGAGCTCCCCGACCTATAATCGGCGCATGAGCGCGACCTCCTACGCCGCGGCGGTCGAGCCCGTCGCACAGACCGCCATCCATACCGACGCCGCGGGCCTCGACGCCGGCGACGTGAGCGTGCCGGCGAAAGACGGGCCCATCGCCGCGTATTACGCGAGGCCGGCTGGCGGTGCCCACCTGCCGATCGTCCTGCTCGTGCACGAGATCTGGAGCGTGCACGAGTACTTCAAGGACCTGTGCCGGCGTCTCGCGAAGCGCGGCTACCTCGCGGTCGCGCCCGACCTCTTCGGCCGGCAGGGCGACGTCACGAACCTCGAGCGCGACGACATCTGGAAGATCGTCTCGCGCGTGCCCGATGCGCAGGTGATGACGGACCTCGACGCGGCCGCCGACTGGGCGGCGGCCCACGGCGGCGATCCCGCGCGGCTCGGCATCACCGGTTTCTGCTGGGGCGGGCGCATCACGTGGCTCTACGCGGCGCACAGCGCGCGCCTGAAGGCCGGCGTCGCCTGGTACGGCAAGGTGGAGGGAGCGCCGGACGAGCTGAAGCCCCGCCATCCGGTGGACGTCGCGCGGGAGCTGAAGGCCCCGGTGCTCGGCCTCTACGGCGGCGCCGATGCGGGCATTCCCAACGACAGCGTCGATCGCATGCGCGCGGCGCTCGCCGCCGCGGGCAGGCCCGCGCAGATCCACACCTATCCGGACGCGCCGCACGCGTTCCACGCCGACTACCGGCCCAGCTACCGTGCCGAAGCGGCCGAGGACGGCTGGCGGCGCATGCTCGGCTGGTTCGCGCGCCACGGGGTGGCCTGAAAGCGCGGTCGGAGGATGCCGGCGTGAATCCGCGAATGGCCGAGGCGCGGCACCGTCATGACGTGTCGGAGCAGCTGCGGCGCGTGCTCGACGAGCGGAGCCTTCGCACCGTCTTCCAGCCGATCTTCAGCTTCCGCGAGTCGCGCATCGTGGGCTACGAGGCGCTGGTGCGCGGCCCCGAAGGCTCGCTCATCCAGACGCCGGCCGAGCTCTTCGCCGCGGCCGACCAGGAAGGCGTCGCGGTCGAGCTGAACGTCCTGTGCGTGCAGCAGATCCTGCGCGCGTTCGCCGAGCGCGGGTTGGCGGGCAGCGTGTTCCTCAATCTCTCCCCGCGCATCATCCTGCGGCGCGGCTTCGACCAGGAGCGCGCCGGCCGCTTCCTCGCGGGCCTCGGCCTCGATCCCGGCCGCGTGGTGATCGAGCTCACCGAGGACTACCCGGCGCTCGACCTGCAGGCCGTGCACGAGTCGCTGATGCTCTACCGCTCGATGGGCTTTCGCGTCGCGATCGACGACCTGGGCGAGGGGTTCGCGAGCCTTCGCCTGTGGTCGGAGCTGCGGCCCGAGTACGTGAAGGCCGACAAGCACTTCGTGACCGGCATCTCGGAAGACCCGGTGAAGATGCAGTTCCTGCGCGCCATCCACCACATCGCCGAGAACAGCGGCTCGCAGGTGATCGCCGAGGGCATCGAGAACGCCGCCGACTTCAAGATGGTGAAGGACATCGGCATCGCGTGCGGGCAGGGGTGGTTCATCGGCCGCCCGGCGGAGTCGCCGCGCGAGCGCCTGGCACCCGAGGCGCAGCTCGCGAGCGCCGATGCGCGCGTGCCGGTGGTGCCCACCGCACGGCTCGCGGCGGGCAGCGAGCCGGCCGCGCGCGATTTCATCCACGCGGTGGATGCCGCGGAACCCCGCGCACCCCTGGAGGCGTTGCTCGACCGCTTCTCCCGGTCGCCGGCGCTTGCGGCGATCCCGCTGGTCGGCGCGGCCGGCATCGAGGGAGTCGTGTCGCGGCAATGGCTCGAGGTGTCGCGGGTCCCGTCCGCGGCGCAGGCCCTGCGGGCCAAGCCGTGCCTCGAGGTGGCCGACCGCGCTCCCATCAAGGTGGAAGCGGACCTGGACCTCGCGGCCCTCACCGCGATCCTCGTCGAGTCCGACGCGTGCCGCCTCGCCGACGGTTTCGTGATCGTCTCGCAGGGACGCTACCTCGGCATGGGGCGTTCGGCCGACGTGATGCGATCGCTGCAAAGCTCGCGCGTGCTCGCCGCGCGCTACACGAACCCGCTCACGCTGCTGCCGGGGCAGGTGCCGATCAACGAGCACCTCGACCGGCTGCTCGCCGGCCGCGTCCCCTTCACCGCGTGGTGCGCCGAGATCGACGAGATGCGCGGCTTGAACGACAGCGCGGGCTTCGCGGTGGGCGACGCGCTGATCCATTCGACCGCGCGCCTGCTGGAGGACGCGTGCGAGCGCGGCGTCGATTTCGCGGGGCACGTGACGGGAAGCCGTTTCATGCTCCTCATGCAGAGCGAGGACTGGCGGCCGCGCGCCGAGCGGGTGCAGGGCGTCTTCGCCGCGCTCCTCGAGGAACGGTTACCAGCCGAGGCGCGCGGGCGCGGGTACTTCACGATGCGCCGGCGCGACGGCCGCGACTACGTGAGGCCGTTGCCCAAGCTCGCGATCGGAATCCTGCCCGTGTTGCCCGGCGTGTTCGAGACGCGCCACGAGGTGATCGCGGTGGCCAAGCGAGCCGCCGAGAAGGCACGGGCGCAGGCCGGCAGCGCGATCCACGTGGACCAGCACCACGGCAACGCCTACCCGCAGTCGCTCCTCTTCGACGAAGACGCCTAGGGAAGGTCCGGACCCTGGCGCCGCCGCCAGGCCTGCCAGCGTTCCTTGCCCACGAAGACCGGGATCGAATCCTCGACGGCGAGGTCGCTCGTGCGCTCGAAGGCGGGCGCCAGCAGGGCGTCGAGCTCGGATTGCGCATGCAGCGGGAAGGGCGGCCCGCGCTCGCCCGCATCGAAATAGAAGAATCCAACGAGCTCGCCGCCCGGGCGCACCAACCGCGCGAGTCGCTCGCCCCAGGCGGGCCACAGGCGGCGCGGCAGCGCGCACAGGAAGGCGCGCTCGTAAACGAGGTCGAATGGTTCCCCCTCGAGGGGCGCGAAGAAATCGGCCTCGCGCACGCGGCCGGCGTGCGGGCCCAGCACCGCGCGCGCCGCCTCGAGCGCCTCGCGGCTGAAATCGATCCCGGTGACATCCCAACCGCTTTCGGCAAAGAGGCGCACGTCGTGCGCGCTGCCGCAGCCGGGCACCAGCGTCTTGCGGGGAGCCGGGCTCGCGGCGACGAACTCGCGCAGCCGCGCGGGCGCGCGGCCCGCGTCCCACGGGGCGAAGCGCGCCTCGTAGCGCGCGTCCCAGAACGAGGCGTCGGTGGGATCGAGGCGGGGAAATTGCGGCGTCGACACGTCCAGATCTTAGCGCCGAACCGCTATACTTCCGCGCATTGCCGTACATTCCCATGAAGCGCCTCCTGCTCGCGGCGGCCGCCGCCATTGTCCTCGCCGCCTGCGACCCGCCCCCGGAGACCGCGGCGCCCGCCATCGCCCTGAAGGATTGCCGCCTCGACGGCGTCGATGTCGCCGCGCGCTGCGGCCGCTTCGAGGTGTGGGAGGATCGCGCGGCCAAGTCGGGCCGGCGCATCCCCATCTCGCTCGCCGTGATTCCGGCGCGCATCCGCTCGCGCGAGCCCGATCCCGTCGTGGTGTTCGCGGGCGGCCCGGGGCAGGGCGCGGTCTCGCTCGCTTCCCAGGTGATGCCGCTCTTCACGCGCCTGAACGAGTCGCGCGACCTGGTGCTCATCGACCAGCGCGGCACGGGCGACTCCCACCCGCTCGATTGCGACGAGGAGGACGACCAGCCGCTGCAGTCGCTCTTCGAGGATTCGCTGCCGGAGAAGGTCGTCGAGAAGTGCCTCGCGCAGCTCGACGCCGATCCGCGCCAGTACACGACGTCCATCGCGGTGGAAGACGTGCACGACGTCCTCGCCGCGCTGGGCTACGCGAAAGTGAACCTGTGGGGCGGATCCTACGGAACGCGCATGGCTCTCGAGTACCTCCGCCGCCACGACGCCGAGGTGCGCTCGGTGGTGCTGGACGGCGTGGCGCCCGCGGACATGAAGCTGCCGCTCTCCTTCGTGGCCGACGGCGAGGCGGCCCTGCGCAAGCTCATCGACTCCTGCGAGGCCGAGTCGCGCTGCAACCACACGTATCCGCGCCTGCGCGACACGGTGGCGGCGGTGAAGGCGAGCCTCGCCCGCCGGCCCGTGCGCGCGGCCATCGAGGATCCGCGCACGGGCGACCGCGAGACCATCGACGTGACCGAGAACGTCTTCCTCTCGGGCCTCTTCCGGCCGCTCTACGTGGCGGAGCTCGCGAGCCTGCTGCCCTACGGGATCACGGCCGCCGCCGACGGCGATTTCAATCCGCTCCTCGCGCAGAACCTCGAGTTCGCCGACGACGTCTCGGAGAACCTGGCGATCGGGCTGCACCTGTCGGTGCTGTGCGCCGAGGACATCCCGCGCATCAGCGCCGAGGACCTCTCGCGCGTCTCGGGTTCGTTCTTCGGCCGCTCGCTGGTGGACGATTTCATGCAGGCATGCAAGGTGTGGCCGCGCGGCAAGGTCCCGGCGGATTTCTACGAGCCGATCCGCTCGCAGGCGCCGGTGCTGATCCTCTCCGGCGGCATCGACCCCGCCACCCCGCCGCGCCACGGCGACGAGGTCGCGCGCTTCCTGCCCAACGCGCGCCACTTCGTCGCGCCGCAAGTGGGCCACGGCGTGAGCCTGCACGGCTGCGCCCCGCGCCTCATCGAGTCGTTCGTGCGCGCCGGCAGCGCGCGCGAGCTCGACGGGCGCTGCCTCGAGCGAATCCCGCGGCCGCTCTTCCTCCTGCCCCTGGGCACGACGCTTGATTGAGACGAAGAGCCTCGCCAAGCGCTTCGGCGCGGTCGAGGCCGTGCGCGACGTGTCCTTCGTCGCGCCCGACGGCGCGATCACCGGGCTGCTGGGGCCCAACGGCGCGGGAAAGACCACGACGCTGCGCATGGTCGCCACGCTCGTCGCCCCGACGCAGGGCGAGGCGCGCGTGGACGGCCGCGATTGCGCGCGCGAGCCGCTCGCGGTGCGCGAGCGCCTGGGCGTGTTGTCGGACGCGCGCGGCCTCTACGCCCGCCTCACGGCGCGCGAGAACATCGCCTACTACGGCGAGCTGCGCGGCATGGCGCCCGCGGCCATCGACGCGGCGCTCACGCGGCTTGCGGCGCTCCTCGACCTCGCGCCGCTCCTGGACCGGCGCACCGACGGCTTCTCGCAGGGCGAGCGCATGAAGGTCGCCATCGCGCGCTCCATCGTCCACGATCCGCCCAACGTCGTGCTCGACGAGCCCACCAACGGGCTCGACGTTCCCACCACCCGCAACCTGCGCGAGGCGCTGCGCCAGCTGCGCGAGGCGGGCAAGTGCGTGGTGTTCTCGAGCCACGTCATGCAGGAAGTCTCGGCGCTCTGCGACGCCATCGTGATCGTGGCGCGGGGAACGGTGGTGGCGCGCGGCACCGGCGAGGAGCTGCTCGCCGCGAGCGGCTGCACCACGCTCGAGGACGCGTTCGTGGCGCTCACGGGCGAGGCCGCATGAGCCGCGCCGTGCGGGTGGTGTACCTGAAGGAGCTGCGCGATGCCCTGCGCGACCGGCGCACCGCGTTCATGATCTTCGTGGCGTCGATCCTCACCGGGCCGCTCACCCTCGTGCTGCTCGCGCAGTTCGTCTCCGGGCTCGAGGAGAAGGCCGCCACGCTCAAGGTGCGCATCGCGGGGCAGGAGCGCGCGCCGGAGCTCGTGAACTTCCTGCAGAGGAACGACGTGGAGATCGAGGCGGCGCCCGCCGACTACGAGGCGCGCGTGAAGCAGGGCCGGCTCGAGGCGGTGATCGTCGTGCCCGAGGACTTCGAGGAGCGAATGCTGGCCGGCGACACCGCGAGCGTCGAGCTGGTGTTCGACGATTCGCGCACCGACGCGGGGCCGGGGTTGCGCCAGGCCGAGCGGCTGCTGCGCGCCTTCAACACCGAGGCGGGGACGCTGCGCATGATCGCGCGCGGCGTGAGCCCGGATCTCGTGGAGCCCGTGAAGGTCGCGCGCGTCAACATGTCCACGCCGCGGCAACGCGGCGCGCTGGTGCTCTTCCTCATCCCGATGTTCGCGATCCTCTCGCCGCTGCTGGGCGGCATGACGGTGTCCATCGACTCGACCGCGGGCGAGCGCGAGCGCGGCTCGCTCGAGCCGCTGCTTGCCAATCCCGTGGCCGCGGGCCGGCTCGTGCTGGGCAAGTGGCTTGCCGCCTGGACGTTCGCCTCGGCGGTGGCCGTCCTCACGCTCTCGGGCTTCGTGGCCGCGAGCCTGCTGTACGCCCAGAAGAAGCTCTCCACGTTGATGGCGCTGGGGGCGCCGGAGCTCGTCCAGTTCGTGGCGATGCTGGTGCCGTTCGGCGCGATGACCGCGGCGCTGCAGATGCTGATCTGCACCTACGGCCGCACCTACCGCGAGGCGCAGACGTACGTGAGCTATTTCTTCACGCTGGCATCCTTCGTGCCGCTGGTGGTGATGTTCTCGGGGCTGAAGGACGCGGGCTGGCAGCTGGCGGTGCCCGTCCTCGCGCAGCAGATGGTGATGTCGCGCGTGGTGCGCGGGGATGCGATCTCGGCATGGGACTACGCGCTGCCGGCGGGCGTCTCGTTCGCGATCGCCGCGCTGTGCCTCGTGGCCATCGCGCACCTCCTGCGCGACGAGCGCATCGTCTTCGGGCGTTCTTGAAGGCGGATCTCGCGCCGGTGTTCGGGCCCGGCGGCGCGCTCGAGCGCGCCATGCCGGGTTTCCGCCACCGTCGGCAGCAGGTCGAGTTCGCCGAAGCGGTGGGCGAGGCGATCGAGTCGCGCGGCGTGCTGGTCGCCGAGGCGGGCACCGGCACGGGCAAGACCTTCGCCTACCTCGTCCCGGCGCTGCTCTCGGGCGGGCGCGTCATCATCTCGACCGGCACCAAGACGCTGCAGGACCAGCTCTTCCATCGCGACCTCCCGCAGGTGCGCAAGGCGCTCGATTCCACGGCGGATCTCGCGCTGCTCAAGGGGCGGGCGAACTACGTGTGCCTGCACCACCTGGAGGCGGCGGCCGCGCAAGGCACCTTCGCGTCGCGCGAGGAGGCGGCCCACCTGCAGAAGATCCGCCGCTTCGCGGCGGCCACGATGAGCGGCGACAAGAGCGACTGCGCCGACGTCCCCGAATCCTCGGGCGCCTGGGCCCAGGCCACCTCGACGCGCGAGAACTGCCTCGGTCCCTCGTGCCGCCACTACCAGGATTGCTTCGTGATGAAGGCGCGCAAGCGCGCCTCGGAAGCCGACGTGATCGTGGTGAACCACCACCTCTTCTTCGCCGACATCGCGCTGCGCGACGAGGGCGCGGCGGACCTGCTGCCCGCGGCGCAGACCGTCATCTTCGACGAGGCGCACCACCTTCCGGACCTCGCGCGGCTCTTTTTCGGCGAGCAGGTCTCCACCACGCAGATGCTGGAGCTCGCGCGGGATGCGCGCGTGGCCGAGGCGCAGCATGCGCGCGAGGGCAACCGCATCGGCGATGCCGCGCTCGAGCTCGAGCGCGCCGCGCGCGACCTGCGCCTTTCCCTCGGTCCCGGCCAGGGGCGCATGGCGCTGCAGGCGATCCGCTCGCGCGCCGATTTCGATTCCGCCGTCGACCGCGCGTCCTCGTGCCTCGCCACGCTGCGCGAGCGGCTCGCCGCGCAGGAGGAGCGCGCCGAGGAGATCCGCAATGGCCGCATGCGCGCCGACGAGATGCTGGAGCGGATCGCGCGCTGGCGCGAGGCCGACGAGCGCCCGCGCGAGGATGCGTATGGCGAGGAGGTGCCGGGATCGGATCGCGTTCGCTGGATCGAGGCGTACCCGCAGTCGGCCGTGCTTTACATGACGCCCCTGGACGTGGGCCGCATCTTCCAGGCCCGGCTCGAAGAGGGGAAGCGCGCGTGGGTCTTCACCTCGGCCACGCTCTCGGTGAACGGCGATTTCAGGCACTACCAGTCGGAGATGGGCCTCGCGGACGCGGTCACGCACAGCTGGCCCAGCCCATTCGACTTCGCACGCCAGGCGCTGCTCTACGTGCCGGAAGGGCTACCCGACCCGAACTCGGAAGGCTATGCGCAGGCGGTGATCGAATCGGTATGGCCGGTGGTGCGCGCAAGCCGCGGCCACGCCTTCCTGCTCTTCACGAGCCTGCGCGCGATGGAGCGCGGCCACGAGCTCGTCGCCGCGAAGCTTTCCGCCGAAGCGCTCGACTGGCCGCTCCTGCTGCAGGGGCGCAGCGCCAAGAACGAGCTGCTGGAGCGCTTCCGCCGCTCCCCGAACGCGATCCTCGTGGGCTCACAGTCGTTCTGGGAAGGCGTGGACGTGAAAGGCGAGCAGCTATCCGTGGTCGCCATCGACCGCCTGCCGTTCAATCCTCCCGACGATCCGGTGCTCGCTGCATGCATCGAGCGCATCAACCGCGCGGGCGGCAACGCTTTCATGGACTACCAGCTGCCGCGCGCCGTGATCTCGTTGAAGCAGGGGGCGGGGCGATTGATCCGCGACGAGTCGGACCGCGGGGCGCTCGTGATCTGCGACCCGCGCCTCGTGGACAAGCCTTACGGCCGGCGCATATGGCGGGCGCTGCCGCCGTTCACGCGAACGCGGCGGCTGGCCGACGTCCTGGACTTCTTCGGCCAGCCCGCGCGCGCGCCCGCCGCTACTGCGGCGTCACGAACTTCCAGCCCTCCGGACACGTGGTGACCTTCGGGAAGTACGCCTTGGCCGACTCGCAGTAGTTCATGTAGGTCGGCGCCTGGGTCGGCCCGCCGGGCGCGTTGCTGGGCGCCACGTCCGAAGGAGGCATCGTGCCCTCGGGATAGGCCTGCGGATACCCGTCACCCGGGTAGGGCGGGTACGCATAGCCATAGGAGCCGTAGGGATAGTAGTCGTAGTAGTACGGATAGCCCCACCACGGGCCCCAGTATGCGGGCCAGCCCCAGTAGAACCCGACCGTCGGGTAGTAGTAGCTGTGGTAGTGGCCGCCATGCCAGTAGCCGCCGTGCCAGCCGCCGCTGCCGCCATGCCAGCCACCGCCGCTGCTGCCGCCGTGCCAACCACCGCCGCTGCCGCCGCCGTGCCCACCGCCGCCGCCCGAATGGCCGCCCCCGGAGTGCTGTGCCTGGGCCGCCGTGCCGAATGTGAGTGCCGTGGCCGCGAGCGCCACGCCCATCAGCGACTGGATCGCTTTCATCTCGAGCTCCTTCCGTAGCTTCGGTCCTGCCAATGCATTGTGCGCCGCCATGACGGACGCGTACATGCGACATTTGGGCAACGCACGGTGGCCCTTTTCGGATGACACGAAAGCCCTTCAGGAAGCGGGAAGGGTGACCCGGGCTTCCAGCCCGCCGCCGTCCCGGGCGAGCAGGTCGAGGCGGCCGCCGTGGATGGCGGCCACGCGGTTTGCGATGGCAAGGCCCAGGCCAGCGCCCGACGAGCCGCTGCGCGCCTCGTCGCGCCGTGTAAAGGGCTCCTTGAGGCGCTCCACCAGGTCCTTCGGGATGCCCGGCCCGCGGTCGAGGACCGAGAGGGCCACCGAGCCCGCCGGCTCCGAAGTGCGCAGCAGGATCTCGCCGCCCGCGTGGCGCGCGGCGTTGGCCACCAGGTTGTCCACCAGGCGCTGCATGGCGAGGGGACGCAGCATCTGCACGGGCACGTCGGCGAGCTCGCAGCGGATCTGCACGCCGGCGCGCGCGGCGCGCTCGGCACAGGCGCGCGCGAGCTCCGACAGGTTCACCGCGACCAGCGGCTCCGAGGCCTCGCTCCTCATGAAGTCGATGAACTGGTCGATGATCTTGTTCATCTCCTCGACGTCGCTCACCATCGCTGCCTGCGCCGCTTCCTCGACCTTGCCCTCGAGCATCTCGACTTCCAGGCGCAGGCGCGAGAGCGGCGTGCGCAGGTCGTGCGAGACGCCGGCGAGGAACGCCGCGCGGTCGCGCTCGGCCTTGCGCAGGTCCTCCTTCATCGTGTTGAACGCCCGCGCCACGGCCCGGATCTCGGCAGGTCCCGTCTCGGGTACCGGGTCGGGGTCGCGGCCGCGTCCCAGGTGCTGCGCCGCGCGCGAAAGGTCCGACAGCGGGCGGCTGAGCGTCCAGACGATGAAGAACGTGGCGAGGACCGCGATGAGCAGGCCCACCGCGCCCCAGCCCACCAGCGCCTGCGTCGTGTCGCGCTCGATTCGCCCGCGCGGAAAGGCGACCCAATAGCTGCTCTCGCCCGCGGGCAGCCGCACCCAGAGCAGCGGGGCTCGCCCCGGGGGCCGCGCGCCTGCCACGAGGTCGCCGGTTCGCACGTACACATCGGCCTGCTGGCCGAAGAGCTCGTGGATTCGCTCGCGCAGGTCATGGATCGGCGCGACATCCGCGGCCGGCTCGATGGGCTCGGTCATGGCGCTCGCCGGCAGGATGCGGATGCCTTCGCGCTCGGCGATGCGCGCGATGAATTCCTGCTCCTGGGCGGGCGGCATGGTCTGCAGCGCGGCGTCGATGGTCTTCAGGTGGCTCACGAACTGGCCGATGCCGAACGAGGCGCGCGGGCGCGTCACGTACTCGTGCAGGAACCAGACCGCGGCCACCTGCGAGAGCACGAGGGCGGCCACCAGCACGAGCAGCGTGCGCGAGAGCAGCGAGTCGGGGACCAGCCTCACTTGTGCGGCAGGCCGTCGGGGATGAAGACGTACCCGAAGCCCCACACGGTCTGGATGTAGCGGGGTTGCTGCGGATCCTCGCCCAGCAGCTTGCGAAGGCGCGAGACCTGCACGTCGATCGAACGGTCGTAGCTCTCGTGCTCGCGGCCGCGCGCGAGGTCCATCAGCTTGTCGCGCGACATCGGCTCGCGCGGGTGCATCGCGAGCGCCTTGAGCAGGGAGAATTCCCCGGTGGTGAGCGGGATGTTGGCCCCGCCGCGCGTGAGCGCGCGGCTCGCGAGGTGCAGCGCGAAGGGCCCGAACTCGACCACCCTGGGCTCGGCGCTCGGCGCGCCCGGCGTCTCCGCCCGCGCCTGCCGGCGCAGCACCGCATGGATGCGCGCCACCAGCTCGCGCGGATTGAACGGCTTGGCGAGGTAGTCGTCGGCACCCAACTCGAGGCCCACGATGCGGTCCACGTCGTCGCCCTTGGCGGTGAGCATCACGACCGCCATGCGGTTGTCCTGCTTGCGCAGGCGCCGGCAGATGGCGAGCCCGTCCTCGCCGGGCAGCATGAGGTCCAGCACCATGAGATCGTAGCGCACCCGCTGCAGCTGGCGATCCATCGCCGCGGAATCGGCAACGGTGTCCACCGCGAAGCCCTGCTCGCCGAGGTAGCGCTTGAGCAGGTCGCGCAGGCGCAGGTCGTCGTCGACCACGAGCACCCTCTGGCGTTGTCCCTGGGCTTGCATGCAGCGGAAATCTTAGCAGCGGCGCAGACTTGCGGCCCTGCCCTTACCTGTTGTTACAACTCGGCGTCGGCCCGGTTCGGCGGCGGCGCGTTGATCCGTTTACCCTTGGGCACCCCGCCCGATGCCACGATCCGAACGAAAGGAAGATCGCACATGAAGCACTTCGCACTGCTCGCCGCCCTGGGCCTCGCCGCGGCCGGCGCCACCTATGCGGCTGGGCCGCAAGGCGGTGGCCAGGATTTCATGGCCCGCCTCAAGAAGGCCGACACCAACGGCGACGGCATGATCAGCCGCGACGAGGCGGCCAAGTCGCTGCCGAGGATTTCGCAGCACTTCGACGAAATCGACACCAACCACGATGGCCAGATCACGAACGAGGAACTGCAGGCCTTCCACCAGAAGGCGGGATCCAAGCGCGAGGAGCGCGCGGCCGAGCGCTTCAAGAGGCTCGATACCGATGGCGACGGGCGCCTGAGCCGCGCCGAAGCGCAGGCCGGCGCGCCGCGCCTGGCGGAGCACTTCGACGAGATCGACGCCAACAAGGACGGCTTCATCACGCCCGACGAGCTGAAGGCGGCTCGCGAGAAGCACCGCGCCCAGAAGTGAGGCCCGCTGCCGGCGCCGTGCCATGACGGCGGCGCCGGCGGCGATTCGCATCGCACGCCCGCCCATGAGGATCTTCCTCTTCCTCCTCTTCGCCGCCGCATCGGCCGCCGCGGCGGAGCCGATCGGCTACGAGGGCGCGCGGCACCTGCTCAACCGCACCGGGTTCGGCGCGACCGACGAGGAAATCTGGCAGGTCGCGGCCCTGGATCGCGCGGCGGCGGTGGACAAGCTGCTTGCCGGCATTCGCCGCGAAGCCTCGGTGAAGCCCCCCGCGCTGGTGGACGAGCCCTTCGAGCCGTACGCGCGCTTTCGCGGCCTCGACGCCGAGCAGCGCAAGGCGGCCCAGCGCAAGCTCGTGGAGCAGGGCTTCGAGCTGCGCGCCTGGTGGCTGCGCGAGATGATCCTCACGCCCAGCCCGCTCACCGAGCGCATGACGCTCTTCTGGCACAACCACTTCGCCACCAGCCAGCAGAAGGTCCGCTCGGCGCGGCTCATGTACCAGCAGAACGCGTTGCTGAGGAGCGAGGCGCTCGGCAACTTCGCGACCCTGCTGCACGCGGTGGCCAAGGACCCGGCGATGCTCGTGTGGCTCGACAACGCGGGCAACCGCAAGCAGGCGCCCAACGAGAACTTCGCGCGCGAGGTGATGGAGCTCTTCACGCTGGGCGAGGGGCATTACACGGAGCGCGACATCAAGGAGGCGGCGCGCGCGTTCACCGGCTGGAGCATCGACCGCGAGACCGGCACCTACACGTACCGCCCGGCGTGGCACGACTACGCAGAGAAGACCGTGCTCGGCCGCACGGGGCGGCTCGACGGCGACGACGTCCTCGACATCCTGCTCTCGCGCCCCGAGACCGCGCAGTTCATCTCGACCAAGCTCTGGCGCGAATTCGTCTCGCAGGACCCGGATCCGCGGGAAGTGGCGCGCTGGGCCGACGTGCTGCGCGACAACCGCTATGAGGTGAAGCCCCTGGTTCGCGCGATCCTCCTGTCGGATGCATTCTGGGCCCCGCAGAATCGCGCGACGCTCGTGAAATCGCCCGTCGAGCTGGTGGTGGGGAGCCTGCGCATGTTCGCGATCCATCCCTTCGACCTGCGCCCCGCGGTGTTCGCATGCGCCGCGCTCGGGCAGAACCCGTTCTCGCCGCCCAACGTGAAGGGCTGGCCCGGCGGCAACGCGTGGATCGACTCGGCGACGCTGCTCGGGCGCAAGCAGTGGATCGACCGCCTCCTGCGCGGCACGCAGCCCGCGATGATGGCCGCGGCCGATGCGCCGCGCGACGAGACGCAGGCCGGCGCGCAGGAGCAGCGCTACCGCCGCGCGCTGGAGCGCGGCATGTCCGACTACGCATTCGATGCCTCGCGCGTTCCGGCCTCGCGCGAGCGGCTCGAGAGGCTCGTCCTCGCCACCGCGCCCGTGGATCCCGTCGAGGGCCTGGAGGGCGCCGAGCTTGCTCGCTCGCTCGCCTTCGATCCCGCGTTCCAGCTCAAATGACCTTCGACCGCCGGCGTTTCCTGCAGCTCGCGGCACTCGTGCCGTTCGCCGGCATGGCGCGTCTCGCCGCGGCGGCCGACGCGCCGGCGCGCAAGCTCCTCGTGCTGGTGGAGCTCAAGGGCGGCAACGACGGCCTGAACACCGTGATCCCTTACGCCGATCCGGCGTACGCAACCTTGCGTCCCCGCATAGCGATCGCGCGCGACCAGGTGGTGCAGCTCACCGAGGCCGCCGGATTGCATCCGTCGCTCGCGCCGCTGAGGGCCTTCTGGGATCGCCACGAGCTCGCCGTCGTGCAGGGGCTGGGCTATCCCGACCCGAACCTTTCGCACTTCCGCTCCATCGAGATCTGGGACACCGCGTCGCGCAGCGACGAATACCTCACCGAAGGCTGGCTCACGCGCGCCTTCGCGCTCGCGCCGTCGCCCGCCAGCTTCGCCGCCGACGGCGTCGTGGTGGGGCCCAATGCGATGGGGCCGCTCGCGGGAACCGGCGCGCGCGCCATCGCGTTGTCCAACCCGGAACAGTTCCTGCGCAACGCGAAGCTGGTCCACGCCGAGGAGGGCCAGTCGCGCAACCCGGCGCTCGCCCATATCCTGCGCGTCGAGCGCGACGTGATGGTGTCGGCCGGGCGGCTGCAGGCGGGCCGCAAGTTCGACACCGAGTTTCCGCGCAGCCCGTTCGGAAACTCCGTCGGCACGGCCGCGCAGCTCGCGGGCAACGAAGCCGGGACCGCGGTGGTGCGCCTGTCGCTCGGCAGCTTCGACACGCACGCGAACCAGCAGGGCACGCACGCGAACCTGCTGCGCCAATTCGCCGAGGGCCTCACGGCGCTGCGCGAGGCGTTGATCGAGATCGGCCGCTGGGACTCGACGATCATCGCGACCTACGCCGAATTCGGGCGCCGGCCGCGCGAGAACCAGAGCGGCGGCACCGACCACGGGACGGCGAGCGCGCATTTCGTGGCGGGCGGCGCCGTGAAAGGCGGCCTGTATGGCGCGGCACCCGCGCTGGGACGCCTCGACGGAAATGGCAACCTGCCCCTGGCGGTGGACTTCCGCGGCTACTACGCGACCTTTCTCGATCGCTGGTGGGGCATCGATTCCAAGCCCGTCCTCGGCGGCCGCTTCGAGCGGCTCCCGATCCTATAAACAACTTTAAAACTAGCTCTTAATTTATTGATTTACAAATAGTTTAGTTCGTATCTCGTGCCTCAGGTCTCGCGCCTCAGGGTATAATGCGCGCTTGAACCTCCTCGCCATCGAGACCTCCACGGAGCTCTGCTCGGCCGCCCTGCTGCGGGGCCAGGAGCTGTTCGTGGAAGAGACCCTCGCCCTCAACCGCCATTCGGAGCTCCTCGCCGGCATGGTCGCGCGATTGTTCGAGCGTTCGCACCTCGCCCCGCGCGGGCTCGATGCGTTCGCGTTCGGGCAGGGGCCGGGTTCCTTCACCGGCATTCGCATCGCCTGCGGCCTCGTCCAGGGGATGGCGTACGCCGCGGACCGGCCGGTGGTGCCGGTGCCCTCGCTGCTCGCGCTCGCCGAGCAAGCCAACGAATCGCGCGTGATCGCCGCGTTCGACGCGCGCATGGGCGAGGCTTATCTCGCGGCCTACGCGCGCAACGGCAAGGACTGGGACGAGGTGATCGCGCCGCGCCTCGTGGACGCGGCGTCGCTTCCGGAATTGCCGGGCCACAGCTGGGCGGCCACGGGCAGCGGCTTCGATCGCCACGGGTGGCTGCGCGAGGCCTACGCGCGTCCCGTTTCGATGCGCCTGGAAGGCGACTTGCCTCGCGCCGGCGCGGTCGCCCGCGTGGCATCGCGCCGCCTCGCGGGCGGCGCCGGCCTTCGCCCGCAGGACGCGCTGCCCCTATACTTGAGGGACAAGGTTGCTCTCACGAGCGAGGAAAGGCGGCAGGCCCGGCGTTGAGCGCTGTTCCCGTCCCGCACGTCCACTACCGCCGCATGCGGGTGGCCGACCTCGCCCAGGTCGCGCAGCTCGAGAAATCGCTCTACACATTTCCCTGGAGCCTGGGCAACTTCCGCGATTCGGTGAACGCGGGCTACGACTGCTGGACCATCGTGCACGGCGAGACGGTGATCGGCTACGCGATCCTCATGATCGCGCTCGACGAGGCGCACCTGCTGAACATCGCGGTGGCGGCCGAGTGGCAGGGCCAGGGCATCGGCGGGGATTTCCTGCGCCACATGGTCGAGATCGCACGCTCGGCCTCGTGCCAGATCGTCTACCTCGAGGTGCGGCCGTCGAACCTCGCCGCGCGGCACCTCTACCGCAAGCACGGCTTCCAGCAGATCGCCATCCGGCCCGAATACTATCCGGCCCCCTCGGGGCGCGAGGACGCGCTCTTCCTCGGGCTCGCGTTGTGATGAAGGAGCGCGAGCTGCGCGAGCTCGAGCTCGCGGAGGTGGCCTCGCTCTACGGGCTTGCCGCGGCGCAGCCGGCGGCCGGGATGCAGGAGGCTGTGCCACCGTCCGCGCAGGGGCTCGGCTGGAACGAGCTTCGCGAAGCGGTGCGTGCATGCAGGGCGTGCGAGCTCTGCAAGCAGCGCAAGCAGGCCGTGTTCGGCGTCGGCAACGAATCGGCCCCCTGGCTTTTCGTGGGCGAGGGGCCCGGCGCCGACGAGGACGAGCAGGGCGAGCCCTTCGTGGGGCAGGCCGGGCGCCTGCTCGACAGCATGATGGCCGCGATCGGCATCGCGCGCGGGCGCGAGGCGTACATCGCGAACGTCGTGAAGTGCCGCCCGCCGGGCAATCGCACGCCGACGCCGGCGGAGAGCGCCGCGTGCGCGCCGTACCTCGACCGGCAGATCGAGCTCATCGGGCCGAAGCTCATCGTGGCGCTGGGCAAGACCGCCGCGATCCGGCTGCTCGGCACCGAGGCGAGCCTCGCGAGCCTGCGCGGCAAGGTGCACAGGTATCGCGGCACGCCCGTCGTCGTCACGTACCATCCGGCCTACCTGCTGCGCAGCCTGCCCGAGAAGGCGCGCGCATGGGAAGACCTGGTGTTCGCGCGCCGCACGCTCGCGGGCGGGGCGGCTTGAAATCGGGCGCCGTCGCCCCCCATTTTCTTTAACGGCTCGATGGCGAGCCTTCCTTCGGAGAACGACAACATGCGCAAGCTCCTGTGGGTCTTCAGCCTCGCGGCCGCGCTCACGCTTTCCGGCTGCGGATACAACGAGTTCCAGACCAAGGACGAGCAGGTGAAGGCCGCCTGGGGCGAGGTGCTCAACCAGTACCAGCGCCGCGCCGACCTCATTCCCAACCTGGTGGCCACCGTGCAGGGCTACGCCTCGCAGGAACGCGACGTGCTGATCGGCGTGACCGAGGCGCGCGCGAAGGCGACCTCCGTGACCCTTCCGCCCGAGGCCATCAGCGATCCGGCGGCGATGCAGAGATTCCAGCAGGCGCAGGGGCAGCTTTCGGGCGCGCTCGGCCGGCTGCTGGTCGTCGCGGAGAACTACCCCCAGCTGAAGAGCGACCAGAATTTCCGCGACCTGCAGGCGCAGCTCGAGGGCACGGAGAACCGCATCACGACCGCGCGCAACCGCTTCATCGCCGCCGTGCGCGAATACAACGTGCTCACGCGCCAGTTCCCCACCAACCTCACGGCGATGCTGTTTGGCTACAAGGAGAAGGCGTCGTTCACGGTCGAGAACGAGAAGGCGATCGCGGCCCCGCCCAAGGTGGACTTCTCGCGCCCGGCGCCCGCGGCCCCGGCGCCCGGCAAGTAGCGCCCCGCGCGATGTCCGCCTTCCTTCGCCGGTTCCTCGCGGCGGGCGCGTTGCTCGCCGCGGCGCTCGGCGCGCACGCGCAGGAGACGCCCGTCCCGGCGCTCACCGGGCACGTGGTCGACCTCACGTCCACGCTGGATAGCGGGCAACGCGCGGCGCTGGATGCGAAGCTCGCCGACTTCGATCGCTCGCACGGCTCGCAGGTCGTGGTGCTGCTGGTGCCCACGATCGGCCAGGAGTCCATCGAGGAGTTCGCCGGCCGCGTGACCGACCAGTGGAAGCTCGGGCGCAAGGGTGTGGACGACGGCGTGCTCTTCGTCGTCGCGAAGAACGACCGCAAGATGCGCATCCACACGGGACGGGGCGTGCAGGGCACCCTCACCGACGCGCTGTCCAAGCGCATCGTCGCCGACCTCGTGGCTCCGCATTTCCGCCAGGGCGACTTCGCGGGCGGCATCGATGCCGGCGCGGACGCGATCGTGAAGGCGATCGAGGGCGAGTCGCTGCCGCTTCCCGAGCGCCGGGCCGCTTCGCGTGCGAGCCCCTCGTCCTCGATCGGGGACCTGGTCTGGCTTGGCGTGATCCTCGTGCCCGTCGTCGGGCTCGTCCTTCGCTCGATGTTCGGGCGTTTCTTCGGCGCGAGCCTCACCTCGGGCCTCACCGCGGTCGTGGCGTGGCTCGTCATCGGCAGCCTGGGCATCACGGTCGTCGCCGCCATCGCGGCATTCATCTTCACGCTCGTCTCGGGCAGCGGCGTGGGCCGCGCCGTGCGCGGAGGCGGTTGGGGCGGCGGCTACATCCCGGGCGGATGGGGCGGCGGGGGCGGCGGTGGATTCGGCGGCGGCGGCGGTTTCAGCGGCGGCGGCGGATCCTTCGACGGCGGCGGCGCCTCGGGATCCTGGTGATGGAAGCGAGGCGTTTCGCGCGGCACGCGCTCATGCATCCCGGCCGCGCCGCGCACGCGTTTCCCTCGTTGACGCTGGATGCCATCCAGGCTGAGATCGCGGCGCAGGAGCGCACGCACCGCGGCGAGATCTGTTTCGTCGTGGAGGCGGAGCTCAACACGTGGCAGCTCTGGCACGGCGTCACCGCGCGCGACCGCGCGCGCGAAGTCTTCGCGCTGCGCGGCGTCTGGAACACCGAGGAGAACAACGGCGTGCTGGTGTACGTCCTGCTCGCCGAGCGCGCGGTGGAGATCGTGGCCGACCGCGGGATCAGCGCGCGGGTCCCCGACGAGGACTGGCGGTCGATCTGCCGGGAGATGGAAACGGCGTTCGCGCAAGGGCACTACGAGCAGGGGGCCGTCGCCGGCGTGCGCGGCGTGGCGCGCCTGTTGGGGCAGGAGTTTCCCGGCCACGGCGAGAAGAAAAACGAGCTTCCCGATCGTCCCACGCTGATCTAGCGCAAGAAACGGCCACCTCGCCGGTGGTACGATCTGCGAAACTTGAACAAGGGCGGTGGGAGGCCTATGGAACAGACGGTCCAGAAGGCGCTGAACCTCCTCGAGGCGCTGGTGAAGTCCAACCAACCCAGGCGCCTCACCGAGCTCTCCCGCGAGCTCGGCCTCACCAAGCCGAACGTCTACCGGCTGCTCTCGACGCTGTCCATCCTCGGCTACGTGAAGAAGGACCCGGCCACGAGCCGCTATTCGCCCACCCTCAAGCTCTGGGAGATGGGCTCCATGCTGGTGCGCGACGTGGACCTCCAGTCGGTCGCCGGCCCGCGCCTGCGCCGCCTGTGCGAGGACACGCGCGAATCGGTGCAGCTCGCGGTGTGGGACGGCGGCTACGTTGTCTACGTCGACAAGGTGGACAGCCTGCAGCCCCTGAAGGCCATGACCAGCATCGGCTCGCGCGTTCCCGCCACCGTGGTCGCCACCGGCAAGGCGATGCTCGCGTGGATGGGGCCCGTCGCGCTCGACCAGGCCTTCGAGCACGTGAAGCGTTACACGCCCCTCACCATGACGCGCCGCAAGGACATCGAGCGCGACCTCGAGGAGACGCGCATGCGGGGCTATTCGATCAACCGCGGCGAGTTCCGCGCGGGGGTGGGCGGAATCGGCGCACCGGTGCGCGACCGCAGCGGCAACGTGGTGGCGGCGATCGGCGTGTGGGGCCAGGACAAGTCGATCCTCGGCGCACGCGCCGACGAGCTCGCGCACCTCGCGGTGTCGGCCGCGCGCGAGATCTCGCGCGAGATGGGATTCGTGGAGCCGGCGGCGGCGGCGCCCCGGCCCGTCGCAGCGCAGCCCGCCTAGTCTTTCCCGAGCAGCGTTTCGACTTCCGCGCGGCTCCTGCGGGGCACGCTCTCGTCCTCGGTGGCCGGGCCGCGGCGGCGCGTCATGCGCATGAAGATGAAGGCGCCCAGGGCGAGGAGCGCGAAGGGGCCGATCCAGAGCAGCAGCGTGACCGGCTTCCAGGGCGGCCGGTAAAGCACGAAATCCCCGTAGCGCGCCACCATGTACTCGCGGATCTGGTCGTCGGTCTTGCCCTGCGCCACCTGCTCGCGGATCTCGTTGCGCAGGTCGTGCGCGAGCGGCGCGTTCGAATCGGCGATGGTCTGGTTCTGGCAGACGAGGCAGCGCAGCTCCTCGGCGAGCGCCTTGAGGCGCGCCTCGACCACCGGGTCGGGCTTGGCCACTTCCTCGGACTGCGCGTAGGCGAGGCCGCAGCAGGCCGCGACCAGGATCGCGAGCCAGCGCCTCATGCGCCCAGGCTCTTCAGCAGCGGCAGGATCTTGGCCTCCAGCGCCTCCGGCGTCACCGGGCCGATCTGCTTGTAGCGGATGATCCCCTGCTTGTCGATCACGAACGTCTCGGGGACTCCGTAGACGCCGTAGTCGATGCCGATCTTGCCGTCCTCGTCGAAGGCGGACGCGACATAGGGGTTGCCGAGCTTCTGCAGCCACTGCAGGCCGTCTTCGCGCTGGTCCTTGTAGTCGAGCCCGACGATGGGCACCGCATTCTTCCTGGCGAAGTCGAGCAGGACCGGGTGCTCCACGCGGCACGACACGCACCACGAGGCCCAGACGTTGAGCATCCAGACCTTGCCCTTCATGTCCTCGGGCGCGATCATGCGCGCCGGCTCGTGCAGCTCGGCCACGCGGAAGGCGGGCGCGGGCTTGCCGATGAAGGGCGAGGGGATCTCGCGCGGGTCGCGCGTGAGCCCCACGGCGAGGAACACCGCGAGCAGGAAGAAGGCGGCGAGCGGGAGGATGTAGCGCAGCTTCACGTTCAGGCCTTCGCCGCCGCGGCGCCCGCGGGCATCGCGGCTTCCTTGCGCAGGCGGTAGCGCCGGTCGCTCACCGCGAGCATCCCGCCGATCGCCATCAGGAAGCAGCCGCCCCAGATCCAGTCCACGAAGGGCTTGTGGTAGATGCGCACGCCCCAGGCGCCGTCGCCCACGGGCTCGCCGAGCGACACGTAGAGGTCGCGGATCACGCCCCAGTCGATGGCGGCTTCGGTCATGGTCTGGCCGGCGACCGGATAGGCGCGCTTCTCGGGATTCATCGCGAACGGCGTGCCGCCCGGCTTCTTCACCTCGAAGTCGCCGCGCACGGCCGTGTAGTTGGGGCCGGGCACCTCTTGCGTGCCGCGGAAGGTGAACTCGTAGCCGGCGATGGTCACGCTCTGGCCCGGCGTCATGCGCAGGTCGCGCTCGGTCTCGTAGCCTTTCACGAGGGTCACCCCGAGGATGAAGACCGCGATGCCCACGTGGGCGACGGTCATCCCGTACCAGGAGCGCGGTTGCGCGGCCCAGCGCGCGCGAAGCGTGGCCTGCGGCGCCGTCGAGATCCGCGCGTGCAGCTGCACCGCCGTGGCGGCCATCACCCAGAGGGCCAGCCACAGCCCCAGCACGACGAGCACCGAATGCCGGCCGAACGCGAAGGGCAGCAGCAGCGCGGCGGCCACCGACGCGGCGAGCGCCCAGCGAAGGCGGATCCAGAGGCCGGGAAGCTCCGCGCGCTTCCAGCTCGCGATGGGCCCCACCGCCATGAGGAAGACGGCCGGTGCCATCAGCGGGACGAACACCGCATCGAAGTAAGGCGGGCCCACGGAGATCTTGCCGAGGTTGAGCGCATCGAGGAAGAGCGGGTAGAGCGTGCCCAGGAGGACCGCCGACATCGCCACCGTGAGCAGCACGTTGTTGGCGAGCAGCATCGACTCGCGGGAGATCGCGGAGAACCCGGCGCCCAGCCCCACGCGCGGCGCGCGCCACGCGAAGAGCGCGAGCGAGCCGCCGATCACGGCCACCAGGAAGATGAGGATGAACACGCCGCGCCGCGGGTCGGTCGCGAACGCGTGCACGGAGGTGAGCACGCCCGAGCGCACGAGGAAGGTCCCCACCAGCGAAAGCGAGAAGGCCACGATCGCGAGGAGCACCGTCCAGCTGCGGAACGTGCCGCGCTTCTCCGTGACCGCGAGCGAATGGATGAGCGCGGTGCCCGCGAGCCACGGCATGAAGGAAGCGTTCTCGACCGGATCCCAGAACCACCAGCCGCCCCAGCCCAGCTCGTAGTAGGCCCAGGCGCTGCCCAGAGCGATGCCCACCGTGAGGAAGCTCCACGCCGCCGTGGTCCACGGCCGCGACCAGCGCGCCCAGGAGGCGTCCAGCCGCCCCTCGATCAGCGCGGCGAGGGAGAACGAGAAGGCGACCGAGAATCCGACGTAGCCCATGTAGAGCATCGGCGGATGGATGACCATGCCCGGATCCTGGAGCAGGGGATTCAGGTCCTGCCCTTCGTCGGCCGCCGGCAGGAGGCGCTCGAACGGATTGGAAGTGAGCAGGAGGAAGAGCAGGAACCCCACGCTCACGAGCCCCATCACGCCGAGCACGCGCGCCACGAAGCGCTCCGGCAGCGACCGGCTCAACGCGGCGACCGCGAACGCCCATCCAGAAAGCATGAGCACCCAGAGCAGGATCGATCCCTCGTGGGATCCCCACGTGGCGGCGAACCGGTACTGCACGGGCAGCTTCGAGTTCGAATGGCTCGCCACGTTGAGCACCGAGAAGTCGCTCGTCACGAAGCAGTAGGCGAGCGCGGCGAAGGCGGCGGCCACGAAGACGAACTGGCCGACGGCGATGGGGCGCGTGGCGCCCAGGAGCGCCGGGATGCCGGTGCGCGCGCCGAAGAAGGCGAGCGCGACCTGCGCCAGCGCGAGGGCGAGGGCGACGATGAGGGCGAAGTGGCCGAGCTCGGGGATCATCGTCCGCCTTTCTGGCCCGCGAACGCGGACTTGTCCATCGGATGGCCCGCCTTGCGCAGCGCCTCGGCCGCCTCGGGAGGCATGTAGTTCTCGTCGTGCTTGGCGAGCACCTCGTTGGCGTGGAAGACGCCGTCGGGCTCGATGCGTCCCTGCGCGACCACGCCCTTGCCCTCGCGGAAGAGGTCCGGGAGGATGCCCGTGTAGGTGACGGCCACGGTCTGCGCCATGTCGGTCACCCGGAAGCGCACCGTGAGCGCATCCTTGTCGTGCACGACGCTTCCGGCCTCCACCAGGCCGCCGATGCGGAAGTTGCGCCCCTGCGGGGCCTCGTGCGCGGCCACCTGGCTCGGCGTGAAGAAGAACACGAGGTTCGACTGGAATGCGTTCAGCACCAGGGCCGCCGCGACGCCGAGCACGGCGAGGCCGGAGACGATCCACACCGCGCGCCTAGTCCTGGGCTTCAAGGTCACGCTCCGCTTCGATGGCCCGCAATGCCCGCGCGCGCCGCAGCGCAAGCGTGGCGATCTCGACGGCGATCGCGATCGCCGTCATCCCGTAAGACATCCAGAGGTAGTACTGGTGGTTCACAAGGCCCTCGCCCAGCGCGTGCGACGCTCGCGCTCCAGGATGATGGCACGCGCCCGCACCAGCGTCGCGCCCATGGCATACATCCAGCACGCGAAGGCCATCAGCAGCATGCCCCACAGCATCGTCACGTGCATGGAGGTGCCGGTGAACTTCACGGTGGAGCCCTGGTGCAGGGTGTTCCACCACTGGACGGAAAAATAGATGATCGGCAGGTTCACGACCCCGATCAGCGCGAGGAGCGAGGCGGCGCGGTCGCCGCGGCGCGGGTCCTCGAAGGCGTTGGCGAGGGCCATGAAGCCGAAATAGAGGAAGAGCAGCACGAGCTCGGAGACCATGCGCGCGTCCCACGCCCAGTAAGTGCCCCACGTGGGCCGGCCCCAGAAGGCGCCCGTCCAGAGGGCCACGAACGTGAACATCGCGCCGGTGGGCGCGAGGGCGCGCGCCATCATGGCGCCCAGCCTCGTGTTGAAGGTGAGCGAGAGCGCGGCATAGCAGGCCATCACGAGGTACAGGAACATCGACATCCAGGCGGCCGGGACGTGGATGAAGATCACGCGATAGACCTCGCCCTGCTGCGCGTCGGTGGGCGCCACCACGAGGCCCATGTAGAGGCCGGCGGCCGCGAGGATCGCCGCGGCGGCGAACGCCCACGGGGCCACCCATCCGGCCAGGCGGTAGAAGGTCGAGGGCGAGGCGAAGTAGAACCAGTTCATCGCGTCAGTCCAGGGCGATTCGGATGGCGGCGCACACGGCGGGCGGAAGGGCCACGCAGCCTGCGAGCAGGCCCGCCCCCAGCAGGGAAAGGTGGGGTGCGGGCGAGACGCCCGCGGCCTGCGCCTCGGCCGCGCCCGCGCCGAAGATGAGCACCGGGACGAAGAGCGGCAGCGCGAGGAGTGCCAGCAGCACGCCGCCGCCGCGCGCGCCCAGGGTGAGCGCGCTGCAGGCCGCGCCCAGCAGCGAGAGCAGGGGCGTGCCGATGAGCAGCCCGAAGGCGAGCGTGCCGAGGGTCGCTCCATCGAGGCCGTATTGCAGGGCAAGGAGCGGCGAGAGCACGGTGAGGGGAAGGCCCGTCACCGCCCAGTGGGCCGCGATCTTGCCGCTCGCCCACGCCATCATCGGGTGCGGCGAAAGCGTCATCTGCTCCAGGGAGCCGTCGGTGTAGTCGGCGGCGAACATCGCCGGCAGCGACAGGAAGGCGGCCAGCAGGGCGCAAACCCAGATCACGCCGGGCCCCACGCGCTCGAGGATGCGCGGCTCCGCGCCGATGCCCAGGGGGAAGAGCGTGCAAACGAGCGCGAAGAAGGCGATCACCAGCAGCGTCTCCCCGGGATGGCGCCAGGCGATGCGCAGGTCGCGAGCGAAAGCCCAGGTGAAACCATTCATGCTCCGAGCCTGACTTCGCGCGCGGGGCGCGCGGCAAGCGGCTGGTGCGTGGCGATCACCGCGACGCGCCCGGCGGCGACGTGCTGCTCGAGGAGGGCGTTGAAGAGCGCTTCGCCGTCGGCGTCGAGCGCGGTGAGCGGCTCGTCGAGGATCCAGAGCGGCGCCGGGTCGAGCACGAGCCGGGCCATCCCGATGCGCCGGCGTTGCCCGGCCGAAAGGCGGCGGGCCGGCAGGCGGCGGCGCCTGGCGAGGCCCACGCGCGCGATGGCTTCGTCGAACGCACCTGCTTGCACCGTGATGCCGCGCAATGCGAGCGCCACCTGCAGGTTCTCCTCCACGGTGAGCTCGTCCTTCACGCCGGCCGCATGCCCCGCGTAGAGGACGTCCGCGCGGAATTCGTCGGCACGCGGGGGCGCTCCATTCCACAGCACCTCGCCCGCTTCGAGCCGCGTGAGACCCGCCAGGCCGCGCAGCAGCGTGGTCTTGCCGCTGCCGTTGGGCCCGCGCACTTCCACCCATTCGCCGGCCTGCGCCGCGAACGAGACGTCGCGGAACAGGCGCACGTCTCCGCGGGCGCAGGCAAGGTTGCGCGCCTCGAGCCCGCTCAGGGGACCACCTTGTCGATCAGGATCGCGACATCGCGCGCGCCGGGCTTCACCACCGAGCTGGTGCCGACCAGGTCTCCGGCTTGCGGCAGCGCGTTGCCGGAACGCGAGATGCGCGCCTCGATGCGCACTGCCGCGGCGCTCGAGAGCTTCGCCATGGGCCCCATGGCCATGCTGTCGTCGAGCTTGAAGCTCAGCGGCAGCGCCGGGGGCGAGGAGCGCAGCACCGCGAGCGGCATGCGCGGACCGCCTTCGGCCCGCGCGAAGACGAAGAGCGTGTCGGAGGCGGCGACCTTCGACGACAACGCGGGCGCGATCGCGACC
>Ga0335084_10000194_pt1 | contig 46125 bp, 40 predicted proteins | sample Lox_Sample_44_FD_206721 | JGI IMG/M metagenome (GOLD analysis project Ga0335084, IMG submission 206721) | Soil microbial communities from Loxahatchee National Wildlife Refuge, Florida, United States - Lox_Sample_4.4 | ecosystem: Environmental > Terrestrial > Soil > Wetlands | place: USA...
GAGCGTCACGGCTTCGGGGCGCACCGTGAAGCGCTCGACCGCGACCAGCGCCGACAGCAGGACCACCAGGGCGACCGCCCAGGGCGGCAGCGCGCGCCCGACGTTCCGCGCCAGGAGCGCGAACGCGGCGAGGAAGCCGGCACCCGCGAGCAGGCTCGCGCCGGCCGGCCCGGCCACGACCCAGCTCCCGTAGAGGACGAGCTCGAAGAGCCACTGGCGGTTCAGCCACGGGGCTCCCGGGGCGGTGTAGGAGAACGGATCGGTGTGCGGGACGGCACCCGTCTCCCAGATCGTGCGACCGGTCGCGAGGTGCCACCACGTGTCCGGGTCGTCGAGGCGATGGATCTGCAGGAGCGCCGCGACGAGGAGCACCGCGCCGATCGCGATCGCGCCGGCGACGTCGCGGCGCCCGCCGCCCTCAGCCGGCCGCGCCGACGAACCAGCGATAGTAGGGGTTCGAGCCATCCTCGTCCAGGACGCGCTTCAAGAGCGGGTTCATCTCGTCGAGCTTGCCGGCGTACCAGAGCATGGCCGCGCGGTAGAAGGTGTGCAGGCGCTCGCGCTCGACGGCGATCGCGCGGTCGACGTCCTGGTTGCCACCCGCGACGACCGGGTCGGTCTTGAGCGCGAGCAGACGCCCCAGCACGTCGAGGAGGTCCTGGCGCCGCACGAGCGCCGCATGCTCGAGCCGGGGGCGATCGTCGGTGGTGGGCAGCCCGCCCGCGGCGAACGTCTCGAGACCCTGGCGATCGGTGAGGTAGGTCGCGAGAAACGCGACCGGATTCGCGATACCCACGTTCGCGAGCGCTTCCTGCACGCTCGGGATCATGAAGCGCTCGGCAATGGTCGCGATGTCGAGCCGCTGCGGCTCCATCGAGCCGACCAGCAGGGTCTCGTGCATCTCGGTCGACCAGAGCGTCACGTAGGGAAACACGTCGAGGAAGCTGCGCACGAGCGAGCGCGCGTCCGCGTCGGTCTGCTGCGCGAGCGGGAACCACTGCGCCATGATGCCGTTCGGCGCCAGGCGCGAGCGGCAGAGCTCGTAGAAGTCGCGCGAGTAGAGGTTCACGACGCCCGCGGCCGTGGGCGGCGGCGGCTCGAGCGTGATGACGTCGTAGGTCTCGTCGCTGCGCAGCAGCTCGTGCCGCCCGTCGCGGATGCGGAGGTCGATGCGAGGATCCTTCGCGACGTCGTTGTTGCCCTCGAAGCGGCCGACGGTTCGCACGACCGCGGGCAGCAGCTCGGCGCACACGCGGCGCTCGAGCCCCGGGTAGACGAGCGTCGTGCCGCACGTGATGCCGGTGCCGAGGCCGACGACGAGCACGCTCTTCGGCTCGCCCTGGTGGATCAGGAGCGGGATCAGCGTCTGCAACCGCATGTAGCGGCGCGACATGAGGCCGTCGTTCGAGTTCGAGACGCCCTGGATGTAGAGACGGCGGAAGTCCTTCGGCCGCCACGGCTCGACGACGACCGCGACCGTGCCTCCGGGTCCCTCCTCGTACGCGTCGAGCGTTCCGCTCCGGGTCGCGACCAGCAGGCGCGCCAGGTGGTCGCGCGGCACGGCGACCCCGGCGGCGATCGTCGCGGCGAGGACGAGCGCGCAGCCCGCGAGCGCGCGGCCCCGGTGTGCGGCACCGCGCACGACGGCGATGGCGCCCACCACCACGGCCGCTACGGCGAGGAGCGCGAGCGTCGTACGCAGGCCGAGGGCGGGGAGGACGACGAAGCCGGTCGCGAGCGTGCCCGCGATGCCGCCGACGGTGTTGATCGCGACCACGCTGCCGACGTCGCGCCCGACGTGCTCGGGCCCGCAGACCAGGCGCGCCGCCGCCGGAAAGGCGGCGCCCAGGAGCAGGGTCGGGATGAAGAGCAGCACGAGCGGCGCCCACAGCATCTGTCCGGCCACGGCGATCGGCAGCGAGCCGGTCGCACCCAAGAGCGTCGCATAGGTCTGTCCCTGCAGGCGCGGCAGCCACACGCCGAGCAGGGCGAACGACGCGAGCGCCGCGATGCCCGCGCCGGCCTCGAGCACGCCGAAGGCCGTCCACGGCTGGCGCACGCGGTCGGCAAAGCGCGCGTACACGGCGCTCCCGAGGACGAGCCCGGTCAAATAGACGGCGAGCACGAGCGCGAACGCGTAGGCTCGCGTGTTGACGAACTGGACGACGGCCTGCGACCAGACGACCTCGTAGCCGAGCGCGACGGCGCCCGCGACGGCGTAGAGGCCGAGCGCGAGCGGCGCTTCGATCGGCGCCGTGGCCGTCGCCGCGGGCGCGACCGTCGCGCGACCGGCGAGCCCACGCGCGACGACGGCGAGCAGGACGTTCGTCGCGGCGGCGGCGAGCCCCGCGCCCCGCACGCCGACCGCCGGCACGAGCACGAGCGGCGTCGCCAGCGCGCCGACGACGGCGCCCGCCGTGTTCGCGGCGTAGAGACGGCCGCTCGTGCCGCTCACGCGCTCCGCGGTCGGCGCCGCCGCGCGCACGAGGGCGGGAAGCGTGCCGCCCATCAGCGTTGCCGGGATCGCGATGATCACGAACGGCAGGAGCCAGGCGGCATGGCCGATCGTGCGCTCGAGCGCCACGTACGGGGGTGGCAGCGCGGCGAGCACGAGCGTCGTCGCCGCGCCGGTCACGGCGACCCCCAGCTCGAGCCCGGCGTAGAGCGCGAGGGGACGCGGGCTCCGATCGGCGCGGCGGCCGAGCCAGGCGCCGCCGAGCGCGAGCCCCGCAAAGAAGGCGCTCACGACCGTCGTCACCGCGTAGACGTCGACGCCGACGACGAGGCTCAGCTGCTTCGCCCACAGGATCTGGTAGACGAGCGCGGCCGTCCCCGAGCCGAAGAGGAGCAGGGCGAGCACGGCGCGCGACACGGCGGCATGGCTACCAGAAGGCCGACGGGCCCGAAACCGCAGGCGCATCCGAGGGCGGCATGCTTGACGCTTCGCGCGCGGCGCTGTTATGCCACCCGGCCCATGCGACGACTCACCGGGCTTCTCATCGTCGGGGTGCTGGTCGGCGTGGCTGGACGCGTCGGGGGGCAAGCGCCGGCGCCGGACGCCACGACGTACACGCCGCCGACGCAGACGACGACCGTGAAGGGAACGGCGCCGGCCCTCGAGGGCCGCTGGCTCCTCGTGAGCCGGCTCGCCATCGGCTCCGGACCGGGACGCGCGGTCGCGTCGCTGTGGACGTTCGCGCAGAAGGACGGGAAGCTCACGCTCGAGGAGCGCCTCGTCGTCTTCCCGCCGGCGGTGGCGCAGGCCATGGAGAAGGCCAACGCCTCGGGCGGCGGCACGTGGGACCCGACACCGGCCGAGATCGACCTGATCAGGAGCCAGTGGGACACGATGGGGCCCGAGGGGCGCGGCATCGCATCGATGACGAACGAGATCTTCTCCCCCGACGGCTTCGACGACGAGATCAAGAAGGAGCCCAAGACCAAGGACGCGCTCTGGATCGTGCGCCAGCTCTACGAGTTCTCCCCGGGCGGCGGACGGCCGATCAAGCAGGTGAACGTCGTCGCGGCGCTGAAGAAGGAGGGTGAGGTCTACACCGGCAACACGACCACGGTCGTGGTCGCGGCGGCGCCCTTCCCGATTCCGATCAAGTTCGAGGGGACGGTGCGCTTGATCCCGATCGGCGGCCAGGGTGGTGGATCGGGCGGCGGCTTTGTCGCGCGCGTGCTCGACTTCTTCAAGGGCTGCAACGCGAAGTAGCCGGCGTCAGGACTTCGGCCGCAGCATCTCGCGCACCTGCGGTTGCTCGCGCAGGATCTGCTCCGCAGTCGGCTGGGAGAGCTTGTAGAGCTCGAGCGGAAGCCCGCGGTGGAAGGGCGCCGCGACGAAGAAGTCCATGTTGCGCGCGGGCGGGATCGCCTGGATGCGCTCGGCGACGATGCCGTTCGCCGCGAGCTCCGCGAGCAGACGCTCGCGCTCGGGCGCAGCCGTATGGATGAGCAGGTAGGGCCGGAGGTCGGACAGGATGAAGGCGAGCGACGCCTTCCAGATCGGCACGTGCCAGCGCTCGAGGTCCGTCAGGTACAGCGAATAGGGACCACCATAGTATTCGATGTTCTCGGCCGGGCGCCCGATGTCCTCGGTGGTGATCACCACGGCGCGCTTCTCGAGCGTCGAGCGGACCGTCTCCTGCGCGCGCAGCATCTGGGGCTTCTGGAACGCCGCCCGCGACTCGAGGCCGTCGCTGGCGCGGGCGGCGGAGTATCCGACCAGCACGAGCGCCACGAGCGGTCCCATGAGCGTCGCCACGCGGCGGCGCGGCGCCATGGCCGCCGCCATCGCGCCGAGCGCGGTCGCGAGCGGCAGCATCCACCACAGGGTCGGGAGCGCCGTCTTCGCCGTCGCCTCGGTCGTCGGGGCGTTCACCGCCGCCAGCGCCGTCACCAGCCCGGCGACCGCGAGCACGACGGCCGCGATGCGTCCCTTGTCCTCGCCGAAGCGCCGCGCGATCCAGCGCAGTAGATCGACCGATCCGCAGACGCCTTCGGAGATGAGGAGCGGGATGAACGTATACACGCCGATGAAGTAGCGTCGGTCGGGACGGATCCACCCGCTGTAGAGCAGGAACGCGGCGCCGATGTACGGCAGCGCCACCAGAGCGAGGAGCGGCCGGCGGACGAGCGCGACCACCGCGCCCAGCCCCGCGAGCCCGAGGAGCCATTCGCCGTATGCGCTGATGAGGCCGAACCAGTACGCGGGCAGCGTGCGAGGGATGTTCTCGAGCTTGAGACCGCCGCCGTGGACCTGCGATACGGTCGTGCCGCGCCATCCCGGCGACGGATATCCGACACGCGCGCCCGGCAGCGCCGGCGGCGTGCTCGGCAGGAACTGCTGCAGCTCCATGCCCTGCGTCGGCCGCAGCGGATTGCCGGTCGCGATCGCGTTGAACACGAGCGTCGGCAGGAGTCCCAGCGTGACGCCGAGGACCGCCGCTCCGACGGATCGCAGCAGCGCGGGGCGCTTGCGCCGCCACTGCGACACGACGATCACCGTGGCCGGGATCAGATAGATGACGGCGTCGTTGCGGATGCTGGCGGCGAACCCGAGCGGAAGCCCCGCGAGCAGCAGCCGCCGGGCGTCGAGACTCCGTCCGCGCCGCGGCAGGAGCAGGAAGAGTCCCGTGAAGGCGAAGAGGTGCGCGGAGAGATCACGCGTCAGCGTGAGCGCCCACAGGTACATCATGGTCGGGCACATGACCATCAGCGCTGCGGCGATGAGGCCCTGCCACGCCGAGCCGAGGAGCCGCCACGCGAACGCGATCACGACCGCGAGGAAGAGGATGTAGACGGTGGGGTTCAGGAGGTGCGCGCCCATGTCGCCGAAGGCGGCGAGCCATCCGGCGAGCAGGAGCGGGAACCCGGGCGCGTAGCGGCAGTACATCCGCCCGGCGTCGAAGACGTACGTCTGCGCCAGCACGTCGGTCTGCCGGGGCATCAGCCGTCCGAGCGCGCGCGCCGGCTCCCAGTCGTGGAGGACCTTGCCGTGCAGGAGGTCGTGGGCGAACTGCAGGTAGCCGAACTGGTCGACGGCCAGGTACCACGTGATCTTCGTCTCGAGCATGCGCGCGGTCGTGACGAGGAAGATCGCCGCCGCCGCGAAGAAGCCCAACCGCAAGGCGAGCGCGGTGTAGTCACGCTCGACGACGGGCGCCGCGACCGGCGTGGTCGTCGCGGCGGCCGCCTGCCGTGCGGCGGCGCGACGCTCCGCACGTCGTCGATCGGCCCGGGACACGCGGGTTGCATACCAGGGGCTTCGCGGGTCGGCTAGGAAGCCGACTCGCGATACGGAACGCGAGGGTGGCGCGGTGGTGGATCGCGCGACCGGCATGCCGCGGCCGGCGAAGCCGGCGCGGCACGCGTGGTACGGACGACGGCTGCGCTCGCGCGCAATGTATCGCCCTCACCCACGCACGCTAGTTGGCCTGCCCACGAAGCGGTGCTACGGCGTGGACGGGTGAGCGTGCCGTTCTCCCCGCTCGTCGACCGGTGGTTCACCGAGCGGTTCGGGACGCCCACGCCGGCGCAGGACGCGGGCTGGCCGCGCATCGCGGCAGGCGAGGACACGCTCATCGCCGCGCCCACCGGATCCGGCAAGACGCTCGCCGCCTTCCTGTGGTCGCTCGACCATCTCCTGCGGCTCGCGGCCGCCGGCGCGCTCGAAGACCGCACGCACGTCGTCTACGTCTCGCCGCTGAAGGCACTCGGCAACGACGTTCAGAAGAACCTCCTGGCGCCGCTCGCCGAGCTGCGGGCACGCGCCGACGCCGAGGGTGCCGTGCTGCCCGACGTCCGCGTGATGGTCCGCTCCGGCGACACGCCGGCGCACGAGCGGCAGGCGATGGTCCGCCGGCCGCCCCACATCCTCATCACGACGCCCGAGTCGCTCTACATCCTGCTCACCGCCGAGAAGAGCCGCCGCTTCCTCGCCGGCGCCGAGACGGTCATCGTCGACGAGATCCACGCCATCGCGCAGGACAAGCGCGGGGCGCACCTGGCGCTCTCGCTCGAGCGGCTGGACCTCCTGGCGGGACGCCGCCTGCAGCGCATCGGGCTCTCGGCGACGCAGCGCCCGATCGAGGAGGTGGGCCGCCTGCTCGTCGGCGCCGGCCGGCCGGCGCCCGCGATCGTCGACACCGGACACCGGCGCGAGCTCGACCTCTCGATCGAGCTTCCGGACTTCACGCTCGGGCCGATGGCGACGCACGAGCTGTGGGCGGCGATCTACGATCGCGTCGTGGCGCTCACGGCGTCGCATCGCACGACGATCGTGTTCGTCAACACGCGGCGCCTCGTCGAGCGCGTCGCGCACGCGCTCGAGGAACGCCTCGGGGCGGGACGCGTGGCCGCGCACCACGGCAGCATGGCGCGTCGCATCCGGCTCGAGGCCGAGGAGAAGTTGAAGGCCGGCGAGATCCCGGTCGTGGTCGCGACCGCGTCGCTCGAGCTCGGCATCGACGTCGGGGCGGTCGACCTGGTCGTGCACCTGGGTTCGGCGCGCGCGCTCGCGACGCTCATCCAGCGCGTCGGCCGCTCGGGCCACGCCCGTGGCGCGGTGCCCAAGGGCATCTTCTTCCCGCTCACGCGCGACGACCTCGTGCAGGCGGCGGCTGCGATTCGCGCCGTCCGGGCGGGCGAGCTCGACGTGCTCGCGGTGCCGCCCGGCGCGCGCGACATCCTGGCCCAGCAGTGCGTGGCGACGGTCGCGGCGGGCGAGATGACCGTCGACGAGATGCTGGCGCTCGCGCGCCGTGCCCATCCGTATCGCGACCTCGATCGCGCGGCGCTGGAGCCGATTCTCGACATGCTGTCCGAGGGTGTTTCGACTCGCCGCGGCCGCAAGACGGCCCTCCTGCACTGGGACCGCGTGCACGATCGCCTGCGCCCGCGCCGCGGCGCGCGCCTCGCCGCCATCACCGGCGGCGGCGCCATTCCCGACGTCGCCGACTACGACGTCGTCGAAGAGCCGGCGGGCCTCCTGGTCGGCAAGGTGAACGAGGACTTCGCCGTCGAGAGCATGCGCGGCGACATCTTCCTGCTCGGCAACAAATCGTGGCGCATCATCCGCGTGGAGGCGGGTCGCATGCGGGTCGAGGACGCGGCCGGCGCGCCGCCCACGATCCCGTTCTGGATGGGCGAGGCGCCGTCGCGCACGCGCGAGCTGTCGGTCGCGGTCGGCCGGCTGCGGGAAGAGGTCGCCGCCGATCCCGCGCGCGCGCCGGCGTGGCTCGAGCGCGACTGCGGTCTCTCGGCCGAGGGCGCGGCGCAGCTCGCGACCTACGTCGCCGAGGCGCAGGCTGCGCTCGGCGCGGTGGCGTCGCCGTCGACCGTCATCGCCGAGCGCTTCTTCGACGAGGCGGGCGGGCAGCAGCTCGTGATCCACGCGCCGTTCGGCGGTCGCATCAACCGGGCCTGGGGGCTCGCGCTCCGCAAGCGCTTCTGCGTCAGCTTCGACTTCGAGCTGCAGGCCGCGGCGACCGACGACGGCGTGCTGCTCTCGCTCGGACAGCAGCACAGCTTCCCCCTCGAGAGCGTGTTCGAGTTCCTGCGACCCGAGACGCTGCGCGACGACCTCGCGCAGGCGGCGCTCGCGTCGCCCATGTTCACGAACCGCTGGCGCTGGAACGCGACCCGCTCGCTCGCGCTCCTGCGCCATCAGGGCGGCAAGAAGGTGCCCATGCCCATCCAGCGCATGCGGGCCGAGGATCTGCTCGCCGCCGTCTTCCCCGAGCAGCTCGGCTGCCAGGACAATCGCGGCGCGGGGCCGATCGAGATCCCCGACCATCCGCTGGTCGCCGAGACGATGGACAACTGCCTCACCGAGGCGATGGACGTGGACGGCCTCGAAGCGGTGCTGGCGGCGATCCGTCGCGGCGAGATCAGCACGCGAGCGATCGACACCGTGGCGCCGTCGCCGATGACGCACGAGATCCTCAATTCGAACCCGTACACGTACCTCGACGACGCGCCGCTGGAGGAGCGGCGCGCGCGCGCCGTGTCGCTCCGCCAGACGATGCCCGACCTCGCCGGCGGGCTCGGCGCCCTCGATCCCGAGGCGATCGCCGAAGTCGAGCGCCAGGCCTGGCCGGTCGCGCGCGACCCCGACGAGCTGCACGACGTGCTGCAGACGATGGGGCTCCTCCCACGCCCGGACGTCGAGCACGCGGGATGGATCGAGCTCGCGCGGCGCCTCATCGGCGACGGGCGTGCGACCTGGGCCGTCGGTCTGGGACAGCCCGCGCTCGTCGCGACCGAGCGCATGGGGCTCGTACGGCTCGCGTTCGGGCCCGTGCGCTTCGAGCCGGCGGTGCAGGAGCCGCTCTTCGCGCGCCGGAGCGAGCGCACCGAGGAAGAGGCCCTGCGCGCGATCGCCGGCGGCTGGCTCGAGGCGGTGGGCCCGGTGACGGTCGGGTCGCTCGCGGAGCGGCTCGGGGTCGCGGGCTCGCGCATCGAGATCGGATTCGGGCAGCTCGAGCAGCAGGGCGTCGCGATGCGGGGCCGCTACCGTCCCGGCACGAGCGAGGAGGAGTGGTGCGATCGCGCGCTGCTGGCGCGCATCCATCGCCTGACGCTCGGACGCCTGCGGCGCGAGATCGAGCCGGTCACGGCCGCCGACTTCATGCGCTTCCTCTTCCGCTGGCAGCACGTGCACACGGGCACGCAGCTCCACGGACGCCAGGGCCTGCTCGAGGTCGTGGGCCAGCTCCAGGGCGTCGAGCTGCCGGCGCGCGCCTGGGAGGCGCAGATCTTTCCGGCCCGGATCGCGCGCTACGATCCCGACGACCTCGAGCACCTCTGCCTCGCCGGCGCCGTCGCCTGGGGACGGCTGCGCACCGACCTGCCGGGCGACGACGACGAGCCCGCGCCGCGTCGCGCGCGCACGCCGAACCGGGCGGCGCCGCTCGCATTCGTGCTGCGCGAGGATCTGCCCTGGCTGCTCGCGCCGCCGGCCGACGCTGGCGACCTCGCCGGCGACGCGCAGGTCGTGCACGACCTCCTCGTGCGCAACGGCGCCTCGTTCGTCGCCGACATCGCGCGCGGCGCCGGGCTCCTGCCGGCCGCGGTCGAGGAGGCCCTCTGGACCCTCGTCGCGCACGGCCTCGTCACGGGCGACGGCATCGCGGGGCTGCGCGCGCTCATCGAGAAACCCGAGGAGTCGCGCCGCACGCGGCGGCTGCACATGCTGCGCGGCGGGCGGGGGCGGCTCGTGCCGGCCGGACGGTGGGCGCTCCTGCGCGCCGGCGTCGAGGGCGCGCCGGAGAGCGACCCGCTGCGCTTCGCGCGGCAGTGGCTGCGTCGCTACGGCGTCGTCATGCGCGAGCTGCTCGCACGCGAGGCGCGGATGCCGCCCTGGTGGCAGCTCGTGCGCGCGCTGCGTACCCTCGAGGCACGCGGCGAGGTGCGCGGCGGGCGGTTCGTCGCCGGCATGGTGGGCGAGCAGTTCGCGCTCTCCGAGGCGGTCGAAGCGCTGCGCGCCGTGCGGCGTCGCGGCGGGGAGGGCGAGACCGTGCTCGTGGCGGCGGCCGATCCACTGAACCTCTCCGGCATCCTCGTCCCCGGCCCGCGCGTCGCGCCGGCCACCCGGGACGTGATCGCATTCCGCGACGGCGCCGTCGTCGAGGTGGGCGAGCTGGGCGCCGTGCGGAGTCGGCTCGGGCAACGCACGGCGCGCGCGTAGGCCCGATGGGTCCGGCGACGCTCGAGCTCGTGCCGTACGACCCGGCGTGGGCCGCCGCGTTTCGAGTCGGGGCGGAGCGGATCCGCGCCGTCCTCGGCGCCGTCGCGCTGCGCGTCGATCCGCGCGAGCTCTCGTAGCGGGTCGCGCCGGCTGCTATGGGCCCGCCCATGGCGGAGCCGGTCCGGATCATCGGCAGCTTCCTGTCCCCGTACGTGCGCAAGGTCCTCGTGTTTCTCCACGTGAAGGGCATCGCGTACGAGATCGATCCCATCATTCCGTTCATGGGCGACGACCGGTTCACGAGCCTGAGCCCGCTGCGGCGCATCCCGGTGCTGATCGACGACCGGGTGACGCTCTCCGACTCGTCGGTCATCTGCCAGTATCTCGAGGACCGACACCCGCAGCCCGCGCTCTACCCTCGCGACGTCGCCGCCCGTGCCCGCGCCCGCTGGCTCGAGGAGTTCGCCGACACCCGCATGGGCGACGTCTTCATCTGGCGGCTCTTCAACCAGGTGGCGATCCGTCCGTTCGTGTGGGGCGAGGAGACCGACACCGAGCTGGTGGCGAAGACGCTCGCCGAGGACGTGCCGCAGATCATGGCCTATCTCGAGTCCGAGCTGCCGGCGGACGGGTTCGCGTTCGGGGAGCTGTCGATCGCCGACGTCGCCCTCGCGTGCTTCTTCCGCAACGCCGCGTTCGCGCACTTCGCGATCGACGAGCGTCGATGGCCGAAGACGGCCGGGCTCGTGGAGCGTACGCTCGCGACCCCCGGCTTCCAGACCCTGAAGCCGATCGAGGATCGCATGATCCGGACGCCGCCGGCCAAGCACCGCGCCGTGCTGGCCGAGATGGGTGTCCGGCTGACACGCGAGACCTACGGCACCGCGACGCCCCGCCGCGGCGTCATGCAGACCTAGACCAACGACGACGCATCCCGGTGGAACTGTACCGAGGTGTTCCGCCGCACCGGGGAGCGCTGGGAGATCACCCAGACCCCACTGGTCGTTCACGCAGATCGCGAAAGCGTAGGTCCGCGCGGGTTCACCGCCCATCGGTACTAGGGGCCATCCCACATCTTATTCGGCGGGCTCACCCACCCAGGGGAGCGCACCCTCGACCGCGCGATGCAACCCTGCCGCAGGTGGAGGTGGCAAATGGATGTGCTCGACGCCCGGGTGGTGCGTGTGTTCTCGGAATTTCTCGTCCTGCGCGCCGGTGACGACGGCTGGGCGGTCATGCGACAGCTTCGGATCCACCAGACCGATCTCTTCGAGCTCGTGCCGCGTCTCGAAGCGGAGCTGGGCGTAGTGTTCTCCGACCCGCTCCTGTTCGGCGTGCGGACGTACGCCGACCTCGCGGTGCTCGCGCACCGGCTCGCGACCTTGCACGATCGCGTGCAGGAAGAGCCGCCGGTCCCGCCCCCGTTCGTGTGGACGCGGGCCGAGCGAAGCCCCGATCGCGCCGGTGCGGTCCTGCGCCGCAGCGGTCGTCTCACCGGCTACCTCGCCGGGACGATCGTCGACGACGCACGCACCGCCGGTCGCGGCGCGCGTCTCGAGGTCGTGTTGCGCTCGGGCGCGTCGGCGCGCGACGTGAGGTACGTCGATCGCGCGCTGGCACGCGCGCGACGCTACGGCGTGGTCGTCCAGATCTACCGGAGCGACGCGCCGCCCGGCGACGAGATCGGGGGCGCCGTCGCGCACGCTGGCGCGCAGCGCGCCTGACGACTCACTCCTGCCGCATCGCGCGCGCCACGAAGTGCGCGATGCGCGGCGAGCCGCCGCTCTCATCGCCCTCAGGCGACATCGAACACGAGGATCTCGGCCGGTCCGCTCGCGCGCACCGTGATCGCGGGCTCGCCCGTGACCGCCGCACCGTCGCCCGCGTCGAGGGGCGTACCGCCGAGCGCGACCGTGCCGCGCGCGACGTGGAGCCACGCGCGCCGGCCCGCGCCCTGCCGGTGGACGACCTCGTCGCCGGCGGCGAGCCGTCCGACGAGCAGGCGCGCGTCCTGGTGGATGTCGAGCGCGCCGTCGGGGGCGCCGGGCGCGACCACCACGCGCAGGCGTCCCTGCAGCTCCGCCGGATCGAACGCGCGCTGCGCGTAGCGGGGCGCGACCCCGCGCTCGGCCGGAACGACCCAGGTCTGCAGGAAGTGCACGGGCTCGACGTGCGAATGGTTGAACTCGCTGTGTGTGATTCCGGTGCCGGCGCTCATGATCTGCACCTCGCCCGGGGTGATGACCGAGCCCGAGCCCAGGCTGTCGCGGTGCTCGAGCGCGCCCTCGAGCACGTAGGTGATGATCTCCATGTCGCGATGGCCGTGGGTCGCGAAGCCCTGGCCCGGCTCGACGCGATCGTCGTTGATGACACGCAGCGTACCGAATCCCATGTGCCGCGCGTCGTGGTACTCCCCGAACGAGAAGGTGTGGCGGCTGTCGAGCCAGTCGATTCGCGTGCGACCGCGCTCGCTCGCTCGCCGGAGGACGACGCTCATGTCAAGAGCCCCCGGAAGGCCCGTCGATGGTGCCAGGCGACGATGAGCTCGAAGGCGCAGAAGACGAGCCCCGGAACGATCCCATCCGGCTCCAGGACGAGATGGAAGAGGACGATGTTCACGAGGATCGGCGCCAGCAGCACGAGCCCGAGCGGGACGAAGACGCCGGTCAGCACGAGCGCCCCGCCGACGACCTGGGTCGCCGCCACGAGCGTCATCATGTAACCCGAGCTGACGAGCGCTCCGATGAACGCGCCGGCCGGCCCTTTCATCTCCGGGTTCGGGAGGAAGTGGAGGAAGCCGTTTAGGCCGAAGACGACGAACCCGGCGCCGAGCAGAATCCGTGCGACGGTGGCGAGCCTGTTCATGCTCGCGGACTACCGGAACGTCGTAGCCATGAACAGAGGTCGGTCGCGAGAGCGACCAGGCTACGCAGCGTGCCGGTCGACCCACGCCTCGACGAGCTGGACGTCCGCGAAGCCGGGCAGGCGCCGGATCGTGCCGTCGATGCGGCGCGCAGCCTCGCGGCCCGGCGCGTCGCCGAAAAGGTGTTGCGCCAGGAAGCGCGTCTCCTCGCCCGGCGCGACGCCGCTGCCGACCGGATCCCAGAAGCGATCGACCAGAAAGCGCGCCACCCGTGCCGCGCCCGGGCGCGCGAGCCGTCGCTCGGCCTGCTTGAAGTAGAAGGCGAAGTGTCGCCCCTCGTCGCGCACGATGCGGGCGAGGAGGTCGGTCAGCACGGGATGGTCTTCGATCTCGACGAGCCGCTGGTAGCCCACCAGCGTCGAGAGCTCGTTGATCGCGCCCCACGTCATGTGCACGGCGACGAAGTCGGGCCAGGCGCGCGCGACGAGCCCGGTCGCGACCGACTCGGCACGCTGCGCGAAGGTGCTCGCACCGCGGCCGCGCTCGCGTGTCGGATGGCCGGCGGCGCCGAGGAAGCGGCGGAGCGCGCGGCCGTGGAACGTCTCCTCGTAGAGCCAGCAGGCGAGGAAGGTCGCGACCTCCGGCTCGTCGATCGCGCGCGTCTTCGCCAGCTCCCGCTCGTAGACGATCGTGTGGCTTTCGATGTCCTGCATGTAGCGCAGTGTCCGCACGGCGGCGGCCGAGAGCGGATGGCGCGCGACCTCGTCCCAGGCGATGCCGGCGAGGTCGAGCGCCCGCGAGTGGCCGACGTAGGTGTCGAGGTCGAGCACGTCCATCTCGCCTTCCCTACGGAGGGGAGGGCGGGGACGGATTGGTCGTCAGCGGTCGGTCTGACGGAAACGGATCGGCACTTGCACGGTGTCGTCGACCGGCACGCCGTTGCGGGTGGCCGGGATGAAGCGCCAGCGGGTGCGCACCGTCTCGACGGCCGAGTCGTCGAGCATCGCGTGGCCGGACGACTTCAAGACGAGGACGTTCGTCGGCTGGCCGTTCGCGGCGACGAAGACGCGCAGGAGCACCTCGCCCGTGAGCCCGAGCTGTCGCGCGGCGACCGGGTAGGGCGGGAGCGGGTTCACGCCGTAGCCGGGGCTCGCGGCGTTGAACCCCGTGCCGCCGCCCGTGCCGGTCCCGCCACCCCCGGGTGTCGTCGCCGATCCGGTGCCGCCCGCGGCAGGCGCCCCGATGCTCGGCGACGCCGTGTCGGCCGTGCTCTCGGCCGGCTTCGCCGCCGGCCTCGGCTTTGCGAGCGGCTTCGGTCGCGCGACCGGTGAGGGAACGGGCTTCGGTTGCGGGACTTCCGCGGGGACGGAAGTCGGTTCCGGCGCAGCAGCCGGCGGTGGCGACGGCGGCACCTCGCGAGCCCCGCCGCCTCCGCCGCCGCCCGACCCGGACACGAGCGAGATGGGAATGACGAGCGGCGGCGTCCGGATCTCCTGCGAGCGCAGGAGGGCGACCGCGACCACGATCACCGCCACGTGCGCGAGGGCGGACGCCCCGAAGGCGACCGCCATGCGCGCGCGCCTGCCTGCGGGCGGCTCGGGCGGCTGCATCTCCACCGGCGACGAGAGTAGGCGCCGGTTCGACGCGATCGCAAACCCGTCGCTCATGACGTGAAGGGCATCAGAAGAAGATCTTGAGCCCGGCGCGGACGTTGAACGGGTTGCCGGGGGTGAAGTGGATGCCTTCGGGCGGATCGATGCCCGTCTTGCCGGGCTTGCTGAAGCACGGCGCGTTCGGGTTGGTCGACTGCTCCTGGCCGCGCACGCACGACGTGTCGGCGAACTGCGCTTCGCGCCAGTCCGTATCGGTGAGGTTCAGGAGCTGCAGCGACAGCTCGACGTTCCGCCAGCGGTAGCGGGCGATCAGGTCGAGCAGGAAATAGCCGCGCGCGACGAGCGTACGTTGCTCGTTGGCGGGGCGATCGTCGAGGTAGCGCGCGCGGAGACCGACCGAGAGGCCGTTGCCGAACTCGGCCGTGAGGCCGCCGTTCATGAGCAGGGTGGGCGCCAGGGGGATGGCGCCGCCGTTGTCGAAGCGCGGGTCGGCGTAGGAGAGGTCGTAGTCGGCAAACAGCCAGCGCGTGATCTGGTAGCGCGTCTCGAAGTCGATGCCCCAGCGGCGGCTGGACGGGCTCGGCTCGTCGGTGCCGGCGTCGCCCGAGAAGACGAGCTCGCTGTCGAGGTCGAGGAGCCAGAGCGACGCCGCGAGATCCAGGCTGTCGAACTGGCGGGTCCGGGCGCCGAACTCGTAGCCGATCGCACGCGCGAGCGGCGTCACCGTCTGGTCCTCGCCCACGCCCTCGCCGGGGTTCGTGACGCCCGTGAACGCGGCGCCGCCGATCGCCGCGCGCGCGTCGTTCGAGTGAAAGCCCTCGCCGAAGTTGAGGTAGATCTCGGTGTCGCGCACGGGCGTGATGATGAGGTTCGCCTTGGGGCTCACCTGACCCTGGGTCTGGTAGCCGTCGAGGTAGACGGGGCTGAAGTTCGGATCGGTGCCCTGCTGGGGGAGGCGGTTGTTCACGTCGAAGATGAAGAAGTCGCCGCGCAGCCCGCCGTCGAAGCGCACCCAGTCGTTGAAGAAGATCTGCTGGTTCCAGTAGCCGCTGAACGAATGCTCGCGGACATAGACCTTGTTGATGTCGTAGAAGATCGTCCGGCGCACCTGCCGGTGCAGCGCCACGTCGACGTCGTCGTTGCGGGTTTCGAAGGCGAGCTGCGACTGGAGCGGGATGCCGGCGAGGAACCAGTTGCGCGTGAAGCGCGCCTTCGCGCCGTAGTAGAAGCGGGAGTCGTCCTGCGCGATGCCGTCGCCGGGGATGTAGTGGGCGCCGGCGCGCACCGGCTTCGCGCGCGTGTCGACGACGGCGCCGTTCGGAAGCTGGACGAAGCGCAGGCCCGTCGAGTTGAAGAACGTGAAGTCGGAGTACAGGCGCAGCTTGTAGCGGTTGGCGTACGTCTGGACCTCCCACGTGTCGGCGGCCGTCGGCGTGTAGCGCCAGTGGAGGTCCATGATCTCGCGGTCGGTGTGGCCGCCCTCGGTCGGATCGAGCGAGCCGAAGCGATCGAGCTTCCCCGCCGAGACGAGGCTCAGCGGCACCTGCCCCGACCCGTCCCAGTCCGCCTGGTAGCCCATCGTCGTGAGCCACATGTGCGAGAGCGGCGTCGGGTCGAAGCTCATCTTGGCGTAGCCGTTGTAGCGGGCGAGGTTCTCCGGGTGCTCGAAGGGCCCGTTCGTGTAGTAGGCCTGCGCCGCGATCATCGTCTTCACCTGCCCGACCTGCGGCGAGGCGCCGACGACGTAGCGCATGGTGTCGAACGACCCGCCCTCGGCGAGGAAGAAGTTCTCGGCGAACACGTCCTTGGTGACGAAGTTGATCGCCCCGGCGGTCGCGAAGTCGCCGAACTGCGTGAAGTACGGGCCCTTGTAGAGGCCGACGCGGTCGATCACCTCGGGGATCAGGAAGTTCGGATCCGCGTAGCCCTGCCCGTGGGCGTGGGTCGGAAAGTTGATCGGCATGTCGTCGACCGAGACGGCGACGTCGGTGCCGTGGTCCGCGTCGAAGCCGCGCAGGAACCACTGCGGCGCTTTCGATCCACCCTGATGCTGCGCCACCACGACACCCGGCAGGTTGTTCAGGATCTGCATGATCGTCTGGTGCGGGCGGACGTCGAAATCGTGGGCGCGGATGTCCTGCGCCGACGCGGCGCTCATCGGCTTCCTCGATTCGACCACCAGCTCCTCGAGCCGCGTCTCGTTCTTGCTCGCCGGCGGTGCCTGGTCGGACGAATCCCCTCCCGGATCGGGCTTTCCGTCGCCTTCTTCAGTCATCTGTTCGCTCGTCGTCGTGGTCGTGTCCGCAGCCGTGTCGTCCGCCGCGCGCGCGACAGCCACCGCGCACGCGACCCACACGACGATGCCGAGCACACGACCCCTGCAGGATCGCAGCATGGCGCTCTCCTCCCTCCGGCGGATCGTGACGAGACACGATCCGCGCACGCTCGTGATCGGGGACGATTCGGATCAGAAGCGTGCGAGCGGAGGCGGACCGCGCGAGCGGATCGTCCCGAGGGCGAGTGCGCGGACGGCGGGAAGCGCCGCGGGACCCTCGGTCATGACGTGGAGCGCGAGCTCGACGTGCGGCGTCGCCGGCGGGGTCGCCGGCTGGAACGGCGAGACGACGTGCGCATGGTGCAGCGGGTCCGCGGTCCCGTGGGCGATCCGCGGCCGGTGCGCGTGGCCCCGATGGCGCCGCGCGTGCCCCGCCTCGGCGTCGTGATGGTGATGATGATCCGCGTGGTCGTGATCGTCGTCGCCGTGCACGAGGAACGCGTGCACGTGATCGTGGTCGCCGCCGGCGTGGCGGTGCGCGACCACCTGCGGGCCGGGAACGGCCGTCGTGGCGGCGAAGGCCGCCAGCACCAGGACGGCGATGTGGGCGTTCTGCCTCACCGGTGTCTGCCCTACCACGCTGTCGAGGTCACGGTCACGGACTTGTTCCTCCCGGTCCTACGGGCCGGGGTAGGTCGCCGGATGGCGGTTCGCCGCTGTCGAGGGCGCTCCCCATCGCAGGGGGCATGCGACATCGTGTCGCACCTGCGCCCCGGCGATCGTCCCGGTGCGCTCCGCCGCGCCCACGACCGGAAAGGGCCGCCGAAACCGCATGGTGGGCTAGGGCAGCCGATCGGCGACCGTTCCGACGGATCGCGCCGGCGGCGCGCACGGTTGCATTGCGCGGTTGGTGCACGTCCGGTAGCGTTTTTCACGATGCGGCGCAGAGCGTGCTTCCTCATCGTGCTCGCCATGCTGCCGCGCACGGCCGCATTCGCCCACGAGCACATGTACATCGCGTCCGCCGCGCCCGGCTCGGGCGCGCTCGAACTCGTGGGCTACGATTTCACGCGCGCCTTCCCCGTCGCCCAGCTTCCGAACGCTCCAGACACCTGGATCGGCGTCGACCCGTCGTTCAATTCGCTCATGGCCGACGATCCCACGAACGGCGCCTACCAGATCAAGAAGGGCCGCAAGATCAAGATGGTCCTGACCGCGATCGATCCGGAGCTCAGCGTCGTGCTAAACGGAAAGACCCTACGCCAGCCGGGCGACGTGGGCGTCGTCGGCAAGATGCCATATCTGCATCAACACCCCCAGTGGACTCTCACGATCCCGCCCGGGAGCGTTGGCACGTTCCACGTCTCGTTCAAGGTGAAGGGCGCCGGCTACGTCGCGTCCCCGGTGTACACCGGCACGGTGAGCAACGTGGGCGACGCGACGACCACGACCCTGCCCGGTAGCGTGACGACGACGACGGTCCCGTCCGACTGCACCGTGACACCCTGCAACGACGGGAATCCGTGCACGACCGACGTCTGCGACGCGGGCACCTGCCGCTACGACCCGGTGACCGACGCCGATGCCGTGCTGTGTCGTCTCGAGCAGATGGCGACCGAGCTCAACACGATCACCGCGAGCGGCTCCAAGCAACACGCGGCGCTCGTCCGTCTGTACCGGACGACCGGCAAGGCCCGAGCGGTCATGCAAGCGGCGGCCAGCCGGGGGAAGCCGTCGCCGAGGGCGGGACGTCTGGTGAGCCGGCTCACGCAGCTCACCGACGCGGCGGATCGCGTGGGCCTCTTCGTCGGATCGGTCGGCGACGAGATACGCACCCTGGCGAGCACCGCATACGACGCGTTCGCTCTTTGGCGCGCCTCACGTGGCTGAGGTGCTGGAGGCTTCGATGGCGTTTCCCCGACTTCGTCCACTGCTCGCCTGCGCAGCGCTCGCTTTTGCCGCGCCCGCGCTGGCGGCCTCGGGCACGCAGCAGTTCATCGCCGTCCTGAACGGTGGGCAGGTCGTCCCACCCAGCAGCAGCCGCGCCTTCGGCGTCGGCTATCTCACGTACGACAAGGCGCTGCGCCGCCTGTGCTACACGATCACGTACTCGACGCTCGACGGTCTCGAGACCGACGCGCATCTGCACGGCGGCGAGCCCGGCAAGACGGACGCCGTGTTCTACGACCTCACGCCCCTCGGCGGTCCGAAGCTCGGCTGCGTCGGCCCGCTGAAGACGAAGGAAGTGAAGCTCCTCATGCACGGTGACACGTACATCAACATCCACACCGTGCCCTGGGCCGCCGGCGAGATCCGCGGCCAGGTGCTGCCCATGCGAACCGGCCGATAGCGTGCGTCGGATCGCGAGAACGTTGGTGGCGCTGGCGCTGGCTGGGTCCGTGTCGACCGCGGCCCAGTGTCCGCCCGACTGCTTCGCGGGCGGCGGCGTCGCCGCGGCCGACTGCCTGGTGCAGTTCGGCGGCATCGGCGCGGCGAGAACGACGTGCGCCGACGGCGATCCGGCGTGCGACGCCGACGGGGTCGTCGACGGGACGTGCACCTTCGAGCTGACCGTCTGCATCAACGTGCCCGGCCCGGGCTGCACGCCCGATGCGGTCGTGGGGCCCGTCGTCGGACCGGCGGCGAGCTCCGCCGCACGCGCGCTGGCGGCGGGCGTGGCCGGACTGGATCCACGCCGCCCGGGGTGTGCGACCGCGCGCGTGCCGGTGCCGCTGCGCGCCGGCCTGCACGGCCTCGCGCCCGCGACGGCGCGTATCGTGGTGAGCGCCAAGGGTCGTCGCACCGACCGGGACCGCCTGGTGCTCGGCTGCACGCCGAGCGCGGCGGCACCGTCGTTCGCGGTCGTGGCTCCGATCTTCGCCGCGCGATGCGCGACGCTCGGCTGTCACACCGTCACGCTCCCCAACAGCACGCCGCCGCTGGAGACGACGGTCGCGCGATCGGCCGTGCTCGACGTGCCGTCGCTGGACGTCCCGAGCCTGAAGCTCGTGGCCCCCGGCGATGTCGCGGCGAGCTGGCTCGCCCGCAAGATCCTCGGACGCCGGTTGGTCGACCGCAGCCGGCTCATGCCCGACGGTTGTCCGAAGACGCCACCCGCCGGCGGCTGCCTCACCCCCGCCGACAAGGCCGCCATCGTCGGCTGGATCGCCGGTGGCGCGCCCGACTGACCCCCAACCCCAGAGGAGAGAGAGCATGCAGCGTACCACCATCGTCGTCGTCGCGACCCTGATCCTCGCAGCGACCAGCGTTCGGGCCCACGAGTTCCCGACCGTCGCCAAGCAGCTGAAGTCGAGCCTCGTCCAGAACTATGCGCAGTGCACGGCCCCGACGACCATGACGAGCGGCGGCAAGCCGGCCTGCGGCGGCGAGCCCGATCCCGTCGACACGCAGTGCACCTTCGCGTCGAAGAGCCAGGGGACGCTCACGGCCACCATCAGCAAGACCTCGATCAAGCTGAAGGCCGCGCTGAAGGGGCTGTCCCCCGCGTGCAACGGCGAAACGCTCACCGCGGCGCTCGGCGTGCGCACGACCACCGACGACTGCCCGGACGGCCACTGCACGGTCGTGGACGACGAGATCACCGGCGGCACCTGTACCGTGGCCAAGGGCAAGTGCGCGCTCGCGGCGACCATCCCGACCGGCTATTCGGCCGGCGCGGGGAGCGAGATGACGGTCCGCACCTGCGGCATACGTCACGGCATGCTCGACGCCTTCACGTGCGGGGTGATGGTTCGATAGAATCGAGATCGTGCGCGCGCGCCGTCTCCTCCTCGTCCTCGTCGCCCTCGCCTCGCGCGCGTCGGCGCACGTCGTCCCCGTCGATCCGAGTCGCTGCACGTTCGACCCGATCGCCGTCGACGTGCCGGCGCTGGGGCTGAGCGCCGTCGCGACGGCGCCGGCCGGCGGGGACGCGCTGCGGCTCGTGTACGACGTCGGGACGGGCCGCGTGCAGATCTGTCCCGCAGCGTCGAGCGACGGTGCCGCGGAGTGCCAGCCGTCTCTGCCGGTGGCCTTCTCGCTCGGATCGATCGCCGGGTCGCTCCAGCTACCCACGCTCTTCGGCGGCGCGTTGTCGTCGAGCGGCGATCTCGTCATCCCCGGGGTACCGATCTTCCTGCAGGCGGGAGCCTCGTCGGCCACCGTGCCGGTGACGTTCACGACGGGTCTCGCGGTCGCCGGCGACGCCGTGATCGCCGGCAGTCCCATCGCGGGGCTCGATCACGTCGAGCTCGTCGGCGTCGTCATGGCGCCGCTCGATCCGCCGTTGGGCGGCATTCCGCTGGTTCTGCGGGTCGCATGCGCACCCATTCCGGGACCCGACGTCGACCAGTTCACGAGTCCGCCCCGCGTCGTCCGTCTCGCGGGCCGCTTGGCGCCGGACCGCGCGCGGCTGAAAGCGACGATCGACTTTCCGGATCCCACACGTACGCTGGCAGCCGGCCCGCTGTTGCTGCGGCTGGTGGCGGGCGCGTCGACCATCGCGACGGGCTCGGTGTCGCTCGCCCCGCAGGGCAAGGGCCTCGCCGGCGGGGATGCGAGCGGGCGATGGAAGGTCGTCGCGACACCGCGCAAGCACGCGCGCTGGATCGTCACCCTCGATGTGGCGGGTCCGACGCTCCCGGCAATCGATGGCGCGGGTGCCATCGTCGGGTTCACGGCAGACCTCGGCAACGGGATCGCTCGCAGCGAGCGTCGCTTCCGCGCCGCGGCCCATCGCACGCAGCTCCGCGCTTCCTGACGCCCAGCCGGCAGTGATCGGTTGCTGGCCCGCTGCGACCACATGCCGCATCGCCCGACCGGGACCGCTTGGGGTAAGCGTGCAGCCCGATGTCCCGCTTCGGAATCGCCATCGTGTGCGCGGCAGCGGGGCTCGTGGGCTGGACGCCCGCGGCTGTCGTCGCGACTCCTCTGTCGTCGCGTGACGAGTCCGGCGTCATCCGATTCGTCGTGCCCGACGACTGGCGGTGCACGTCGAGCGCCGGCTGCGTCGTGTGCTGGAACGCCAGCGGGCACCCGAGCGGCGTGATGCTGCCGTTCGGCGCAAACGGCGCCCCCCACGCGCGTGAGCTCGATCCCGGCTACGGCTTCGAGCTCTGCCCGCCCGGCGACTGAAGACCGCCAGCGCGATCAGCGGCGCAGGGCGTTTCCCTCCGGGTCCGGGTGGAACAGGCGCTCGCCACGGGCGAGGAGCCGACCGGTGTCGAACGTCAGGCCGACCAGCGACGGCCCGCCCTGCGCCACCTTCAGCCCCGTCACGTCGAGCATCCTGATCGTCAGGGCCGCGGTGTTGGCTGAGCCCCACTTCACCGTGACGACGACGCGTCCATCGGCGCTGCTCGCGGTGTTCCGTCGCTTCGCGCGGGTCCATCCGGACACGATCCCCGAAGCGAGCGGCTCGCCGTCGACCCGCAGAACCAGCAGCGCCGATTGTCCCGCGAGAGTCTGCCGGTCGGCGGGGCCGAGGACGAGCTTCGCGCGCAGGTCGACCTCACGGGCGCCGATCGTACCCGCGAGACGTCGCACGACGCTCGGGCGCACGAACTGGTCCTTGTCGGGCACCGGACGGGGCACGCACGACAGCCGCACCACGACCGCATCGCTCGGGAGCGGCGGGGGCAGCGCGCCGCCCGGGATCACGCCCAGCATCACCCAGCTACCGAGACCCTCGAGCGGCGCACCTGCCATCACGATCCCACCCGCCGCGACGAGGCCCGTCGTGAGCGACAGCGGCACCGTGACGGTGTTCGTACCGGTGGTGATCGTGACGGGAACGTCGTCGGCGATGAGATCGCCGCTCGACATCATGAGGGCGGTGAAGCGCGCCGGTAGCGCGAGCGTCCCGCCGGCGGCGCCGAGCGCGAAGCTCCTCGGCGAGGAAGCGCTGCAGTCGCCGGGGTCGGCCGGCGTCGCCGCACAGAACCGGACGACGCTCGCGTTGGCGTCGTACACGCCGCGCAACGCTCCATCACCTGCGTCACCGGCGCTGCCGGTCGTCCCCGAGGCGGGGATCTCGAGGCCGAGCGGATCGATCGTGCACAGGCTCGGCGGAATCGGCACGACGTGCGCCGATGCCGGCCGTGTCACCATGACGACGCCGAGCGCGAGCGCGGCGATGCCGAGACGGTTCAGAAGCGCCACGTCACCCCTCCCCGGACACGCACGTCGGGAACGAGCTGGAGGCCCGTATTGTGCTGCAGCACCGGCAGATCGACGGCGACGTCCGCGCTGAGCGACGTCTCCCAGGTGAAGCTCACGCCCGGCCCGATGTAGAGGGAGGTGATCGCGGTGTCGTTGGCCTTGTGCCCCTGCTGCGTGTCGTTGCCCTTGGTCTCGCCCGAGAGCACGGCCTGCAGGCCGAGCGTGTGGTCGTGCTCGAGGAGGAGGTACCAGCCCGGTCCGCCGACCCACGTGAGGTCGTTGGCGTAGCGGTAGTCGAACGCGCCGGTGCTGCGAATAGCGTACTGCATGCCGCCGGCGACGAAGGCGCGGTGCCAGTTCCAGAAGATCTGGCCGCCGACGATGCCGTCGTATGATCCGGAGCCGAGCGCGAGGTCGTGGCCGTGGAGCCCGCCTTCGAACGGCAGAAGATCCGACGGCGTCCGCGCGGCCGCGTACGTACCCATGCGCTGGGCCGCGGACGTCGCGCGCCGCACCGGTGCGGTCGTGGGCTCGACGAACTCCTCGCCGAGCTCGCTCGGATTCCCGGTCGGGAACTTGATCCCGCCCAGGATCGAGAAGCGCAAGAGGGCGTCGCCGATGATCGTGCTGTAGGCGAGGAAGTCGCCGAGGAGCGTCATGTCGCCGACGCCGCTCACCGTCCCGCTCTGGAGCTCGTGGTCGTGAATGCGGGTGAAGCTCCGGTAGATGTAGGGAATGTTCAGCTGGAGCCAGAGCCGGGGCGTGAAGGTGTAGCCGAGCACGAACTGCGTGACGAAGCTATCCATGTGCTCCTTGGCGGGCAGCGTCACCTCGTGGCCGCCCTGGAGCTCGGTTCCGAAGTAGCTGTACTGCTCCGCGACGCCGAACCAGAAGCCGGGCTGCGCCTCGCGCTGCTCGGTGGCGGTGTAGACGGCACAGATGTCGCACGCCGCGGCCCGCGCCGCGATGCCGAGTACGATCAAGAAGCAAAGACGAATCATCGGGCGGGAAGATGTCCCCCCGCTTATCCGGACGTCGCACCCGCCACAACGCGACCGATTGCCGCACGCGCCACTGGAGCCGCCAATCGGCACCGCGATCGGGGGGTGCGACAACGTGACGCACCCTGGCGATCCTTGATTCGACCGGGCGCGACAATCGGTCGCATTCCCGGATGGGGACCTGCGCGATACGGGGTGAGGGTGTTTGCCCGCGTGCTGCTCGGCCTACTGGTCGCGACGATGGCGCGCGAGGCCGGTGCGCACGAGCACATGATGATCGCCTCCGACGCCCCGGGCGGGGGCGCCCTCGCCCTCGAGTACGACTTCGCTCGCCGCTTCCCCGTCCTGCCCACCGCCACCCCCGGTGTGTTCGAGGGCGACGATCCGGCGTTCGCGGCCCTGCTCGCGGACGATCCCGCAAACGGCTTCTACCGCGTCACCGACGGCACCAAGGTGACGCTCTTTCTCGTGGACGTCGACCCCGCCGTGAGCCTCACCATCGAAGACAAGACGCTCGACGCACCAGGGGACCGCGTCGTCATCGGGAACATGCCCTTCCTGCACGTCCACGTGACGTGGACGCTCGCCGTTCCACCCGGCACGATCGGCGAGTTCCCGGTCTCCTTGCAGATCCGGGGCCGCGACTACGACGACTCGCCCGTCTACGTCGGGTGGGTGTCGAACGTCCCGACCACGACGACCACGACCGAGCCCGAGCCGACGACGAGCTCGACCAGCGTGCCCACGACGACGACCTCGACGACGAGCGGACCGGGGGCCACCACGACGACGACCTCGACCTCGACGAGCTCGCCCACCTCGACGACGACGAGCACGTCGACCACGACATCGACGAGCTCGACGACCACGCCCGCCGCCTCTACCTCCACCACGACCAGCTCGTCGTCGACCACGATCGCACCGGCGTTCACGGACGAGCCACTGCCGGGAACGTCCCTGGCGATCGCCGACAAACCCGCCGTCACGGCTCGCCGAACCTTCACCGCCGTCGCGAAGACGGCGCCGATCACCCTCGGCGAGGCCGGGGCGGACGACCCGACGACGACGGGCGCCCGGCTCCGGATCGCCGGAGCGACCTTCGACCTCACGTTCGATCTGCCGTCGGCGCGCTGGCGGGCGCTGGGTGGTGCCACGCCGAGCGGGTTCGCCTATGCCGACAAGCCGCGTGCGCACGGTCCGGTCACCGCGGTCCAGGTGAAGCGCGACAAGATCTTCAAGGTGACCGCAAAGGGGCCCGGTCTGGCGCTCGATCTGGCGGCGAGCCCGTACCCAGTCACGGTCGTTCTCACGATCGGGCACCATCGACACTGTCTGTCGTTTGGGGGCGACGTCCGCTTCCGCGCCGGCCGCTCGTTCAAGGCGACCGACGCACCCGCGCCCGCGACGTGCACGCCATGAGGGCGGCGCCGTGGGCGGTTCTCGTCCTTGCCGTCGCCTCCTCGGCGGGGGCCCACGAGCACATGTACATCGCATCGACTGCATCGGGCTCGGGAACGCTCGTTCTGGCTGACTACGACTTCGCCCGCCCTTTCCCCGTGGTCGAGCTTCCGAACGCGCCCGGAACGTCGATCGGCGTCGATCCGTCCTTCGATGCGTTCGCCGCCGACGACCCGGCGCGCGGCCTCTACCGGATCAAGAACGGACGCAAGATCACGATGCAGATCACGGCGATCGATCCGGACCTGACCGTCGTTTTCAACGGCAAGACCCTGCAGGCGCCGAACGACCGGGTGGTGATCGGGAGCATGCCGTACCTGCACCAGCATCCCCAGTGGACGCTGACGCTTCCGCCCGGCACCGTCGGCTCCCGCCACGTGTCGTTTCTCGTGCGAGGCGAGGGCTACCAGCCGTCGCAGGTCTACACGGGCGTCGTGACCAACGTCCCCGACACGACCAGCACCACGACGACGCTGCCGGACGGCGTCACCACCACGACCACGACCACGCTCCCGCTCGACTGCACGGTCGCGGGCTGTGACGACGGCGACGCGTGCACGACGGACGTCTGCGTGGACGGCGCCTGTCGCTTCGATCCGGTCGCAGGCGTCGACGCGGTGCTCTGTCGGCTGGAGGACCTCTCGGCCGCGCTCAACGACGTCACGACGACCTCCCGGGCCGGCCGCCGCGCCTTCGTACGGCTCTACCGAGCCGTCGGCAGGGCGCGAGCGAGCGTCCAGGCGGCCGCCGGCGGGCCCACGACGCGTCGCCTGCACCACGCGAAGAAGCTCGTGAGTCGCTTGACGCCGCTCGTGGACACGGCCGTGCGCGCCGGGCTCTTCACGGGACCGCGAGCCGACGTCCTGCGCGATCTCGCGAGCTCAGCCTACGACCAACTGACCATCTGGAGCGCCTCGCCGGGCTGAGGACCGCGCGCGCCGCTCGCGTTCAACGTACACCAACGAAGGAGGAAGGAATGAAGCGTATCACCCCCGCCCTCGCGATCGCCGCGGCGATCGCCTTCAACAGCGTCCCCGCGGACGCCCACGAGTTCCCGACCAAGGCGAAGCAGTTGAAGTCGAGCCTGGTCCAGAACTACGCCCCGTGCCTGGCTCCCGACACGGCGACGAACGGCGGGACGCCGGCCTGCGGCGGCGAGCCCGATCCCGTCGACACGCAGTGCACGTTCGCGTCGAAGAGCCAGGGCTCGCTCACCGTCGCGATCAGCAAGACCGATCTCAAGGTGAAAGCGAGCCTCAAGGGTCTCTCCCCGGCGTGCGACGGCGAGACGCTCACCATCGCGCTCGGCGTGCGCACCACGACCGACGATTGCCCGGGCGGTCACTGCACCGTCATCGATCAGGAGGTCACGGGCGGCACGTGCACCGTCGCGGGCGGCAAGTGCTCGATCTCGACCGCCATCCCGAGCGGCTACTCGGCGGGCGCCGGTAGCGAGATGACGATCCTCACCTGCGGGGTCCGGCACGGCGCGCTCGACGCCTTCGCCTGTGGCGTCATGGTGCCCTAGAGGGGCCCCAGGGCGCTCGTCGCCGTGCGCCCCGTTCTCCCCCGGACGGTGGCGCACGGCGACACGCGTCGACGTCAGCGTCTCGTCGGGAACTTCGCGAGCTTGCGCTGCAGGGATCGGCGGTGCATGCCGAGTCGCCGCGCCGCCTCAGAGATGTTGCCCCCGCAGTCGGCGAGGACGCGGTTGATGTGCTCCCACTCGACGCGCGCGAGCGAGAGCGGATCGGACGGTACGTCGGCGATCGGTGTCGCGGGCGCATCGACCCGCGCGAACGCCGCGAGAATCTCGTCTACGTCGGTGGGCTTCGTCAGGTAGTGGGTTGCGCCGAGCCGGACGGCGTCGAGCGCGGTCGCGATGCTGCCGTAGCTCGTCAGCACGACGATGCGGGAGCCGGGATCGAGTGCGTGCAGCTCGCGCACCACGTCGAGCCCCGAGGCGTCGGGCAGGCGCAGGTCGACGACGACGTACTCGGGCGAATCGGCGTGCGCGGAAGCGATCGCAGCGCGCCGGTTCGCGGCCTGACGCACCTCGAAGCCGCGGTCACGAAACGCCCGCGCCAGCCGGACGCGGAAGACCTCGTCGTCGTCTACGAGGAGGATGGTCGGAGGGCTCGCGACCTCGCTCATGCGGCGCGTTTCCCGTGGACGAGAACCGCCGTCGGGAGCCGGAGCGCCGCCCGGACGCCGCGCCCCGGCGGCGAGGACAGATCGAGCGATCCGCCAAGCTCCTCGGCGAGCGTCCGGGCGAGGAACACCCCGAGCCCGAGCCCCCGTCCCGGCCCCTTCGTCGTGAAGAACGGCTCTCCGCAGCGCGCGAGGACGTCGGGCGGCATGCCCGGCCCGTCGTCCTCGATCGCGAACTCGAGCGTAGCCGGCCCGAGATCGACCGCGACGCGCACCGCTCCGTCTGGGGTGCTCGCGTCGAGCGCGTTGTGGACCAGGTTCGCGAGCACCTGGACCAGAGCGCGGCGCGGCACGTTCAGTCGGAGCACCGGACGCGGGAGGGACACGGCGACACGTGACACGTTTCCGGGCGGCAAGGCGGAGAGGGTGTCGTCGATGAGCGATCGCAGGTCGACCATCGTCGGGGCCTCGCCGGCCGGCCCGCCCGCGTCGCTCGCCAGCAGATCGAGGATGCGGCGGCAGCGGGAGACCTCGGACCGGATGAGACGCGCGTCGTCGCCGAGGGCGATGGCGCGCGATTCGGGAAGCGTCGCGACCGCTCGCTCGAGCTCGGTCGCGACGACGGCAATGGTCGCGAGCGGCGTGCCGAGCTCGTGCGCCGCGCCCGCGGCGAGCGTCGTGAGAGAGGCCAGACGCTCCGCACGGCTCGCCTGCTCCCGCACGCGCGCGAGCTCCGCGTCGCGCCCCTCGATCGCCGCCGAGAGCTGGACCACGAAGTACGCGGTGAGCGCGGCGGCCAGCATGAACGCGATCCACATCCCCTGGAGGTGGAGCGACAGCATGCCGCCGTCATGGGCGTGCATGGGCGCGATGGCGGGGAATGGAACCGCCAGGAAGAGCGCGCCGTAGCACGCGACGGCGAGCCCGGCGAGCGCCCAGGTCCATGCCGCGCCGAGCACCACCGCCGCGAGCGTGATGTGGACCAGGTAGAGGATGCTGAACGGGTTGAGGGGACCGCCGGTGGCCTGGAGGAGTCCCGTCAGGAGCACGGTGTCGAGCGCGAGCACGGCGCCGCACAACGGGCGCGTAGCCACGTGCCCCCGCGCGAGCCACACGGCGAGCGCGAGGTTGCTGGCAGCCCCCGCGGCGATGATGGACAGCACTCGCGCGAGCGGCATGGGCTCCGCGAACTGATGGACGACGGCGACGGCGGCGAGCTGACCGGCCGCCGCGCCCCAGCGCAGACGGGTGAGCCATGGAAGGCCCACCGCAGTTCGATCGGTGACGTGCATGACGGTTCCCCGAAGTGCGCCGCGGCTACGCACCGGACGTGCGGAGCAGTCCGGTGCCGACGGACCACACTCGTTGTTCTGGCTGCGTTGAGTGGGAAAAGACGTCGGGTGAGGGTCAGCCCGCGCGCCGCGGTGGGGGAACGGGCGGGGCTGGTCCCGGGGCCAGCCGTCCGCCCGTCACGTCACGCGGTCCGGCGACGGCGACGAGCAGCGGCTCGATGCGACCGTCGTCGGGCGGCAGGGTGACCAGAGCGCCGGTCGCGTCGGCGGGCGTCCGGCCACACCGGGCACCGAACGCGCACTGCGAGCCGTCGCGGTCGTTGGCGGCCGCCGCTCCGGGACCGTGAGGCGCAGCTCGGTTCCCGTGGTGGCAGCCGAGGCGCCTCGATTCAGTGCGGCCGTGCATCGGGCAACCGGGCGGACAGCGATCGCAGGAGCCGAGCGGGGTGATCGCACCGGCAGAGGCCAGCGCCAGCACGAGTACGATCGCGCACGCGCGCCGGCCGTCCATGGTCCCGGCCATACCACTGCGCTTCCGGCGCGAACAACTGCGACACATCGTCGCAGGACGGGCGGCCGTGCCGTGGGTTCCCACCGTCCGAGCGCCCCTGGGTAAGGTCGCGGGTCCATGCTAACCCGGGCCAGCATCCCGGAAGGAGGACCACATGAACGTGACACGAAGGACCGTGTTGCTGGCGGCAGCGAGCGCCGTCGTGGCGCAGGCGGCGAGCCGGGCGCTTGCGGCCGGTGAAGCTCCGGCCGCCGCGCCCGCCGGAGCCCTCGCGGACGCCGCGGGCAAGTGCGTCGTCGTCGGGGACGCCTGCTTGCAGCATTGCCTCGACCTGCTCGGCAAGGGCGACACTACGCTCGCCGAGTGCGCGCAGAGCGTGCGCCAGATGCTCGCGATCTGCGCCGCCGTCGGGCCAATCGCCGCCGCCGGCGGCAAATACTTGAAGAGTACGGCCCGCGTCTGCCTGGACGTCTGTACCGACTGCGAGCAGGTCTGTCGCAAGCACGAAGCGCATCACGCCGTCTGCAAGGAGTGCGCGGACGCGTGCGCTCGCGTCATCGTCGAGTGCAAGAAGGTCCTCGCGTAGTCCACCGCGGCCTTGAATGGGCCGGCCCCGGAACTGCCCGGCGGTCGGCATGGCGGTTGCTCTAAGGTCGCGTTGCCAGCCCCCCAGGCCCTTTTTCGGCCTCGCTTGGGGGGGTGGGCGCGGCATTTGGACGACGACCGTGACTAATTCGTCGGTGAGCATCACCCCCGGGACGCTAGCCCACAGCCGCCCCATGGACGGGAAGACGCGGGCCCGTTTCGAGGAGGCCCGACGCGTCGAGGCCTTTGGGCGGCTGCGCCGAACGACGTTCCTGCTCCTGCCGCCGCTCACGCTGGCGCTCGCGGTCAACATCCGTGTCTTCGGCGACGGCACGCCGATCCGGGCGCTCGCACTGATCGGCATGCTCGCCCTCGCGGCGCTGACGCACGCCGTCGTCAGCGAGCGCTCGGCGGGACGGCGCGCCATCCCGATCGCGATCGCGTTCGTGCTGGCGCTGGGCTTGCTCCTCTTCGGCATCTTCGTCGAAGCGCCGCAGGGGCACGACGTCAAGGTCGGCGCGGTCTCGGCGCTCATGATGGGCGCGGCGATCGTGATCCCGTGGGGTCTCGGCCCGCAGCTCGTCGTCGCGCTGGTGCTGGGGTGCGCCTACGCCCTGCTGCCGGGGTGGAACGTCTTTGCCGAGGGCCACATCGTCGACCTCGGGTTCTCGCTCGCCGATTGCGTGGCGCTTTCCGCCGTCGGCGCCTACGTGCTCGACCGCCAGCGCCGTACGGCGTTCCTCGAGCGCGAGAAGGCATGCGCGATGACCGCGCAGCGCGAGCTGCTGCTCGACGCGAATCGCGAGCTCAACGCGAGCCTCGATCTCGACGAAACGGTCGCGACGATCACGCGAGTCGGCCACGCGCTGGTCGGCGGTGACACCGTCGCCCTCGGGCTCGTCGACGAACGGCGCGAACTATTGCGGACCGTTTCGATGGTGGGCGATCTCACCGAGGCCGAGCGCGAGGTCATCGGGCTCGACGTGCCGCTGGTGGCGGTGGAGCCGCTGCTCCGCGAGCTCGCCGCCCGCGGGTTCGCACGCACGCCGTCCGAGTCGCTGGCGGCCATGAGCGAGCTCGTCCGCGATCACTTCGGCGTCGTCGAGAGTCTGTACGTTGCCCTCGCGCACGGGAGCCGGGTGCTCGGCTATCTGGCCTTCAACCTTCGCGGGGAGTCGGGCGGCTTCGGCGACGAGCAGCTCCGCCTGGCGCAGGGCTTCGCGTCGCAATGCGCGATCGCGCTCGCGAACGCGCAGCTCGTCGCCGACCTGCAGCGGGCGAACCGCGTCAAGACCGAGTTCGTGTCGACGATGTCGCACGAGCTGCGCACGCCGCTCAGCGTGATGCTCGGCTACATCGACGTCCTCGAGGAGGCGGTCACGGACGTCGAGGGCCGGGTCGCCGTCGACCGCATCCGCTCCGCGGGTCGCGATCTGTTCGACCTGGTGCAGGCGACGCTCGACCTGAACCGTCTCGAGTCCGGGCAGGATCCGGCGCACTGCGAGGCGATCTCGATGCACGAGCTGTGGGACGAGCTCGAAGGTCAGTACGAGGCCATCCCCCGCCGGGCCGGAGTCGTCCTGCGCTGGGAGGCGCACGGCCAGCCGACCGCCTTCACGGATCGCCGCAAGCTGAAGATCGTCGTGAAGAACCTGGTCGGGAACGCGCTCAAGTTCACGCACGCGGGCGAGATCGTCGTGAGCGTCCGCGGCGGTGTCGACCACTGCCTGGTGACGGTGCGCGACACTGGCATCGGCATTCCACCCGATCAGCTCCCGCACATCTTCGACATGTTTCGCCAGGTCGACAGCTCCGATCAGCGGCCGTACGGCGGCGTCGGGCTCGGGCTCTACATCGTGCGCAAGCTGGCCGAGCAGGTCGGCGTGACGCTCGAAGTCGCGAGCACGGTCGGGAAGGGCACCACGTTCACGCTGCGGCTCCCGCTCGGGGGCTCGATCGGGGCTGCGGCGGCGTGAGTCGCTGTGCACGGCGGGGCGGCGGGCATCGCCCTCTGCGCTCCGCGTCCTCGGCCCATGCGCGTCGCGTAAGCTGGAGCTGCCCAGCCGCCAATCGTTGCGCGCGCAAGGGCCTGCGGAGTCGCGCCGAGGGCGATGCCCGCCGCCCCGCCGGGCTCGCGGCTTACGCCACTTCGCTGACGCGGTCAGCTCGCGAGGCGCGCAGCGGCGAGCGAGAGCTTCATCGGACGGAGCTCGCGTTTGAGCGGGTCGAGGATGAGGCCGAGCGCTTCCAGGGCGATCGCGCCGAGCAGGCTCGCGTCGCCGGGTTCGCCGAAGATGACGGGCGCGGCGCCACGGCGATCGCCGATCTCGAAAAAGGCGCTGCCCACGGCGCGCTCGACCGTGCTGCCGTCGGCCAAAGAGAACGTCTCGCGGCCGTGCGGTCGCACGCCGATCCTCCGCAGTAGCGGGGCCGGAACGACCGCGTAGATCGCCCCCGAGTCGACGAGCATCGGCTCCTCGACCGCCCGCTTCCCACCCACACGGCTGATTCGCACCACGACCGTCGTCAGCCCCACGTTGCACTTCCCCCGTCGGAGCCGGCGTACGATCGTCAGTGACACGACGCAATCAGTAGCCCCGCAGTGTTCGGGCGACAAGCACTGTGGTTACTACCGAGCCGTCGCGTTCAGCCCGCCGACCCGATCGCCGCGGACATCGGGTGGAGGCTCGACGTCGCGCTCGGGCGCTTGCCGACGCGCTCGAACCACGCCGAGAGGTTCTTCAGGCTGGGATCGAACGGCTGGCCGACGCCGCGGCCGAAGTCGAGGGCGCAGTAGAGGATGATGTCGGCGATCGTGAAGCGATCGCCGGCGACGTACTGCTTGCCGGCGAGCAGGCCGTCGAGCCACTGGAGGTTGTCGCGCACGGTCGCCTTCAAGCCCTCGGCGGCCTCGGGCAGGACGCGCATGCGCGGCTCGAAGAGCGCCAGGCCCTCGGCGAAGCGGAAGCCGTTGTAGAGGTGCTCGGTGATCTTGAGCTCGACGCGGCGCTGCCACTGACGCGTCTCGGCGCGCTCCTCGGCCGTCGTACCGACCAGCGCCGGCTTCGGATGCTTCTCTTCGAGGTATTCGAAGATCGCGACCGTCTCGCCGAGCGTGCGGCCATCGTCGAGCTCGAGCGCGGGGATCTGCCCGCCGGGGTTCTTCTCGGTGTAGGGCGGCCGCCGGTTCTCGGCGCCGAGGAGATCGACGTCGGCCTTGGGCAGCTCGAGCTGCTTCTCGGCGAGGAACATGCGCAGCGCGCGCGGATTCGGGCCGAACGAGTCGTAGACCTTCATGCCCGAGGGCCTACGTCAGCTTACCGACCAGTACAATGGGTCCCGTCGGGCTCGTCGATCCCTGCTCGGGCTCGATCGAGACGGCGAACGCGGAGACGTCTCCGGGTGCCTTCACGCGCTCGAGGCGCGTCGCGACGGCGACACCGCCCGCGACCCGCAGCAGCCCGGCAGGCTCCGGCGGATGATCGCCGCGGATGGCCCACAGCTCGTACGTCTTCCCGGCGCCGGCCGGCGGCAGCCCCGCGAGCACGATGTGGGCTTCGCCGCTCTCCTGATCGACCAGCACGCGGCCGCTGCCGGCGAAACCTTCCTTCGGCGCGAGCTGCGCCGTGAGGGTGCGCGGGCCGCCGATGACGCGCAGGATTTCGGTCTGCGCATCGAGCGCCTCGCGCAGCCCGACGAGCGTCTTGCCCTGCTCGTCGAGCCGGCGCTCGAGGTCCGCGTTCGCGGTCGCGAGACCCGCGATCTGGGCCGATTGCCCCTGCGCGTACCGTAGCTCGCGCGCGAGGAGACCCGTCGCGACGACGGCCACGCTGGCAGCGAGCGCGCCGACCATGCGCCAGCGGGTGAGCGCCCGGCGGGTGCCCGCGATCTGGGCCTCGGTCCGAACGGCGCCGACGAGCCGCTCGCGCAGCGGCGCGGGCGCACGTCGCGCGTGCGCTTCGGCGAGCGCTTCGAGCGCCAGGTCGTCGAGCTCGCGCTCGTCGACGCCGATCGGCTCGTCGTCACGCATGGACCGGAACTCCCACGAACTTCTCCTTGAGCTTTAGCACACCGTCGCGAATGCGCGTCTTGACGGTTCCGAGGGGCATCTTCTCGCGCGCGGCGATCTCGCTGTGCGACAGACCTTCGAAGTAGGCGATCTCGATCGTGCGCCGCTGATCGGCCGGCAGCTCGGCCAGCGCGGCTCGTAACACCCGCGCTCGCTCCGCTCGCCCGACCGTGTCTTCCGGACGCTCGGATACGGGCGCCAGGGCGACGTCGGTTTGGCTGCGCGTCTCGGCGCGGCTGCGCGCATCCGCCGTGCGCAGGCGATCGATCGCGACGTTGCGCACGACGCGCAGCAGCCACGGCCGCGCGGCGCCGCGCGCCGGCTCGTAGCGATCGGCGCGGTGCCAGATCCGCATGAACGCGTCCTGCACGACGTCCTCGGCGGTGTCGGCGTCGCCCACGATGCGGAGCGCGAGGCCGTACGCGAGCGACGACGTGGCGTCGTACAGCTCGGCGAGCGCCGGCTCGTCGCCGCGCGCGATGCGCGCGAGGAGGTCGGCTTCGTTCACGCGAGGAGCCCCGCCTCCATGCCGATCTGCCACGCGAGCTGGAGCCCGATCACGACGCTCGCGACGGCGGCGCCGATGCCCAGCAGGCGCTCGGCGCCGGCGAAGCGCTCGGTCGTGAGGAGGGCCGGAATGCCGAGGAGCGCGCTCATGGCCGTCATGCCGCCGACGGAACCGATGCCGAACACGACCACGTAGGCAAGCGCCAGCACGGGGCTCGGAATCGTCGCGACGACGGCGAGCATGAGCCCCGCACTGCCCGCGAGGCCGTGCACCATGCCGACCAGGAACGGCCGGCGCCGGCTCGGAGCGTGCTCGTGATCGCTTCTCTCGTGCGCGTGGAGGTGCGGGTGCACGTGCGTCCGCCTGCCGTGCGTGTGCGCGTGGAGATGCACCTGGCCGGCGGCGACGCTGCGCAGGAGGTTCACGCCGAGGACGACGAGCATGATCGCGACGCCGAGCTCGAGCACGTGACCCACCGACGGCGGGATCTCGGTGTGGAGGCCGATCACCGCGACCGCGACCGCCACGAGCGAGACCGTGTGTCCGAGGCCCCAGAGCGCGCCCACGAGCGACGAACGCAAGAGGCTCCGGCGCTGGCTCACGATCGTCGACACCGCTGCCAGATGATCGACGTCGAGGGCGTGGCGCAGGCCGAGCACGAAGCCGAGGCCGAGAATGGCGAGAGGAGAGGTCGGCATGATCACGCTCCGATCCGGGCGAGAGCCTCCACCAGGATGGCGAGGCCTGCAAGGGAGATGACGGCGGCGCTCGCCACCGGCATGTAGCGCGCGACGCGGCCGTCGATGGGCAACCGATCGAACAGCCCGCGCGCGTAGACGAGGGCGAGACCGATCGTGGTCAGAACCGCCGCCAGACCTGCGCTGAAGGCGAGGATCAGCACGAGGCCGAACGCCGTGCGGCCGAGCGCGATCGCGCCCAGCATGACGACGAGCGCGGACGGGCAGGGAAGGATGCCTCCCGAGACGCCGAGGGCGAGGAGGTTCCGCGCCGTCGGCGCCGCGTCGGCGGGCGGTACGTGGCTGTGGCCGTGATCGTGCTCCCCGTCGTGATGATGGTGGTGATGGTGGCCGTGGTCGTGCGGGTGGCCGTGGAGCGCCGTCTCGAGACGGCTTCGCAGGAGCGACGCGCCCACCGCGACCACGAGCAGGCCGGAGACGGCGCTCATCCACGGCAGCAGTCGCTCGGGGAGCACCCACGCCGACGCGACGAGCGTCGCGAGCCCGAGCACGTAGACGCCGAGCGTGTGTGTCGCCGTGACGACGAGGCCGAGGAAGACGGCGTGGCGCCACGTTCCGCGCGCGCCGACGAGGTACGCGCCGACGATCGTCTTGCCGTGCCCCGGTGTGAGCGCGTGGAAGGCGCCGAGCACCAGGGCCACGAGGAGCGCGCTCGCCATGAGGCTGACGGGATGCGCGCGCGGTTCACCCGCTCATACGGAAGCGCCCGGCGGTCGGATGTGTGCCGGCACACTCGTAGTCGGTCGGGGCCGACCCAATCCGGCCATCCGAGTGTGTTTTTCTGTAGGAGGAACCAAGTGTCAGCCCGCAGCAGCCGACCAGAGATCGAACGATCGGGGCACGCGTTCGTCGGCCGGATCGTGGGCGGCGACGGCATCGCGGAGGAGGTGACGGGCGACGTCCGTCGTCAGGCGTGGAAATCAGGCCGGGGGGCTGCGACGCCGGGCGTGGCTCGCCGCTCGCGTGGCTGCTCGACATCGCACGCAGCCGCGCGATCGACCGCATCCGCGTGGGCGCGGCCGCTGGCACCCCGCACGAGCTGCTCTTCGTCGTCGAGACGTTCTGGAGACGCTCAGAGAGACGCTCGCCGCGAGGCCGTCAACGACGGTGCGGAGATCGATCGCGGGCAACCGATCGAGGTCGGGCCGGAGGGCGTGGCGATGGTCTGCGGACGGCTCGCGACCAGTTCCAGGCTCCGCCCGCCCGCGACGGCGGCGTGACCGATCTCGCCGGGATCGCGCCGGTCGCTTCCGATCAGCCCGCGGACGGCGAGGCCGTAGGCAACCACCAGCCCGATCCACATGAACATCCCCGCGGTCATCGATGCCTCGAAAGAGCATCGGCTGTGCCACGGACAGGCCTGCGAGGTTGCTAGGGAAATCGAGGTATCGGCCATCTTGGGCCTGCAGGGTGCAGCACGACCACCATGCAGATTGCGATCGGCGGCGGAACCCGGGCGGAGAATGCGAATCGCACGAGGGGCATGTTTCACTTTGCAATCCAAGTCGGAGTCCCACCATGGGGCATAAGGAATTTCGCGACGCGTCAGGTGGCATGCTTCGTGCGTGAGGCAAGATGCGTCGCTCATCGCGGATCGTGGGCGAGCACTAAGGAGGAGTGAACGAATGGATGTGCTCTACATCGGCTTGGCCGTCGGATTCTTCGCGCTCTCGTGGGCCTTCATCGTGGCCTGTGAGCGCCTCTAGGAGGGCCCCGGCCATGCTCTACGCCATCGGTGGCATCGTGACGCTCGTGCTCTTCGTCTACCTCTTTGCTGCACTGCTGAAGCCGGAGTGGTTCTAATGACCGCCAACGCATTCCTGCAGCTCGGACTCTACCTCGTCGTCCTTCTCGCGCTTGCGAAGCCGCTCGGCGGCTATATGGCGCGCGTCTACGAGGGCCAGCCCACGTTCCTCGGTCCGGTTCTCGGGCCCATCGAGCGTCTCATCTATCGACTGTGCGGCGTCCGTCCGGACGACGGCATGACGTGGAAGACGTACGCGGTCGCGATGATGCTCTTCAATCTGCTCGGCCTCCTCGTCGTCTATCTCCTGCAGCGCTTGCAGGGATTCCTGCCTCTCAACCCGCAAGAGTTCGCCGCCGTGACGCCGGACTCGTCGTTCAACACGGCCGTCAGCTTCGCGACCAACACGAACTGGCAGGGGTACGGCGGCGAGGCCACGATGAGCTACCTGACGCAGATGCTCGGCCTCAACGTGCAGAACTTCGTCTCCGCCGCGGCCGGGATGGCGACGCTCGTCGCGTTCATCCGCGGCTTCCGCAACGTCACGACCAAGGACATCGGCAACTTCTGGGTCGACCTCACGCGCAGCACCCTCTACATCCTGCTCCCCCTCGCGCTCGTGTTGGCGCTCGTGCAGGTCTCCCAGGGAGTCGTGCAGAACTTCTCCGCCTACAAGACGGTCCCGCTCCTCCAGCCGACGTCCATGACGACGCCCGTGACGGACGCCGACGGCAACCCCGTGCTCGACGAGCAGGGCCAGCCGAAGACGGAGACGAAGGCGGTGACGGAGCAGACGTTGCCCATGGGCCCAGCCGCGTCGCAGGTGGCGATCAAACAGCTCGGCACGAACGGCGGCGGATTTTTCAACGTCAACTCGTCCCATCCCTACGAGAACCCGACGCCGCTCTCCAACTTCTTCGAAATGCTCGCCATCCTGCTGATCGGTGCGGCGCTCTGCTACACGTTCGGCGTCATGGTCCACGACACGCGCCAGGGCTGGGCGGTGCTCGCGGCCATGACGGCGATCTTCATCGTCCTGCTCGCGCTCTGCGTGTGGGCCGAATACCAGGGCAATCCGAGGATCGCGGCGCTCGGGGTCGACACCGTCGCGAGCAACCTCTCGCCCGGCGGCAACATGGAGGGCAAGGAGGTGCGCTTCGGCGTCGCCAACTCGGCGCTCTGGGCCACCGCCACGACCGCCGCCTCGAACGGTTCGGTGAACGCGATGCACGACTCGTTCACCCCGCTCGGCGGCCTGGTTCCGCTGTTCATGATGCAGCTGGGAGAGGTGATCTACGGCGGCGTCGGCTCGGGGCTCTACGGCATGCTCGTGTTCGCGATCATCGCGGTGTTCGTCGCCGGGCTCATGGTCGGGCGCACGCCGGAGTACCTGGGAAAGAAGATCGAGGCCTACGAGATGAAGATGGCCTCGCTCGTCATCCTGATCCCACCCATCGTCGTGCTCGGATTCACCGCGCTCGGCGTTGCGACGGAGGCCGGTCTCGCAGGGCGCTTCAACAAGGGCGCCCACGGCTTCAGCGAGATCCTCTATGCGTTCAGCTCGATGGGCAACAACAACGGCAGCGCCTTCGCCGGGCTCGGCGCCAACAATCCCTTCTACAACACGAGCGGTGGGATCGCGATGCTGTTCGCACGCTACTGGCTCGCCATTCCGACGCTCGCCATCGCCGGCTCGCTCGCGCAGAAGAAGGTCGTTCCGGCGAGCCCCGGCACGCTCCCGACGCACACGGCGCTCTTCGTCGTGATGCTGATCGGAGTCGTGATCATCGTGGGCGCCCTCACCTTCATTCCCGCCCTCGCGCTCGGCCCCATCGTCGAGCACCTCATGATGACTGCGTGATCGAGACGCACAAGCGGAGTCGATGATGACACAATCCAAGGCTCGTCCCCTCCTGGACCCAGAGATCGTGCGCGGCGCCATCGTGGCGTCGTTCGCGAAGCTCGACCCGCGCCATCAGGTGCGAAACCCCGTGATGTTCGTCGTGCTCGTCGGCAGCGTCATCACGACCGTGCTCTTCGTGCAGGCGCTCGGTGGTCACGGCGAGGCGCCCGCCGGCTTCATCCTCGCGGTGTCGCTCTGGCTGTGGTTCACCGTGCTCTTCGCGAACTTCGCCGAGGCGATGGCCGAGGGCCGCGGCAAGGCGCAGGCCGACGCGCTCCGCAAGGCGCGCCGCGACATCGTCGCGCGAAAGCTCGACCGAGCTCCCTCGAACGGCTCCTTCGACCCCACGCGCGCCAAGTTCACGTCGGTGACCAGCGCGGACCTACGGAAGGGCAACCTCGTCTTCGTCGAGGCGGGCGAGTTCATCCCGAGCGACGGGGAGATCACGATCGGCATCGCGTCGGTCGACGAGAGCGCCATCACCGGGGAGAGCGCACCCGTGATCCGCGAGGCCGGCGGCGACCGGAGCGCTGTCACGGGGGGCACGCGCGTCCTCTCCGACTGGCTCGTCATCACGATCACGAGCGACCCGGGCGAAACATTCCTCGACCGGATGATCGCGATGGTGGAGGGCGCCAAGCGGCAGAAGACGCCGAACGAGATCGCCCTCAACATCCTGCTGGCCGGGTTCACGATCATCTTCCTGCTCGCGACCGTGACGCTGCTGCCGTTCTCGATCTACAGCGTGAACGAGGTCGGGCAGGGGGCGCCGATCACGGTGACCGTGCTGGCGGCGCTCCTCGTCTGCTTGATCCCGACCACCATCGGCGGGCTCCTCTCCGCCATCGGCATTGCCGGCATGGACCGCATGATCCAGTCGAACGTCATCGCGATGTCGGGCCGCGCCGTCGAGGCGGCCGGCGACGTCGACGTGCTCTTGCTGGACAAGACCGGCACGATCACGCTCGGCAACCGGCAGGCCACGGCCTTCATGCCGGCCGACGGCGTGAGCGTCGAGAAGCTCGCCGACGCCGCGCAGCTCGCCTCGCTCGCCGACGAGACGCCCGAGGGCCGCAGCATCGTCGTCCTCGCCAAGGAGAGGTACGGGCTCCGCGAGCGGGACATCCACGCGCTCGGAGCCACCTTCGTGCCCTTCAGCGCCCAGACCCGCATGAGCGGCGCCGACCTGAACGGCCGCCAGGTACGCAAAGGCGCATCCGACGCGATCGAGGAATACGTGAAGGCGCTGGGCGGGCATTTCCCGGCCGTCGTCCACACGAGCGTCGAGACGATCGCACGCGAGGGCGGGACGCCGCTCGTCGTGGCCGAGGGCGCACAGGTCATGGGCGTCATCCAGCTGAAGGACATCGTCAAGACGCGCATCAAGGACCGCTTCGCCGAGCTCCGGCGCATGGGCATCAAGACGGTCATGATCACCGGCGACAACCCGCTGACGGCCGCATCGATCGCCGCCGAAGCCGGCGTCGACGACTTCCTCGCGCAGGCCACGCCCGAGAAGAAGCTCGACCTCATCCGCGAGCATCAGCGCGGCGGCCGGCTCGTCGCCATGACGGGCGACGGGACCAACGACGCCCCCGCGCTCGCCCAGGCGGACGTCGCCGTCGCGATGAACACCGGAACCCAGGCCGCGAAGGAAGCCGGCAACATGGTCGACCTCGACTCGAACCCGACCAAGCTGATCGAGATCGTCGAGATCGGGAAGCAACTCCTGATGACTCGCGGCGCGCTCACCACCTTCAGCATCGCGAACGACGTCGCGAAGTACTTCGCGATCATCCCGGCGGCCTTCGCGACCACCTATCCGGTCCTCAACCGCCTGAACGTGATGGGCCTCGCGACTCCGCAGAGCGCCATCCTCTCGGCCGTCATCTTCAATGCCATCATCATCATCCTCCTGATCCCCCTCGCGCTGCGCGGCGTACGCTATCGGGCGGTCGGGGCGTCCGTCCTCTTGCGCGACAACCTGCTCATCTACGGCCTCGGCGGCATCGTCGCACCCTTCATCGGCATCAAGGCGATCGACATGCTGCTGGTAGGGCTCGGGCTCGCCTGACCACGGGAGACGACCAATGAAACAACTCCGTCCAGCCCTGATGTCCCTCGCGCTGCTGACGATCCTCACGGGAGTCGTCTATCCGCTCGTCGTGACCGGCATCGCCCAGGTGCTCTTCCCGTCGCAGGCGAACGGCAGCCTGATCGTGAAGGACGGCCAGCCCGTCGGCTCGGCCCTGATCGGTCAACCCTTCGACGATCCGAAGTACTTCTGGAGCCGGCTCTCGGCGACCTCGCCAGTCGCGTACAACGGCGCCGTGTCCTCGGGATCGAACCTGGGTCCGCTGAACGACGCGCTCGTGGACGCGGTGAAGGCGCGCGTCGACGCCTTGAAGAACGCCGATCCGGCGAACCCGCGGCCCATTCCGGTCGATCTCGTCACCGCGTCCGGAAGCGGGCTCGACCCGCACATCAGTCCGGCTGCCGCCACCTATCAGGTGGCCCGCGTGGCGCGGGTGCGCGGGCTCCCCGAGGCGACGGTCGAAGGGCTCGTCACGCGCCACACGCACGGTCGCCAGTTGGGGATGCTCGGTGAGCCCGTGGTCGACGTTCTGGCGTTGAACCTCGCGCTGGACGCCGCGACCAAGTAGAATCTCGCCGCGTGCCCTCTCGCACCTCGGATGACGCCCGGCGTCCGTCGCCCGAGGCCCTGCTAGCGACGGCGGCGCGAGAGACGCGCGCGCGGCTCAAGATCTTCGTCGGGGCGGCGCCGGGGGTAGGCAAGACCTACGCGATGTTGCAGGCCGCGCGCCAGCGGCGGGCGGAGGGCATCGTCGTCGTCGTCGGCGTCGTCGAGACGCACGGGCGCTCCGAGACCACGGCGTTGCTCGAGGGTCTCGAGGTCATCCCGCGCCGCGCCATCCCATATCGCGGGCAGATGCTCGCCGAGATGGACCTCGACGCCCTGCTCGCGAGACGGCCCGAGCTGGCGGTGGTCGACGAGCTCGCGCACACGAACGCGCCCGGTAGCCGGCATCCGAAGCGCTACCTCGACGTCCAGGAGCTTCTCGACGCGGGCATCGACGTCTACACGACGGTCAACATCCAGCACCTCGAGAGCCTGAACGACGTCGTCGCGCAGATCACGGGCGTGCGCGTCCGCGAGACGGTGCCGGACGCGATCCTCGATCGCGCCGACGAGGTCCAGCTGATCGACCTTCCGCCCGAAGAGCTGCTCCAACGCTTGCGCGACGGCAAGGTCTACGTGCCCCAGCAGGCCGAGCGCGCGCTCGAGCACTTCTTCCAACCCGCCAACCTGACAGCGCTGCGAGAGCTCGCGCTGCGGGAGACGGCCGAGCACGTCGACGAGCAGGTGCAGACGCATCGCCGGGCGCGCGGCGTCGCGGAGCCCTGGGGCGTCGCGGAGCGGCTGCTCGTGGCGGTCGGTGGCGGCGCCCTCTCGGAACGGCTCGTCCGCATCACGCGGCGGATCGCCGAGCGGCGTGACGCGCCATGGATGGCCGTCTTCGTCGAGCCGTCGCGCTTCCATGAGGCGTCCGAGGAGGAGCGCGCGCGGCCGGCGCAGGTGCTCGCACTGGTGAAGCGGCTCGGCGGCGAGGCGCTGACCGTGCCGGGGGACGACGTCGCCGGGGAGCTCGTCCGCGTCGCGCGCGAGCACGACGCGACGGAAATCATCGTCGGACGCCCGGTTCGCCCCGCTTGGCACGCGCTGCGCGGCCGCTCTGTCGTGGACAGGGTCATTCGTCTCAGCGAGTCGATCGACGTGCGCGTGGTGTCCGGAGGCGCCGAGGCGGTCGCGCCGGCGCCGCCGCCGCGGCGCTGGGGTAGCCCGCGCCGCTATGCGATGGCGGGCGGCATCGTCGTCGCCGCGGGCCTCATCGCGCGCGGGCTCCAGCTCGTCTTGCCGCTCCCCGATCCGGGCATGGTGTTCCTGGCCGCGGTGCTCGTGAGCGCGATCGCAACGGGGCTCGGGCCGTCGATCGCCGCCTCGATCGTCGCGCTCCTCGTGTACGACTTCTTCTTCGTCGAGCCGTACTACACGTTCACGGTCGCAAAACCCCAGGACATTCTCTCCCTCATGGTGTTCCTCGTGGTGGCCGTGGTCCTCTCCGAGCTCACCTCGCGCGTGCGGGCGCAAGCGGAAGCGGCGCGGCGACGCGAAGCGCGGATGACCGCCCTGCGGGCGTTCGCCGGCGAAATGGCCGCCGCGGCGACCCTCGCAGACGTCGTCGGGCGGACCGTCCAGCACGTGAGCCGGGTGCTCGGGGCGCCGGCGGCGGTGCTGCTCCCCGAGGGCGAGCGTCTCACCGTGCAAGGCATCGATCCTCCGGGGACGGAGCTCGATGAGCCCGAGCGGGGGACGGCCGCGTGGGTGTGGCAGCACGACCAGCCGGCCGGGCGGGGGACGGACACGCTGCCCGGGGGCGGGTGGCTGCACGTGCCCCTGTCGACGGCGCGCGGCGCGGTCGGGGTGCTCGCGCTGCGCGCGACCGCGGACCAGGTGCTTCCGCTCGAGCAGCGCCAGCTCCTCGAAGCGTTCGCGGGGCAGGCCGCCGTCGCGATCGAGCGCAGCCGCATCGACGTCGTCCTCGCCGAAAAGGCGAAGACGGAGGCGGTCATCGAGAGCATCGAGGACGGCCTCGTGGTTCTCGATCACACGGGGCACGTGGTCCACGTGAACGAGGTGGCGTGCGCGATCCTCGGCGTCGAGCGGGCGCAGGCGCTCGGAACCGCGTTCGCCGAGCTCGGCTCGAATCACCCGCACTACCTGCGGCTGCGCGGAGTGGTGGCCAACCTCCTCGCGCACCCCGAGCAGCCTCACGAGCCGGTCGAGCTCGCGCTCTACCTGCGCGGGCGCGACCACTACTTCGTGCTGCGCCCGACGCCACTCCATCTCCCCGGCGGCGGGCCCGCGGGGCTGATCGTCGTCCTCCAGGACGTCACCTATCTGCGCGACCAGGAGGCACGCCGCGAGCAGCTCATGGCGACGCTGTCCCACGAGCTCCGCACCCCGCTCCAATCGCTTCGGCTGGCGACCGACCTGTTGGACCGGTCGGGCACCTCGGCCGACGGGCCGCCCGCGGAGCTCGTCGCGGCCGCGCGCGAGGACGTGGCGCGGCTCGAGGACGTGGCGGCGCGGCTCCTCGACGTGTCGCGGTCGCGGGCGATGAGCATTGCGCTCGAGCGGCGCGACCTCGACCTGCCGGACGTGGTCACGCGCGTCGTGCGTCTGTTTGCGCTGCAGGCCCGTGAGCGGGACGTGACGGTCACCCCCGCGATCGCCGAGGGCAACCTCCGTCTGGCGGGGGACCCGACGAAGATCACCTGGGCGCTCTCGAACCTGATCGCCAACGCGCTCCGCTACACGCCGCGCGGCGGGCGGATCACGGTCGAAGCCGGGGCCGCCAACGGCGCCGTGCGCCTCGTGGTCGCCGACACCGGGCCCGGGATCCCCCCCGAGCTGCGGGAGCGGATCTTCGAGCGGTTCGTGCAGGGTGGGGGCGACACCGAGCCGGGCGCCGCCGGCCTCGGGCTCGCCATCGTGCGCGACATCGTGCAGGCTCACGGCGGCCGGGTCTTCGTCGAGAGTGAGGTCGGCCACGGGACGCGCTTCACGATCGAGCTTCCGCGGGGGTGACCAGGATGCCGACCATCCTCATCGTCGATGACGAGAAGAACATCCGGACGCACCTCGCGAGCGTCGTGGAGCGGGCGGGCTACCGTGCCCTCGTGGCCGCCGACGGGACCGATGCCCTGCGCCGGCTCGAGCGGGAGGCGGTCGACCTCGTGCTGTCCGACGTGCGCATGCCCGGCCTCGACGGGATGACGCTCCTGCGCGAGCTGCGGAGCCGGCGACCCGAGGCGCTCGTCATCCTCATGACGGCCTTCGCGACGGTCGCGGGAGCGGTCGAAGCCATGCGCGAGGGCGCTCACGACTACCTCGTGAAGCCTTTCTCGATGGACGAGGTCGAGGTCGTGATCGCGCGCGCGCTCGAGGTGCAGGGGCTCCGGCGGGAGAATCGCAGCCTGCGGCGCGCGGTCGATCCTCCTGCGCTCCTCGAGTCGGCGAATCCGGCGATGCGGCGCGTGCTCGAGACGGCGCTACAGGCGGCGGCGTCCGACGCGACCGTGCTGCTCGGCGGCGAGAGCGGAACGGGAAAGAACGTGCTCGCGCGCGCGATCCACGATTGGAGCCCGCGCCGCACGCGGCCGTTCGTCGTGATCGCGTGCACGACGCTCGCCGATCACCTCCTCGAGAGCGAGCTTTTCGGACACGTGCGAGGAGCCTTCACGGGTGCCTGGAAGGACAAGCCCGGTCGCCTCGAGCGCGCGCAGGGGGGCACGGTCTTCCTCGACGAGGTTGGCGAGCTGCCGCCCGAGCTGCAGGCGAAGCTGCTCCGCTTCCTGGAGGAACGGCAGTTCGAGCGCGTCGGCGGGGCGGACACGATCGAGGTCGACGCACGCGTCGTAGCGGCGACGAACCGGGACCTCGAAGCCGAGGTGCATGCAGGGCGCTTCCGCGAAGACCTCTTCTTCCGCTTGAACGTGATCGGGCTCCGGCTTCCGCCTCTCCGGGAGCGTCCCGAGGACCTGCCGGCGCTCGTCGATCACCTGCTCGGCACGCTGCGGGTCCGTCACGCGCGCCCCGACGTCGCGCTCGCCCCGGCCGCACGCGAGGCCCTTCTGGCGTCGCGCTGGCCCGGCAACGTGCGCGAGCTGGTGAACGTTCTCGAGCGCGCGCTCGTGCTCTGCCGCGGCGACGCGGTACAGGTGGAGGACCTGCCCGATCACGTGACGCGCCCGGGCCCGCCTCCGCCGACTGGCGGGACGTCGTCGCTCGAGGACATGGAGCGGCGGCACGTGCAGACCGTGCTCGCCGAGTCGGCGACGCTCGAAGAGGCGGCGGCGCGGCTCGGCATCAACGTCACGACGCTCTGGCGCAAGCGCAAGCGCTGGAACCTCGACTGACGCGGACCGACCGGGGAGGTGCCACCGCACGCCCGCCACCA
>Ga0335084_10000195_pt1 | contig 45939 bp, 38 predicted proteins | sample Lox_Sample_44_FD_206721 | JGI IMG/M metagenome (GOLD analysis project Ga0335084, IMG submission 206721) | Soil microbial communities from Loxahatchee National Wildlife Refuge, Florida, United States - Lox_Sample_4.4 | ecosystem: Environmental > Terrestrial > Soil > Wetlands | place: USA...
GTTTCGGGATGCGAGCCAGGCAGTAAGGCACCGGCTCGCCGTCGATGACCAGCACGCGCTTGTCGCCATCGCGGATTTCGGGAATGAACTTCTGCGCCATCGCGGTGCGGGTCCCGTGCGCGGTCACGGTCTCCAGAATCGATCCGGCGTTCGGATCCCCCGGCTTCATGCGAAAGACACCGGTGCCACCCATGCCGTCGAGCGGCTTGACGATGATGTCGCCATGGTCCGCCCAGAAGCCGCGGATGCGCTCGGCCTCGCGCGTGACCAGCGTCGGCGCGGTGAACTGCGGGAACTCGAGGATCGAGAGCTTCTCGTTGTGATCGCGCAGCGCCTGCGCGTCGTTGACGATCTTCGCGCCCTGCGCCGCGGCGCGCGACAGCAGCAGCGTCGCGCTCAGAAACTCGACGTCGAACGGCGGGTCCTTGCGCATCAGCACCGCTGAAAAGGATGCCAGCGCTCGCTCAGATGCACCGATGTCGACGTACCAAGCGTGGTCGTCTGCCGCGAGTTCGAGCCGGTGTGCGCGGGCCGTTACAACGTTCGCGCTGGCCGCGAGTTCGTCCAGCGTCGCCGCAAACACCGCATGGCCGCGCCGCGCCGCCTCGCGCATCATCGCCACGCTCGTGTCCTTGTAGGCCTTGAGGTGGTCCAGCGGATCGACGACGAACAGCAGTTCGAGGGGCATCCGGGCGCGGTCCTGGCGCGAGCCGGCTCAGCCAGCGACAGCCGCAGCGACCGGGGCCGACAGCGTTTCGACGCGGTCGGCTGTGCGCTCCAGTTCGACGGCCGCTGCCAGCAGGGCGAGGCGCGCGACGACGCCATATGCGTAGAAGCGATTCGCGGCGCTTTCACCGGCAGTCACCGCGCAGTCGGGGAGGTTACAGCTGCCCGAGAATGCCAGCGGGACGAAGTGCATGCCGGGCGCATTCAGGTTTTCGTCACGCGCGCGCTCGGTGTGGACACGATAGAAGCCACCGATCACATAGCGATCGACCATGTAGACGACGGGCTCGGCGACCGCGTTGTCCACCAGCTCCATCGTCGGCACGCCTTCCTGGATGATGACCTCGTGCACCTCGAGGCCCTCCTTGACCACCGACATCTTGTTGCGCTGCTTGCGATTCAGACCGATGACCTCGGAGGCATCGCGGACGGTCATCACTCCCATGCCATAGGTGCCGGCGTCGGCCTTGACGACGACATAGGGCCTGTCGTCGATCCCATGCTCGCGATACTTGTCGCGCATCCGTCCGAGCACGAAATCGATGTTGCTGGCGAGGCACTCCTCGCCGGCGCGCTCGTGGAAATTGACCTCGCCGCAGCGCCCGAAGATCGGATTGATCAGCCACGGATCGATGTCGACCAGCCGAGCGAATTCCGCGGCGACGACGTCGTAGGCGGCGAAATGGTTCGACTTGCGGCGGATTGCCCAGCCGGCCTGCAGCGGCGGCACGAGGACCTGGTCCTCGATATCGCGCAGGATCGGCGGAATGCCCGCCGACAGGTCGTTGTTCAGCAGCAGCGCGCAGGGCGTGAAGCCGGCCACGCCGACCCTGGAGCCCTGGCGCAGCAGCGGCTCGACCAGCAGCGCGTCACCATTGGGCAACTCGATCCGGGTCGGCTCCTTGATCTCCTCCGACAGCGAGCCGACACGCACCTCGAGGCCCGTCTGCCGCAGGATGCGGACCAGTCGCCCGACGTTCGCGAGATAGAACAGGTTGCGCGTATGGCGCTCGGGCACCAGCACCAGATTGCGGGCATCCGGGCACAGGCGCTCGATCGCCGACTGCGCGGCCTGGACCGCGCACGGCAGCATGTCCTCGGACAGGTTGTTGAAGCCGCCGGGAAACAGGTTCATGTCGACCGGCGCCAGCTTGTAGCCCGCATTGCGCAGGTCGACCGAGCCGTAGAACGGCGGCGTGTGGTCCTGCCACTGCAGCCGGAACCAGCGTTCGATCGCCGGCATCGAGTCGACAATCTTCTGCTCGAGGGCCAGCAACGGCCCGGCGTTGGCGGTGACCAGGCGAGGAATGGCGGGGTTCAGCACAGCGGGCTCGCTTGGGCGGCGAGTGGACTCGGCCGCGCGCGGGTTCCTGGGACAGGCAGTTTAGCGCCCGCCCGCCGCCCCTTCGCTCGCGCACACGCGGGCAGCCGCACCCGGCGGGCGGCAAAAAAACGGGCACCGTCAGGTGCCCGTGAAAGATCGCCACAAGTGGGCCGCAGGCGCGGCCCGGCGAGCTAGGGAGACACAATCTGCAAAGCGCCGTGCCCGATGGGGCGCGGCGGCCCGGGACTCGCCTCCCGGGCCGTGTTCAATCAGGAGTGATACGCGGACTCGCCGTGATAGGTCGTGTCCAGGCCTTCGCGCTCCTCCTCCGATGTCGGTCGCAGGCCGACGATCATGTCGACGATCTTGAAGGCGATCAGCGAGACCACTCCGGTCCACACGACCGTCAACAGAACGGCCTTCGCCTGCACCCACAATTGCTCGCCGATGCTGGTGTAGCCGGTGGCAGCGGTGACCCAGTCGGTCACGAATCCCGGTCCGCCGAGCGACGGCGAATTGAACACGCCCGTCAGCAGCGCACCCAGGATCCCGCCGACAGCGTGGATGCCGAACACGTCGAGCGCATCGTCGGCGCCGAGCATCCGCTTCAGGCCATTGACACCCCACAGGCACACCAGGCCGGCTGCGGTCCCGATCACGAATGCGCCGAGGATGCCGACGTTGCCGGCCGCAGGCGTGATCGCCACGAGTCCCGCAACCGCACCCGAGGCGGCGCCCAGCATCGAGGGCTTGCCCTTCAGCATCCACTCCGCAAAAGTCCACGCCAGCACCGCGCACGCCGTCGCCAGGAACGTGTTGATGAACGCGAGCACAGCCGAGTTGTTGGCCTCGAGCGCAGAACCCGCGTTGAAGCCGAACCAGCCGAACCAGAGCAGCGAAGCGCCGATCATCGTCATCGTCAGGCTGTGCGGCGGCATCGCCTCCTTGCCGTAGCCGATGCGCTTGCCCACGAGGTAGGCGCCGACCAGGCCCGCAACACCTGAATTGATGTGCACCACCGTGCCACCGGCAAAGTCGAGCGCACCCCATTGCCAGACCAGTCCGGCCGTGGCGTTCACCGTGTCGACCACCTCGGGCTTGGTATAGGCATCGGGACCGGCCCAGAACCACACCATGTGCGCGATCGGCGCATAGGAGAAAGTGAACCAGATCACCGTGAACAGCAGTACTGCGCTGAACTTGATGCGCTCCACCAGGGCTCCCAGCAGCAGGCAGCAGGTAATCGCCGCGAACGTCGCCTGGAATGCGGCGAACAGCAGTTCGGGAATCACGACACCTTTGCTGAACGTTGCGGCGTTGGCGAACTCGCCCTTTGCGGCATCGACGGCGCCGCTCATGAAGAGACGACTGAGGCCGCCGAAATACGAGTTGCCCTCGGTGAACGCCAGGCTGTAGCCATAGATGAACCACAGCACGACGACCAGCGAGAACGTGACGAACACCTGCATCAGCACCGACAGCATGTTCTTCGAGCGCACCAGCCCGCCATAGAACAGAGCCAGCGCCGGCACCGACATCAGCAGCACCAGTGCGGTCGATGTCAGCATCCAGGAGACGTCGCCCTTGTTCGGCACCGGCGCGGCCGCGGCCGGCGCGGCCGGAGCAGCATCACCAGCCTTGGCCGCATCCGCGGCAGGCGCGGCCTTGTCCTCCACCTTACCCGCCGGAGCCGGCGCCGCGGCGGCTTCCGCCTTCGCGGGCGCTTCAGCCTTCGCCGGAGCCTCGGCCTTGCCACCGTCGCCGTGCATCGGTCCGCCGCCCTGCGCCGACGCGGCCGCAGTGAATACCAGAGCTCCTGCAGTGAGGAGCATGACCAGAAGTTTCTTCATCGCTTCCTCATGGAGTTAGAGAGCATCCTTGCCGGTCTCGCCGGTGCGGATGCGGACGACCTGCTCGAGGTCATAGACGAAGATCTTGCCGTCGCCGATCTTGCCGGTGCGCGCGGAGGCCTCGACGGCCTCGATCGCACGTTCGACGATGTCGTCGGCCACGGCGGCCTCGATCTTCACTTTCGGCAGGAAGTCGACCACGTATTCGGCGCCGCGATACAGCTCCGTGTGGCCCTTCTGCCGTCCGAAGCCCTTGACCTCGGTGACCGTGATGCCCTGAACGCCAACGCCGCCCAGGGCTTCACGCACCTCGTCAAGCTTGAACGGCTTGATGATGGCTGTGATCAGTTTCATGTAACGCTTTCCCCTTGTGATCCGTGCCTGTCAGAACGACTTGGTGAGAGTGGCGAGGAAGCTGCTCTTGCCCGCGCCCTGCGGCGGGTTCTGGGCGGTCATGAAGAAGTCCTTCTCGCTCGTTCCGACCCAGAACGCACCGATGAGCCAGCCCGAGCCCATGATGTCCCACGTACCGCCGAGCTTGTAGTCCCAGACGTTGTCCTTGTTCAGCGCGGTGTTGATGTTTTCGTAGTTCTTGACGAACTGCCACCCGGCATGGGCGACGATCGCGAAGCCGTCGGGCAGGGGGAAGTTTCCGCTGAAGTCGAAGTACTGCGATCCCTTGGTGTCGTAGCCCGGGGCCTCGATGCCGAAGAAGTTGCTGAAGGCGTACGAGTACTTCACCGACACCGGTCCGTACGATCCACCGATGTAACCCTCGAAGTTCTTGGCCTTGTACGAGCTGTATTCGCCGGTGCCGGGGTAGTAGTAGTAGATGAGGCCGACGTCGAGGCCGAAGTCACCGAATGCGTGCTTGTAGCCGCCGTAGAAGTCCATCTCGATCGGCGAGCCGTTGAAGATGCCCGACGAGACGTTCGAGTTCCAGTTGCCGAGGTAGAAGCCCGACTTGTGCGCGAAGTCGATGCCGCCCTGGATCGCCGGCTGGTAGTCGGTCTGCGTGAAGCCGCGGAAGAAATAGTCGCTGGCGATGGTCACGTTGCCGGTGAAGGTGTACTCCGGCTCCGGTTTCGCGGCAGCCGCCTGGGCGGACGCGAGCGTCGGAACAGAGCAGGCCGCGGCGGTGGCCACGGCAGCGAGCGCTTTCTTCATCTGGTTCTTCCTTTCGAAGCGGGGTTGGAACGAGCTCGGGAAGCGCTTACGCAACATGTATGCCAATTGGTGCGACGCCAGAAATGCCTTGGTGTGGTGCAGATCTCCCCGGATGTGGCCGCCCTTGGCGCTGCAACGGTGCGCCGGTGAACCATCGCGAGGCACAGGGCCTGCGCTGCGGCGGTGCAGCCGCATGGACAGCGCTCCGCGGGCGCGCTGATAGACTGCCCGCACCCGGGCTCCGCTGTGCGCCCACGCCCGGGACCAGACTCATGAGCACGACGCGATGGATGCGACGACGTTTCTCGACGAGCTGCAGGACCGGGTCGGCGCTTTGATCCAGCAGACGCCCGCGGCCGATCTGCAGAAGAACCTCAAAGCGCTGCTGCAGCAACAGTTCGCGCGGCTGGAACTGGCGACGCGTGAGGAATTCGACACGCAGTCCAAGGTACTGGCGCGCGCGCGGATGCGGCTTGAGGAACTCGAGCGACGCGTGGCGGAACTGGAACAGCGCCGCGGCTGACTGCCGCGGTGTCGAGCCCGCTCTTCTTAGGCGGCGGAAGCCTCGGGCGAGGCGCGCTTGCGGGCGACTGCGATGATCTTGGCCGCCGTCTCGAGTTGCAGCTCGGAGAGTTCGGCGTCCATCGTCGGACGGTCGATCAGGCGGACGTTCTTGCGCTTCGCGATCTCTTTCGCGCCGCGCTCGTAGCCGGCTTCCGCGATCACCGCGACCCGCAGCATCCCGATCTCGCGCGCCTGCTCGATCAGCGCCGTGATGCGATCGACCGAGACGTGGTCGTTCTGCACGACGAAGGCGTAGGCACGCGAGGGATCATCACGGTGGCGCAGCACGAGTTCGATCGGCCAGACCGCAGGCGAAGCGGGCACTTGGCGGTAGCCGCGCGATTCGTACCACGCGAGGACGAGCTCGCGCAGCGGTACTGCGGGAGCCATCGAGTCGAGCATCGGCGTTGCATCACGCGCCGCGGCGCGCGCGGCAGCATTCCGTCGCCGCGGTTCGGGCGGTGGCTGTGGTGCGGCCCGTGGTGCACGGCGCGCCGGATCGTCCACCATGATCTGCGAGATCAGTTCCTCGATCGGGTCGAGCCCGGCGGCCGCGTCTTCCGCCGGCGTCAACTCGTGCTCGCCCGACGGGCGTCGGTCGTATTCGATCGGCGGCAGATCCTTGCTGGCTTTGTCCTCCTCGGCCGCCTCACCGTGTGCCTGGCGGATCAACGCCGCGTGGTCGATCTCTTCGACTTCCTTTTCCTTCGGCTTCTCGGGAGCGGAGGAACTGAGCACCATCGCCATCGCAGCCTGCTCGCGCTGCGCAGCCTGATGGCGAATCGTGTCAGCGCGCCGCCGGGCCCACAGATACAGCCCCACCAGCACCATCAGCAACGCCAGACCGAACAGCAGCGACGACACTTCAGCGCGCACCGAAGCCGACGCCCGGAGACGCCGGAAAGCCCTCAAGGGCGTCAATCGTGACACGAGTCACTGCGGAATCCCAACTGAATATGGGTCAAATCGCGTCATTTTTCGCCGTCGGCGCGCTTCGGTGGCGCCGGGCGCCGACCGCACCCGCCGCTGGCTGACCTCAAACGATGGCGCAATTCATGCAATCACCGTTCGGGGCCACGTGCCGGCGTCGATAGAATCGGCCGCCAGTTCCCGTCTTCATGTCGATCGCCCTCGTTCGCACCCGTGGCCTTTCGGGCATGTACGCCCCGCAGGTGACCGTCGAAGTCCACCTCACCAATGGCCTGCCCTCGTTCACACTCGTGGGCCTGCCCGACACCGAGGTGCGTGAGGCGCGCGAGCGCGTCCGCGCAGCGTTGCTGACCAGCCGCTTCGAGTTTCCGGCGCGGCGGATCACCGTGAATCTGGCGCCAGCCGACCTGCCGAAGGAGTCGGCCCGCTTCGACCTGCCGATTGCGCTCGGCATCCTGGCGGCCACAGGTCAGGTGCCGACCCGGACGCTGGATCACTATGAGTTTGCCGGTGAGCTGTCGCTGACCGGAGAACTGCGGCCGGTGCGCGGCACGCTGGCCATGGCCTACGCGGTGGCGCGGTCGCAGCACGCGGTGGGGCCGAGGCGCGGCTTCGTCGTGCCGGACGAAAGCGCCGATGAAGCGGCGCTGGTCGGAGGCATCCCGGTGTTCCCGGCGCGCACGCTGCTGCAGGTGGTCGAGCATCTGCGTGCCGACGCGGGCGATCAATCGGCGCGTGCGATCGCGGAGCACCAGGCGATGGTGCGCCTGACGCCCCCCATCTACCCGGATCTCTTCGACGTCAAGGGCCAACTTGCCCCAAAGCGAGCGCTCGAAGTGGCCGCTGCCGGGGGCCACAGCGTGCTGCTGGTCGGCCCGCCGGGCACCGGCAAGACGATGCTGGCGCAGCGCTTCGCCGGCATCCTGCCGCCGATGACCACCGACGAGGCGCTGGAATCGGCTGCGGTGCTGAGCCTCGTCGGCCAGTTCGCGCCGCAGCGCTGGGCGACACGCATCTTCCGCGCGCCGCACCACACCGCCAGCGCGGTCTCGCTATGCGGCGGCGGCTCGCCGCCGATGCCCGGCGAGATTTCACTCGCCCATCACGGCGTGCTGTTCCTCGATGAACTGCCGGAATTCGAACGCCGCGTGCTCGAGACTCTGCGCCAGCCGCTGGAGTCCGGCGTGATCACCGTGTCGCGGGCAGCGCGGCAGGTCGACTATCCGTCGCGCTTCCAGCTCATTGGCGCGATGAACCCATGTCCCTGCGGCTACTACGGACACGCAAGCATCGCCTGCCGCTGCACGCCCGATATGGTCGCGCGCTACCAGGACCGCATCTCCGGTCCGCTGCTGGATCGGATCGACATGCGCGTCGAGGTGAGTTCGGTGTCGGACGAAGTGCTGGCGGCGCTGCCTGACGGCGAACCGACCCGCTTCGTCGCCGAGCGGGTGCGCAAGGCCTACGACCGGGCGATCGCGCGCCAGGGCAAAGTGAACGACCATCTGCAGGGCGCGGAGATCGACGAGGTCTGCGGCGCCGACGACGCGGTGCAGAAGCTGCTGCATGCCGCCAGCGTGCGGCTTGGCTGGTCGGCGCGCGCGTATCACCGCGTGCTGAAGGTGGCGCGCACAATCGCGGACCTGGCCGAGTCCGGGCCGCTCGCCACGCAGCACGTCGCCGAGGCGATCCAGTACCGGCGCTCGCTCCGCGACGGCTAGGGCCGGCCGAGGAACAGGTAGATCGCCTTGTTGTCCTTGTTGGCGTAGCCGAAGCCGACGTACAGCGGCCCGAGCGGCGAATCGAGCCCGAAGTAGATCGAACCCGCGGCGATGTTCAGGTAGCCATCGACCGGCTGCCCCTGCCACACCGGAACCGCCGGCTTGAGCCGCGCAGCTTCGGCCGACGCGCCGACATAGATGCCTTCGAACAGCGGTATCGAAGCCAGCTTGGTGCGATAGACCAGCCGGCCGAAGACGAAATCCTGCGTCTTCTGCTGCTGGCGCTGCAGCCCTGAGAGGTACAGAAACCCGCCGAGATTGAACAGGTCGTAGGCCGGTATGTCGTTGCCGCCGATCCGATTGGCGGCGGTGACCAGGCCTTCGAGCGTATGCGCCCCCCAGGTCTGTGCGCCACTGACGAGCCCGCGCCAGTAGGAGTACTCGTCGTCCGCGCCGAGCGCCTTCAGCGACGAATAGAGCTGGCCCAGCACACGATAGCCGCTGTGGGTGAAGTTGAGATTGTCGAGCCGGTCGAGCGTGAGCTGCGCATTCAGCGCACCCAGGCTGGCATGTGCGTTCGATGGAAACCGGGGACTGCCGCTCTGCAGGTCGAAGCTGCGGTACCCGTAGCGCGCGCCGACGCGCACCTCGCCGTACTCGATGATGTTGGCGCCGACATCGAAGGCGGCAATGGCCTCGGTGTTCTTGTACTGCGCGATCTGGATCGTGTCCTCGAACAGGTACCAGGGCGTCACCGAGTACTGCACGCGCGGAACAACGAAGAAATACTGGCGTGCGCTCAGCGGCTGGTAGAACTCGGTGCCGACCAGCACATTGGTGCCGAGCACCAGGTCACTGCGCCACTCGGCACCCCAGGCGTTGAGCCATTTTGAGCGGTAGGACGCGAACAGGTTGAAATTCGACTGCTTGCCGAGATCGGCGTCGAGTTCCAGGCCGAAGCGGAAGTAGTCGCGCTCCGGCTTTTCCCGCACCAGTACCGTCAGCGTCTGCTTGCCGTCGACATCGTCGATCGTGTAGTTGACGTTTTCGAAGTCACCGCGCCCGAACACGCGGCGCATGTCCAGGTCGATCGTATCGCGGTCGAGCTGCTGCCCGACCTGGGTCTGCAGCGATTGCAATACGACCTCGGGCGACACGCGTTTCGTGCCCTCGACCCGGATCGCGGCGATGATCACCGCCTCCTTCGCCGCGGGGGCGCGCTGGCGCTCGCGCAGCGCTGCGTATTGCTCCGGCGGCAAGGCGAGGGCGCGTAGCCGGTCCGCGACCTTGCGCGCGGCCGCCTCGCCGACCGGGACCGTGTCCTTCAGGTGGTCGAAATCCGTGGACGAGAAGTCGCCGAGTTCCGGCACAATCAGGACGTCCCCGGGCCGCAGCTCATGCAGCGACCGGCTGACGTTCTGCTCGGTCAGGATGTTGATCATCTGCGTCGTCACGCTGAACACCGATGTGATGTCGTCAGGCTTCAGCAGCGGCGTGCCCAGATTGACGGCGATGATGATCTCCGCGCCCATGGCGCGGGCGACGTCGACGGGCAGATTGCGCACCAGGCCGCCGTCGACCAGCTGGCGCCTGCCTATCGTCACCGGCGCCACCGCGCCCGGCACCGACATCGACGCGCGGATCGCCTGCACTACGCTGCCACTCGAAAGCACGACCATCTCGCCCGTACCGATGTCCGTCGCGATCGCGCGGAACGGGATCGGCAGTTCGTCGAAATTGCTTGCCGTGCCGATCTGCACCAGCCGCCGCAACTCGCCTTCGAGCGCGACGCCGGTGACGATGCCCTTCGGCAGGACGACGCCGCCCTTGCCGATGCCGAGTTCCGGAATGATGTAGGGCGTCTCGTCGTCGGTCTTCTGCCGCATCGTCTGGTCAGCGCGCGGCGGCTTGTCGGTGAAGAGCTTGTCCGTCGTGATCGTGCCGATCACGGCTTCCATCTGCGCCACCGACAGACCCGTGGCGTAGGACGCGCCGACGATCGAGCCCATGCTGGTGCCGGCGATCACGTCAACCGGCACGCACAGTTCCTCCAGCACCTTCAGTACACCGATGTGCGCCGCCCCGCGAGCCCCTCCGCCAGACAGCACGAGGCCAATCTTCGGCCGCCGCGTCTCTGTCCGTTGCGTGTCGGCGGGCGTCGGTTCTGACGCTGCCGGCCACGGCGCCGCCGCAGCCAGTACCAGTGCCAGGGCCGCGCAGGCGCTGCGCGTCGTGCTTGCCGTCATCTGCTCGAGCCGCATGGATTGATCCGGATCGCTTCCCGTCACGCGCCGGCGAGTCTACGAGATGGACGCGCGCCGGCCTTGGAATCGCCCCGTCCGCCCGCGCGTTTGTCGTATCGTCCCATCCTCCCGCCTGGATGCCGCACTCATGACCGTCCCCGTCGCCACCGACAACCTGAACGTCGTCGGCCTCGATGAAATGCCGCCGCCGGCGCAGATCAAGGATGAACTTCCACTGTCACCTGAAGGCGCGGAAACCGTGCGCCGCGGCCGCGCCGAGCTGACTGCGATCCTCGATCGGCGCGACCGACGTCTGTTCGTCGTCGTCGGACCGTGCTCGATCCACGACCCGCGCGCCGCGCTCGAATACGCGCTGCAGCTGCGCTCGCTTGCCGACGAGGTCGCCGACACGCTGCTGCTGGTGATGCGCGTCTACTTCGAGAAGCCACGCACTGCAACGGGTTGGAAGGGCTTCATCAACGATCCGGACATGGACGATTCGTTCCGCATCGGCAAGGGCATGCGGCAGGCGCGCGAGCTGCTGCGCACGTTCGCCGCGATGGGGTTGCCGACCGGCAGCGAAGCGCTCGATCCGCTGTCGCCGCAGTATCTGGCCGATCTGATCGGGTGGTACGCGATCGGCGCGCGAACCACTGAATCACAGACGCACCGCGAAATGGCGAGCGGACTGTCAACGCCGGTGGGCTTCAAGAACGGCACCGACGGCGGGCTGGAGGTCGCGATCAATGCAATCCGCTCGGCGCGCTCGCCGCACAGCTTTCTCGGCATCGGTCCCGACGGTCGCACCGCGATCGTGCGCACGCGTGGCAACCGGCTTGGCCACCTGGTGCTACGCGGCGGCGGCGGGCGACCGAACTACGACACCGTCAGCGTGCGCCTCGCCGAAGCGGCACTCACGAAGGCCGGGCTGGACCCCAACATCGTGGTCGACTGCTCGCACAGCAATTCGCTGAAGGACCCGACGTTGCAGCCCCTGGTATTCATGGACTGCGTGCACCAGATCAAGGAAGGCAACCGCTCGATCGTCGGCATGATGCTCGAGAGCCACCTGCGCGGCGGCAACCAGCCGATCCCGTCTGACCTGAGCCATCTGGAATATGGCGTGTCGGTAACCGACGCTTGCGTCGACTGGGCTACGACCGCCGAAGTTTTGCGCCGCGCCGCGGCCGAACTGCGACCGGTGCTCGCCAGCCGCGTCTGATCAGCACCCGCCGCGCAGGCTTACTTGTTCACGGGCATCGTGAACTCGGGTCCCTTGCTCGCCGCCGGGTCCGGCCAGCGCTGCATCACGCTCTTGTAGCGCGTGTAGAAGCGCACCGCCTCCTCGCCGTAGGCGTGATGGTCGCCGAACAGTGATCGCTTCCAGCCGCCGAACGAGTGAAACGACATCGGCACCGGAATCGGAACGTTGATGCCGACCATGCCGGCGGTCACGCGTCGCGAGAATTCGCGTGCGGTGCCACCGTCGGCGGTGAAGCAGGCCACGCCGTTGCCGAACTCGTGCGCGTTAACGAGTTCGAGCGCCGCCGCGAGGTCAGACACGCGCACCATCGTCAGCACCGGGCCAAAGATCTCCTCGCGGTAGATCTTCATGTCGTTCCGCGCGTGGTCGAACAGGGTCGCACCGAGGAAGAATCCGCTCTCGCGTCCCGCCACCGTATGGAGCCGACCGTCACAGACCAGCGCCGCGCCCTCCGCGATGCCCGACTCGATGTAGTCGAGAATCTTCTGGCGGTGCATCGCGGTCACGACGGGGCCCATGTCGGCATCGCCGTCCATGCCGTCGCGGATACGCAACTTAGCGATGCGTGGCTTGAGCTTCTCGATCAGTTCGTCGGCGATGTGCCCGACCGCGACGCCGACCGAGATCGCCATGCAGCGCTCGCCGGCGGAGCCGTAGGCCGCACCGATCAGCGCGTCCGCCGCCGCGTCGAGATCGGCATCGGGCATCACCACCATGTGGTTCTTCGCACCGCCCAGCGCCTGTACGCGTTTGCCGTGCGCGATGCCTTCGCGCTGGATGTACTCCGCAATCGGCGTCGAGCCGACAAAGCTCACGGCGGCGATCCCCGGATGCGCGAGGATGGCGTCGACCGCCGCCTTGTCACCCTGCACGACATTGAACGCACCATCGGGCAGGCCGGCCTGCCTGAGCAGTTCAGCGATCAGCAGCGACGGCGATGGATCGCGCTCCGACGGCTTCAGAATGAAGGTGTTGCCGCACACCAGTGCCAGCGGAAACATCCACATCGGCACCATGCATGGGAAATTGAACGGCGTGATGCCGGCCACGACGCCGAGCGGCTGGCGCAGCGAATAGTTGTCGATACCGCCGCCGATGTTGTCGGAGAACTGCGTCTTCATCAGCTGCGGCGCGCCGCAGGCGAACTCGACGATCTCGAGCCCGCGCTGCACCTCGCCTCGAGCATCCGAGAAGACCTTTCCATGCTCGCGAGTGATCAAGCGCGCGAGGTCGTCGTGATGGCGATCGAGCAGTTCCTTGAAGCGGAACATCACGCGTGCGCGATTCAGCACCGAAGTGTCGTGCCAGCCCGGAAACGATGCCCTGGCACTGCCCACTGCGGCGTCGACCACGCCGGCATCGCCGAGCCGCACGCGCCCCGTCACCTCGCCGGTGGCCGGATTGAAGACGTCGCTCGCGCGGCCGCTTTCGCCGGTGACCCTCGCGCCGCCGATCCAGTGGCCGATGTCGGCGATGACGCTTTCGCTCTTGCCCATCGGCTACTCCAAGCTCGCGAGCGCGGTGCGGATGGTTTCGACGATACGGCCGATCTGCGCCTCATCGATGATCAGCGGCGGCGACAGCGCCAGGATGTCACCGGTGAACCGGACCAGCACCCCGGCTTCGAAGCAGCGGATGTGGGCCTCGATGCCGCGCCGGCCGGCCGCGCCAGGACGCGGCTCGAGTTCGATGCCCCCGACCAGGCCGAGGTTGCGGATATCGATGACGTGGCGCGCGCCCTTCAGCGAGTGCAGCGCGGCCTCGAACTTCGGCGCCAGCGCCTGCGCGCGCGCAAACAGCTGCTCGTCGACATAGAGCTTCTGGGTGGCAAGCAGCGCAGCACACGCCAGCGGGTGCGACGAGTACGTGTAGCCGTGCAGGAATTCGATCTGCCCCTCGGGCGCCGCATTCGTGATCGTCTCGTAGATCTCATTTCTCGCGATCACTGCGCCCATCGGCACCGCAGCGTTGTTAATCGCCTTGGCGCACGTCAGCAGGTCCGGCGTGATGTTGAAGTAGTGCGCTGCGAACGGAGCGCCGAGGCGGCCGAAACCAGTGATCACTTCGTCGAAGACCAGCACGATCCCGTGCTTGCGGCAGATCGCCGCTATACGCTCGAGATAACCCTGCGGCGGAATCAGCACGCCGGCCGATCCTGCCATCGGCTCGACAATTACGGCGGCGACATTGCTCGGGTCGTGGAAGGCAACGAGGCGCTCGAGCTCGTCGGCGAACTCTGCGCCGTGCGCCGGAAGCCCGCGCGAATACGCGTTGCGCGCCAGGTCGTGCGTCGAGCGGATGTGATCGACGCCGGCCATCATCGCCGGAAATGCCTTGCGGTTGCCGGGGATACCGCCGGCCATCGTGCCGCCGACGTTGACGCCGTGGTAGCCGCGCTCGCGGCCGATGATGATGCGGCGACTCGGTTCGCCGCGCGCGCGATGGTAGGCGAGTGCCATCTTGATCGCGGTGTCGGCGGACTCTGAGCCCGAATTGGTGAAGAACACGCGTTCCATCCCGGCGGGCGCCATCTTCGCGATGACCGTCGCGGCCTCGAAGGCCAGTGGATGCCCCAGGTTGAACGGCGGCGCATAGTCCATCGTCGCTGCCTGTTTCTGCACCGCCTCGACGATCGGTCGCCGGCCATGGCCGGCATTCACGCACCACAGCCCCGCGGTGCCGTCGAGCACCTCACGTCCGTCGGGCGTCCAGTAGTACATGCCCTCGGCGCGCGCCAGCAGGCGCGGCGCCGCCTTGAACGCCCGGTTGGCGGAAAACGGCATCCAGAAGTGTTCGAGCGTGGCGGCATGCACCGAGGGGTTCTCGAGCTTCATGGAAGTCTCCTATGAGAGCGGGCGGAACGAACTGAAGAAGGTGTCGAGCGCCTGAGCATCGATGCTGCCCTCGCCGCCGAGCGCCACCAGCTCGAAAAGTCGATCATCGACGATGAAGAAGCGGGCCGCAAGCACGGCCACGCGACCATCCGCGGTTCGGCCTCGCGCCTCGAGCGCCTCTCCGGCAGTCACTCGCTGCAACGAGCCCGGCGCCAGCGTGAGTGTCGCTGGCGCGCTCGATGTGACCGTGCCGCCGATGTTGCGCACCAGGCCGTCGCGGAAGTAGGCGATCGCGCGTCGGCGCGTCGCCGCGTCGGCCGCGAGGCCCGGTGGCAGCGCAGCGATCCCGATCGCAAACATCGAGGCCCCGACGCCGGTGGAGTGCATCGTCATCGGCAGCGACTGCCCCTCGAAGTCCACGCTGCGCGAAACCGCCTGCGCGCGGCCAGGGAGCATGACCGTCGCCTCAGGCAGCCGGGCTTCGCGCCATTCCAGGCGTTCGCTGCAGCCGGTCAGCAGCAGCAGGCCGGCGACGGCTCCGGCGGCGCACCGCCGCGCCCGCCACCGGAGGGCAGAGATCACTCGCATCCGGTCCGCGCGCCGGCGCAAGGCGGGCCGGGTTGACCGGCCCACTGCGCCGACGTCGCTAGCGTCCCTTCACCGGACGCGTAGCGGGTGTTGCCGGTGCAGCCCTGCGTGCCCGATGCGGACGCTTCTTGCCATAGCTGCCGTTGTAGATCTTGCCGCGTCGGCTGCGGGTATCGCCTTTGCCCATGAGATTCGGACTCCTCGGTGTTCACATTCCGGTGTTCACATTCGTCGCAGGCAGTATAGAGGGCCGTGTAAGGCTGCTTCCGACGCCGCCCGTGGCCGAGTGCTGACGCCGCTGAAGATCCGACGTTTTGCCGCCGCACTACTCCGTATCCGGACGGTCGGCGGCGGCGTAACTTGCAGACGTGTTCCAAAGCGAGGTGCCACGATGATCAAGCAGCACTTTCCCTTCGCCGGCCTGGTCGCTGCTGCGCTGCCGCTTGCGCTGGGCAATGGCTCGCTGTTCATCATGACGCTCGCCGCCATCATCGGCGCGATGCCGCTCGTGTATGGACGCGACGTCGACCAGGTCGTTCGCGCCACGGTCGCGCGCCGCAACGACCGGCGCTAGACAGCGCCGCCGTGGCATCGGCCCCGTCGACGGCGGGCGCTCCTACAATGGCGGCGCGGGCATCGCGCGGCTTCGACCTGAACCCGCCGCAGCTCCGGTATTGCGCGAGTTCATCATGTCCCTAGTCGTCTTCCGCTCCAAGGCCGCCGGCGAAATCTTCATGTTTCCGGAAACCGCGCGGCGCATCTTCGCGATCATCGGCCGCAGCGAGGCCGTGCGGGGCGTCATCACCGCCGAACAGGTGCCGGACGCCCTGCAGCGACTGGCGGCAGCGGTCGATCAGGAGAAGGCTGACATCAAGGCGGCCAGCGAAGCCGCACGCCAGGCGGATCGGAGCGAGGACGCTTCGCCCGGGCCGATCACGCTGGCGCAGCGCGCCTTCCCGCTGATCGAGATGCTGCGCGCGGCGCAAAAGCGTAAGGTCGACGTGACCTGGGGCGTCTGACAGCGGCGGCCGGCGCTGCGGCTTACCTACAATGCGCAGCGCTGGCGGACTGCGGTTCGCCGCACTGTTGCTCACGGAGCGCTCTTGTCGAGTCCTACGCCCGAGTCTCCCCGTCGCCTCTGGATCGGCGTCCTCGCCGTCCTGCTGATGCTCGCCGGCATCGCGCTCGCGCTGCGCGCGATGAGCCACGACGCGGAGGTGCAGGCGAACTACGAGCGCGCGCTCGCCCTGTCGCAGGCCGCACTGGAGGCCCAACATGCCAGCGGCGACCTGCGCGCTTGGCAGGCACGCAATGCGCGCGAGCTGGCAAAGGGTGGTGACGCACCGATCGCCGGCGCGGAGTTGCAGGACCTGGTCTCGATCGTCGGTGATCTGCGTGAGCGGCTGCAGGGGCTCGATGCTGACCTGCCGCCCAACCGCAGGGCCGAGATCGCGGAGCTTCGCTCCACCCTGCAGCGTTTCGAGCGCATCGGCCGCAACGGCCTCCTCGTCGGCGAAAGCGGCACCCCGATCTCGCGCGCGGCGCTGACCGGCCCGGCGGCGGACATCGATCGCTTCGAGGACTCTCTCCGGGCGATCGTTGCGGACGCCAGCGCTCGCGCGACGGCGATGGCCCGGCAGGCCGAGAGACTCAAGGAGACCGCGCGCTACGGGCTGGTCGGCTTCTCGCTTATCACTTTTGCGCTCGCCGTCGTGCTCACGCTGCTGACGCTGCGCACGTTGGCGGCGAACCGCGAACTGCTGGAGCGCATGTCGCGCCTGGCGCAGCAGGACGGGCTCACCGGCATCGCCAACCGGCGCACGCTCGACGAGGCGGTCCCGGTCGAGTTCGCTCGCGCCCGCCGCAGTGGCCAGCCGCTGACGCTCATCATGCTCGATATCGATCACTTCAAGCGCTACAACGACAAGCGCGGCCACGCGGCTGGTGATGCACTGTTGCGCGGCGCTGCTCAGGCCTGGGCGAAGCAGCTGCGGCCGACCGACCTGATCGCGCGCTACGGCGGCGAGGAGTTCACGCTGGTGCTGCCGGCGTGCAACGAGGACCAGGCCGCGCAGCTGGTGGACCGGCTGCGACCGCTGATGCCCGACCGGCAGACATTCTCAGCCGGAGTCGCGGCCTGGGACGGCGAAGAAACCACCAACGAGCTGGTGCAGCGTGCGGACCGCGCGCTGCTGCAGGCCAAGAAGCGCGGGCGCAACCGGACGACGATCGCCGGGCGCGAGCTGCAGGCGACCCTGCCGCTCGAAAACGCCGGCGCACGATGAAGCCGCGCATCCTCGTCGTCGAGGACGAGCCGGCGATCGCCGACACGATTGTCTATGCGCTCGCGACCGACGACTTCGAGCCCGAATGGTGCGCGACTGGCGCGGCTGCGCTGGCGAGCGCCAGGCAGAAGCCGGCCGAGCTCGCGATACTCGACGTCGGGCTGCCGGACATCAACGGCTTCGAGCTGTTCCGTCGGCTGCAGCAGCAGCAGCCGACGCTGCCGGCGATCTTCCTCACGGCGCGTTCGAGCGAGATCGACCGCGTCGTCGGACTCGAACTCGGCGCCGACGATTACATCGGCAAGCCGTTCTCACCGCGCGAACTGGTCGCACGCGTACGCACGGTGCTGCGTCGCGCGCAGCGTCAGCCGGTCGCAGCACCGCCGGCGCACGGCGCATTCGCCGTCGACGACGAGAAGAAGACGATCCGGTTCCGCGGATGCACGCTCGATCTGTCGCGCACCGAGTACCGGCTCCTCAAGGTGCTCATCGATCGGCCTGGCCGCGTCTTCTCGCGCGACGAGCTGATGCAGCGCGCTTGGGACGATCCCGCGTCCGCCTTCGACCGCACCGTGGACGCACACGTCAAGGCGCTGCGCGCGAAGCTGCGCGACGTCGACAGGTCGGTCGATCCGATCTCGACCCATCGCGGCATGGGCTACTCGCTGCGCGAGGACCTGGCGTGACGCGTTGCGGCGTTTGATGTCGCGGCGATCACGCATCTTCCTCGGTGTCGTCGCGGTCTACGTCGCGGCGGTCGTGTTCCTGCTGTATCGCGTTGGCCTCGACCTCGATCCGCGCTATCGCGAATCCACCGAGGATTCTCTCGTCGACACGGCCAATCTCCTCGCTACCCTGCTGGAGCGGCAGGCGTACAGCGGCGTGATCCAGACCGAGGAACTCGAGCGGACGCTGGAGCAGCTCGGCAAGCGGCCGCTGGCGGCGCGCATCTTCAATGTCGACAAGACCCGGGTCGACCTGCACGTCTACGTCACCGATGCCAACGGCATCGTGCTGTTCGATTCGGCCGGGCGCGACGTCGGCAGCGACTATCGCACGTGGCGCGACGTCTCGCGCACATTGGCCGGGCAATACGGCGCGCGCACGACGCTGGTCGATCCGGCCGATCCGGGCTCGGCTGTGATGTACGTCGGGGCTCCGATCCGCGAGCGGGTCGCACCCGATGCGCCCGAAGAGATCGTCGGTATGGTTGGAGTCGGCAAGCCGGTAGCGGCCTTTTCGCCGTTCATCGCCAACGCGCGGCAGAAACTCGTCATCGTCGGCGTGGTCGCCGTGGCGGCCTTTGCGGTCCTGCTGCTGATGGTGACCGTCTGGCTGGTGCGGCCCTTCGGCCTCGTGACCGAACTATGGCGCACGCTGCGCGCGCATCCGGGCGAGGGCCGGACGCTCGGTCAATCGCTGCGGACCGCCTTTCTCGACATGCGCGATGCGCTGGCGGGCAAGAGCTATGTCGACGAATACGTCGCGGCGCTGACGCACGAGATCAAGAGTCCGCTCGCCGCGATCCGGGGTGCGGCCGAGCTGCTGCGCGAACCTCTGCCGGAAGACGCCCGCCTGCGTTTCGTCGGGAACGTCGAGGAGCAGGTCGGGCGGGCGCAGGACCTGGTCGAGCGCATGCTCGAGCTGTCCGGTCTGGAGCGTCGCCGCACGCTCCAGCAGCGCGAACCCGTGGCACTCGCGGCTCTGGGCGACGCGGTGCGGGACGAGATGGTGCCGCTCGCAACGCGGCGCGATGTCGAGCTGTTCATCGACATCGATCCGCAGCTCACCGTGTCCGGCGATCGCTTCCTGCTTCAGCGCGCGCTCGCGAACCTGGTGCTGAATGCGATCGACTACTCGCCTCCGGAGGCGACCGTGACAGTCGATGCACAGGTGGCCGGTGGACGCGTCGAGCTCACCGTTCGCGACCACGGACCTGGACTGCCCGCCTTTGCGCAGCAGCGCGTGTTCGAGAAGTTCTTCTCCCTTCCTCGACCCGGCACCGGCCGCAAGGGCACCGGGCTCGGACTGGCCTTCGTCCGCGAGGTCGCGACCCTGCATGGCGGGAGCGCACGCCTGGCAAATCATCCGGAAGGCGGTGCCGTCGCCACGCTGTCGCTGCCACGCCGCGTCGGGCGCTAGCGCGCCGCTGGCGGGCCGACCTTCACACGCTGTTCACACGGGCCGCACAGCCGTTTCGCAAGCGGTTCGCGATCCGTGGGCATCGTCCGTTGCGTGCCCGTTCCGGGCACGTCGCCAAGGAGAACGAGATGCCCGCCCTGCAGGTGCTGCGCGACGGCGCAGCGATCGCTGCCGAACTCGCCGCTCTGCTGTTCCTCACCCCGATGCCCGCCGTTGCCGGCGAATCAAACGCCGCCGACGCCAGCCGCCCGGTGACTGCAAGCCGGTTGCCCGCGCTGCACGTCACCGATGCTGCGTTCGATGTCCAACTGCTCGGACTGCTGGCCGATCTACGCATCGTGCAGTCCGTGCGCAACGACGGACCGACGCGGGTCGACCTTGGAGCGCACCTGCCGGCCGTCGCAGAGAGCGTGGACGCGCTGGCGATCACCCGCGATGGCCGCACGACCGACCTTCTCGCTGGGACCGCCTGCGGTGGCGACGAAGATCCCGACGCCGGTCACGCCCTGGCCGATGACGATGAGGCCCGCGCCGACCTGATGCAGCTGCTGCCGGGTCAGTTCGTCACTGTCGCAGTATCGGCCACTGAGACACTGCAGCCCTGGGGCGACGCCTATCGCCTCGCTCTGCCGGCAACGATCGCCGCGCCCGCAGCGCAGTTGCGTCTCGTTGCCCGCAGCGGCGGAAGGGCGTTGCTGGTGATCCCGCCTGCCGGCGCCGACGGCGTCGCCACCCTCACGCTGCGGCCCGACGCCGCGCCCGCCCGCGTCATCCGGCTGGGCCGGATCACGCCGGGATTCGCGCACGTCGTGCCACTGCTTGACGGCGATGCGGCGCGCACGCCTGGGACCACTGCGATCGAACTTGAGATCGTCGCACCGACGCAGGTGCAGTGGATGACGCTGTCGGCCGACGGTCCGGTCGAACTCGCTGCCCAGGCCGGACAGTGAGACCCGCATGAGCCCTGCCATCGAACGGACCGTCGCGCTCCGGCGCGCCGCGACCGCGGCACTGGCGACCTTCGCGCTCTGGATCGCCTGCGGCACGGCGGCATCGGCCGAGTCGCGTCCCGAGCACACGCTGTCGCCCTACTTCGTTGTCAGCGCCGCGGAACCGGGCGTCGACGCTCTGCCGCTGAAGTCAACGGTCGTCGACGTCCGGATCTCCGGCGTCATCGCCGACGTGCGCGTGCGCCAGCGCTACCGCAACGAGGGCACGCACGCGCTCGAGGCACGCTACGTTTTTCCGGCGTCGACGCGCGCGGCGGTGAGCGCCCTGACGATGCGTATCGGCGACCGCGTCGTCCAGGCCGAGATACGCGAGAAGCAGGCCGCGCGGCGCGACTACGAAGGCGCCAAGCGCGAGGGGCGGAGCGCTTCGCTGCTCGAGCAGCAGCGGCCGAGCGTCTTCCAGATGTCGATCGCCAACCTGATGCCGGGTGACGACATCGAGGTTGACCTGCGTTACAGCGAACTGGTCATCCCGACCGACGGCACCTACCGGTTCGTGTTTCCGACCGTCGTCGGCCCGCGCTACAACGGCGCGCCCGGCCGCGAAAGCCACCAGTCCGAGACCTGGATCGCGCAACCGACGCTGCGCACCAGCGTGGCGCCAAAGGCGACCCTGGCGATGACGCTTGCGATCGATGCGCCGATGACGGTGCAGGCTCTCGCATCGCCGTCGCACCCATTCGCCATCGATGGCATCGGTTCGCCCCGCGTACGCGCCACGCTGGATGCGGACGCTGCGCATGGCGACCGCGACATCGTGCTCGACTATCGCCTCGCCGGCCGCGAGATCGCCTCCGGAGTGCTGCTGCACGAAGGCCCGGAGGAGAACTTCTTCCTCGCGATGATCGAACCGCCGGCGCGCGCTCCCACTGCGGCGATCGTGCCGCGGGAGTACGTCTTCATCCTCGACGTCTCCGGATCGATGCACGGCTTTCCGCTCGACACGGCAAAGAGGCTGCTGCGCGGGCTGGTCGGCAACCTGCGCTCCAGCGACACTTTCAACATCATCCCGTTCTCAGGCGGTCACTCGCTGCTCGCGCCGCGCTCGCTGCCCGCGACGCGGGAAAACGTCGAAGCCGCTCAGCGCTTCATCGCCGGTCAGCGCGGCAGCGGATCGACCGAGCTGCTAGCGGCCCTGCGCGCTGCGCTCGCCCTGCCGTCGGACCCGGACCGCGCCCGCAGCTTCGTCGTCATCACGGACGGCTATGTCTCGATCGAGAAGGAAGCCATGGACCTGGTGCGCGCGCGCCTCGGCGACGCCAATGTCTTCGCGTTCGGCATCGGCAGCTCGGTCAATCGTTTCCTGATCGAAGGCCTGGCGCGTGCCGGCCGCGGCGAGCCATTCATCGTGCTCAGTCCGCAACAGGCCGCAATCGAGGCCGACCGGTTCCGCAGCTACATCGAGGCGCCACTCCTGACGCGCATCCGGGTCGAGTTCAAAGGCTTCGACGCGTACGACCTCGACCCGCCCCAGCTGCCGGACCTGTTCGCGCAGCGTCCGCTGGTGCTGAGCGGCAAGTTCCGCGGCGCACCGCAGGGCACGATCGAAGTCAGCGGCACGACCGCAGCCGGCAGCTACCACCGGTCGATCGATGTCGCGGCAGCGCGCGGTGGTCCGCCCCGTCCGGTGCTCGCCACCCTCTGGGCGCGCGGCCGCATCGCCACGCTCAGCGACGATCAGAAATTGTCGAACGACAGCAAGGCCGCCCAGGACATCACCGCGCTCGGTCTCAAGTACTCGCTGCTGACCGACTACACCTCTTTCATCGCAATCGATCGCGTCGTGCGCAACGCGGGCGGCGAACAGCGCAGCGTCGACCAGCCGCTGCCGCTGCCGGCCGGGGTCACAGAACTCGCGGTCGGCGAAGTGCCGAGCACGCCCGAGCCGGAGTTCGTCTCGATGGCGCTGGCCGCGGGCGGCCTGCTGTGGTGGAAGCGCCGTCGGGAGCGTCGCCATGGCTGAGCTCAACTCGCGCGTCGGCCGCACGATGCCGTCGCCGCTGTTCGGTGTACTGGTGGCGGAGCCCGCGATGCCACAGCGGTCGCGCCGCCGTCCGGCGTGGCCGACGATGTCGCGGCCCGTCTGGATGCTGGCCGCGCTCGCAGCGGCGCTCTGGCCGCATTGGATCTACCTGGCGCGCCGGATGGTCGATGGCTCCGACGAACCGTGGGGCGCATTGGCGCTGGCAACCGTTGCGGCGCTGCTGTGGCGCGATCGCGGGGCGCTGGTGCAGCCGACGCGTGCGGCAGTGGTGGCGAGTGCCGCACTCGCGGTGATGGCAGCGGCAGCGCATCTCATCGCACCGGATCTCGCGGCCGCGGTCGTCGCGATGCTCGCACTCGGGATGTTTCTGGTGCACGCGCTGCAACGGCCTGCGACGCCCATCGCCGTGCTGCTGCTGCTCGCGTTGCCGGTGATCGCCTCGCTGCAGTTCTATCTCGGCTTCCCATTGCGGGTGCTGGTAGCCCACGTGAGTTCGTGGCTGCTGTGGCTCAGCGGGCTCGACGTTTCGGCTGCCGGCGCCTCGATCGTGCTGGGTGATCGCACTGTGCTGATCGACGCGCCCTGCGCGGGCATCGGCATGCTCTGGCTCGGCAGCTACCTCGCTGCGCTCGCGTCCCATCTGCAGCGCGCCGACGCGCGCCTGACGGCACTTGCGGGTGTGCTGGCCGGCGCCCTGGTCCTGCTGGCGAACATCGCTCGCAACACGGTGCTCTTCTTCCCCGAGTCCGGTCTCGTGCACTGGCCGGCCTGGACGCACGAAGCCGTCGGACTGGCCGCGTTCATCGCGGCGATGATTCCCCTGCTCGCCTTCGTCACCCATCGTTCACGGAGGACGTCATGAACGTTCGGACCTTCTTTGTCGGCGCCCTGCTGGTTGCGGGCGTGTTGCCGCTGGCAGCCTGGCTGCCAGCGGCCGGGCGGCTTTCGACAGCCTCAAGGCTGGGCCCGTCCGTGGTGGACAGCGTGCCGGAGCGCATTGACTGGCCCACCCACTTCCGCGACCAGCCGCTGACCCCCTTGCCGCTGTCTGAACTCGAACTGCGATTCGCGCAGCGCTTTCCCGGCGCTATCGCGCGCTTCACCGACGGCGAGCGCATCGTGATCCTGCGCCAGGTCGACCGGCCGACGCGGCAATTGCACCCGGCGAGCGACTGCTTTGCCGCGCTTGGCTATCGGGTCGATCGCGCCCGGCCGAGCGTCGACGCTGATGGCATGACATGGAGCTGCTTCTTGGCCGAGCGCGACGGCCGCCGCGTGCGCATTTGCGAGCGGATTCACGACCGCCAGGGACGTGCGTGGACCGACGTCTCGTCGTGGTTCTGGTCGGCGCAGTACGGCGGCGGGCCGTGGCTCGCGTTGACGGTGGTCGAAACCGCGCAATGACGCCTCGGCGCGCCGCGCTGGCGCTCGGACTCGCCGGCCTGCTTCTGCTGGTCGGCCTCGTCGGCGCTGTCTGCGTCGCGGTGCTGTCGAACGGCGTGCTGGCCACCGCGCCGTCGGCATGGACGACCGAGTTGCGCGTCGCCGGCCACAGTGTGAAAGCGAACGTCTCCGGCCTGCTGCGACTGGCGACGGCCCCCGGCGTCGCCCACGTCCTCGACGGGCAGTCGATCGCGACACCGACCGGCCGCATCGCCTTCCGGCGGGACGGCGCCGCCCTAGTGGCGCTCTGTGCGCCCTGCCGATGGCAGCACGATGCACTGGCCGCAGGACCTTGGACGCCGCGGACGGTAGAACTGCGGCTCGAGCGGTCCGGCGCCGAGCTGATCGGCTGGCTCGCAGTCGAGGGCGTGCGAATCGACTACACCGCCGAACTCGCGGGGGATGGCGTGGTCGTGCGCTGGCAGCTGCCGCGCACTGGACTCCGCCGCGCGTACGCGGCGCTGGCGAGCGTGATACCGGAGGCGAGCCTCGCAAGCATCGAAGGCTCGCTCGAAGCGCGCGGCACGCTGCGATTGCCGCAACGGACCGGCTCAATGCAGTTTCACCTCGACGGGGCTGCGGTCGGGGGCCTGGGGACCGAGGTCCTACAGTTCGGTTCGTTCGCCATGTCGTGCCGCGACGGGGAAGGTCAGGCGCTTCGCGTCGTCAACGGCGACTCGGAGCGGCGCTGGATCGCTCTCGACAGGATGGGATTGCTGCCTGCGGCTGTCGTCGCCGCCGAGGACCAGCGTTTCGAGCGGCACGCGGGCTACGACGCAACGCAGCTCGCCCCGCTCCTTGCAAGCTTCGACCTGGACGGTCCGCGGCGTGGCGCGAGCACGCTGACCCAGCAGCTCGCGCGCACACTGTTCACCGGCGGTGAACGGACACTCGCCCGCAAGCTGCGCGAACTGCTCTACGCGATCGAGATGGAACGCACTCTCGGCAAGGCTCGCATCCTCGAGCTTTACCTGAATACGGTCGACTGGGGACCGGGCATCTGCGGCGCGCGTTACGCTGCGCGCACCTACTTCCGCAAGCGGCCGGACCAGCTGACGCCGCTCGAGGCGGCCTGGCTGGCCGGGATCCTGCGCGCGCCACATGCCGCACACGGCCAGCAGTGGATCGGCGGCGCCGCCGAGACCGACCGAGCACGCTGGGTGCTGCTGCAGATGCGCGGGCTGCCGCGCAGCGAACGCGAGCGCTGGTCACGGCGGGCGCTCGTGCTCGCGCCAGCGCCGGCGCGTGCGATCGAGCGCTCAGCGCCGCGCCAGCCGGACCGGAATGCGCCGGTTGCCGAACGCGCCCTGAAAGCGACCGAACCGGCCGGCGATGGCAGTGGAGCAGTGCGGACAGTGGCCGTCGTCCGTTAGCTCGTAGCGCAGGATGCGATGCCAGTCGCGCTCGATCAGCGCGGCGTGGCAGGCCGGGCAGAAGGTCGTGCCGCCCTCGCGATCGTGCACGTTGCCGGTGTACACGTGGCGCAGCCCTTCCTCCTGCGCGATGTTCCGGGCGCGCGACAGCGTGGACGCCGGCGTCGCCGGCAGGTCGTCGAGCTTGTAATCCGGATGAAACGCCGTGAAGTGCAGCGGCACGTCGGTCCGCAATGCGGACGCGATCCAGCGGCACATCGCGCGGATTTCCGCGTCCGAGTCGTTCTTGGTCGGGATCAGCAGCGTCGTGATCTCGGTCCAGCAGTCGGTCTCGTGCACGAGATACTTCAGCGTGTCCAGCACCGGCGCGAGGTGAGCGCCCGTCAGCCGGAAATAGAACTCCTCGGTGAAGGCCTTCAGGTCGACGTTGGCGGCGTCCATCCTTGCGTAGAACTCGCGCCGCGGTTCGGCGTGGATGTAGCCGGCGGTCACCGCGACCGTCGCCAGCCCAGCGTCGTGACATGCATCCGCGGCGTCGAGCGCGTACTCGGCGAAGATCACCGGATCGTTGTAGGTGAACGCCACGCTGCGGCAGCCGCTCGCACGCGCAGCCTGCGCGATTGCTTCCGGGCTGGCCTGGTCCATCAGCCGGTCCATTTCGGTCGACTTCGAGATGTCCCAGTTCTGACAGAACTTGCAGGCGAGATTGCATCCGGCGGTGCCGAAGGAGAACACCGACGAGCCCGGATGAAAGTGGTTCAGCGGTTTCTTCTCGATCGGATCGACGCAGAAGCCCGACGAGCGTCCGTAGGTCGTCAGGACCATAGCGTCGCCCTCGCGGCGACGCACGAAGCAGAGCCCGCGCTGCCCTTCGTGCAGACGACAGTCGCGCGGGCACAGGTCGCACTGGATGCGGCCGTCGTCGAGACGATGCCACCACCGCGCCGGATGGTGCTCGTCGGGCCGATGCCCGCTTGTGATCGCCTGCTCGCTCATGCCGGTCCACTCTCCGTCTCGACGAACTTCTCGACCGTGTAGCGCGAGAACCTGAGGTCCGACGGCCACTCGTCCGCATGCAGTCCCGCCTTGTGCTTCAGGGCGCGCACGAACTCGCGCGGATCAGCGAGGTGCTCCCACACCTGCGGCAGCAGCGTCGCGCGGTGCGGGCCGCATTCGAGCGTGACGCCGTCGATGCCTGGACGCAGCTGGCCGATGAGGTCCGATTCGCTTTCCGCGACGAGCGGCGTCGAGGGCGCGAGCACTGAAACCTCGACGGCGGTCGCCGCGTATTCGTGCACCGCGAGCGGGGCGAAGCGAGAATCGTTGAACGCCGCCGCACGCGCGTTGGCACGCACGTCCTCGCCCAGCGTACGCCGCGGTGCAAGCGAGCCCACGCATCCCCGGAGCTGGCCGTCGACACGCAGGGTGACGAACGTCGCGCCGGGCTCGTCGAGGAACGCAGCCGGTGCCGGCGGTTCGTGCGGAATTCCGAAGGCGTGTGCCAGCGATGCGCGTGCATGCGCCAGCAGCAGTGTTCCGCGCCTCCCCAACGAGCGATCCGTCTTCGCCTCGGTCGGAGCGTCACGGTCTTTACTCGTCGGTTCTATGAAAGCCAGCGCCGCGTAACCGACGACGCGGTCGCGCGCGCCCGCGGTGTCGCCGGAGTTGCGCAGATCGAGCAGTTCGGCTTGCAGGCCACGGCGACGCGCGACGGCGAGCAGGCCATTGACTGGCGTCGCCCCGCAGGCCCGCGCATGCGTCAATGCGGGCTCGAGTTGCAGCATCGTGCCAGCGGTGGCGCGATCGATCTGCTGCGCATCGTCATAGGGCAGGTAGTGCGAGAGGTCGCTGCTGACGACGATCAGCGTCGCTTCGTCGCCCCAGAGACGGTCGAGCACCTCCGCGATCTCCGCGGTCGTCGCCTCGCCGACGACGAGCGGCAGCACCGCGAAATCGCCCAGGACCTGCTGCAGAAACGGCAGATGGACCTCGAGCGAATGCTCGCCAGCGTGCGCGCGATCGTCGACGACAACCTGCGGCATTCCGGCGATCCGCGCCAGCGCTTCCTTATCGACCGGCACGGCACCGAGCGGCGTGTCGAACGCCGCCGCCGCCGGCGCGGCGAGGCCGCGGACTGCGAACCGATGCGCCGGGCCGAGCAGCACGACATGGCGGATGCGCACGGCCGCACCCTCCAGTCGCGCGTAGGCGCTGGCGGCGACCGGCCCGGAATAGAGGTAGCCCGCGTGCGGCGCGATCAGCGCCTTGGGCGCCGCCGCCGCCGTCGTGCGGGCGTCGGCGAGCAATCGCGCGAGATCATCACGGAGCACGGCCGCGTCCGCGGCATAGAACAGCCCGGCGACGGCCGGTCGCCGATGCGTTCCCGGAACAGTTGCGAAGCTCATGTCCGGCAGCCTCCCTGCCTGCGCCGAACTTAAACAGCATATTCCTCCGGTATGGGGTCGGTGCGCTCCCGATCAAGCGTCTGCGGCGCTTTAGGCGCTGCGGGACCCCTGCGTCTCAGACATCCTCATGCAGGCACAGGATGTTGCCTTCCGGGTCCTTGAACCAGGCGGCCTTCTCCGAGCCGAGCACGCAGACGTGGCCCTCGGTGCGGAAGCCGGGCAGGTCATAGTCCTCGAAGACGACGCCCTGCGCCTTCAATGACCGGATTTCCGCGACGACGTCGTCGACCTTGAAACTGACCGCAGTGTGCTCGGCCCGGGTACCTTCGGGCTTCGGAAAGAGCGCCAGCGTGCCGCCGTCGCCCAGAGCGAAAAGGAACTTGCCGTCCTGCTGCAGGCCGACCGGACGCAGTCCCAGCCGCTTCTCATAGAAGTCGCGCGCGCGCCCGAGGTCGCGCACCGGAAGGATGGTCGTGGCAGGAGCGTTCGTCAGCATGGCACCTCCAGGCAGGATGGGGTGCTCACGATTGCACCGTCCTGGCTGCGTGACAACCCCGCGGCGTCCGCGATCCTACGGACCGGCGCCCTCCCGCCACTCAGCGTTGTAGAGCTTCCAGCGGCTGCCGTCACGGCGCCAGGCGGTGTCGAAGTCCCAGGTCTGGCCGCGCTCCGGCAGCAGCCCGGCTCCGCCGGTGGCGATGACGTGGATCTTCGCCGTCGCGCGCTCGCCCACGATCCGCACATCGCTGACCGTCGCGATCAGCTGGATCTTCTCGTTGCGCAGCATCGCCGCCGCGAGCATGCGCCGCGCGTCCTGCTTGCCGAACGCTCCCGACTCGCGCGTGAAGTCGTCGGCCAGCGGCTCGATCGCATCGGAGACCCGATGCTGCTCGACCGCCTGCGCCATCGCGGTGATCGTTGCGCGCAGCGCCTGCTCGGGATCGCTGCGGCTGCACGCCAGAAGCATCGCCGCCGCCAGGACTCCGAGGAGCACGCGCCACGCCGCCGACGTGGCGGCGCGGCGAGAAATCAGCCGAGGTTCGGCGCAAGCCACCGTTCGAGTTCGCCAACGGACTGCTGCTTGCGACGCGCCAGGTCTTCGAGCTGGTCGCGCCCGATGCGGCCGACGTTGAAGTAGCGCGACTGCGGATGCGAAAGGTAGAAGCCGCTGACCGACGACGCGGGCTGCATCGCGTAGTTTTCGGTCAGCGCCATGCCCGTCTCTTCGGCGGCCAGCGCCTCGAACAAGGGCCGCTTGACCGAGTGCTCCGGGCAGGCCGGGTACCCCGGCGCGGGGCGGATGCCGCGATACTCCTCGCGGATCAGCTCGGCGCTGCTCAGTGCCTCGTTCGCGGCATAGCCCCAGAGGTCGCGCCGCACCCGCTCGTGCATTAGCTCGGCGAAGGCCTCGGCGAGCCGGTCGGCGATCGCCTTCAGCATGATCACGCCGTAGTCGTCGTGGCGGGCCTGAAACTGCGCCTCGCGCTTGTCGACACCGATCCCGGTGGTCACCGCGAACATCCCGATGTAATCGGCGATGCCGGACGATTTCGGCGCGATGAAGTCCGCGAGCGCCTGGTTCGGATTCGGCACGCCGTCAATGACCGGCTTGCGCGTCTGCTGGCGCAGGCCGTGCCACGTGAACAGCACCTTGCGCCGCGAGTCGTCCGCGTAGACCTCGATGTCTTCGCCGACGGCGTTCGCCGGAAAGAATGCGACTGCCGCGTTGGCGGTCAGCCAGCGCTCGGCAATGATCCGCTCCAGCATCTTCTCGCCTTCGGCGAAGACCTGGCGCGCGTGTTCACCGACGACTTCGTCGGCAAGGACCTGCGGAAATGGGCCGTGCAGGTCCCAGGTCTGGAAAAACGGACCCCAGTCGATGTACTTGGCGATCATCGCCAGGTCGTAGTTCCTGAACAGCCGGCGGCCGAGGAACTTGGGCTTCGGCGGCACATAGCCGGACCAGTCGATGCGCGGCGCGTTCGCGCGCGCGTCGGCGAGCGCGATGATCTCCGGCCCCTTCTTGCTCGCGTGCTGCTCGCGCACGCGCTCGTATTCCTGGCTGACCTCGGCGATGAAGCGCGCTGCGGCGTCGTCACTGACGAGATTCTGGCAAACGCCGACCGAGCGGCTTGCGTCCGAGACATAGATCACCGGACCGCGTGTGTAGTGCGGCGCGATCTTGACCGCGGTGTGCACGCGGCTGGTGGTGGCGCCGCCGATCAGCAGCGGCAGCGCGAATCCCTGTCGCTGCATCTCGCGCGCGACGTGCTGCATTTCCTCGAGCGACGGAGTGATCAGACCCGAGAGCCCGATCATGTCGGCCTTCTCCTCGCGCGCCGTGGCCAAGATCTTCTCGGCCGGCACCATCACTCCGAGGTTGACGACCTCGAAGTTGTTGCACTGGAGCACGACCGAGACAATGTTCTTGCCGATGTCGTGCACGTCGCCTTTCACGGTGGCGACGACAACCTTCCCCTTGGTGCGCACTTCACCGCCCGCCGCGACATGCGCAGCTTTCTCGGCCTCGATGAACGGCACCAGGTGCGCGACGGCCTGCTTCATCACGCGTGCGGACTTGACCACCTGCGGCAGGAACATTTTGCCGGCGCCGAACAGGTCGCCGACGATGTTCATGCCGTCCATCAGCGGGCCCTCGATCACCTCGATCGTGCGACCGCCGCGCGCAGCGACCGACGCGCGGCACTCCTCGGCGTCCTCGACGACGAACTGCGTGATGCCGTGAATCAAGGCGTGCGCCAGCCGCTTTTCGACGGTCTCGGTGCGCCAGGCGAGGTCTTCATCCTTCCTGCGGCCGCCGGCCTTGACCTGCTCGGCGTAGGCCACAAGCCGCTCGCCCGCGTCGCGCCGGCGGTTGAGCACCACGTCCTCGACGCGCTCGCGCAGCTCGGGATCGATCTCCCCGTAGACGCCGAGCTGGCCGGCGTTGACGATGCCCATCGTCATGCCGGCGCGGATCGCGTGGTAGAGAAACACCGTGTGGATCGCCTCGCGCACGTGGTCGTTGCCGCGGAAGCTGAAGCTGACGTTCGACACGCCGCCGCTGACCTTGGCGTAGGGGAGGTGCTGGCGGATCCAGCGCGTCGCCTCGATGAAGTCGACGGCGTAGTTGTCGTGTTCCTCGATGCCGGTGGCGATCGCGAAGATGTTCGGATCGAAGATGATGTCCTCTGGCGGAAAGCCCGCCTGCTGCACCAGCAGGTCGTAGGAGCGCCGGCAGATCTCGGTCTTGCGCGCGAAGGTATCGGCCTGGCCCTGCTCGTCGAAGGCCATCACAATCACCGCGGCGCCGTAGCGACGGGCCAGCCGCGCCTGCCGCAGGAACTCGACCTCTCCCTCCTTCATCGAGATCGAATTGACGATCGCCTTGCCCTGGACGCACTTGAGCCCGGCCTCGATCACGCTCCACTTGGAACTGTCGATCATGACCGGCACGCGCGCGATGTCGGGTTCGCTGGCGACGAGGTTGAGGAAACGCGTCATCGCCGCGGCCGAATCCAGCATGGCCTCGTCCATGTTGATGTCGATGACCTGCGCGCCGTTCTCGACCTGCTGTCGCGCCACGCCGACCGCCTCCTCGTACTGCTCGTTGAGGATCAGCCGCGCAAAGGCCTTCGAGCCGGTCACGTTGGTGCGCTCGCCGACATTGACGAAGAGGCTGTCGTCGCCAATCTTGAGCGGCTCGAGCCCGGAAAGCTTGAGATCGCGGCCCACAGAAGGCACCGTACGCGGGGCGATACCTTCGATCGCACCGGCGATCTCGGCGACGTGTTCCGGAGTTGTCCCGCAGCAGCCGCCGGCGATATTGACGAACCCCGCCTCTGCGAACTCGCGCAACAGACTGGACGTGACGTCCGGTGTCTCGTCGAAGCCGGTTTCGCTCATCGGATTCGGCAGCCCGGCGTTCGGATAGACGCTGATGAAGGTGTCCGCGATACGCGCCAGTTCCTCGATGTAAGGCCGCATCAGCGCCGCACCCAGTGCACAGTTCAGCCCGACCGTCAGCGGTCGTGCATGCCGCACCGAGTGCCAGAAGGCTTCGACCGTCTGGCCGCTCAGGATGCGCCCGGACGCGTCGGTCACCGTGCCACTGATCATCAGCGGCACGCGCCCGCCACGCCGCTCGAACTCGACCTCGATCGCGAAGATCGCGGCCTTGGCATTGAGCGTGTCGAAGATCGTCTCGACCAGCAGCAGGTCGGCACCACCGTCGAGCAGACCGCGCACCTGCTCGCCGTAGGCGGCCACGAGCTCGTCGAAAGTGATGTTGCGCGCGCCCGGGTCGTTGACGTCGGGTGAGATCGATGCGGTGCGCGGCGTCGGTCCGAGCGCACCGGCGACGTAACGCTCGCGCCCCTCGCGCGAGTAGCGGTCGGCAGCGGCCCGGCCAAGTTGCGCCGCCGCGACGTTCATTTCGTAGGCCAGCGCGCCGAGCTTGTAGTCATCCTGCGCGACCGAGGTCGCACCGAAGGTATTGGTCTCGATGATGTCGGCGCCGGCCTCCAGGTACTGCTCATGGATCTCGGTGACGACCCGAGGCCGCGTCAGCACCAGCAGATCATTGTTGCCCTTGAGGTCGATCGGATGGTCGGCAAAGCGCTCACCGCGGAACTCCGCCTCGCTCAGCCGGCGGCTCTGGATCATCGTGCCCATCGCGCCGTCGAGGATCACGATGCGGCGCGCCAGCAGTTCCCGCAGGCGGCTTTCAGTGGCAGACATCGGTACGAGCTTCGTCGTCATCAGGGCCGGCCGGAACCGGGCAGAGGGCGAGGATACTAGGCAGTTCGCCCGGCAGCCCACGCGGCAAGGCATGAGCTCATGCCCGCCGCCGCCGCCGCGGCCGTGACAGGCGGCTGCGCCGCCGACTCAGGCGGGCACGGTTTCGCGCACTGCGTTCGAATCCTGCAGGATCGCCGGCGTCGAGGCCGACCGGATCAGGTCGGCCGCTTTCTCGGCAATCATCACGACCGGCGCATTGGTGTTCCCGGACACCAGCCTCGGCATGACCGAGGCATCGACGACGCGCAACCTCTCGACACCGCGCACGCGCAGCTGCGGATCGACGACGGACCGCGCGTCGCTGCCCATGCGGCAGGTGCCGACGGGGTGATAGATGGTGTCGGCACGAGCCCGGATCGCCGCGCGGATCTCGTCATCGCTGCGCACGTCGCTGAAATAGAGCTCGCGGCTCGCATCGGCGCCGCCGAAAGGCGCGAAAGCGGGCTGCGCGAAAATGCGGCGGACGGTTTTGAAGCCGCGCACCATCGTTTCGAGATCCTCGCTCGCGGATAGGAACCCCGGGTCGATCAGCGGAGCATCGCGCGCGTCGCTCGAGGCCAGGTGCACCATGCCGCGGCTCCTGGGCCGCATCGGGCACGAGTGGCAGCTCATGCCATGGCCCCAGTGAAAGGTCCGGTTGTGGTTGTCGACCATGCCGATCACGAAGTGCAGCTGCACATCGGGTCGGGTGAGTTCGGGCAGCGTGCGGACGAAGGCGCCGGCCTCGGCAAAGTTCGAGGTCAACACACCGCGTCGCTCACGCCGCCACTGACCGATCGCGCGCATCAGCTTGTACGCGCCGATCGGCGAGATACCGAGCAGGTCGGTATTGTCGACGCGCCGATTGATGATGATGTCCAGGTGGTCCTGCAGGTTGAGCCCGACCGGCAGGTCGGCAACGACTGGAATACCGAGCCCCTGCAGCGACGGCGCGGGACCGATCCCCGAGACCATCAGCAGTTGCGGCGACTGCAGCGCGCCGGCCGAGAGCAGCACCTCACGGCGCGCGCGCAGCGTGCGGCGCGTGCCGTCCTGCACGAACTCGACGCCGACCGCGCGTGCCCCTTCGAAAGCGATCCGCGTGGCGAATGCGGCGGTTTCGATACGGAGGTTCGGCCTCGCACGCACCGGGTCGAGATAGGCCCTCGCCACCGACCAGCGCTCGCCGTTCTTCTGCGTGACCTGGTAGTAGCCGACGCCTTCCTGCGTCTCGACGGCGAAATCGTCGTTGCGCGGCAGGCCAGCCTGCATCCCGGCCTCGATGAAGAGCGCTGCAAACGGGTGCGGCGACCGCAGGTCGGCAACGTTCAGCGGTCCGCCGCTGCCGTGCCATCCACTGACGCCACGCTCGTTGTTCTCCGCCTTCAGGAAGTACGGAAGCACGTCCTTCCAGCCCCAGCCGGTCGCGCCGTCGGCGGCCCAGTCGTCGTAATCCTCGCGCTGGCCCCGCAGGTAGATCATCGCGTTGATGGCTGAAGAGCCACCCAGGCCGCGACCACGCGGCTGGTAACCGATGCGGCCGCCGAGACCGATCTGCGGCGTGGTGGAAAACGCCCAGTTGCAGGCGTTGCGGTTAACGATGTGAACCGCCGCGCCCGTCGGAACCCGGTTCAGGATGCCATCGTTCGGTCCGCCGGCCTCCAGCAGCGCGACGCGGACCTGAGGATCCTCTGACAATCGCGCCGCGAGCACGCATCCAGCCGAGCCGCCGCCGACGATGATGTAGTCGAACTCCACTGTGCCCCCTAACCGATGCGCTTCAACGCACGCGATACTTATGTTGGCATTGTGGCTCCGGCCAGCGGGTACCGCCGGGCGCTTCCTAGAAGCTTGCCTCGAATCGGCCCGGCCTGTTTTGGACGGGCCCCGTCGCGCTAGTGCAGAACGACCGGCTGAGTCATCAGCCCGCTGAATCCGTTCAGGAAGGCGTCGATCTCGTCTGAGGTCGGACTCTGCTCGATCAGTTCCTGGACGCTGCGCCGGAAATTTTCGGCATCCTGCCCGCCGAGGAAGATCTCGCGCCGCAGTTGCTTGTCCATGATCTCGTACCCGCCGGTGGCACGGCCGTCGCCGGTGCTCGAGCCTTCGAACTCGAACACGCAGTACTGCGGGCTGTTGTAGATAATCGTGAGTGCCATCGCGGTTCCTCTCTGCATCCGGGAAGATTTCTACCCTCCCAAGTGCAATATCGGTATCCGGCAAACGGATTCAAGCATCGGGCGTGCCGAGTCCCACCGAGGCCGCGATAAGCGGGAGTAAACGCTAACTGCAGAACGGAATGCCTCCGCGCTGCAGCGCTATTCCAGGTCGAAGCGGACTCCAAGCGATCCGTCTGCCAGCATCGTCCGGACGCGATCCACGTGCTCACCGCTGGTGAGGAGCAGCAGCAGGTGTTCGGGACGTGTCGCGCGGACCGTGCGGACCAGCGCCACACGCAGCGGCGTCCGCCCGAGGCAGCAGACGCAGCCAGCGGGGATGCGGGCGATCGGGATCGCAGCAGGCGCGTCGAGCGCAGCCCCTAACCCTTCAACGAGGATCGCGCGCGCACCCGCGGGGTGCTCCGCCAGCCACGCATCGACATGCCGCTGCACGCCGTCGGTGGCTACGACCACCCGCGCATGCATCAGCGTCGCCAGAACTCCGGCGTAAACAGCACCAGCACTGAGAACAACTCCAACCGGCCGATCAGCATTGCAAACGTGCAGACCCAGGTTTCGAAATCAGTGAGGTTGCCGTAGTTGGCCGCCGGCCCGACCTGGTTGAGCCCAGGGCCTGTGTTGTTGATGCAGGCAACGATGGCGGTGAAAGCCGAGATCACGTCGAGCCCGGAGAGCAGCAGCAGGAAGGTCAGCCAGACGATCGACGCCCCGTAGATCAGCATGAAGGCCAGCACCGCGAAGATCACCTTGTTCTCGATCACCTGGTCGCCGACGATGACCGGGCTGACAGCGCGCGGATGCAGGATCCGGGTCATCTCGCGCCGCGCCTGCTTCAGCAGGATCAGTCCACGGATCATCTTGATGCCGCCGCCGGTCGAGCCGGCGCAGGTCGTGAAACCCGACAGGAACAGCATCAGCACCGGCACCACGATCGGCCACTGGTTGTAGTCCGTGTTGGCGTACCCGGTGGTCGTTGCGATCGACACAACGTTGAAGGTCGCATAGCGCAGCGCCGCCCACCAGTCGTCGTAGACCTCTCGGTGATAGAGAAACACCGCGACGGCGAGGCACGCGATCACCAGGGTCAGGACGTACGCACGCGCCTCCGGATCGGCCCAGTAGGCGAGCACTGAACGCTTGCGCCACGCCACGAAGTGCAGCGAGAAATTGAACCCGGCCAGCGTCATGAACACGACGGCCGTGTAGTCGATCAGCGGCGAGTTGAAGTAGCCGAAGCTGGCGTCGTGCGATGAGAAGCCTCCAAGTCCCATCGTCGAACACATGTGCATGAACGCATCACTCCCGCTCATGCCGGCCCAGCGGTACGCGAGGAAGCACAGCAGCGAGATGCCGAAGTAGATCGAGTACAGCGCCTTGGCCGTGTCGGCGATGCGCGGCGTCAGCTTGGTTTCCTTGAACGGCCCGGCCGTTTCGGCCTTGAAGACCTGCGCGCCACCGACGCCGAGCAGCGGCAGGATCGCGACCGCGAGCACGAGGATGCCCATGCCGCCGATCCACACCAGCAGGTGGCGCCAGACGTTGATCGAGAGCGGCAACTGGTCGAGGCCGCTCAGCACCGTGGCGCCGGTGGTTGTCAGACCCGACATCGTCTCGAAGTACGCATCCGTAAACGAGAGGCCCGGCAGGTGAAACAGCAGCGGCAGCGTCGCGCACGCGGGCAGGATCGTCCAACCAAGGGTCACGAGCAGGAAGCCGTCGCGCGGCTGCAGTTCGCGGCGGAAGCGGCGCGTCGTCAGCAACAGCGCGGCGCCGATGCCAGCCGTGATCAGCAGCGCGAGGTCATAGTCTCTTTCTGCCGGCTCGCCGACTGCGAAGGCGAACGCGAGCGGAATCAGCATCGTCCCGGCAAAGATCAGGACGACATAGCCGAGGACGTTGATGACCGGGAGTATCGAGCGCGCAAACGCCTGCATGGGGCACCGTGGCGGCGCGCGGATTATGCGCCGGCGGTTCCAACCTCAGCGAGCAGGTACTGCGGGCGGGGCCGCCGCCCCGCGCCGATTACTTGCCGTACACCATGCTCGGGATCCACAGCCCGATCTGCGGGAACAGGTAGAGCAGGAAGATGGCGACGACCTGGATGGCCATGAACGGCATCATGCCCGCGAAGATCTGATTGAGCGTCACATGCGGTGGGCTGACGCCCTTCAGGTAGAACGCCGCCATCGCCACCGGAGGCGACAGAAATGCCGTCTGGAGGTTCAGGGCCACGAGCAGGCCGAAGAACAGCGGATCCACACCGAACTTGTCGAGCAGCGGCACGAATATCGGCATGAAGATCACGATGATCTCGGTCCACTCCAGCGGCCAGCCGAGGATGAAGATGATCACCTGCGACAGCAGCATGAACTCGGTCTTCGACAGATTCATCGACAGAACCCACTTCTCGACCAGTTCCTGTCCGCCGAGCAGCGCGAAGGCCGAAGAGAAGATGGCCGAGCCGACGAAGAGCCAGCACACCATCGCACTCGTCTTCGCAGTCAGGAAAGACGACTCGCGGACCGTGTCCATCAGCTTCGCCTGGCGCAGTGCGAGGATCGACCAGATGCCGATGCCGATGATCGCGATCAGCCCGAACCACGTCGGCACGCTCGGCACGACTCCGGCCAGCGCCAGCCGGAACCAGACGATCGAGGCCAGAAACGGCACCCACAGTGGAACCCAGACGAGCAGGATCTTCCGCATCTGGGCACTGGGATAGTTGATCAGCATGTAGACGGCGGCGAGCACGAATCCGCCGAAGGCTCCTATCGCGGCCGCCTCGGTTGGAGTCGTCAGGCCGAACACGATGGAACCCAGCACCGCGAGAATCAGCACGACGAGTGGAAAGAACGATGCCAGCAGCATGCGGAAGATCTCGAGCCGCTTGATCGAGAAGATCGCGTAGAAGAGCACCAACGCCAGCGTGCCGACGCCGAGCGCGATCCAGAAGCCGATCGGCGCGGGTTGGGCCGTCGGGGCTTCCGCTGCGGCCGTCGGGGCTTCAGACGCGGCAGCCGGGGCCGCGCTCGGCGGTTCCTTGGCGTCGGCGCCCGGGGGCTCTTTCACGTCGCCCGAAGAGGACGGCGGCTCCTGCACACCCTCGGGCTCGGCCAGCCCACCGGCTTCACGCGATTCCCCCATGCCGGCCGACGAGTCCATCTGTTGAAGCGTGGAGGCCGCCTCGGGCGGGGCCGTCACCGCGATGTAGGCCTCCGCCATCACGAAAGCGAAGAACAGAAGCGGTGTCAGCGTGATCCCTGCCTGTCTGGCCAGGTCCGCTGTCCTGATGTTCGCGTTCGTGCGGCCCCTGAATGCACCGAGCACCGCCGGCAGGGCACGCCTGCTGCCATCCGAAGACAGCGCCTCGAGCACCGGAGGCAACTTGACGTTGCGACCCTCCTCTGACAGCGGCGGGGCCATGTGCGGCCAGACCTTCGCGACGATGATTACGTAGGCGACGTACAGGCCGGCCAACATGAGCCCCGGAAGGAACGCACCGGCGTAGAGCTGCACGACCGAGACCCCCGCCGTCGCTCCGTACACGATCAGCATCACCGACGGCGGAATCAGGATGCCAAGGCAGCCACCCGCCGTCACGGCGCCGGCGCCCAGCTTGCTGTTGTAGCCGGCCTTCAGCATCGCCGGGAACGCGAGCAGGCCCATCAGCGTGACGACCGCGCCGACGATGCCGGTCGCCGTCGCGAACACCGCGCAGGTGACGAGCGTGGCGACCGCGAGCGAGCCCGGGATGCGTGCCATCGCCAGGTGCAGAGACCTGAAAAGCTTCTCGATCAGGTTGGCGCGCTCGACGAGGTACCCCATGAAGACGAACAAGGGGATCGAGATCAGCACGTCGTTGCTCATTACCTTGAATGTCGACTGCACAAAAAGATCGAGCGTCTTCTCGATGTCTTTGTCGTAGGAGAGCCACGTGAACAGGATCCCCATTCCCATCAGCGTGAAGGCGGTGGGGAAGCCCATCATGATCGCAACGACCACCAGCGACAGCATCAGCAGGCCGAGGTGCCCGCGCGTGATCGTCTCGGCCGAAAGCAGGATGTACAGAGCGCCGGCGATGAGCAGCGCCATCAGCGCGAAGCCGAACCACAGCTCCTTGCGGATCTTCATTGCGGCTCCCGCTCGTGCGCGACTAGCACGGCGTCGGCCGCGAGGATGTCTTCGTCCTTCACGTGAACCATCTGCTTCAGTTTGTCGACGTCGACCTCCTCGACGTCCTCGATTCTGCTCGGCCACTCACCGTCGCGGATGCACAGGACGCAACGGATGATCTCGACGATGCCCTGCAGCAGCAGCAACGCGCCCGCCACCGGAATCACGAACTTGAACGGGTAGATCGGCAATTGCTCCGCCGAAAAAGTCTGCTCGCGGATCGCGAATGAATCGTGGGCATAGCCCCATCCCGCATAGGTGAGCGAGATAACGCCCGGCAGGAAGAACGCGACGTAAAGGATCAGATCGATCCATGCCTGCGTGCGCGGTTGAAAGAATCCGTACAGCACGTCGCCCCGGACGTGGTTGTTCTTAGCCAGCGTGTACGCACCCGCCATCATGAAGAGCGTCCCGTAAAGCATGATCTGGGCATCGAGCGCCCACGCGTGCGGCTTATTTAGGACATAGCGGGAGTACACCTCCCACGTGATCAGGATCGTCAGTCCAACAATCAGCCACGAAAAGACCTGGCCGAAGAAAGTCGATATCTTGTCCACTGTCAGCAGGAAGCGTTGCATCGAACCCTCGCCAGGAACGAAACCGCAAGTCCGTACCGCCTGAAAAACATGCAGGCGACGCGTGGCGTCGCCTGCCCCACATAAAAAAAACCGGCCGTGTGGCCGGGATCCTTGCTCGTTCAGGTCTTTTTGGCGGGTGCAGCCTGCCGTCCGAAATAGTGGTTGTAGGCCATCCGGTAGTCGACGTTGTAGTCGAACCCGTAGCGACACGTCCGCTCGGCGAACGCCCGCATCGAGTCGAGCACCTTCTTGAAGTGCGGGTTCTCGGCCGACTTCGCTTCGATCAGCTTGTCCCACACCTCGAGCTGATTGCGCAGGATCGCGTCGGGGGTCTTGTAGAAGCTCACGCCATCCTTGGTCCGCAGGTTGATGTAGTCCTGCGAATAGCGGTCGGCCGCCTTCCAGCTCATGTCGGCGCTCGACGCCTGCACCGCATAGTCGATGATGTGCTTCAGGTCCTGTGGCAGCGCGTCGTACTTGGTCTTGTTGAACAGGACCTCGAACTGTTCGCTCGACTGGTGAAAGCTCTGCAACATGCAGACCTTGGAGACATCGGGAAAACCTAGAAGCCGGTCGGAGCTCGCATTGTTGAATTCCGCGCCATCGATCAAGCCACGGTCGAGCGCCGGCACGATTTCGCCGCCGGGCAGCGGGTTGACCGCCGCGCCTTGCGCCGTGTACATGTCGACAGCCAGGCCGACCGTGCGGAACTTCATTCCCTTGACGTCCTCGACCTTGGTGATCGGCTTCTTGAACCAGCCGAACGGCTGGGTCGGCATGGGGCCGTACAGGTAGGAAACGACGTTCAGATTCAGGCTCTTGTAGATGTCATCGAGAATCTGCCTGCCGCCACCGTAGTAGTGCCACGCGAGCACCTGGTTCGCGTCCATCCCGAAGGCGGGCCCTGAGCCCCACAGCGCGACCGCCGAGTTCTTCCCGTACCAGTACGCAACGACGCCGTGGCCGCCGTCGAGCGTGCCCTTGTTGACCGCGTCGAGCAGCCCGAACGCCGGGACCACTGAGCCCGCGGGAAGCAGTTCGATCTTCAGGCGGCCGGCCGACATGTCGTTGACCTTCTTGACGAAGTCGCCGGCGTACTCGTGGAAAATGTCCTTGGTCGGCCAGGTGCTCTGGAAACGCAGCGAAATCGCCTGCGCCCTGCTCACCATCGGGAATCCGAGCGCTGCCGTGCCTGCCGTGGCGGCGGCCGCCTTCGACAGGAACCGGCGGCGCATCGGCGCGGCGTCCTTGCCCTTCACGAACTCCATGAGGTCTCCTTGGCTGAGGTTGGATTTGCGACGCGTCAGTGCTCCGCCGACGGTTCGCGCGGCCGGTCTTGCGTTAATCGCAGTGAATTTGCCGCTGTCTGCGATTCTAGGAAGAATCGCCTGCGCACGCGCGACGCTTTGCGCCTACTAAGGGAAAGTGCTTAGGGAGTACCGCGCAGTTGCAGCGCAGCATCAGAAGAAGCCGACGCCGACCGTGAACAGCCGCTCGACGCGCTGGATCAGCCGCTTGTTCTCGACGAACACGATGAGGTGATCCTCGGGCTCGATCACGGTGTCGTGGTGCGCCATCAGGACGTTCGCACGCGCGCCCCCGCCGCGAACGACGGCGCCGATCGTGACCCCGCGCGGCAGCTCGATCTGCTCGATGCTCTTGCCGATCACACGCGACGTTCGCGCGTCGCCATGGGCGACGATCTCCAGCGCTTCCGCGGCGCCACGACGCAGGCTGTGCGCCGCCACGACGTCGCCGCGCCTGACGAACTTCAGCAGTGCCGATAGGGTGACGTACGAAGGCGAGATCGCGACATCGATCTGGCCGCCCTGCATCAGGTCGCCGTAGCTCTTGCGGTTGATCAGCGCGATCACGCGGCGCGCGCCCATGCGCTTGGCGAGCAGCGCGCTCATGATGTTGTTCTCGTCGTCGTTCGTCAGCGCGATGAACAGGTCGGCTTCGTGCACGCCTTCCTGCAGCAGCAGGTCCTCGTCGGTCGTGTCGCCGTGCAGCACGAGCACGTCGGACGAGAGCTGCTGTGCCAGCTGCTCCGAGCGACGCTTGTCGGCCTCGATGATCTTGACGACGAATTTCTCGGAAATCTCGAGTCCCTCTCCGGTGTCGAGCGCGCGCGCGACCCGGCGGCCGATGTTGCCGCCGCCGGCGATGATCACGCGCCGCACCGGCTTGTCCATGCGCCGCAGTTCGCCCATCACAGTGCGGATGTTCTGCGAGGCCGCGAGGAAGAAGACCTCGTCGCCCGGCTGGATCTGCGTGTCGCCGTCGACGCGGACGCTGGCTTCGTCGCGGAACATCGCGACGATCCGCGCGTCGACGTTCGGCAGGTGCCGCCGCAGCTCCTTGACCGGGTGCGACACCAGCGGGCCGCCGGCGAACGCGCGCACTGCGATCAGGCTCGCCCGACCGTCGGCGAAGTCGAGCACCTGCAGCGCCTCGGGAAACTCGATCAGGCTGAGCAACGTGTCGGTGACCGTCTGCTCCGGAAAGATCACATGCGACGCACGGAAGCCTTCCTCGCCGATCAGCTTCGGATGCTGCTGCAGCTCCACGTTGCGCACGCGCGCGATGCGGGTCGGAACGTTGAACAGATCGGCGGCGACCTTGCAGGCGACGAGATTAGTTTCGTCGTATGCAGTCACCGCGATCAGCATGTCCGAGTCGTCTGCGCCCGCCTGCTTCAGCGTTGACGGCAGCGCCGCATTGCCGACGATTCCGCGCAGGTCGAATCGGTCCTGCAGGTCGGCGATGCGCGCCGGGTCGGAATCGACCACGGTAATGTCGTTTGCTTCCGAGACCAGGCTTTCGGCGACCGACGAGCCAACGCGACCGGCACCGACGATGATGATCTTCATCGGGCAGCCTTCCGGACCAGCGGTCTCGCCCGGCGCAACCCTGCCGCGGCCCGGACCGGCTCTCGCAGTCGGCGCGCGCGATGCACAGTAAGCGTTGCAATCACGTCCAGGCTCCGGGCCTGGCGTGAACAGGCCACCGACGCCTCCGCATCAGCGGTCATGCAGAGGCTCCCTAGTCGTCGTATTCGTCGCGCTGCACGTAGACAGGAGGCTGCCGCACGGGCACCGGTTCCACCGGGGGCGCATCCAAGGCATGTTCTTCGGCCGGACGCTCGCGACGGGCACCCCGTGCGAGCTCGATGCCGAGTTGCTTGAGCTTGCGATACAGGTGCGTGCGCTCCAGTCCGGCACGGTCGGCCACACGCGTCATGCTGTAGTTCTCACGCGCCAGATGGAACTCGAAGTAGACTCGCTCGAACTGATCGCGCGCCTCCCGCAGCGGCTGGTCGAGCGGAACGCCAGTGTGCGCGGACGGCTGCTCGGGTGTGTGGCTTGACGCCGGCGCGGCCGCGGACGGCAGCGCCTCCGCCGTCGCGGGCAGCGTCGGGCCCGGCCCAGCAGCGGGCGCCGCGCGCAGCGCGCGCATCAGGCGGCCGCGCTCAAGGCCGGACCTCACGGCCGCCAGCAGGCGCGCCATTGCGATCGGCTTTTCAAGGAACTCGAGCGCGCCGTAGCGCGTCGCCTCGACCGCCGTATCGATGGTCGCGTGTCCCGACATCATGATGACCGGTATGTTGAGCTGGCCATTGGCCGCCCACTCCTTGAGCAGCGTGACGCCGTCGGTATCCGGCATCCAGATGTCAAGCAGCACGAGGTCGACCTGCTCGCTGCCGCGCAGTTCGCGCGCACGCGCCGCGTTCTCTGCCGTCAGCACTGAGTGACCTTCGTCGCCGAGGATCTCCGACAGCAGTTCGCGGATGCCGACTTCGTCGTCGACGACGAGAATGCTGGCCATTTTCAGGCGACGCGCCGCGAAGTGCGGTGCGCCGCGGAATCGTCCTGCGCCAGGCGGCGGAACACGATAGTCACGATAGCGCCACCCGCATGACCAACCCCGGAACCGCGGTTGACCGCCTCAACGTGCGCGCCGTGTTCGTCGACGACCTTCTTGACCATGGCCAGACCGAGGCCGGTTCCGCTGGGCTTGGTGGTGATATAGGGCTCGAATGCACGGCGCAGTATATTCGCCGCGAAGCCGGGACCATTGTCCTCGACACTGAAACGGACGCCGCGCACGATGCCGCTGGCGTCGACGATTTCCGCCAGTGCCGTGCGCACTACGATCTTCGAGTCGGCATGCCCGGCGAGCGCTTCCTGGGCGTTGCCGATCAGGTTGTGGATCACCTGGCGCAGCTGCGTGGCGTCGCCTTCGATCAGCGGCAGGTGGGGCGCAAGCGCCAGCGTGACCGGCGCCCCCGCGGTGCGGTAGAGCGTCACGACCTCCTCGATCAGGGCGTTCAGGTCGAGCGGCACCAGCCGCGCCGGCGGCACTCGCGCGTAGTCGCGGAAGTCGTCGACCATGCGCTTCATGGCGGCGACCTGGTTGACGATCGTCGACGTGCCGCGGCGCAGGACGTCGGCTTCGCCGCCCGGCAGCTTGTCGACGAGCTTCATCTGCAGGCGCTCTGCAGCGAGCTGGATCGGCGTGAGCGGGTTCTTGATCTCGTGCGCGAGCCGCCGCGCGACTTCACCCCACGCCACCGCCCGCTGCGCCGAGATCACCTGCGTGATGTCGTCGAAGACCACGACATGGCCGAGACCGTCGTCGAGCGGCAGCCGCGAGCCCCGCGCGAGCAGCATAAGCGGGTCGGCCATCGGCGAGGCTCCGGCGCGCCGGACCTCGATCTGACGCTGCCAGGAGTCCTTCACGCTCGAGGCCAGCACCTGCTCGGCGAACCCGGTCTCGAAGGCGGCCGCGAGTTCGGGCTCGATCTCGGTGAACAGCCGCCCGATGTCCTCGGCCAACGGACGACCGAGGATGCGCGAAGCGCCGAAATTCGCGGTGACCAGCCGAAACTCGCGGTCGAGGACGACGACGCCGGCCGATAAATTGGCGAGTACGCGCTCGAGGTAGGCCTTGGCATTCTCGACCTCGCGCTGCTTCGTCTCGACGGCGTCGCGGGCCTCGGTCAACTGCCGCGTCATCGCGTTGAACGAGCGCGTCAGCAGGTTCATCTCGTCGTTGCCGGGGTACTCGCGCACGGGCTTGAAGTTGCCCTCGGCCACCGCCCGGGTGCCTTCGGCCAGTTGCAGCAGCGGTGCCGTCATCGAGCTCGCGAGCAGAACGCTGCCTGCAATCGCCGCGAACACGGACAGCAGCAGCGTGAGCGTCAGCGTCAAGCCGTAGATCGTCTTCAGGCCGCTGCGGGACAGCGACAGCTCCTGATAGTCGCGGTAGCCGTTCTGCAGCGCATCGGCGTTGACCGCGATCGACGCGGGCACCGGCTGGGTCAGCTGCAGATAGCGCGTTTCGCTCGACGGGGCGATGCTCGCACCGATGCGCGGCGGCGCGCCGCCCAGCGAGTCGCGCGCGCGCCCCGGCACGTAATCGAGCGGCAGCAGCGGCCCGCCGATCGGCATCGTCGTCGGCGCTGGAATCGGCACGATCACCCGTGCACGCAGCCCCTGCCGCGCTTCAGCGGCGCCGGGCTCACCCTCGATGACCGCGAAGATGCGCTGCATGCGCGCCTGCCGCAATTCGCTCGCTGCCGGCATCTCGGGGACCAGTTCGGAGACCTGCGCGCCGGTGGCGCCGATGAGCTGTCCGGTACCCGAGATCAGCAGTGCTTCGCTGATGCTCGCCTGCTCGCGCAGGCGGTTCAGCCGCGACAGCTGGGTGGATTCCGGTATGTCGGCAAGTTCGAGCGCCCAGGCGCGAGCCTTCGACGCCACGTCGTCCTTCAGGTTGTCGAGGGTCGCACGCCCGAGCGTCAGACCGGAATCCAGCGCACGGTCGACGCGGACGTCGAACCAGGATTCGATCGAGCGCGCCAGGAACTGCGTGGACACGACATAGATCAGCACGCCCGGCAGCACGCCCATCAGTGCGAAGGCGATGGCGAAGCGCGTCGTCAGGCGCGCGCCGAACCGCTTGAGGCGGAGCCGCTTGACGAGCCGGCGCACCAGCAACAGCACCAGCACCGCAAGCGCGGCTGCGATCACGCCATTGACAGCCAGCAGGATCGGATAGTGCCGCTCGAAGAACGCCGTGTTGCCGCTCGCCGAGGCCAGCACGAACAGCAGCACTCCGGAGAGCGCAAGCGCGACCAGCAGGCCGTAGCGCAGCGCGCGCGACATCTCAGCGGTCTCCCATCGCGGCAGCGAGCGTGCGCTGGCCCATCGCTCAGTGCGCCAGCTCCGGCGGCACGGCGAGCTCGTGCCAGTCCGATGCGAGGTTCCATTCGCGATTCGTGATTGCGTTGACCTGGAAGGGCTTCGGCAGCTGCGTCACGTCGAGTCGCATGCGCACCTGGGCTTCATAGCTTTCGCGCGGCGACAGCACG
>Ga0335084_10000196_pt1 | contig 45912 bp, 38 predicted proteins | sample Lox_Sample_44_FD_206721 | JGI IMG/M metagenome (GOLD analysis project Ga0335084, IMG submission 206721) | Soil microbial communities from Loxahatchee National Wildlife Refuge, Florida, United States - Lox_Sample_4.4 | ecosystem: Environmental > Terrestrial > Soil > Wetlands | place: USA...
GACCGTTTCCACTATCTGGACATCGAGCCGTGGCGCGAGCATCGTTCCGGAGACGCGCTCACGCGTGCGGTCGAGAAGATCGGGACCTTCGTCGGCCGCATACCGGACCGGAAGAGCCGTTCCTGAGGGTGACCCCGACGCGGCGCGTTTGCGTGTGCCTCGTGGTCGACCGCGTCCCGCCCGTGGATCGGATCGGAGGGGTCGAGCGGTACACCTACGATCTCGCGCGCGGCCTCCACGAGCTGGGCCACGAGGTGCACGTCGTCGCGCGCGGGAGCGTGCCGATCCGGCGCGACGGGCTTGGGTTCACGATCCATGGGATCGCACCCACGGATCTGGACGACCGTATCGGGTTCTCGTCGCATCCCGTGTGCAGCACGAACGCCCGCTTCGCAGTGGCGGCCGCCCGGCGCATCGCCGCGCTGCAGAGAGAGGGCATCGCGTTCGACGTCGTGCACGCGTCCAACTGGAACGCGTGTGGGTTGGGCGTGCTGTGCGCGCGTCTGGCGCCGCTCGTCCTGATGCTCGTCACCCCACTCAGCGAGATCATGGGCGGCCACGGCTGGGAGCCGACCGACGATCTCCGCCACGCCGTCGCGCTCGACCGCTGGCAGGTCGAGAACGCCGACGCAGTGTGCTGTCCGTCGTGGGGTGTCCTCGACGTGTACGAGGAGACGATGGGCCTCTCGCTGCGGGGCCGACCGACCATGTACCGCACGCCCCTCGGGGTCGCTCCCACGCCGGCGTCGCCCGTCGCGGGAAGAGGGCGGAAGCGGCTGCTGTTCGTGGGGCGTCTCGAGCAGCGCAAGGGCATTCACGTCCTGCTCGCGGTGCTCCCGCGGCTGCTCGCCGCCCATCCGGATTGGGAGTGCGACCTCGTCGGCGACGACAGTGTCGTCGCTCCTGGGACGGACGCGACGTTTCGCGCGACGTTCGAAGCCGGGCCGGTCGGATCATGGAGGGATCGCGTCCACTTCCGTGGGCCGGTCGCGGATCAGGAGCTCGCGCGCTTCTTTGCATCGTGCGACGTCTTCGTGGCGCCGTCGCTCTTCGAGTCGTTCGGTCTCATCTACCCGGAGGCGATGCAGTACGGAAAGCCGGTGGTCGGGTGTCGCACCGGTGGCATTCCCGAGGTGGTGCGCGACGGCGTGGACGGACTCCTGGTGCCGCCGGACGACGCCGAGGCGCTGGCGGGAGCGCTCGACCGTCTCATGTCGGACGCAGCGCTCCGCGAGCGCCTGGGCGACGCGGCGAGGACGAGCGTGCGGGAACGCTTCGACCACCGCGCGATGGCGGCCGGGCTAGTCGCGGTCTACGAGCGCGTCGCAGCGGGCGGGCGCGCGGGTCGACGCGCACGCCTCGGCCGATCGAGCGATCCTGCCGTCGACCGCATCCTCGAAACGATCGCCGCACACGTGGCCGGCGTCCCGGCTGCCGATGGATCGACGGCGGTCCCGCTTCGCACGCATCGCATTCGCGAGTTGCTCGAGGGTGCTCGCACCGAGCCGATCGGCGGCCGACTCGCCTGGCTGAAGAAGCTCGTCTGCTGGTTCACCGCGTCGGCGTTCGACCGACAGGCGAAAGCGCAGGAGGCGCTGCTCGCCGCCCTCGTGGAGGTCGAGCAGGAGATGGCCCGACTGCGCATCGACGAGGGCGAGGTGGAAGGGAGCAGACGTCCGACGAGCGGCTCCTTTGACGCTTCGGAAATCGTGACGATGAAGCGCCGGTGAGGAGCGACGCATTTTCGACGCCCGGTCGCGATTCCAACGCGCCGAGCCTCGTCGCCGAAGGGCCGCCGAGCGGACGGTGCTGTGCGGTGGTCCCGGTCGCGTCGTGCGAAGCTCTCCGCCGGATCGCGAGGAATCGCGCACGACGCCGTGAGGGTCGATTCGGCGCCCGCCGTGCGCGATCGGGCCCGTCGGTTGCTAGGATGCCCTTCCGCCTTCTCGTCGGTCTCCTGGTGCTCGTGTGCGCGATGCCCGCGGTCGCGCGAACCCGTTTGCGCGACTGCAAGCAGGTCTGCGCGCCCGCGATCCAGACATGCATCGACGGCGGCGGACGTGCCCGGAAGTGCAAACGCACGGTCCTGCGGAGCTGCCGAAAGAACGGGCTCTCGGTCTGCACGAAGCCGCAGTCGGTGGGCACGTTCGCCACGGCGCCCGGCGGCGTGGACGTCGCGGGGTGTGGGACGTTCGACTCGCCCTGCGCGACGATCCAGTACGTCGTCGACAACCTGATTCCGCGAGGAACGGCGGCCACGATCAAGGTGGGTGTCGGGGTCTTCGACGGGCAGACGCCGTGCGACGCGGGGACCGGTGCGGACCACGCCGTCGTGTGTGTGGTGGACAAGTACGCCACGATCCTCGGAGGGTTCGTCCCGCCGAATTGGGACACGCCGACCGGCGATCCGAGCGACACGGTGATCGATGCGCAAGGGCAGGGACGGGGCGTCGTCGCCGTCCACAGCGGACCCACCCATCCGGCCGCCGGGATCGAGATGGACGGTTTGACGATCCAGAACGGCATGGCGCACGGCCAGGCGGGCACCAGTGTCGCTCAGACGTGGGCGTTCGGCGGAGGCATGCTTTCCGGGACCTGCCCCGTCACGTTGCGCAACATGATCTTCCGTAACAACACGGCCGTCGGCGGCACCACGAGCCAGGCCGACGGTGGACGCGGCTCGGGCGGTGGCCTGGCGCTGACCGGGACACCAGGGACCACGTCCCCCGCGACGCTCACCAACGTCACCTTCGACGCCAACACCGTGCACGGGGGCGACGGTCAGGAGGCCGGCGGCTACGCGCTCGGTGGCGCGATGATCACGTTCGGATACGGCGTGAGCGCCGATGGCCTCGTCTTCACGAACAACACCGCGACCGGCGGCAACTCGAACGGCGACGGCACCGCCGGAACCGACAAGGCCGACGCGCTCGGCGGCGCGGTGGCGATCGAAGTGGACAGCTCGGCCGATCTCCGGCACGTCACCGCGAGCGGAAACGTCGCGATGGGCGGCAATGCGCTGAACGGGGATGGCGGCGGCGCGTTCGGCGGCGCCTTCTTTGCGGAGCTGGGAACACTCACACTGACCGACGCGGCGCTGGTCGGCAACCTGGCCCACGGTGGCGACGGCACGAACAGCGTGGGCGACAGCTCGATCGCGCAGGGCGGGGCGATGATGGCAACCATGACGGCGCTGACGCTCGATCGCGTGGCCTTCGTCGACAACGAGGCGCGAGGGGGCAACGGCGCCGCGTACGGTGGCATTTCCGAGGGCGGCGGTGTGGCGATTGCGATCGGGTCGCGGGACGGCGTCGATCTGCCTTTCACGATAAGGAACAGCGTCATGGCGAGCAACCGGGTATCGGTGGGCTCGGGCACGCTCGCGGGCGGTGGGGGCGGCGCGATGTGGATCCAGGGCGCTACCGGAACGGTCGAGCATGCGACGATCGCCGACAATCACCTCGGGGAACCCCATCTCCTCGGTGGCGGGGTCGGCATCCTGCCGCTCAACGGCTTCCAGACGCGTGCGGCGTTCAACAACTGCATCTTCGCGAACCACAACTCGCCGGCGACCCAGCCGGGCGTCTACACGAACGCGGCTCTCTGGGTGGCGCAGAACGCGACCGCCGACGTGACGCGCGTGCTCTTCGCCAACAACATCCACGACTCCAACGCGGGAATCTGGGACGTCCTCAACGTGCCCTCGGGAACCATCAACCTGAGCGGGGTGGTGACCGCGCCGAACGCCGGGTTCGTCTCGAGCGGCGACCCGGACAACGACTACCATCTCGCCGCGGGATCGCCTGCGGTGAACCAGGCCGGACCGAGTGGCGTGGCGGTCGACCTGGACGGTGCCGCGCGACCGTCCGGGCCTTCGCCCGACCTCGGGGCGTACGAGTTCACTCCCTAGTGGCGGGGTCGCCGGGGCGGTTCTTCAGGGGGCAGCTCCGGCAGACTCACGATCCTCGGTGTCCGGCGAGACCGCCACGACGGATGGCCACCTCGCAGGTCGTTCGTGCCGCGCGACGAGCACCTCTTCGAAGATCGCAACGGTGATGAGGACGCTCAAGAAGTCGAACATGCTGGCGAAGCGATCGCAGTCCATGAGCATCGCCACGTGCATGGCGACCGTTCCCAAGTAGCCGATCGCGAGGACGAGAACGACCGCCGACCTCGCACCGCGCGCACGACCTCGGAACCGGACGATCCATACGAAGTAGAGGCCGAGCGCCAGGAGGAAGCCGAGAGAGACGACGGCTCTCCCCGGTCGAAGATAGGCGTGGCCCGCCCGAGCGAAGAGGGCCGTCGTGGGCGTGTCGCGACCCCGGGGAACGAAGGTCCAGTGGGGCAATCGGGACGCAGCCTCGCTCCGACTCAGGGCCTCCATGTTGCCGACGTGGCCGACCTCCACGTCGAACCAGAAGAGCAGGGCTGAGCGGTCGTCGACCGTGGCGGGCCCGAATCCACCGAAGGCAACCGCACTCTCGCCGATCTGCGAGACGTGGAGCCACGGATCCTTGGCGATCTGCTCGTCCAAGATGCGCCTCGCCAGGTCCTCGGCCTCTCGTGGGTCGAACCTGTTGCTGAACCGCCACAGCCATTCGAAATCGATGTGATCGTATTCGAGCATCTCGTTCACTCGCGCGAGCGTCGGCATCGATGAGTCAAAGGGCCGGTGCATGTTCTTGTACATGACGAGAACTCGATTCGTCGAACTGAAGAACGACGGCCGTCCATATGCCGCCCAGTTTCGCCAGAGCCACGGCGTGACGATGATGGACGTGATCGTGACGGTCAGGAGCACCGGGCGGAGATACTCGAGACTGCGCCTCAGGCGACCAACGTCGCCGCACGTTCCGTTCGCCGGTCGCTGCAGAAGACATGCGCCCCCGGCGATCGCGGCGCCCAGCGCGACCACGTTGGCGCGCGTCAACGTGCAGACGCCGAGCACCACGCCGAACGCGACCCAGCCGACGGAGCCCCCTGGTCGAACGAGGCACGCGAGCCCGACCAAGACGAGGAGCAGATAGAGGGTGAGCCCGAAGGCTTCGGCCATGATCGCGTGCTCGTTCAGCAGGTAGACGGGGTTGAGCGCGAGGAACACCACCATCACCCATGAGATCAACCGGGAGCCAAGGACCTTGCCGATCCCCCATCCGATCGCGGCCGTGGTGAGGCCAAGCACGCTCTGCAGGAGGACGATCGAGTCCGAACGCCACCCCACGAGCGGCGAGGCGAGTGCCAGCAGCGTCGGGTATCCGGGTAGTCGGACGTCGCGGAGCCCCGCGCTGAAGAAGTCCAGGTCGCGGCGGATGTCCTGCGCGGCCTTCAAGTAGTCCCAGGAGTCGTTCGTGAGGAGCGCAGGAAGGTCCCGGTAGAGAACCCATCGCACCCCGACCGCGGCGACCACCAGCAATGACACGAGCAAGATGTCGGTCGTCGAACGGCGCGACGTCACGCCTGCGAGTCCTTCCGACACGCGGTCCACGTGGCGACGACGAGTAACCGCGTGCTCATGCTGCGCGCTCGCGCGCGGGATATCACATGTGGACCGATGGAATCGAGCGGTGGCGTGCACGTTGCCCTCACCGGATGGCTCTGGTATTCCGCGCCGAAGTGCCCCCGAAGGTGGATAGCCTGCGTTTCGCGCGCGGCACGGCGGCGTACCTGCGATGGCCTCGGTGACCTCCATCCCCATGCGGGCCGACACGGCCGAAGGCGACGCGAGCGCGCACGAGCCCACGATCATCTCGTCGCTGCCGCCGCCGCCACCACCGATCGCCGAGCTCCCGACGCACCTGAACCAGCTCTACCAGCATCCGGCGCCGCGCTTCCTGTGGGACGAGCGCGGAGGGTTGCGGCTACAGGTGAAGCGCGCGCTCAACTTCGTGCTCCGGTTCGTCGGTCGCTCCCAGGAGGCCTTCAACCGCGAGGTGCTCGACGTCCTCACGTTGCTGATGGCCGAGGTACGTGCGCTCCGCCGCTGGAGCGAATCGCTCGCGGCGCCGCCCGGAGAGCGCCCGCTCGATCCGATCGTCCAGGAGCTCGCGACGCTCCGCCAACGCGTCGCGCACCTCCAGGCGCTGTTCTCGAGCGAGATCGTGGACGCGGGACGTCACCGCATGGAGCGGCTCGGCGAGATCGACTCGGCACTGCGCGACATCGGAAGCCGCATCGACGGGCTCGCCAGCCAGGACATGGCGCTCTTGCGTGAGTTCCGCGAGGGCTTCATGAGCCACGCCGACTGGATCACGGTGCTGCAGCGAAAATACCAAGGCGTGTCGCTCGAGGCGCGCGAAATCTCCCAACCACCCGCCGACTGGCCCGAGCCGCGCATCGTCGATCCCGAGGCGTACGCGCGGCGCCTGAAGGACATGGGAGCGGCGGTGCGGGCGAACCTCGGCTGCGGCGAAAAACTGCTCCCGGACTACCTGAACGTCGACCTGCGCGCGCTGCCGGGGGTCGACGTCGTCGCCGACGTGCACCGCCTGCCCTTCGAGGCGGGCTCGCTCGACGAGATCGCTTCCTCGCATCTCGTCGAGCATTTCCGCGAGCACCACGCGCGCACCCGATTGCTCCCGTACTGGAAGAGCCTTCTTCGACCGGACGGCCGGCTCCGCATCGTGTGCCCGAACTGGGCGGTGATGCTCGAGCGCGTGCGGGACGGGCAAATGACCCTGCAGGAGTTCAAGCTCGTCACGTTCGGATGGCAGGACTACGAAGGGGACGATCACTTCGCGATGTTCACGCCGGAAACGCTGCGCGACCTCCTGGTCGACGTCGGGTTCCGGCACGTGGACGTGCTCGTCACCGGCCGCATGAACGGCATGTGTCCCGAGATGGAGATCGTCGCTCGCCAGTGACGAGCATCGCTCCGCTGTGATCCATCACGTCATGGAAGCGCTCGACGTCGGCGACGGCGTGACCAACGTCGCCCTCGGCACGGCGGCCTTGCTGCGCGAGCTCGGCGAGTCCGGCACGATCCACGCCCCGGCGAAATGGGTCGCACCGTCGTTGCTCGGCGAGACCCGGCCGCGGCACGACGTGCTCGCCCATCCCGAGGGAGGCCTCCTGTTCCACTACTGGAACTACAACACCTCGACCTGGACCGTACACGCGATCCACGGGAGACGGGCGATCTATTTCCACGGCATCACCCCACCACGTTTCTTCGCCGCCGGATCCGAGCTCCATCGCATGACGTCGGAGGGCTATGCGCAGCTCCGCCGCCTCGTGAACTGCTTCGATCTGATCATCGGTCTGTCGCGGGACGCGCTGGCGACCGTGTGTGGCTTTTTGAGTCGCCCGCGGCCCGCGCTGCACATGTATCCGGTCATCGACCCCGACGAGGTTCGTCGGGATCCGGTCGATGCGTCGCTGCTGACCCAGCTCGAGTCGAGCGGCGACGTGAACCTGGTGTTCGTGGGGCGTGTCGCGCGCAACAAGCGTCACGACCAGCTCCTCCGCCTCTTCGATCAGTACCACGGGCGAAACCCCCGCTCGCGTCTCTTCCTGGTCGGGAACGACGCGGCCGATCCCGCGTTCCGGGCCGAGCTCGAGCAGCAACGCCTCGCCCTGCGTGCGCCCGAGCGCGTCGTCTTCACCGGCAAGGTGAGCGACGCCGCACTCAACGCCTATCAGCGGGGTGCCGACGTCTTCGTCTGCGCAACGGAGCACGAGGCGTTCTGCATTCCCGTCGCGCACGCGATGGCGCTGGGCGTCCCGGTCGTTGCGCTTCGGGCGACGGCCGTTCCCGAGACGCTCGGAGGCGGGGGCATCGTCGTCGACCGGTGGGACCCCGCGTCGGTGGCGGACATCGTGGATCGGCTGGTGCGCGATCGGATGCTGCGGGCGAGCGTGGTCGTGCGGCAGCGCGAAGCACTGCGGCGGTTTTCCGCCGCCGAGGTGAGGGCGCGGCTGGCTGCAGTCGTGGAGTTTCTGCGCTCGGGCACTTGGAGCCCGCTGTTCGCGTGGTCGCACGCGCTCGGCGGCGAGGACGGCGGAGCACTGCATGCAAGAGCATGAGGACGGGCAGGGCGCCGAGACGCGCACCGGCGCGGCGGCAGCGCTGCCGATACCGCCGTCGAACGGGGGACGGGTCCTCGACGGCATGGCGCAGGAGGGACCCGACCAGCTCGTCGACGCCTACGACGGCGGATTCGCCGAGGCGATCGCCATGGGCGGAGAGGTGTACCCGACCTTGTCGCCGCTGCTCCTCGCGAGCCACGAGCGCCGCGTCGCGCTGCTCGAGGCGCTGCCGGTCGGGGACCTCTCGACCAAGGTCTGCGTCGACTACGGCGTCGGATCGTGGGGCTTCGGGCAGATCTACCCGAAGCTCCGGCACTGCGCCTACGCGATCGGCATGGACATCTCGCGCTCCGCGCTCGAAGCGTCGGCGCGGGTTTCGGCCGAGCATCGGTGGCCGTACGGCAACAACTACATGTACATCACCTCGCGGGGAGATCGCTTCGCCCTGGACGACGCGAGCGTCGACCTGTTCTTCGCCGGCGAATGCATCGAGCACGTCGAGAACGTCGAAGCGTTCCTCGACGAGATCCATCGCGTCCTGCGACCGGGCGGGATGCTCGTGCTGACGACGCCGAACGCGGATGGCTACCTCTATCGCCTCCGCGGCGAGCGGTACTGCCCGAGCGTCGAGCACCTGTCGCTCATGGGTTGGGGAGAGCTGTCGGCGTACCTCGCGCCGCGATTCGACGTCGTCGTCGCACACGGATTCAATGCGAGCGTTCAAGAGGACTGGGACGCCTCCATCACGGAGCCGGCGTTCATCAAGGCCTGGACCGAACAGTTCCAGGACCGGCCCGACCTGGCGACGAGCATCGTGCTGCTGGCACGCCGTCGGGACGCCTATCGGCGTCCGCGCTATCTGCAACAGACGTATCATCACGAGTCCAAGGCCATCGCCTACGAGGGCCGGTGGGAGATCGCGCCGCTGCACCGCACGATGACCGCCCGCCGGGGTATGGATGCGGACGCCTCGTCGCTCGCCTTCGACTTCGAGGGGACCGACCTGCTCCTCTTTCTCTGGTCGCACGACTGGAGCGGGTACGCCTTCATCGAGGTCGACGGCATCGGCGCGGACGTGCTCAATCTCTACGGCTCGCAGGGTGGCTTCCGCCGGGTCCATCTGCGCGGGCTGGCCCCCGGCAGGCATCGCCTGACCTTGCGGGGTGGCGAGATCCGCGACCCACGCAGCCATGCGAACCAACTGATCTTCTACCAGGCGATCGCGTACACCCGTGTCGACGACCAAGGGGAAAGCATGAGCTCCAGCGCGCAGGACGTTCCCGCCAACCACAACTTTTCCACCCGGCCCGCCCGGTTCGGCGTCATCTACACGACCCCCGCGCACATGACGGCGCCCGAGCGAGTGCTCGTCTATTCGTTGGTCCTGGGCCTGCGGCCGCAGCGCTGCCTCGAGATCGGGACCCACAAGGGTGGTTCGGCCCTCATCATCGGCGCCGCGCTCGACGACCTCGGCGCGGGGCGACTCGTCTGCGTCGATCCCCAGCCCCTCGTCGCGCCCGAGCACTGGGCGCAGGTGAGCCACCGGGCGACCATGATAGCGGGGCCTTCGCCGGCCGTGCTCCCCCAGGCGATCGAGTCGGCCGGAGGGCTGTTCGACTTCGCGCTCATCGACGGCGACCACGAGTACCCGGGGGTGGTCCGGGACATCGAGGGGACGCTCCGCGTGCTCGCGCCGAACGCCTACATGCTGTTTCACGACGCCAACTACTTCGAGGTGGCGCGGGCGATCGACGAGATGCTGTGCAAGCATGCCGACCGGCTGGTCGACTGCGGGATGCTCTCCGTGCAGCAGACGCCAGAAGATCGCGTCGTGTCCGGTCATCCGGTCATCTGGGGTGGCCTGCGCCTCGTGCGCTATCACAAGCCCGGGTGACGGACCGTCCGACGCATGGTAGCTGAAGGCGGAAGCTCGGGCCGCCCGGTCGGCGGGTGCGCACGATCCCGCGAGCAATGACCAGCGTTTCGATCATCGTCGTCACGTACAACCGGGCGGACTACGTGGAGCAGCTGCTCGCGTCGCTCGGCCATCTCACCTATCCGCACTTCGAGGTGGTGGTGGTGAACGGTCCCTCGAGCGACCGCACGGCGGATGTGCTGCGGGAGTACGACGGCCGCATCAAGGTCGTGAGCTCGCCGGTGGGACGCATGACGGCGCAGCGCAACCTCGGGATCGATCAGGCGACTGGAGACATCGTCATCTTCATCGACGACGACGCGCGGCCGGCCGAGCCGGATTGGCTGGACCGGATCGTCGAGGTCTTCGATGCCGATCGGAGCGGGCGCGTCGGCGCGGTCGCGGGGCCCGCGATCCACTGCGATGGTACGCTGCTCCAGTTCGAATCGGGCATGACGTCCGACTACGCGTTCCAGGTGTTCTGGGGCTCCCGGCCGGACGCGCCGAAGCCGGACGGGACGCGGTGGGTCCGGCGCACGGTGGGCTGCAACAGCGCGTTCCGCCGCTCGGCGCTCGTCGAGGTCGGAGGGTTCGACGAGAACGTTCTCTACTACGCCGACGAGGCAGACGTCTGCTTTCGCCTGGCGAGAGCCGGCTACCGGACCGTCGCCATCCCCGACGGCGCCGTGCGGCACTATCCTGCATCGTCGCCTGGTGCGGGCAAATCGCTCCGCCGAAACTATCGGGTCATCGCCCGGGACGACACGTACTACTGCATGCACAATGGACGAGGTGGCCGCCTCCGCCGGTTCCTCACGACGTTGCGGGTCGCGCCGCGGAAGCACTTCGTCGCGGACGTGTTCAAGTTCTACCGCGAAGACCAGACGTCGGCGGCTGGCGTGCTTCGCTTCTTCCTGTGGGAGTGGCCGCTGGGAATCGTCATGGGGATGTGGGCGGCGCTCGTTCGTGGGCGGCGGTTGGCGCGGGCGGCGATCCCCCCGGCGTTTCTCCCGTTCGGCGCGCAGCGGCCGGAGCGCCGCCTTCGCGTCGCCCTCGTCACCGATCGCGTGCCCCCGTTCGATCACATCGGCGGTGTCGAGCGCTACACGTACGATCTCGCCAAGGGGCTGCATCGGCTCGGGCACGAGGTACACGTGATCTGCCGCGGCGACTTCGGAATTCGGCGCGACGGGCTTGGCTTCACACTGCACGCGGTGTCCGGGGAAGAGCTGGTCGACAACGTCATGTTCCCCGATCGACCCATGGTGAACCAGATCACCGCGTACGCGGCCGCGGTCCCCCACAAGCTCGTGGCGCTCGAGCGCGAAGGCATCACGATCGACGTCGTGCACACGACCAACTGGAACCTCTGCGGCCTCGGGGTATGCCTGGCGCGACTTCACCCGTTCGTGATCATGCTGGTCACGCCGCTCGCGGAGATCATCGAGACGCAGGGCTGGACGCTCGACGACGGGCTGCGAACCTACCTGGCCCTGGATCGGTGGCAGATCGAGCAGGCCGATACGATCTGCTGCCCCTCGTGGGGGGTGCTCGACGTCTATCGCGAGAAGGTGGGACTCGACCGCGAGCACCTGCCTCCCCTCCATCGCACGCCGCTCGGCGTCGCGCCGTTTCGCCGCCCGGATCTCCCGGTGAACACGGGATGCCGGCGCCTCCTCTTCGTCGGCCGCCTCGAATACCGCAAGGGTGCGCACGTGCTGCTCGACGCATTGCCCGACCTGCTGGTGCGTCATCCGGACTGGCAGTGCGACTTCGTCGGCGACGATTGCGGCGCCGACGGCACGGGGACGCGTCTCAAGGGCGAGTTCCTGCGGCGACATGCCGGAGCGCCCTGGCTGGATCGGGTCACGTTCCACGGCGCGGTATCCGACGAGCGGCTCGCCGGCTTCTACGCGGCGTGCGACGTGTTCGTGGCACCGTCGCTGTTCGAGTCGTTCGGGCTGATCTACCCGGAAGCGATGCAGTACGGGAAGCCGGTCATCGGTTGCCGGAGCGCGGGCATTCCCGAGCTCATCACCGACGGTGTCGACGGCGTCCTGGTCGAACCGGGGAGCGTGCAGGCGCTCACGGCCGCGCTCGATGCGCTCATGGGCGACGCCGAGCTGCGTCGCCGACTGGGTGAGGCCGCGCGCGCCAAAGTCGCTCGCGACCTCGATCACCTCGCCATGGCGCGCCGGATGATCCCCGTCTACGAGAGCGTCGTCCGGCGCATGGATGCGCGGGCCAGGGAGCGTCGGCGCCGGCACGTCGCCTCGGCGATCCCGTTCCGGGATGCGCGCGCCGTCGAACGGGTCGGAGCGTGGGAGGAGCGGGAGCCGCGTCCCGGTGAGACCTATCTGGTCGCCGAGCGCCCGGGCGCGGCGCTGCGTTTCGAGGTCCCCGGCGGCAGCGTGCTGTCGCTGGTGACGCTGCGCCACGATTGGAGCGGCGTGCTCGCCGTCGACGTGGACGGACAGCCGCCCGTCTACCTCGATCTGTTCGAGCGGCAGCCCGACTTCCGGAGGCGGACCGACCTGCCCATCGTGGGTGCGCCGGACGACCAGGTCGCCGTGCGCCTGCGCGTACAGCCGTGGCGGAACCTCGACAGTCGGGCGAGCCAGGTGTGGATCCGCCAGGTGTTCGTGAGCGACGCCGCCGATTCCCCGGAGAGCGAACGATGACGACGCACCCCGAAGATTCCGCGAACGTGGACGAGCTGTTGCGGACCATGGACGCCCGCCTGCGCGCGTGCGAGGCGGCGTCCCAGCGCAGCATCTCCCTGGCGATGCAGGCACGCGAGCAGTGGCATCGATTCCGCGCCGAGCCGCTCGGCGGGCGTCTCCTGGGCCTCAAGCGCTTCGTGTACTGGTTCAGTGCGTCGGCGTTCGACCGCCAGGCGCGCGTCCAGGAGGCCATCCTCGACGCCATGGACGAGATCGCGCGTGAGCTGGTCGATCTGCGCAACCGCATGGCCGTGCTCCGGGTCGAGCTGGAGCGGAGCGACGAGGTCACCGGGAGCCCGCGGAGGGGAAACGGCGCGACGTGAGGCGGCGCGCGCCGGGTGGCGCGCGATCGGGGCTGAATCTCGTCGATGCAAGTCTACGAGGCAGTGCTTGGCAGGGAGCGACGCTCTTCACGACCGTGGCTCCCGGTGGTAAGCACACGAGCAAGGTCGATCGATGCCGTCGAGACGCACAGGTCGATTGATCGCGCTGTCGATCGCGGCGTTGGTGTTCTCCACCTCGACTGCTGCTCGCGCGTGGCAGGCACGGCTCAGCGGCACGGGAAGCGGGGAAGGCTCCGCGCTCGCCGTCACGGCGGCGCCCGGCGGCGACGTGGTCGCCGGGGGCTTCATCGACCAGACCGCCACCGGGGCCGATTTCGCTGTGGTGCGGCTCGCCTCGGCGGACGGGTCCGAGCTGTGGCGGACGGTGCTTGCCGGGCCGGCGGTGCACATGCCGCCCAACGAAACCGACGAAGCCGTCGCGGTTGCCATCGATCCCGCCGGCGACGTCATCGCCGCCGGACGCACGTCGTCGCCCGGGGTCGACTCGCAATTGACCGTCGTGAAGCTGAACGGCGCCACCGGCGCGATCCGTTGGCGCCAGGACGCTCCGGCGACATTCCAGGAACCAGTGGGGCTCGCGGTCGACCCGAGCGGCGACGTCTTCGTTGCTACGACGACGGTCGATCCCATGAGCTTCGAATCGCGCATGACGCTCAGGCGGCACGCTGCGCAGACGGGGCTCCCGTCGTGGACGTATACGGGCGTACAAGGGGAGGGTGTCGCCGTCGCCCTGCACCCGAGCGGCGATCCCGTTCTCCTCGGGCGAACCCTGGGAACGTTCCTGCAGGGGAGCGCGGTCGCGCGCGTCGATCAGGCGACGGGAATGGAGGTCTGGGCCACCATGCTTCAGCCTCCGAGTGGCGAGGCCAAGCGATTGCTGGTGTCGGCTGCGGGCGACGTTTACGTCGGCGCGGGCAACACCGGCTCCGACTTCATGATCACCGGTACCATCTCGTTGCTCTCCGGCACCGCCGGGCAACCGAGCTGGACCCACGAGGTGCGCAGCGTCGACGACGCAACCGTGCTCGGGAACGGCGATGTCGCCGTGCTCGAGACGAGCACGATCCAGCAGGGGCAGGCCGCCTTGCTGTCGCCACACACCCTGTGGGTCGAGAGACTCGCGCATGACGACGGCACCCTCGTGGCCGACCACGAATTCCCGCGCGACCCGGGCAACGTGTATCCCTGTCCATGCGGCGCCCGCGGTCGCGGCGCAGCCCTCGTCCTCGATCCGTCGTCGGGCGATCTGTTCGTCGTGGGCAGCTACCGCGACTTCGGTTTCCTGGCCGCACGGCTCGCCGCGGCAGATCTTCACGAGCTGTGGCGCCGCGAAGGGGGCGAGACCCCGGACGTCCCGGGCTGGTACCAGCCGCGCGGTGCGACTCGCACCGCGAACGGGACGCTGGCCGTCGGCGGTGGGCACGCGGCCGTCCTGCCGGGTACGGGCCCGTCCTCCCTCCCCACGTTCACGGTGACGACGTTCGCGGCTGACGACGGCGCGCCACTTGCCTGCGGCGACGGCACCGTGGATGCGGGCGAAATGTGCGACGACGGGAACTTCGTCGGCGGCGACTGTTGCGCCGCCGACTGCAAGACGGCCGCCGCGGAGGGCTCCGCCTGCGACGATGGCTCCGTCTGCACCCTGGGTGATGCGTGCCACGGCGGTATCTGCGCGGGGTCGTCCGAGCTTCCGTGTGCGCCCTGCGGAGAATGTTCGCCGACCAATGGGTGCCTCGCGGAGCCGACGGCGTCGTGCGGTCGGTCGATGGTGAGCGGCGGCGGTCGGCTCGCGGTGGATCGCCCACGGTCCTCTCGCGGCTCGTTCCTGTGGACGCTCAGAAGTGGGCCCGCGACGACCGTCGCGAATCTCGGAGATCCACGGGCCGCCGCCGGGTACGCGGTCTGCGGGATCACGGAGTCCGGGAGGGTCGTACTGCGCGCGACGGCGCCCGCCGGAGGGTGCGGCGCGGTGCGGTGCTGGCGACGAACGCGCCACGGCTTCGAATACAGGGATGCGCGCGCGCCGGACGGGCTGTCCCGTCTTTCGCTTCGGGCAGGCGCCGGGGGCCAGTCGCGATTCGAGGCGACGGGTGGCGGGAAGCATGCGGTCGTTCCCGACCTCCCGGCCACGGAATCGGTCAGGATCGAGCTTCGACGCCTCGATGCACCCGATCGCTGCTGGGCGGCCGACCATGGCACCGTCCGCCGGAACACCCCGCGCCACTATCGGGCGATGGGCGAGTGAACCGCCCCGGCGCTACGCTCACAACACGTCGGCGAATCCCGGCTTCGTGATCATGAACCAGGCGTAGCCGAGGACGAACACGGCGGCGGAGGTCGCCATCGCGATCGACCACGCAGTCCAGTCGGGCGTCTGACTCCAGACGAGGACGCGGCGAAAGTCCTCCACGATGTTGGAGAGGGGGTTGAGGCCGAGGACGGTGCGCAGCGGCTCGGGTACCGCGTCGGCGCGGTAGAAGACCGGCGTCAGGAAGAAGAGGATCTGCGTCGCCATGCCGACGGCGTAGGTCGTGTCACGCAAGAAGACGCCGAGCGACGCGAGGAGCCAGCTGAGGCCGAGCGAGAACGCCAGCAGCGGGAGGGCCGCCACCGGAAGGAGCCAGAGGGTGTGCGACAACGTGCCGAACACGACGAGGCTCGCGACGAGGAGGATCGCGACGTTGACGACGCCGTGGAAGAGGGCGGCACCGAGGGCGCTCACGGGCAGGATCTGGATGGGGAAGACGACGTTCTTCACGTAGTTCGTGTTCGCGACGACCAGCGTCGGCGCGCGCGTCACGCACTCCGCGAAAAGGTTGAAGGCGATGAGGCCGGCGAACAGCGTCAGGGCGAACTCGCCGCGTTGCGGAACGGCGTCGACGCGCCACCGTGCCTGGAAGATGGTCGAGAACACGAGCGTGTACGTAGCGAGCATCACGAGCGGCGTGATGAGGGACCACAGTAGCCCCAGGTACGATCCGCGATATCGCGCCTCGATCTCGCGCCGCGCGAATTGGCCGAGCAGCTCGCGGTGAACGTACAGGTCGCGCATCGGTCGCAGCGGGTTAAGGAAGCGGTACCACATCGCCGCGCGGCGGATCAGGTAGCAGACGTCCGGCGGAGGTTCCAGCACCGGCCACGGCATGATGGTCCGGCGCCACCCGGACGTCGTCGACACGCCCTTGCGCCGCTCTCCGAATTCTAGTTTCTGGCCCTCATGGCGTACTCCATCTCCAAGGCCCCCGCCGGCGATCCCATCCGCATCGCCGGCGGCAAGCTCCAGGTTCCCGACAAGCCCATCCTCCCGTTCATCGAGGGCGACGGCACCGGCCCCGACATCTGGCGCGCGAGCCAGCTCGTCTTCGACGCCGCGGTCGCCAAGGCCTACGGCGGGAAGAAGAAGATCGCGTGGATGGAGGTCTACGCCGGCGAGAAGGCGTTCAACCAGTTCAAGGACTGGCTGCCGGAGGAGACGGTCACCGCGTTCAGGGAGTTCCTGGTCGGCATCAAGGGACCGCTCACGACGCCGATCGGCGGCGGCATCCGCTCGCTCAACGTGACGCTGCGCCAGATGCTGGACCTCTACGTCTGCCTGCGCCCGGTCCGCTACTTCAAGGGCGTCCCGTCGCCCGTGAAGCGCCCCGAACAGGTCGACATGGTGATCTTCCGCGAGAACACCGAGGACATCTACGCCGGGGTCGAGTGGCAGGCCGAGAGCGCCGAGGCGAGGAAGCTCATCGCCTTCCTGCAGAAGGAGATGGGCGTCAAGAAGATCCGCTTCCCGGAGACGAGCGGCATCGGAATCAAGCCCGTATCGCGCGAGGGCACCGAGCGGCTCGTGCGCGCCGCCATCGACTACGCGCTCGGGCAGAAGCGCAAGAGCGTGACCTTCGTCCACAAGGGCAACATCATGAAGTTCACGGAGGGCGCGTTCCGCGACTGGGGCTACGGGCTCGCGGTGCGCGAGTACCGCGACAAGGTCGTGACCGAGCGCGAGAGCTGGATCCTCGGGAACAAGGAGGGGAAGGCCGATCTCACCCCGCAGGCGAACGCCAAGGAGATCGACCCCGGCTACGACATGATGACGCCCGACCAGCAGGCGAAGGTGGTGAAGGAGGTCGAGGCGGCGCTGGCACTGTGGCCGACGCATGGCGACGGCAAGTGGAAGCAGAAGCTCATGGTCCGCGACGCCATCGCCGACATCACGCTGCAGCAGGTCCTGACCCGCCCGAAGGACTTCGACGTCATCGCGACGCCGAACTTGAACGGCGACTACCTCTCCGACGCGCTCGCGGCGCAGGTGGGCGGGATCGGCATCGCGCCCGGCGGCAACATCAACTACGTGACGGGCCACGCCATCTTCGAGGCGACGCACGGCACGGCCCCCAAGTACGCGAACCTCGACAAGGTGAACCCGGGCTCGGTGATCCTCTCGGGCGAGATGATGTTCCGGTTCCTGGGGTGGAACGAGGTCGCCGACCTCATCATCAAGGGCATGGACGGCGCCATCGGCGCCAAGACCGTCACCTACGACTTCCACCGCCTGATGGACGGGGCGACGTTGGTCTCGTGCTCGGGCTTCGCGAAGGAGATCGTGAAGCACATGTAGGCGCGCGCGGGGCGCGCCTACTTCTTGTTCTTCTTCGGCCCCTTCGGGTGCTTCGTCTTCTTCTTGTGCTTCGTCTTCGGCTTCTTCTTGGCCGCGGCCGCACCGGCGGGGGCGGGCGGGTTCGGCTCGAGCACCGGGCGCGCGATGATGGCCCCGCCCTCTGGCCGGATGACCGTCATCGAGGTGCTCGCCTTGGTGGGCACGAAGCACGGGAACTGCGGCGTGTGGAACATGACGACGATGACCCGCTTGCAGACCGTGACCGTCATCTCCCAGCGGCTCGTCGTCTGATCGCCGGAGATGACCCAGAAGAACTCGAGCGGCTTGCCGACGTCCTTGAACTTCTCGAGCGCGACCGCGATGCCCTTGCGGATGATCGACTCGGTGTCGATCGTTTGCCAGAAGCCGCCGCCTGGCGGATCGTTCAGCCAGTCGCGACGAAAGTGCTCGGCCGCCGGCGCGTCGGCATAGAACCCCATGTCCTGCATGATCTGGGGGATCTTGTTCGCCGGCTGCGACGGATCGCCGTTCAGGCGGGTGATGATCTCGTCGACGAGCGGGTTCGAGCTGGCGCCGGCCAGGCGCGAGGCCTTGGCGAGGCGGTGAAAGACCGGGGCTCGAAGGATCAGATCCGGCATCCCTGGCATGGAGGGTTCCTCCTCTCTTCGCCGGTTACCATGATACCTCGAAGAGGTGGTAGCGGCGCGCAAAGCCGCGCAGCGCGACCCGCCCCTTGTCGGTGAACCGGACGGCCTGACCCGACGCGAGCTGCCGGACGACCTCGGCGACCAGGATCTGCCCGGGACGGGCGCGCGCGCAGATGCGTGCCGCCGCCGTGACGGCGGTGCCGAAGAAGTCGTGGTCCTCGAGCATCGCCTCGCCGGCGTTGATGCCGACGCGCACGCCGAGGCGGCGCTCCGGCGAGCGCGCGTTGTGGGCCGCGATCTGGCGCTGCAGCAGGACGGCGCAGTCGAGCGCCAGCGACACCGACGCGAAGGTCGCCATGATCCCGTCGCCGGTGTGCTTGGTCTCGACGCCGCCGGTGCGAGCGAGCGCGTCGCGGACGATGCTGTCGTGCGTGCGCACCAGCTCGCGCGCAGCCGCGTCCCCCAGGCGGTCGAACAGCGCAGCCGACCCGGCGATGTCGGTGAACAGGATCACGGCGAGCGGGCGATCGCGGGCCGGCGGCGGCTCGGGCACGACCCCGAGGGAGCGGGCGTAGAGGACCGCTTCGGCGCGGGTGTCGACGCCGATCTTGCGGAACAGCGTACGGAGATGGCGTGCGAGCGTGTCGGCGCGCAGCACGAGATCGCGGGCGATCGTCGCGTCGTCGTGCCCGCGCGCGAGGTGGAAGAGGATCGTGTGCTCACGGCGGTTGAGGCCTTCGGTGCTCTCGAGCTGGGCAGGGGCCGCGGCGGCGGTCTCGAGAACGGCAGCGAGCGTGCGGGCCTGGTCTTCGAACGGCGTCATGCCGAGCTCGCGCAGGATCGGGAGGGCACGGCCCACGTGGTCCACCGCGCGCCGGCGGTCGGCGCGCCGTCCACGCGCGACGAGCAGCCGCGCCAGGCCGAGGTGGATGCGCGCCAGCTCGGGTCGCATGCCGTGCGTCGTCGCCTGCGCGAGCCCGGTCTCGAACCAGGCCTGGGCCTCGTCCCACCGGTGCAGCATCGTCGCGGCGGCGCCGAGGACGCGCGCGGTGAGACACACCCATCCGCTCGACACGACGACGCCGCGCTCGGCGGCGCGCACGAGGACGTCGTACACGGGCTCGGCCAGCTCGGGCGCGGCGAGGCGCTCGGCGGTCTCGACGAGGGCGCCGTACATGCCGACCGCGTAGACATCGGCGGCGTCGTCCCTCGTGATCGGGCGGGCGAGGGGCAGGAAGCGGTCGTGCAGCTCCGCACGGAGATCCTCGGGACGCTCGGTCCAGGCCCGCACCGCCTGGCGCAGCACGAAGACGGCGAACTGGATCGCCGGCCCCGGGTCGTCGAACACCTGCCCCGGGTCGCCCAGGATGGCGAGCGCGTCCTCGGCTTCGCCGAACGCACCGCGCGCGATGCGTGCGCACGCCAGCGCGGGAAGCGCGGTCGGTCCCGCCCACGGATAGCCGGACCGCTGCAGCAGGGCCATCGCGCGGTAGGCGTGTCGCTCGGCACCGTCGAAGTCGCCCCGCGCGACCGCGAGGCAGGTGAGCGCGCCCTCGGCGAGGGAGTTGTCCCCCCAGTCGTGGAGGCGGCGCGTGATCTCCGCGGCCTCGAACGCGGCCGCGTCGGCGTCGGCGAGCCGCCCGCTCCAGAGGAGCGCCAGCGGGCGGCGCTGCAGGAGGTTGCTCTCGATCCAGGAGTCGCCGCCACGTCGCGCGCAGACGAGGCCCTGTTCCAGGTGCTCGAGCGCGCCGCGCGGATCGAGCGCCTGGCTGGCCGCGAGGGCGGCGGAGCGATGCGACTCGGCGGCGAGCGGATCGTCGCCCAGACGGCGACCGATCTCGAGCCCGCGCTCGGCCATCTCGCGTGCCTGGCCGGCGCGCCGGGCCGTCCAGTAGACCTGCGAGAGCTCGGCCCACACGAACCCGCACAAGGAGGGGTCGTCGTCGGCGAGCCGCTCGGCGACGGCGGTGAGCGGACCGGGATCGATCAGGGTCCCGTAGCCGACCGACGCGAGCGTGAAGCAGGCACGCGTCTTTCCCATGAGGGAGCGCGCCAGCCCGCGCGGATCGTCGGCCTCGGTGAAGGCCGCGATCGCCTTCTCGTAGTGGTCGAGGCACGGGCCCGCGTCCTGATCGCGGGCGTGCGCGAGGCCGGCCAGCCGGTGCAGCTCGGCGCGTTCCCGTACGGGAATCGTCTCGCCGCCGGCGTCGAGCGCGGCCGCGTAGCAGCGCGCCGCGTCCGTCCACGAGGCGCGCGAGAAGGCGAGGTGCCCCGCGCGGCGCGCGTACGCGACGACGTGGATCGGATCGGCGGCCGGTCCGGCGGCGATCAGATGATGGGCGATTTCGAGGTCGCCGTCGGGCGTGGCCGGCAGGTAGTGAGCGCGGAGCGCGCTCGCCACGGTGAGATGCATCCGCTGGCGCTGGCTCGGCGATGGCGTGGCGTAGAAGGCACGCCGAATGAGCGGATGCGCGAACTGGAAAGCACGGCCGTCGGTCGTGAGCAGCCGGCCGGCGACCGCGCCGTCGAGCCGCTCGACCACGACCGCCTGGGGCGTCGCGCTCACCGCGGCCAGCACCTCGGGCACGATGCGATCGCCGATGCAGGCGGCGAGCGTCAGCAGGCGTCGCGTCTCGACGTCGAGCGCGTCGGTCCGCGAGGCGATGGCGGTCGTCACGTCGAGCGGCAGCGGCACGTCGGCGGCCGAGGCGCTCGTCGTGAGGGTGCCGCCCTGCTCGCGGATTGCGCCGTGACGCCGCAGGTGATCGATCACCTCCTGCACGAAGAGCGGGTTGCCATGCGTGGCCTCGTTCACCACCGCGATCATCTGATGCGACGGCCGGCGCAGGCCGAGCCCCTGCACGAGGCGCGTGAGGTCCATCTCGCCGAGGCCTTCGAGGTCGAGGGTTTCGCAGACGTCGTCGCGCTGGAAGCGCGCGATCGCGCGGCCGAGCCGGTGCGTCGGCTCGACCGGACGGCTCGACGCGACGACGAGCAGCGGCAGCCGGTCGCGCCCGGCGACGTCGGCGATGCCGAGCACGAGGTGGGTGAAGAGCTCGAGGGACGCCTGGTCCACCCAGTGCACGTCGTCGAGCATGAGAACCATCGGCTCCTCCCGCGCGAGCTCGATCACGACGCGCGACGCGGCGAGGAAGAGCTTCGGATCGTGCGGCTGCCACGGCCGGTGCGAGTCGTGGACGGCGCCGGTCGCGACGTCGCCGTGGACGAGACGCCGCACGACGTCGGCGTCGCCGCCCAGGAGACGGGCGACCGACGCCGACATGCTCTGCACGCGCGGCGCCAGCGCCTCGGCGATGGGCAGGAACGGAATGGCCAGGTCCTCGTGGCCTCGCCCCACGCACACCGACGCGCCGCGCGCCGTGGCGTGCGTCTGCAGCTCCCGGAGCAGGCGCGTCTTCCCGATTCCGGGCTCGCCGACGACGAGGGCGACGCGCGGGCGGCCCGCGAGCGCGGACTCCAGGCAACCCCGCAGCCACTCGAGCTCGGCCGCGCGTCCGACGAACGGCGGCGCGCCGCGCGGCGGGTTCGCGAAGGAATGATGGTTCAGCTCGGCTGGAGGGGTCACGACGCTACCTCAGTGCGACATGCCGGGTGGGACGTGGGGGATGAGGAAGATGCAAGAGCGGTTTGCGATACCGTCGAGGATGCCGCGACGCCGATCGAGGTCGGCGAAGTTGCGGTTCGGGCCGCCGAGCGGATCGTCCACCCCCGCCGGTGCCGTTCCGGTGAGGAACTTCGAGAGCAGCGCCTCCTGCCCGAGGGGACCGCTCGGCGACACATGCGTGAAGTGCGTGTCGGTCTCGCGGGCATGACAACCCGAGCACGTATTGAACGAGAACTTGTGACGAAGTTCGGACGGGCTGATGGGCGAGCTGGTGGCGCCCTGCCAGAACGTGTCCTCGGCCATGAGCGCGTCGCCCCCTTTGAACGACGCCGTACCGGGATACTGAAGGGGCACGTCGTACGGCTGGTCGTTGAGGATCGGCGTGGAGTTGGCGGTGACCCACGACGAGACGTCCGCGGTGCCGTTGGCCTCGGGTCGCGGCGTGCGACGCACGGTGCTCTGGGCGAGCGCGCCTAAGTCGTTCAAGTGGAACTCGCGCAGCTCCCAGAGCTGGTTGCCGGGCATCGCGGCCAGGTCCAGGAGGTCGATCTCGTTCGTCCGCAGCTGGGCGAGCGCGCTCCCGTTCGGATTCCCCGGCGCCGCCCCGCTCTTCACGATCTGCTCGGTCAAGACCTCGAGCGCGTCGTTGTAGGCGGTCGTTCCGGGCGTGAGGCTCGAGAGGTCGGCCCACGCGCGCGCCCAATCGCGAAGCGCGATGCAACCGGAGCGTTCGACGCCGTATTCGAAGATCACCGTGAACTGGAGCGGCTTGCACGACGGTGGAGCGCCGAGGGCTCCGAACACGAAGCGCAGCTCGCCGGCGCTTCCCGAGCCGTACGAGAGGTTCTCGGTGAGGTCGATGCGGTTCACGATCGCGAGCAGGCGGAACGGCGCCTCGGCCAGGTCGAGCGGACCGCCCGGAGTCGTTCGCGGCCACGGGTCGATGATCGCGCGCTTCATGAGCCCGCGGCTCGCGATCGAGAGGCCGTTCACGGTCTGCGCGGTCTCCCACTGCGCGAGCCAGTTCCGCACCATCGCCGCGGCGTCGGTCGTGCCGGCCATCTGCTGCATGAGATAGCCGAACGTCCACTTCCCGAGCTTGGTTCCCACACCCCCGGTGCAGGGGTTGTACGTGCGGGTCGTGTCGCCGACGACGCTCGTGTCACGGACGAACAGCGACTTCTTCTCGTCGATCAGCATGGGGGCCACCCAACCGACGTCGAGCGCGACCTTCTCGCCCGAGACGAGCGGCCCGATCGGAAGCTTCGGCAGGACCTTCACGCCGATCTGCTGGCGGCCGGCGAAGACCGGGATGGTGAGCTCGCCGCCGTGCTCGCTCGCCATGCGGTCGAGCAGCTCCTGTCGCTTGCGCAGGGCGTCGACGTCGAGGGTGGTGGTTCCCGTGAAGAGGACGGAGGCGTCGGATTTGGGCCCCTTCTCGGCGTGCAGCTCCACCGGGCCGTGATCGCCCTCGACCGTGAGCGTGTCCTTCAAGCGCGGGTCGCGTGCGAGACGAACGAAGACGCGCGCGGTCGAGGATGCCGGGTCGATGAGCTGCACCGCCACCTCGTCGACATGCGGAGGTCGGACCTGGAAGCTCTCCGATCGCGCTACGATGGGGACCCTCTCCGCATCGGCTCCCTGGCAGGCGGTCAGGGCGGCGACGGCGAGCGTCGCGCAGGCGCGAACGGTACCGATTCGCACGCGCATCGAGGTCCCGAGCGACCCTAGTGCCAGCGCTGCTCGTCGGGCAAGAGGGCACCCCGGCGTGGGCTGCACGGCTTCCTGCGACGGCGACATACCCTCGGAAGAGCACGTTCCGTACCGTTCGGAGCGGCCAAGGTTCGGGACCGCGCGTCGGCTCGATTGGGCAGGGCGTCCAACTGCGTGTCCACGCGAGTGGACACGGCGAGCGGCCCGTCTGCGCCAACCCCCGGCTTGCGCCGGCCCCCGATTTTTAGTTTGAGACCGCTCCTATGGCTCGCAAGAAGATCGCTCTGGTGGGCGCCGGCATGATCGGTGGGACACTCGCGCACCTCTGCGCGACGAAGGGCCTCGGCGATGTGGTCCTCTTCGACGTCGTCGAGGGGTTGCCGCAGGGCAAGGCCCTCGACCTGGCGGCCGCCGGGCCGGTCGAAGGGTTCGACTGCGTCGTGAAGGGCACCAACGACTATGCCGACATCGCGGGGGCCGAGGTCTGCATCGTGACGGCCGGCGTGGCGCGCAAGCCCGGCATGAGTCGCGACGACCTCCTCGGCATCAACGCGAAGATCATCAACACCGTCGCCGAGAACATCACGCGCTACGCGCCGAACGCCTTCGTGATCGTCGTCTCGAATCCGCTCGACGCGATGGTGACCCTGATGAAGGAGAAGACCGGCTTCCCGAAGAACCGTGTCGTCGGGATGGCGGGCGTGCTCGACTCTTCGCGCTACCGCTGCTTCCTCGCCTGGGAGCTGGGCGTGTCGGTCGCGAGCGTGCAGGCCATGGTCCTGGGCGGGCACGGCGACGACATGGTGCCGATCCGCAGCCACACGACGGTGAACGGCATTCCGGTCGCGTCGCTCGTCAAGGCCGATCGCCTGGACGCCATCGAGAAGCGCGTGCGCGGGGCGGGCGCCGAGGTGATCGCGCTCTTGAAGACGGGCTCGGCGTACTATTCGCCGGCGCACTCGGCGATCGAGATGGCCGACGCCTACCTCCACGATCGCAAGAAGATCCTTCCGTGCGCCGCCTACCTCGAGGGCGAATACGGCCTGCGGGGGCTCTACGTCGGCGTGCCGGTGCAGATCGGCGCGGGCGGGGTCGAGAAGGTGATCGAGATCGGCCTCACCGCCGACGAGAAGAAGGCGCTCGCCGTGTCCGCCGACCACGTGAAGGAGCTCGTCGAAGCGACCGCGAAGGTGCTCGCGCAGGCGAATAAGCCCGCGTGATGGCTCTTGCGAGCGCATTTCATTTCGCGCCGGGCGGCAGGCTCGCTACCCTGAAATAGAAGAGCCATGAGTTCCTCGCCCGCACTGCTGGCGTCGACGATCGGCCGCAAGATCGTCATGGCGGTGACCGGCGTCATCCTGTTCGGGTTCGTCGTCCTCCACATGGTGGGGAACCTCCAGCTCTACCTCGGACCCACCGTGATGAACGAGTACGCCGTCTTCCTGCGCGAGCTCCTGCACGGGGCGGGGCTCTGGATCGCGCGCGGCATCCTGCTCGCGGCCGTCGTCCTGCACGTCTGGGCGGCCGTGTCGCTCACGCGCCTCGACCTCGGCGCGCGCCCGGTCGGCTACCGCGAGTGGCGGGCGGCCGAGTCGACGTACGCGTCGCGCACGATGCGCTGGAGCGGGGCGTTCCTCGCCGTGTTCGTCGTCTACCACCTCCTCGACTTCACGTTCGGCACCGTGAATCCCGGCTTCGACGAGGGCAACGTCTACCGCAACGTCGTCGCGAGCTTCCGCATCGTGCCGGTGGCGGGGTTCTACGTCGTCGCGATGTGTCTGCTCGGCATGCATCTGAAGCATGGCACGCTGAGCCTGCTGCGGACCCTCGGGGTTTCGCATCCCCGGCACGAGGCGATCGCCCGCCGGGCGCTCACCGTCATCGCCGCGGTCGTGGTGGTCGCGAACATCTCCTTCCCGCTCGCCGTGCTCCTGGGTGTCGTCCGATGAACCTCGACGCGCACATCCCCTCGGGTCCGCTCGAGCGCAAGTGGGACACGCGTCGCTTCGAGATGAAGCTCGTCGCGCCCAACAACAAGCGGAAGTACCACGTCATCGTCGTCGGGAGCGGGCTCGCTGGCGCGAGCGCCGCCGCCTCGATGGCCGAGCTCGGCTACAACGTCAGCTGCTTCTGCTACCAGGACAGCCCCCGCCGGGCGCACTCGATCGCCGCGCAGGGCGGCATCAACGCCGCCAAGAACTACCGCAACGACGGCGACAGCGTGCGGCGCCTGTTCTACGACACGATCAAGGGCGGTGACTTCCGCTCGCGCGAGGCGAACGTCTACCGGCTCGCCGAGGTGTCGGTGAACATCATCGACCAGTGCGTCGCACAGGGCGTGCCCTTCGCGCGCGAGTACGGTGGCCTGCTCGACAACCGCTCGTTCGGCGGCGCCCAGGTCTCGCGCACGTTCTACGCGCGCGGGCAGACCGGCCAGCAGCTCCTGCTGGGCGCCTACCAGGCGCTGGAGCGGCAGATCGGGTGCGGGCGGGTGCAGATGTACGCGCGGCACGAGATGCTCGAGCTGGTGGTCGTCGACGGCCGCGCACGCGGCATCGTCGTCCGCGACATGGTGACGGGCGAGATCGCATCGCACGTCGGCGACGCGGTCGTGCTCGCGACCGGCGGCTACGGCAACGTCTTCTTCCTCGCGACCTATGCGAAGGGCTGCAACGCCACCGCCATCTGGCGCGCCCACAAGAAGGGCGCGGGCTTCGCGAACCCGTGCTACACGCAGATCCACCCGACCTGCATCCCCGTGTCGGGCGAGTACCAGTCGAAGCTGACGCTCATGAGCGAGTCGCTGCGCAACGACGGGCGGATCTGGGTGCCCCTCAAAGCGGGCGACACACGCGCGCCGGCCCAGATCCCCGACCCGGAGCGCGACTACTACCTCGAGCGCATGTATCCGAGCTACGGCAACCTGGCGCCGCGCGACATCGCGTCGCGCGCCGCCAAGCGCGTCTGCGACGAGGGGCGCGGCGTCGGTCCGGGCGGGCTCGGCGTCTATCTCGACTTCGCCGACGCCATCGGCCGACTGGGCCGCGAAGCCATCGCCGAGAAGTACGGCAACCTCTTCGAGATGTACGAGCGCATCACCGGCGAGGATCCCTACGCCGTGCCGATGCGCATCTACCCGGCGACGCACTACACGATGGGCGGGCTCTGGGTCGACTACGACCTCATGAGCACGATCCCGGGTCTCTTCGTGGCCGGCGAGGCGAACTTCTCGGACCACGGCGCGAACCGCCTGGGAGCGAGCGCGCTCATGCAGGGGCTTGCCGACGGCTACTTCGTGCTGCCGTACACGATCGGCAACTTCCTCGCCGGCGTGAAGCCGGGCGGCATGGACGCGACGCACGCGGAGTGCCGGGCGGCCGAGGCGGCCGTGCGCGAACGCATCGAGCGCCTGCTCGCGGTGCGCGGCAACCGCACGGTGATGTCGTTCCACCGCGAGCTCGGGCGCATCATGTGGGAGCACTGCGGCATGGCGCGCACCAAGGCGAGTCTCACTGCCGCGATCGAGAAGATTCCCGCCCTGCGGCAGGAGTTCTGGAAGAACGTGACCGTCCCCGGCGCGGGGGCCGACCTCAACCAGTCGCTCGAGATGGCGGGGCGGGTCGCCGACTTCTTCGAACTCGGGGAGCTCATGTGCCGCGACGCGCTGGCACGCGAGGAGTCGTGCGGCGGACACTTCCGCGAGGAGTACCAGACGCCGGACGGCGAAGCGCTCCGCAACGACGAGCGCTTCTGTCACGTCGCGGTGTGGGAGTGGTGCGGCGCGGACCGGCCGCAGACGCGGCACGAGGAGCCGCTCGCATTCGAGAACGTCCACCTCGCCACCCGGAGCTACAAGTGATGAACCTGACGCTCCACGTCTGGCGCCAGAAGGACCGCGACTCGGCGGGGCGCTTCGTCACCTACCAGGCGACGGGCGTCGACCCGCACATGTCGTTTCTCGAGATGCTGGACGTGGTGAACGAGGACCTGGTGAAGAAGGGCGAGGAGCCGATCGCCTTCGACCACGACTGTCGCGAAGGCATCTGCGGTACGTGCGGCGTGGTCATCAACGGGCACCCGCACGGCGGCCAGCCGCGTACGACGACCTGCCAGCTCCACATGCGGAAGTTCAAGGACGGCGACACGATCGTCATCGAGCCGTGGCGCGCGAAGGCCTTTCCGATCGTGAAGGACCTCGTCGTCGATCGCGGCGCGTTCGATCGCATCATCGGGGCGGGTGGCTTCGTGACCGCGCCGACCGGCAGCGCGCCCGACGCCAACGCGATCCCCATCCCGAAGGAGAACGCGGACCTGGCCTTCGACGCCGCCACCTGCATCGGGTGCGGGGCGTGCGTCGCCGCGTGTCCGAACGCGTCGGCGTCCCTCTTCACGGCCGCGAAGGTCGCGCACCTGGGGCTCCTGCCCCAGGGGCAGCCCGAGCGCTGGGATCGCGTGCTCGCGATGACGGGGCAGATGGACGGCGAGGGCTTCGGCGGGTGTACGAACCACGGCGAGTGCGAGGCCGCGTGTCCGAAGGGCATCAGCGTGCGCTTCATCGGACAGATGAACGCCGACTTCCTGCGGGCGCGTCTTCGGCGCGGGCGGCGGCCGGCACAGGCGGCCACCGGCGGAGCCGGGTGAGGGAGCGGAATGAACATCCACGAGCATCAGGCGAAGGACCTCCTGCGACGCTACGGCGTGGCGACCCTGCAGGGGCAGGCGTGCTTCACGGTCGACGAGGCCGTGGCGGCGGCCGAGAAGCTCGGGTTTCCGTGCGCCGTGAAGGCGCAGATCCACGCCGGCGGGCGCGGCAAGGCGGGCGGCGTGAAGATCGTGAAGGACGTCGCCGGCGCGCGAGCGGCCGCAACCGAGATCCTCGGCAAGACGCTCGTCACGCATCAGACCGGGCCCCAGGGCCGCGTCGTGCGCCGGCTCTTCGTCGAGCAGGGCTGTCGGATCGCGCGCGAGCTCTACCTCGGCATCGTCGTCGATCGCGCGGTCGGGCGCGTGACCGTCATGGCGTCGACCGAGGGCGGCGTCGAGATCGAGGAGGTCGCGGCGCGAACGCCCGAGAAGATCCTGCGCGAGATCGTCGATCCCGTGGTGGGGCTCGCGGGGTACCAGGCCCGCCGCCTGTGCTTCGGGCTCGGCCTCTCGAAGGAGCAGCTCGGCAAGGGGGTCCCGTTCCTCACCGCGCTCGCCCGCGCCTTCGTCGACCTCGACGCGTCGCTGGTCGAGATCAACCCGCTGGTCGTGACGGCCGCCGGCGACCTGGTCGCGCTCGACGCCAAGATCAGCTTCGACGACAACGCGCTCTTCCGTCACCCCGACGTGAAGGAGCTGCGGGACGTCAACGAGGAGGATCCGCGCGAGACCGAGGCGGCGAAGTTCGACCTCTCGTACATCGCGCTCGACGGCAACATCGGCTGCATGGTGAACGGCGCCGGCCTCGCGATGGCGACCATGGATTCGGTCAAGGCGGCGGGCGGGAGCCCGGCCAACTTCCTCGACGTGGGCGGCGGCGCCAACACCGAGAAGGTGAAGGCCGCCTTCAAGATCATCCTCTCCGACGCGGCCGTGAAGGCGATCTTCATCAACATCTTCGGCGGCATCCTGCGCTGCGACGTGCTGGCCGAGGGCGTTGTCGCCGCGGCGCGCGAGGTCGGCCTCAAGGTGCCGCTCGTCGTGCGGATGGAGGGGACGAACGTCGACAAGGGCAAGCAGATTCTCGCGGAGTCGCGTCTCGACATCATCTCGGCGTCCGACATGCAGGACGGCGCCAAGAAGGCCGTCGCGGCGGCGGGACGCGCGGCGTAGGGGAGGCGACGATGGCGGTGCTCGTCGACAAGAACACGCGCGTCCTCACGCAGGGCATTACGGGTGCGACGGGGCAGCTCCACACGCGCCTGTGCAAGGAATACGGCTCGCAGATGGTCGCGGGCGTGACGCCCGGCCGCGGCGGGACCGACTTCGAGGGCATTCCGATCTTCGACACCGTCGCGCAGGCCGTGAAGGTGACGGGCGCGAACGCGGCCGTCATCTACGTGCCGCCGCCGGGCGCAGCCGATGCGATCCTCGAAGCGGCAGACGCCGACGTCCGCCTGGTCGTGTGCATCACCGAGGGCATCCCGGTGATCGACATGGTGCGCGTGAAGCGCGCGCTCGAGGGCCGTCCGGTGCGCGTCATCGGGCCCAACTGCCCCGGCGTCATCACGCCGGGCGCGAAGTGCAAGATCGGCATCATGCCCGGCTACATCCACACGCCGGGTCGCGTCGGCGTCGTGTCGCGCAGCGGGACGCTCACCTACGAGGCCGTCTACCAGCTGACGCAGCTCGGCATCGGCCAGTCGACCTGCATCGGGATCGGCGGCGATCCCATCATCGGCACCGGCTTCGTGGATGCGCTGCGCCTCTTCAACGACGACCCCGACACCGACGCCGTCATCATGATCGGCGAGATCGGCGGCTCCGCCGAGGAAGAGGCGGCCGCCTTCATCAAGGCCAACGTGAAGAAGCCGGTCGTGAGCTTCATCGCCGGGCAGACCGCGCCGAAGGGCAAGCGGATGGGCCATGCGGGCGCCATCATCGCGGGCGGCAAGGGCACGGCGGCCGAGAAGATCGCGGCGCTCGAGGCCGCCGGCGTCCACATCGCGCCGAGCCCCGCCGAGCTCGGCGTCACCATGCAAGCGGCGATGCGAAAGGCAGGGCTGTTGAAATGAGCCAGCGGACGTTCTTCATCGTCAAGCCGGACGCGATCGCGAAGCGCGTCCTCGGCAAGGTGCTCGCGATGATCGAGGCCTCGGGTCTCGTGATCGTCGCCGGGCGCATCACGCAGCTCACGGACGAGCAGGCCGGGCGGTTCTACGCCGTCCACAAGGAGCGGCCCTTCTTCGGCGACCTCAAGCGCTTCATGACGTCGGGCCCCGTCTTCGTCGGCGTCCTCGAGGGCGACGACGCCATCAAGCGCTGGCGTGACCTCATGGGGCCGACCGATTCGAAGAAGGCGCCCAAGGGCACCGTGCGCGGCGAGTTCGGGACCGACGTCGAGAAGAACGCGTCGCACGGCTCGGATGCACCCGAGACGGCCCGCGCCGAGATCGCCTTCTTCTTCCCGGGGCTCGAGCTGCCGGGCGCAACCGCGGCGCCATAGCATCCGCTCGCGCGTTCTCCGGTTCGGTGCGCCACCGATTTTCGCTTGACCGTTTCGTTCACGGCACGGTAACTGCCACCTGGCTCGAATGCTCCGAAGGTCGGTCCTCGCCGGTGTCCTGCTGCTCGGTCTCGCGTCCGGTGCGTGGTCGCAAGCGATCCTCACCAAGGCCAACGGCGGCGACGACATCCTCATCTTCCCGACGCCCGGCACCGGCCTGCCTGCCCCGACAGCGACACCGGTGACGGGGCTGCCGTCGGCGCCCCTGCGGCCGCACGGCGTCACCTGCATCGACGACGACACCTGCCTCGTGGGCGACTTCCTCTCGCCGCGCGTATTCGTCGTGCGCGCCTCCACCGCCTCGGTCATCGACACGATCGACACCACCGCCACGTACACCGGCAGGGCCACGCTCGCGGTGAACAACGCCCGCACCTTCGTCCTCGCCGTCTCGTCGGGGTTCTCGGGCACCTCCACGCTCGCCGTCATCCCGTTGCCGCTGACGTCGCCGCCGACGATCGGCACCGTGCCGCTGCCCGATCTCCTCGCCGCCTTCGCGACGGAGGGCGTGGCCTTCGACGCCTCGGATCGGGCCTACGTCTGTCACGGCACCGGCGTGTCGGTGCTCGATCCGCCGTACACGACGATCGCGTTCACGATTCCGCTGCCCTCACCGCAATGCGTGTCGGTGGCCGTCACGCCCGACGGGACGAAGCTGCTCGTGCCGGAGCTGACGGTCGGTACGACCCAGGGCCGCGTGCGGATCTTCACGGCGCCGCTCTCGGCCATGTCCACCTTTGATCCCCTGGACATTGCGGGTGCGTCCAACGGCGCGATGCCCGCCCTCTTGAACCTCTCCGGCATCGTCATGCTGCCGGACGCAAGCCGGGCGCTCGTGACGACGACCGCCGCGCCGAACCTCTGGTCGATCACCGCGCCGTTCAGCGGCGCCTCGGTGGTGGAGCCGATCGCTCTGCCGGCGAGCTTCAACGCCGCCCGCGGCTTCGAGGACGTCGGGATCAGCCCCGATGGACAGCTCGCCATCCTCGGCGGCGGCGGCGACAACGACGCGCACACCGCCTTCGTGCGGGCGCCGTTCACGACCGCCGGGGCGACCGTTTTCGACGTCGCCGTCGCGGGTGGACGCGGCAACGGAGCCGCCCGCTTCCTGAGCCCGGTCCAGCTCCCTCCGGTCACCACGACCACGCTCCCGGGAGGCGCCGAGGACTGCGGCAACTGTCTCGACGACGACGGCAACGGCCTCACCGATGCCGAGGACCCGTCGTGCTGCACCGGATCGCAGCGTCAGACGCTGACGCTGCGATCCGGCCGGCTGAAGCCGGGCCCGAGCGACACCACCGCCCTCAAGCTGAAGTCGATGATCCCCGGATTGTCCGGCGTCGATCTCCGCACGCAGGCGCTGGAGGTCCAGCTCCGCGGCGCGCACGGCGAGCTGTTCTGTGCGACGCTACCGGCGGGCCGCCTGGTCGGAAAGAAGCGCGCCTTCCGCTTCAAGGACCGGGCGGGCACGGTGGCGCGGGGCCTCGCCAAGATCGCGGTGAAGCTCGCCAGGGGCGGCGCCGCCAAGGTCTCGATCGCAGGCAAGCGGACCCAGCTCACGACCCCGGCTGCCGGCAGCATCGACGTGACGCTCGGGCTCCGCAGCGAAGCGGAGAGCCGGTGCGCCGCGGTCACCGCCCCCTTCCGTGCCGTCGGCAAGAAGGGCGTGCTGCGCGCGCCCTAGGGTGGTGGCGGCAGCTCGTCTCGCGTCCAGTCGGACGTCGGACGATACGGCATGATGACCCAGAGCACGGCGTAGATGACTGGCCCGGCGATGCCGAGGCTGAACACGGTGCCGAGCACGAACGCGAGACGGACGACGGTGACGGAGACGCCGAACTCCTGCGCGAGCCCCGCGCACACGCCGGCGATGCGGCGCTGCTCGCGCGAGCGATACCAGGTGCGCGTGAGGGCGTGGCCGTCGACGATGCTGCCGCAGTAGCGGCACTTGACCGCCTCGGCGCGGATCTCCTCCGCGCAATGTGGACAGCGCTTCATGGCGTCAAGCATGCGCCTCCTGCAGGGCCGCCCGGAGCTGGCGCTCGGCCAGCACCGGGACCGCCGCGTAGGTGAGGGCGAGGATCAGGACGAGGACGATCGCGTACTGCGTCACGAGGTAGGTGGTGAGGGCCGCGGGGAGCAGCGTTCCGAGGACGTCGTGCAGCCAGCGGAGCACCGTCACGTCGAAGGCGAGGACGAACGGCAGCGGCACCAGCGCCGCCGCGAACGGGCGGAGCCAGGTGCGCCACCGCACCCGGCGAGCGTGTACCGCGAGCAGCGGCGCCGCGGCCGCCAAGACGCGCGGCGTGAGATCGCCGGGCGGCGGCACGTCGAGCGCGCCCAGCAGCGTGCGGATCTCGTCGCGCTCGCTCACGCGGTCCTCGCGAGGGATTTGAGATTCATGACGGCGTGGTGGAGGCGGCTCTTCACCGTCCCGCGTGGGACGCCGAGGATCTCCGCGACCTCGTCCTCCGGGAGATCGTGATAGTAGCGCAGCAGGACGGCCTCGCGCTGCGGCGCGGGCAGCGCCGAGAGGAGGCGCGCCGCGTCGAGCGCCGCGCCCTGGCGTTCGGCCGTGTCGGGCGCGGCGCCGTCGAGGGTCGAGGGATCGACCGGGTCGGGCGGCGGACGGCGATGCCAGTCGCGACAGAGGTTGACGGCGATCTGGAAGAGCCAGGTCGAGAAACGTCTCCGGCGGTCGAAGCGATCGGCGGCGCGGAGGACGCGCAGCCACGTCTCCTGATAGAGGTCGTCGACGTCGCGGCCGCCGAGGTGGCGCCACAGGAACCGGTGCAGCGGGCGCTCATACCGCCGGCACAGGCTCTCCAGGGCCTGCGGATCGCCGCTCGCGACGGCCGCCATCAAGTCCTCGTCGGACGGCATCTCGGGCTGTGCGCCCCGCTATCATGCGGCCGGGCCCCCCGAAAAAGGCGTCGACGATCCGTGGCGCCAGCGACGCAGCATCGCCGCCGCGTCGTCGAGCAGCCCTTCGACCTGAGACGGCTCGCCCGCCGTGCGGGGGATCATCAGCCAGCCGATGGCGTACAGCATCGGGCCGAGGAAATGGATGAAGGTGAGCACGCCGAAGCCGAGGCGCACCGCGCCGACCGGAACGGCGGTGGCGTGGGCGACGGCCGCCGCCACGCCGGCGACCCGGCGCTCCGGATGGTCGCGGCGCCACGCGCCGGCGTCGAGCATCGCGAGCCGGCTCCGGCAGTGCGGGCAGCGAATCGCCGCGGCGGCGATGTCCTCGGCGCAAAACGGGCAGGGGCGTCGCGGTTGGGTCTCGTCCATGAATCCTCCTCGCCCCGTAGTACGCGGCCCGGGTCGCGGAGGTTCACCCGGCAGGATAGTATCCCGATTCCGCATGGCGCTCGCGGACATACAAGACCTGGACCTCGCCGTCGCGCAGGCCTGGTGCGAGCAGGCGGGCGAGCCCCGCTACCGCGCCGCACAGGTGCTCGCGTGGGTGCACCGCCGCGGCGTCGACGACTTCGCCGCCATGTCGAACCTCGGGAAGACGCTGCGGGCGAAGCTCGCCGAGGTGTTCGAGGTGCGGCGCCTCGTGCCGGCCCACGTCGAGAACGCCGCCGACGGAACGCGGAAGCTCCTCTTCCATCTTCCGGGGACGACCGAGAACGGGCAGCGGCCCGCCGCGATCGAGAGCGTGCTGATCCCGCAGACAGGACGCCCGAGCGGCGCGCGCGATCGTCTGACCCTGTGCATCTCGAGCCAGGCCGGCTGCGGCATGGGCTGCGGCTTCTGCGCGACGGCGCAGATGGGGCTCGTGCGGAACCTGCGCGCGGGCGAGATCGTGGGGCAGGTGCAGGCGGCGCAGGCGGTCGCGGCACCCGAGGCCATCACGAACGTCGTGCTCATGGGCATGGGCGAGCCGCTCGCGAACTACGACGCGGTCCGCACGGCCACGGGCATCCTCACGGCGGAGTGGGGCTACGCGATCTCGCCGCGCCGGATCACCGTGTCGACCGTCGGGCTCGCGCCGCTCGTGCCGCGCTTCATCGCCGAGACGCGCGTGAACCTCGCCGTCTCGCTGCACGGCACGACCGACGCGCAGCGCGAGCGCCTCGTTCCCGTGAACCGGCGCTACCCGCTGGCCGCGCTCCTGGCGGCGTGTCGCGAGGTGCCGATCCCGCGTCGCAAGCGGATCACCTTCGAGTACGTCATGCTCGCCGGCGAGAACGACGCCGAGGCCGACGCCCGCCGGCTGGTGGAGCTGCTCCACGGCATGCGCGCCAAGGTGAACCTGATCCCCTTCAATCCCTTTCCCGGGACGCGATTCATGCCGAGCCCGCGCGCCCGCATCGCCCGCTTCCAGCAGATCCTGCTGGGTCGCGGCGTCCACGCCACGGTCCGCGAGAGCCGGGGTCGGGACATCCAGGCGGCCTGCGGACAGCTCGCGACGGCGCGGCCGGCGGCGTAGCGACCGTGGGCGGCATCGGCGTCGTCGTCAATCCGCACGCGAAGGGCAACCGCACGGTCGCCCCCGATCGCGAACGGCGCATGTCGGAGATCCTCGGCAGCGACGGCGTCGTGCGCGTGACGCCGAACCTGGCGGCGATCGGCGACGTCGCGCGCGAGTTCGCCGAGCGGGGGGTCGACATCCTGGCCGTGTGCGGCGGCGACGGCAGCGACCACTGCACGCTCACCGAATTCCACAAGGTGTACGGGGACCGTCCGCTACCGGTCCTTCTCCCGCTCCGCGCGGGGACGATCAACTACATCGCGGACGCGACGGCGGGACGCCGCGGCACGCCCGAGCAGGTGCTGGCGCGCGTCGTGCGCGACGAGCGGCGCGGGCACACGCACGTCACGACCGAGCGCGACGTGCTGCGCGTGAACGGCACCGAGCTGGGCTTCCTGCTCTCGTTCGGGACCGCCGTCAACTTCCTGCGTACGTACTACGCGCTCGACCGGCAGGGGCCGTGGCAGGCGACGAAGCTCCTCTCGAAGATGATCCTGTCGGCCATGTTCGGCACGCACATCTCGCGCGCGGTGTTCCAGGCGGTCGAGGCCGACATCGACTGCGACGGTGACGCGCTGCCGTTTCGCCTCTTCACGTTCTTCTTCGCGGGCACGGTCGACCAGATCGCGCTCGGCTTCAAGCCGACGTACCTGGCACTGCGCAAGCGCGGCTTCTTCCACGTGATCGGGGGGCCGATCCCGGCACGCCGCCTCATCCGCCGCGTCGTGCGCGTCTACCGTGGCTTCCCGACCGGCGAGCCCGAGCTGTACGACAGCTTCGGCCAGCGACTGTCCATCGATTTCGCCCGCTCGACGCACATCATGCTCGACGGCGACATCCTCGAGCCGGTCGTGCGCTGCGAGGTCGACGTGCCGTTCCGGGTGACGCTCATCCGTGGCTGACATGCGGCCGACGAGGTTGCGTTCGCGTGTCGATTCCGTACCATGCGCGCGCCGCCGGGGCGGGCGGCCTGCATGAGCGAACCCACCCTCGGCGTCATCGGCGGAAGCGGACTCTACGAGCTTCCGGGGCTGGCGGACGTCGATCGCGTGCGCCTGCGGACGCCGTTCGGGGAGCCCTCCGACGAGATCGTCGTCGGGCGGCTCGGCGGCACCCGCCTCGCGTTCCTGCCGCGCCACGGCCGCGGGCATCGCCTGCTGCCGAGCGAGCTGCCGTTTCGGGCGAACCTGTGCGCGTTGAAAACGCTCGGCGCCGAGTGGGTGGTGGCGGTGAGCGCCGTGGGATCGCTGCGGGAGGAGATCGCACCAGGACACGTGGTCGTGCCCGACCAGTTCATCGACCGCACGCGCGGACGCACCGAGGAGAGCACCTTCTTCGGGCACGGCGTGGTGGCGCACGTCCAGTTCGCGGACCCGTTCTGCGCGCCGCTGTCGCGCGCGCTGGGAGACGCGGCCCGCGCCCAGGGTGCGACCGTCCACTCGGGCGGCGTGTACGTCTGCATGGAGGGGCCCCACTTCTCGACCCGCGCCGAGTCGAACCTCTACCGGAGCTGGGGCGCGCACGTGATCGGCATGACGAACCTCCAGGAGGCGAAGCTCGCGCGCGAGGCCGAGCTCTGCTTCGCGACGCTCGCGCTCGCGACCGACTACGACTGCTGGCGCCCGGGCCACGAGGACGTGCAGATCGACGACATCCTGCGCGTGCTCGCCGCCAACGTCGACCTGGCGCGGCGGACGGTCGCGGCCGTCGCCGGCCGGCTCCCGGCGCGCAGCGGGTGTGCGTGCTCGCGTGCGCTCGAGAACGCGATCATCACGAGCCGGGACGCGATCCCCGCGGCCGTCCGCCGCGATCTGGCGCCCATCGCGGGGAAGTACCTGTGACGGCGGCGGTCAACGATGGCGCGATCGCGGTCATCGGCTCGGTCGCCTTCGACACGCTCGAGACGCCCGCGGGTCGCGCCGACGACGAGCTCGGCGGCTCCGCCGTCCACTTCGCCGTGGCGGCGAGCTTCTTCACGAAGGTGCAGCTGGTGGCGCCGATCGGCGACGACTTCCCGGCCGAGGCGCTGCGCTACCTCGAGTCGCGGGGCATCGACTGCAGCGGGCTCGAGCGGCGCGCCGGTCGCACCTTCCGCTGGCACGGGCGCTACCACGAGGACATGAACCGTCGTGACACGCTGCACCTGGACCTCGGCGTCTTCGGGGGCTTCCAGCCGCGTGTGACCGACGCCATCCGCCGCGCGCCGTTCGTCTTCCTCGGCAACATCGACCCGACGCTCCAGGGTGGCGTGCTGGACCAGTTCGCGAGCCCGACCCTCGTCGGCCTCGACACGATGAACCACTGGATCGACGAGGCGCGCGCACCGCTGGAGGCGCTGCTCCCGCGCGTCGATCTGCTCGTCATCAACGACGAGGAGGCGCGGCAGCTCTCGCGCGAGACGAACGTGGCCCGTGCCGCGCGGCGCATCCTCGGGCTCGGGGCGAAGAGCGTGCTGGTCAAGCGCGGCGAGTACGGCGCCATCCTCTTCTCGCCCGGCTCGGTGTTCGCCGTGCCGGCGTTCCCGCTCGAGGAAGTCTTCGACCCGACCGGGGCCGGCGACACGTTCGCCGGTGGCCTCCTCGGCCATCTCGCCGCCAGCGGCGACCTCGCGACGCCGAACGTGCGGCGGGCCATCGTCTACGGCAGCGTGCTCGCGTCGTTCGTCGTCGAAGACTTCGGGGGACGTCGCATGCGGACCCTCGAGCGCGATGCGATCGAACAGCGCTATCGCCAGTTCGTGGCCCTGACGGAGTTCTGATCACGTCGTCGCCGCACCTATCGGTCGTGATCCCGCTCTTCAACGAAGAGGAGAGCGTGGACGCGCTCGTGCGCGAGCTCGGGGAGGTGCTCGACGACCTCGGGGAGCCGGCCGAGATCGTCGTCGTCGACGACGGCAGCACGGACCGGAGCTTCGCGCGGCTCGCGGCGCTCCAGGCGGAGGAGGGGCGCCTGCGCATCGTGCGGCTGGCGCGGAACTACGGGCAGACGGCGGCGCTCGCCGCCGGCATCGCGCACGCGCGCGGCGAGCTCCTCGTCACGATGGACGCCGACCGGCAGAACGACCCGCACGACATCCCGCAGCTCCTGGCGGCGCTCGGCGACGACGTCGACGTCGTCAACGGGTGGCGCATCGACCGCAAGGACGGCTACCTGCGGCGCCGACTCCCGTCGCAGCTCGCAAACCGGCTGATCTCGCGCGTCACCGGAACGCGGCTGCACGACTACGGCTGCACGCTGCGGGTCATGCGAATGCCGATCGCAAAGGAGCTGCCCCTCTACGGGGATCTCCACCGCTTCATTCCGGCGCTCGCCGCCGAGATGGGCGCACGCGTCGTGGAGCTGCCGGTGAACCACCGGCCACGTACGGCGGGGCAGTCGAAGTACGGCCTCGGACGCGTCATGCGCGTCGTGCTCGACCTCGTGACCGTGCGGTTCCTGTCCGGGTTCTCCACACGCCCGATCCAGCTCTTCGGCCTCCTCGGCGCACTGTTCACGATCGCCGGCTTCGGCCTCGTGGCGTGGCTCGGCTTCGAGCGCATCGTCCTTCGCACTCCCCTCGGCGGACGCCCCATCGTCCTCCTCGCGCTGCTGCTCGGCATCGTCGGCGTGCAGTTCGTCTCCATCGGACTCCTCGGCGAGATCCTCATGCGCACGTACCACGAGTCGCAGGAGAAGCCGATCTTTCGCGTGCGCGAGATTCGCGACGGCCGCGTGGCTGCCGTGAGCGACGCGGTGGAGCGTTTGCATTGACATCCCGGGAAACCGCAAGTAAGGCTCTCCGCGCATGAAGCTCTGCGTAGTTGGAACGGGCTACGTCGGGCTCGTCGCCGGTACTTGCTTCGCGGAGGGCGGCAACGACGTCATGTGCGTCGACAACGTCGCGGCGAAGATCGAAGCGCTGCGGCGCGGTGAGGTGCCGATCTACGAGCCCGGCCTGGAAGAGCTGATCCGGCGCAACGTCGCCGAGGGCCGGCTCGCGTTCACGACCGACCTGCCGGACGCCGTGCGCAAGAGCCGCGTCTGTTTCGTCGCCGTCGGCACGCCCGAGCGCGAAGACGGCTCGGCGAACCTCTCCGCCGTGCTCGCCGTGGCGCGCGGCATCGCCGAGACGATGGACGGCCATCGCGTGGTCGTGACCAAGAGCACCGTGCCCGTCGGGACGCACCTGAAGATCCGCCACGAGATGGAGCCGATCACGAAGCATCCCTTCGACGTCGTGTCGAACCCGGAGTTCATGAAGGAGGGCGCCGCGATCGAGGACTTCCTGAAGCCCGATCGCGTGGTGATCGGGGCCGCGTCGCCCGAGGCCTTCAAAGTGATGCGCGAGCTCTACGAGCCGTTCGTGCGCACGGGCGCCCCCATCCTCGAGATGGACAACGCCAGCGCCGAGATGACGAAGTACGCCGCCAACGCGCTCCTCGCGACGCGCATCTCGTTCATGAACGAGATCGCGAACCTCTGCGAGCGCGTGGGCGCCGACGTCGACTACGTGCGGCGCGGCATCGGGTACGACCGGCGGATCGGGCATCACTTCCTCTTCCCCGGCGTCGGCTACGGCGGCTCCTGCTTCCCCAAGGACGTGCAGGCCGTCATCCACACCGCGCACGAGAACGGGATGATGTTCCCGCTCCTCAACGCCGTGGAGGAAGTGAACGACGCGCAGAAGCGGCGCCTGGTCGAGAAGATCGTGACCGAGTTCGGCACCGATCTGCGCGGCAAGCGCTTCGCCATCTGGGGCCTCGCCTTCAAGCCGCGCACCGACGACATGCGCGAGGCGCCGGCGCTGACGGTGATCAACGGGCTTCTCGACCACGGGGCCGAGGTCGCCGTGCACGACCCCGAGGCGCTGACGCAGGCGCGCAGCGTCTTCGGCGACCGCGTGACCTACCATCGCGTGAACTACGAGGCGCTCGCCGGCGCCGATGCGCTCCTCATCGTGACCGAGTGGAGCGAATTCCGGCGCCCGGATTTCGATCGCATGAAGTCGCTTCTCAAGCGGCCGATCATCTTCGACGGCCGCAACATCTACGAGCCCGAGGTCATGCGGGAGCACGGCTTCACGTATTTCCCGATTGGGCGCGTCGTCGTCCGGCCGTCGTAGGGCGAGGGGAGGGGCGGCCATGGGACGGGTGCTCATCACCGGCGGCGCGGGATTCATCGGCTCGCACCTCTGCGAGCGCTTCCTGGCCGACGGCGACGACGTGATCTGCATGGACAACTTCCTCACGGGGTCGCCGGACAACATCGCGCACCTGTTCGCGAATCCGCGTTTCTCGTTCATCCAGCAGGACGTGACGAACTACATCTACGTCGCGGGCGCGGTCGACGCGATCCTGCACTTCGCGTCGCCGGCGAGCCCGGTCGACTACCTCGAGAAGCCGATCCAGACCCTCAAGGTCGGCTCGCTCGGCACGCACAAGGCCCTCGGCCTCGCCAAGGTGAAGAACGCGCGCTTCCTGCTCGCGTCGACGTCGGAATGCTACGGCGATCCGCTCGTGCACCCGCAGAACGAGGACTACTGGGGAAACGTGAACCCCATCGGCCCGCGCGGCGTGTACGACGAGGCGAAGCGCTTCGCCGAGGCCATGACCATGGCCTACCACCGCACGCACGGCGTGCAGACGCGCATCGTGCGCATCTTCAACACGCACGGCCCGCGCATGCGGCTCAACGACGGGCGTGTCGTGCCGAACTTCGCGGCGCAGGCGCTCCGCGGCGAGCCCATCACCGTGTACGGCGACGGCTCGCAGACGCGCAGCTTCTGCTACGTGGCCGACCTGGTCGAGGGGATCGTGCGCCTGCTGCGCTCGGACTACGACAAGGGCCCGGTGAACCTCGGCAACCCGACCGAGACGACCATCCTGCAGTTCGCCGAGAAGATCAAAGCGCTCACCGGCTCGAAGAGCGAGATCGTCTTCCGCCCCCTGCCGGTCGACGACCCGAAGGTGCGGAACCCCGACATCACGCGCGCCCGGAAGCTCCTCGGCTGGGAGCCGAAGGTGGGCCTCGAAGACGGCCTGCGCAAGACGATCGAGTACTTCAAGGGCAAGGTATGAAGATCCTGGTGACGGGCGGTGCGGGCTTCATCGGCTCGCACGTGGTGGACCTGTGTCTGTCGGCCGGCCACGAGGTCCTGGTCGTCGACAACCTCGCGACCGGGAAGCGCGAGAACCTGAACCCGAAAGCGCGCTTCTTCGAGCTCGACATCCTCGATCCCAAGACCGCCGATCTCATCCGTGCCGAGAAGCCCGACGTCCTGAACCATCACGCCGCCCAGATGGACGTGCGGAAGTCGGTCGCCGACCCGATCTTCGACGCGCGCACGAACATCCTCGGCACGATCGAGCTGCTGAAGGCGGCGCGCGACGCGCAGGTGAAGAAGGTGCTGCTCGTGTCGTCGGGCGGCGCGGTCTACGGCGAGCAGGAGGCGTTCCCGGCGCCGGAGACGCATCCGACCTGGCCCGTGAGCCCCTACGGCGTCTCGAAGCGGGCGAGCGAGCTGTACGCCTACTTCTTCATGAGCGAGTACAAGCTCCCGTTCTGCGCCTTCCGCTACGCCAACGTCTACGGCCCGCGGCAGGATCCGCACGGCGAGGCGGGGGTCGTCGCGATCTTCTCGGGCAAGATGCTGCGCGGCGAGCCCGTCACGGTGAACGGCGACGGCACGCAGACGCGCGACTATGTCTACGTGGGCGACGTCGCGCGTATGAGCCTGCTCGCACTGGAGAAGGACGCGACGGGTCCGGTCAACATCGGCACCGGCGTCGAGACCGACGTGAACCGCCTGGCGGCGCTGCTGCTCGAGGTCTCGGCGAGCAAGAGCGAGGTGCGCCACGGTCCGGCGAAGCCGGGCGAGCAGCGCCGCAGCGTGGTCGACGTCCGGCATGCCGCGGCGGCGTTCGGGTGGAAGCCCGAGGTGCCCATCAAGGACGGGCTGCGTCGCACTGTGGAGTTCTTCCGGCAGAAGCAGGACCGCGACGGCTGACGGCCCGACTTTCGGGTTGACAGGACGTGGTCCCGGAACGATGGTCCCCGTGCATGCATGTCCGCACGGGCACACTCGTGGGCGCGCTCCTCGCCGTCGCGCTCGCAGGACCCGCAGCGTCGCATGCGTCCGGTCGACTCTGTCCGAGCGACAAGGCGAACGCGGCTGGGAAGGAGAGTCTGTGCAGGGCGCGCTGTGACGCCGCCGCGTTGCGCAGCGGCTCTGGCCCCAGCTCGGACTGCCACGATCGATGCCGCTCGAAGCTGGGGCTCGCCTGGGCCCGCGCCGATCGCAAGGGGGACTGCATCGTCGCCGGGGACGAGGGTGCGGTCGCCGACCAGGTCGGCGCGCTCGTCGTCGCGCTGGAGGGTACGCTCGGGCTCGCCGGACGGAGCGCGTGCACGGGCAAGCAGTACCAGTACGCCGGCCGGCGTGCGTCCTGCCGCCTCAAGTGTCACGCGACCGCGATCCGGCAGAGCGTGCCCGTGTCGTCGGCCTGTCTCGACGGGTGTGATCGCTCCTTCCAGGGGCGATGCCTCGGCGCGAACGCCGCGGGCGGATGCCTGGTGCCGGTATCGTGCGCGGGGGTCGCTTCGACGGTCGATGCATTCGTCGACGGGACCGTCACGGCGTTGCTGACCGCCACCACCACGACCACCACGTCGACGACCACGCCGCCGACCTCGACGACCGCGCCCGCGTGCATTGGTTGCGTGGCCGACGGGAACGGGAACGGCGTCCGGGAATGGATGATGGTCGGGGACTCGAACACCACCTTCATCGCGTGCGCGTACCCGATCGTGTTGCAGAGCCGGTACGATCCGCTCGACGTGACCATCCTCGACGAGGGCGATTTCGGATCGTCCGCCGCCTCGTGGGTCGCGGGCGACGTCCTCGCTCCGTTGCTCGCGGCATTCGATCCCGACGCCGTCCTCATCTCCCTCGGGACGAACGACATCGTAGTGGGGACCGCGGAGGCGGCCTGGGCAAACCTGCAACAGCTCTACGATCAGGCGGCGGCCTGGTGTCATGCGAACGGCGACTGCGTGGTGCCGTTCGTTGCGACCGTGCCACCGATCTATTCGCCCCCGGATCCGGTCGACTACAATCCGGAGATCCAGGCGCTCAACGCGCTCATTCGCGCCTCCGTCCCGGCCGAGCGGGTCGTGGACTTCGATTCGTGGATGCCCGCGACGTGGGACGCTTCCGTCATGTGGCGGGACACCGACGGCCGGCATCTCGGCTGCGGCGGCCATGCGATCCGGGCGGACGTCTGCGAGGCCGTTCTCGATCGAACGCCGTAGGCGGTCAGGCGGGACGCGGCAGGGGGAAGGTCAGCAGCGCCGCGACCGGCGCGACCGGATCCGGCTTGCCCGCGAGGACGTTCGCCGCCACCTCGACGACCGCGCGCTCGTGCCTGCCCATGAAGGTCGCGATGCGCGCCGCCTCCGGATCCTCGTCCGCCGACACGAGCGTCGCGAGCTCCAGGTAGCGCGGCAGGTAGTTCGCCTTCACGATCTCCTGGATCGCGCCGAAACGCTCCGCCCAGGGAAGGGCGTTCAGGCCGTCGGCGCCCGACATGCCTCCGGCTCTGCCCTCGGGATCCTCGAGCATCGAGAGGTCGAGTCGCATGAGGAGCGGGCGGATGATCGCCTTGCCCTCGGTCTCGAGCTGGAACAGCGAGCCGAGGACGTATCGCTGCTGAACGTCCTCCGCCTTCCCGAGCATGCCGCCGAACACGGCCTCACCCGCGACCTCGCCGCGATAGACGTCGATCAGGCACTCCCTGAACGCCTTCGTCGCCATGTCGTCACCGCCTGCTGGAGTTCGCGGGTACGCTAGCGCGCTCCTGTCCGCCGACGCAACCGCGATCGCGATGCACGTTAGGGACCAAACGGGTCGCCAGCGTCACACGCGGGACCACGCGCCGATCTCCGATCGCGCGATGATCGCGCTCCCGTTCGCGACGGCCTCGGCGACCATTCGCTCGGCGAGCGTGTCGACGCCGACCTCCGCCGCGGTCGCGACCCCGAATTGCTCCATCGCCGGAAGGAGCGTGCGCGCGACGCTCGCCGCCAGCTGCACGGCATCGGCGCAGTTGACGCCGCTCCCGAGCACGGCCTGGAGTCGCATGGTTGGAACCTGAAGCCCCGCGGCGACGAACACCGAGCCGAGCTTGGCGCCCATGCTGTTGTCGGCGCCGGACGCGCGAATCACCTCGCCGATCCAACGGCAGCACCGGTCGTACGTCGGTGCCGGCGGCGCTGAACGGACACCGTCCCAATCGAGCTCGTGGAAGACGATCGTACCGCCGGGCCGCAGATGGGCGGCGAGACGCCGGAGCATTCCAGCAGGGTCCTGCTGGAACTGCAGGACGTAGCGGCCGACGACGGCATCGAAGGGTCGCTCGAACGTCATCGCGGTCGGGTCGCCCTCGTGGAACGACACGTTGCGAAGGGACCGGGCTGCCGCGCGCTCTCGCGCCGACGCGAGCGCGACCGGAGAGCGGTCCACGCCGACGACCTCACCGGCGCTGCCCACCAGCTCCGCCGCCAGGAATGCGACGTCGCCCGCGCCGCTGCCTACGTCGAGCACGCGCATGCCGCCGGCGAGCCCCGCCTCCTGGAAGAAGGCTCGCGTGATGGGATCGATGAGTCGCGCCTGCGCGGCCAGGCGCTCGATCTCGCGATCGGAATGCCCGAGGACGTATCCGCCCGCATCGCTCAGAGTCTACTCCCGAAGACGCGCCTGACCGGAACGGCATCGAGGTCGACGCCGTCCAGACACCGGACGTTGATACTCCATCCGGAGAACTCGGGTACACCCCCGGCCATTTCCTTGGACGTGCGGTGACGCGGTCGCCGAAACGGCAGGATGCCGCACGTTGGACAGAAGTAGTCTTCGGCCGTGCGCGTGCCCCACTGGTAGAGCGTCAGGTCTTCCAGGGGCGTCAGCAGCCGGAGCCGATCGGCTTCCACTCGATGGATGAGCGCTCCCCGCCGCCGACAGATCGAGCAGTCGCACGACCGGACGTGATCGAGGTCGAGATCGACCTCGAATCGGGTGCGACCGCAGTGGCAGGAGCCGCGATAGGTCGTCACGTGACGGCTTCCAAGAAGCACAGGATGTAGCCGTCGGGATCCTCGACGTAGAAGTCGCGCGCGCCCCAGGGTCTCTGCTCGAGGGCCTTCGTGATCGGCGCCCCGCGACCGACGAGCTCGTCGTGCAGCTCCCGGACCCCGGAGACGGCGAGGTACGCGTCGAGATGGTCTCCGATCGGCGATGGACGCGCTCCGCCTCGAGCTTGGGTGCGCACTTCAGGTGGATGACGGCCCCACCGCGGGACACGCTCGCGTAGAAGTCCCCGTAGACGAAGTCACGCGAGAAGCCGAGGCGCTGCTCGTAGAAGGTGAGCGCGTCGCTCAGCTTCTCGACGAGGAACTGGGGGGCCGCAGCAGTGATCGAGGCCATCGTATACCTCTCCTCGACCCGTCTGACTGAAGATGGTGAGCAGCCAGCGAAGGCCAGGCTGCTGCATCGCCGGGGCTAGACGGTGGTCAACACTTCCCATGCTGCGACGGTAAGCTGTTGATGCACCGGGTGACACAGTCCGGAGTGCATGCGCTGGAC
>Ga0335084_10000197_pt1 | contig 45903 bp, 37 predicted proteins | sample Lox_Sample_44_FD_206721 | JGI IMG/M metagenome (GOLD analysis project Ga0335084, IMG submission 206721) | Soil microbial communities from Loxahatchee National Wildlife Refuge, Florida, United States - Lox_Sample_4.4 | ecosystem: Environmental > Terrestrial > Soil > Wetlands | place: USA...
GACTTCCTTGGACCGGTGATATTGCCAATCGAATCCCCCGTTCAATACGGTCAGACTGAAGTCGCCGTTGACGATGAGATTTTCGGGTGAGGGCTGATAGGCCGACAGTCCGCACAGGGTGGCGGCCTGCTGCCACACCAGGCGCGCCTGGTCGACCTCATGCTGTCCCACCAGATAGCGGATGTAAGTGAAGGCCAAGGAATGCGGGAGGGGCTGACGCAGTTGGGCCAGTTGGGTCCAGACCTTGGCGGCCGCCGCGGTCTCCTTTTGGGAGACAAGGAAGTCCAGGAACACGGAGTAAATCGCCGGCGTCGGGGGCACCACGTCGCGCAGCAGAGCGTCCACGTCGGGCTTCACCCGCCAGCACAACTTCAAGGCCGCGGGAGGCAAGGAGGGATCGCTTTCCATGACCACGCGAAATTCCCGTAGCGCCTTTTCAGTTTCGCCCTGCACCAGATAGAAGTTGCCCGCCTCCCAGGCCAGATCGGGCGTAGTGGGATCGGCCATCAGACCGCGCTCCAGGGCTGCTTTCTGCTCCTCCGTATTTCCCAGTAACTGATAGGCTCCCGCCAGATCGAACCAGTACCGCGCCTGATGCGGATCCAGGGCGACCGCTTCCCGATAAGCCTCGACTGCTGCTTCTGGAGAGCGTTGGACCAGGAAAAAATAGCGGCCCAGGCGATGGCGATAGTCGGCGTTGCCCGGTTGCCAGCGCACCGCCCTTTGCAAATCGGCAAAATCAGGCCGGGTGGAAAAGTATGCGCCCCCCAGGGCGCGGCTTGTGAGCCATAAGTATCCCGCCAGAAACAACAGGGACGCCAGCACCAGGGAAATTTTCCTGGCAGCGCTGGTAAGCGGAATTTTCATGTTGGCGTTTACGGGTCCGCGATTACAGGAAAAGCCAGACGTACAATGGATGGCTACGTTATGCGCCGCTCGAAGTGGCCCTTGAAACCGAGTCTTCGTCTTCCATGAGTTCATCTTCCTGATAGTAACGGTGGCCGTATTTTCCCTGGTATTCGTAATAGTAGTAGTAGTCGGGGGAAGTCAGATCGACCGCGTTCAGCAGCACTCCTGAGACCCGCGCGTTGACCTGCATGAGCAGGTCGCGGGCGCGGCGCAGCGCCTGCTTGGTGGTTTGTCCGGAGCGGATCACCAGCACCACGGCATCGGCCCGAGTGGACATGACGACGGCGTCGGTCACCGAGAGGGTGGGAGGCGTATCCACGATGATGTGGTCGTACTGTTCCCGCAGTTCGGCCAGGATGTCTTTCATATTGGAAGAGGCCAAAAGCTCGGCGGGATTGGGCGGCGGCGTGCCGGCCGTGAGCACGAAGAGCGTGGGCAGAATGCTGGAGCGCACCACCGCCTGTTGCAGCATAGCGTTGCCGGTCAACACATTGCTGAGACCGGTTTTGGGACCCATGCCCAGGGTCTTGTGAATGCTGGGACGGCGCAGGTCGGCATCGATCAACAGGACGCGCGTGCCTTTCTGGGCGAGAACGATGGCGGTGTTGATGCTGGTGGTGGTCTTTCCTTCCTGGGGCAGAGCGCTGGTGATGAGGATAACTTTGGGCGGCCCTCCCAGCGAGGTCAGCAAAAGCGAGGTACGCAGGCCGCGGTAAGATTCCGCCATCTGCGACTGGGGTCGCGACTGGGTCACCAACTCCACGGCTTCGCGGGAAGAGGCCACGGTGAGACGTTTGGCGGCGGCCTCGATGCCACTCTTGGAGCCCAGCGGAATCATCCCCAGCGACGGTAAAGCGGAGATGGCCTGGGCCTGCTCCGGAGTGCGCACCGTGTTGTCGATGCCTTCCAGTAAAAATGCCAGCCCGATTCCGGTGGAAAGGCCGAGGGCCAACGCGAAAGCAAGATTGCGCGGGACGTTGGGCTCGGATGGGTAGGTAGGAACCCGCGCCTTATCCACACTGCGGATATTGTTGGACCTGAGTCCGGCCGTGACACCCGCTTCCTTCAGTTTTTCCATCAGGCCTTCGTAGAGGGTGCGGTAGCTCTCCACGTCGCGCTTCAGCAGACTGTACTCGATGGCGCTCTCATTCAACTTGTTGGCTTCCTGCTTCTGGTTATCCAGGGCCCGGCGCAGCATGGTTTCGTGCTGCAGCGCGGCCAGGTAGCCGCTGCGCACCCGTGAAACCACCTTCGTCATTTCAGTCTGGAGCTGGGCGTCCACTTCTTTTAGCTGAGTATTGAGCTGCACCACTTTGGGATAGGCATTGCCGAACTGGGTGCTGAGCTGGGCCACCTGGATTTTGAGGTCAGCCTGCTGCTCGCGCATCCTCTCCATCAGCCCGGAGGCGCCGCCGCTGCTGCCAGCGTTGGCGGTGCTCACCGCCGCCGCTGCGGCTGTGTCCGGGTCGCTCGACTGCACCAGGCGGTAGACCGATTCCTTTTGCATCCGGTCCGATTCCGCGGCGGTCAGTTCCTTGTTGAGCTCATCCAGCTTGGAGGTGGTGATATTCTGCTTCTCGTCAATCCCCAGGATTTCGTGTTGTTTCTGGTATTGCACCAGCTTTTCCTGTGAAGTCTGAACCTTCATCTCCAGGTCGACCAGTTGTTTGGACAACCAGTCGGAAGCCTGCATGGTGGACTCAAAGCGGGTCTTGAAGTTCTGCTCGATATAGGTGTTGATCAGAGTGTTTACCACGCTGGCCGCCAGAGTCTTGTCCGGGCTGCGATAGTGGATCTCGATGATCCTGGTGTTGGGAATCAGGGAGACGTGAAGACCTCCCTTGAATGCGGCGAGCAGGGCCGTGGTTTTTTCCGAGTCGGGCTGCAGCGCGTCGGTGGTAAGCCCCAGGGAATTTGAGGGGGGTTCTTGCGTGCCGCCGAATTCCGGGTGCTGGTCGAGGTTCAACTGCTTGATGACTTGCAAAGCCAGCAAGTCGCTCTTGAGAATTCTTACTTCGGTATCCAGATCGGTGGGGTCGTAATATTCCGAGCCGCCGCCGTTCGCCGAGTCCTTCAGGTTGAGTATCGCGGGATCGGTCTTGTTAATGGCGATGCTTCCGTTGGCATCGTAGATACGAGTGGTGCGCATGGTGGCCAGCGCCACCACGCCGAAGATAATCGCCAGACAACTGAACACCAGCCACTTGCGTTTGATCAGAACACGAAGGTACTCGCGCAGGGCGGAATCCTGCCCGGGTGAAGTGAGATAAGAAGAGGGTCCCAACTGGCGATTGAACTCGATGGGGAGATCAGCCTGAACTTCACGCAGAACCTGGCCGTTGACCGGAATCAAGGGACCCGAATGCATCTACTCTCCCAGGAAAATTTTGGCTGCAAGTTAGGCACATTCTAGCATTGGGCGGAGACACGGTTGAGTTTGTGCTCCGCACTTTTGGTCGTGCCTGATGTCTCTCGTGGTTCATGCGTTTTGTGGTTCGTAATGGGAGGTTTGCTCACCACGAAAAACTTGTAGCCATCAGTGTGCTTCCCATCTCCGCTATAATCCGAACACAATCAAAAAGGGGCTGTGAGGATGAACTGGCAGGAACAGGTGGTCCTGGTCACGGGCGGTACGGGTTCGTTTGGAAGAAAGTTCGCCGAAGTGATGCTGGGTGACTATCATCCGCAAAAGCTCATCATCTTCAGCCGCGACGAGCTCAAGCAGCATGACATGCGGGCAGCGGGCTTCGATCATCCCAGCCTGCGCTACTTCATCGGGGACGTCCGCGACCCGCAACGCCTGCAGCGCGCCCTTTCCGGCGTAACTGTCGTGGTGCATGCGGCCGCGCTCAAACAAGTGCCGGCGTGCGAATACAACCCCTTTGAAGCGATCCAGACCAACATCATGGGCGGTCGCAATGTGATTGATGCCGCCATCGATCAGGGCGTGCATCGCATCCTGGCCTTGAGCACGGACAAAGCGGTAAATCCCATTAACCTTTACGGCGCTACCAAACTGTGTGCGGAAAAAATGTTTGTGCAGGCCAACGCTTACGCCGGGGCCCGGAACACGCGCTTCAGTTGCGCCCGCTACGGCAACGTGGTGGGCAGCCGAGGCAGCGTGATTCCAGTGTTCCTGGAACAACGCAAGCGGGGCAAGATCACGCTTACCGATTCCCGCATGACCCGCTTCTGGCTCACCCTGGAGCATGGTGTGCGCTTCGTGGTGAACGCGATCGAGCAGATGCACGGCGGCGAAATCTTCGTTCCCAAAATTCCCAGCATGCGGTTGACTGACATGGCCGAAACCATCGCCCCCGGATGCGCGGTGGAATGCATTGGCATTCGTCCGGGGGAAAAGCTGCACGAGGTGCTGGTCTCCGAGGACGAAGCCCGGAACACGGTCGAACTGGATGACATGTACATCATCCAACCGCCCCATCCCTGGTGGAGCACGCAGAACTGGAAGGACGGCCAGCCGCTACCGGATGGATTCCGCTATGGCAGCGATTCCAATGCCCACTGGCTGACTGCAGAACAGCTGTGTGAATTGATCGAGACCGAGACTCCGGCTGGGGAAAAACTGAGGATGGTGCCGGCGAAGCGGGCGCTGGCCTGAAAAGGCGTGGTCGCGATGCGGCTTCAGGTGTGCCAAGACTGATGAAGACAGCTCAGTTGGAACAGTGGCGAGGCGAGTTCGGACGGGCGTACACCGACCGCAATTCCTTGTCCCCGACCGCGCTCGACGCGCTCTATCGCAAAAACTTCGGCATAGCCCGGAGCGAGCTCAACCAGCGCTTTCTGGCAGGCATACCACGAGACGCCCGCATCCTCGAGGTAGGCTGCAACGAGGGAAACCAGTTATGTGCCTTGCGCGAAATGGGATTCCGGCGCATCTACGGGTTAGAAATTCAGGAATACGCCCTGCGCCGGGCGCGCCAGCGGCTGGAGAGTGCTCAACTGGCGCTAGCGACTGCGTTTGAAATCCCTTATCCCGATAGGTTTTTCGATGTGGTCTTCACCTCCGGCGTGCTGATTCATATCGCGCCGGCTGACTTGCCCAGAGCCCTGCGGGAAATTCATCGCTGCGCCGGCAGATTCATCTGGGGCCACGAGTACTATTCGCCGCAGCCTGTCGAAGTTACGTATCGGGGTCATAAGTCGCTGCTGTGGAAAGCGGACTATGCCCGGCTCTACCTCGACCTGTTCGATGACCTCGATCTGGTCCGCGCGGAGCAGATACCTTACCTTGAGGATGCGAACGTTGACTGCATGTTTCTGCTGTCCCGTCAGAAACCGCGGTCCACACCTTCCAGACGCGATGTCCAGGAAGCGTAAGCCCAACTTTTTAGCCGCGCGGGACAGCCACCGGGTACGACAACAATGAGAATTGTCGCCATAATTCAAGCCCGGATGGGAAGTACGCGACTGCCGGGCAAGGTGATGAAAGATCTCCGCGGGCAGACAGTCCTGGCCCGGGTAGTAGGGCGGGTGAGGAACGCCCGCGAGGTCGGGGAGGTCGTCATTGCCACCACGCACCAGCCCGAGGATGACGTGATTGTGGACGAGTGCCGGCGTTTGGCGGTGCGGGTTTTTCGGGGCGAAGTGAATGACGTCCTGGACCGCTACTACCAGGCTGCAAAGCAAGAGAGGGCGGAAGCCATTGTGCGAATCACTTCCGACTGTCCCCTGATCGAGTCCGCGGTGACGGACGCGACCATCAGGGCCTTTCTCGAACGGCGACCGGACTATGCCAGCAACGTCCTTCGCCGCACTTACCCTCGCGGTCTCGACACCGAAATCATGACCTGGGACGCACTGGCCCGCTCCTGGCGGCAGGCAGGGCAGCCCTATCAGCGAGAGCACGTGACGCCATACATCTACGAAAATCCTGATCGGTTCACCCTGCATTCTGTCGAAGGGGAGACTGACTACAGTGGTCATCGCTGGACGGTGGACGAGCCCGAAGATCTGGCTTTCCTGCGCGCCGTGTATGAGGGGCTGGAGGATGACAAGCATTTCACCTGGGAGGACGTGCTGAAATTGCTGAAGGGGGAACCCGGACTAGTGGAGATGAACCGTCACGTTTCCCAGAAGGCACTCCGCCAAGGCTGATGGTGAAGCTATTATCATGGATCAAGCATAGATTCCGGCCTTGGCTGGTTGCAGGTCTTGCTTTCACGGGTGCACCATGATTGTGGTCACGGGTGCCAGCGGCTTGCTCGGCGCCAGCGTTGTCGTGCAGGTTCGCCGTCTGGGTCTGGAGGTGGGTGGCCTCTATCATTGCCATCCTCTGCAGATTCCGGGCGCTGCCATGCGCCAGGCGGATTTGGTCGATTTTGCCGCGACTCGAGAGCTGATGCGGAGCCTGAAACCCGAGACTATTATTCATTGCGCCGCGGCGACCGATGTCGATTGGTGCGAGTCCCACCCCGAAGAAACCGAAACCTTAAACGTGCGCGCGTCAGCGCTGCTGGCGGATATGGCGGTGGCCTTGAATGCCCGACTGATCTACATTTCCACCGATGCCGTTTTCGACGGGTGGCAGGGTAATTATTCAGAAAGCGATCAGCCCGCTCCGCTCAATGAGTACGGGCGATCCAAGCTCGCGGGCGAGCGTGCGGTATTGGAGCGTCTCCCCTCAGCGCTGATCGTTCGGGTCAACATCTACGGCTGGAATGCGCAGGAAAAGCTCAGTCTGGGAGAGTGGTTCTGGCGGCATCTCCGGGAAGACGAACGAGTGCCAGGGTTCACCGATATTACGTTTTGTCCCATGCTGGTAAACGATTTAGCGGAGGTGCTGTTGCAGATGCGGCACCGTGGCCTGAGCGGGCTGTATCACGTGAGCGGATCGGAGAAAATCAGCAAGTACGAGTTCGGAAGACGGGTCGCCGCGAGCTTCGGACTCGACCCGGGAAAAGTAGTGCCCGCACGGGTGAGCGAGGCTGGTCTCAAGGCTCGCCGCGCCCTCGACATCTCTCTCAACACGAACAAAGTTTTTCAGGCGGTGGGATTTGAAATGCCCGATGTCGATGCCGGGCTCCGCCGATTTCGCGCGCTTTACGAGGCCGGCTATCCGCAGCAACTCAAGAGCTATGTGACCGGTGCCGCGGCATGACGACCCTGAAACTGGGAAAGAAAACAGTCGGCCTGGAGCACCCCACCTACTTTGTCGCCGACATTTCCGCCAATCACGATGGAGACCTGGAACGAGCCAAGCTGCTGATCCGTTTGTGCAGCGAGGCGGGAGCCGACGCGGCCAAGTTCCAGAATTTTCGGGCAGCCAGAATCGTCAGCGAGCGAGGTTTTCAAGGTCTGGGAAAACAGTTGTCCCATCAGTCCGGATGGAAGAGAAGTGTCTTCCAGGTTTATCAGGACGCCAGTCTTCCCTGGGAGTGGACGCCGGCGCTCAAGCAGGAGTGTGAAGCCTGCGGGATCGAATATTTTTCGGCGCCCTACGATCTGGAGGCGGTGGACATGCTGGATCCCTACGTCGCGCTCTTCAAGATCGGATCCGGCGATATTACCTGGCCGGAAATGCTGCGCAAAGTGGCGGAAAAACAGAAGCCGGTGCTGCTGGCAACCGGGGCTTCCGACATCGAAGAAGTACGCCGGGCCGTGGAGGAGGTTTGCCGGATCAATTCCCAACTGGTGCTCATGCAGTGCAATACCAACTACACCGCCAGCCTGGAGAACTTTCGCTACATCAATCTCAATGTGCTGACTACCTACCGGGCCATGTTTCCGTCCGCGATTCTTGGACTTTCCGACCATACGCCGGGCCCCGCCACGGTACTGGGCGCGGTTGCGATGGGCGCCAGGGTCATCGAAAAACATTTTACCGACGATACCCGAAGAGATGGGCCCGATCATTCCTTTTCCGTGACACCCCAGAGCTGGCGCGAGATGGTGGACCGAACTCGTGAATTGGAGTTTGCGCTGGGTTCTCCGCTCAAGCGGGTGGCAGAAAACGAGCAGGAGACAGTAGTGGTCCAGCGGCGATGCCTGCGGGCGGCATGCGATTTGCCGGCGGGAACGGTGCTGGATGCGGCAATGCTGGAAGCGTTGCGCCCGGCTCCTCGCGAGGCGGTGACGCCGTATGAGTTAGCTCGAGTGGTTGGCAAGAGGTTGACGCGCGACCTGCGGTCGGGTGAGCACCTGACGTGGACTGTCTTGACCGAGGCGGGAGCCCATTAGTGCGGATTTTGTATTTTTCCGACAATAGATCGGAGCACAACCGCAGGTTTCTGGAAAAGCTGTCTTTCTACGAGCATGAAGTCTGGTTCCTGGATTCGGCGAATGACGAAGCCGCCGATGACAACGCGTCCCGGCGTTGGTTGCCAACTGGGGTCCGCAGCGTGGCTCATGAGCGAGTTATCCCCCGGGGGGCAGATCCGAGCGTTTACGAGGAATTCCTGCCTGAGTTTCAGTCTTTGCTGGCCAAGGTACGACCTGATCTGGTCCATGCCGGGCCGGTTCCGGGATGCGGCTATGTGGCTGCCCGGTCAGGGTTCCATCCGCTGCTGGTCATGTCCTGGGGTTCGGACTTGCTCGTGGACGCAGGTCAAAACGCAGAATGGGCGCAAGCCACCACCACCGCCCTGAGCGGCGCCGACGGATTCATGTGCGACTGCGACGCGGTGCGAATCGCGGCCCAGGGTTTCGCTCCTATTTCCGATGCGCGGGTTGCCCAGTTTCCCTGGGGAGTCAAAGGCGGAGTGTTTTCAGCGGTCGGGCCTGTGCCGGCTGGCGTGAGACCTGCAGAGCCAGGAGCGTTTCGTTTTATCTCCACTCGCTCATGGGACACCCTGCACGGTATCGATGTGTTGCTCGAAGCATTCCGGCGGGCGCAGGGCGAAAATAAAATGCTACGCCTGATATTGGCCGGCGACGGCCGAATGGCGGGAATGGTGCATGAGTTTGTCGCGCGCCATGGGCTGCACCGGGTGGTGCTTACTCCCGGACAGCTTATGGCAACGGAATTGCCGGGGTGGTTTCGGGCGGCTCATGCATATGTCAGTTGTGCGCGCTCCGACGGAGCTTCCGTTTCCCTGCTGGAGGCCATGGCAACGGGCCTGCCGGTCCTGGTCACGGACATCCCCTCCAATCGTGAGTGGGTCAGGGCGGGAGAAAACGGTTGGCTCGCGGCGGCTGGTTCCGTCGAGGATTTTGCCGGCAAACTGCTCCGCGTCGCCGGTCTGAAACCGTCGGAGCGGGAGGCGATCGGCAAACGGAATCAGACGATTGTGGCCCAGCGCGCAGATTGGGACCGAAATTTTCCGCAGCTACTGGATTTGTATGAGCGCCTGATGAAAGTGGTGACACCCGCGTGAGAGTAGTCAGCCCGTTCTTGAAGCACGCGGTATTTCCCGGCCTGGCGAAGCTGGGCTATCTTCGCCGCCGCGACGGAGCAGGGCCGGCGATTGTGACCTATCACGGAATCTTTCCCAAGGGCTACAGGATGATGGATCCCGATCTCGACGGCAGCCTGGTCAGCGCAGATTCATTTCGCCGGCAACTTCGCCTGCTGAAGAGTCATTACAACGTGGTTTCTCCCCAGCAGTTTCATGACTGGTGTGAGGCGAAGCAGGATCTGCCTCCCCGCTCCGTGCTTTTGACCTGCGATGATGACTTACGAAACACGCTGACTGAAATGGTGCCGATTCTTCAGGAGTACGGTCTCTCCTGTCTGTTTTTCGTTACAGGCGCTTCGCTCGAGGCGTTGCCGGCCATGCTGTGGTACGAGCAACTCTACCTGATGTTGCTCACCGCCAGGGACGATTTAGCCCTGGATCTTGGCGACGGCTTTCAGGCGCGATCGAGGACCCTGCCGGAGAAACGACGGGTGTGGTGGAGCCTGGTCAGGCATCTGTCGCGCTTCGACAGGGTGGAGCGGCAGAGGCTGCTGGACGAAGTGCAGGTCCAGCTTCAGCTGAGTAACGATTGGAGCAGTGAAGTCCTTACCGGCCCTTTGCGCGGTCGCTTCCTGATGCTGAATGCCGCGGAAGTGCGGTTGCTGGTGGCGGCGGGGATGGGAGTAGGCGCGCATACCTTGACCCATCCGCTGCTCTCGCAATTATCTCCCGAGGCGGCGTGGGCTGAGATTGCCGGGAGCCGTGCCCGCCTGGAACAGGTAATCGGCAGTCCCGTGTGGGCGTTGGCCTATCCCTTCGGGGACGCGGCTTCGGTCACCCAACGGGAGCGGGAGATGGCAGAGCGTGCCGGCTTCAGCTGCGCCTTCCTTAATGTGGGGGGTGGCTTCGGCGCTTGCCTGCCGCGGTTTGCTCTGCCCCGGGTTCACGTCACCGGCGATATGAAGCTGGGAGAATTCGAAGCTCATATTTCCGGTTTTTACCGGTCATTGCGGCAGCGTCTTCGGGTCTCGGCCTGAGTCGCAGGAGCATCATGCCAGTGCGAGCCCAATCCGCGCGGGTGGAGACGAGAGCTGCCAATCTCCAGGCCTACCGCGATCCGCATGTAGTCTCGCATTATGCGGAACTGGACTATCTGACGGCGTGCGAGCGTGTTCTCTTTGATACCTATTTGAAGGCGGGCATGGCCATTCTTGACCTCGGAGTCGGCGGCGGACGCACGACTCCTTATCTTTCCCAGAAGGCGTCCCGCTATGTTGGAGTGGATTATTCGGAAGAGATGGTTCAATCCTGCCGGCGCAAGTTTCCCGAGCTGGAGTTCCTGGTTTCCGATGCCTCGGACCTGTCTGCATTTCCTGATGCCTGCTTCGATGCCATTGTCATCGCCTTCAACGGGTTGGACTGTGTTTCCCCGGAGGATCGGCGTGGGCAATGTCTGCGGGAATGCGGACGCCTGCTGCGGGCCGGAGGAGTCCTGGTATTTTCCTCGCACAATCCGCGTTCCATACTGGTCCGGCCGGCATGGGACCGCGAGCGGCTGCGCGCTTTCGCCGGGAAACTGGTTTCAGAGCGGAGTGTCTTCTTCCCGGCTACGCTGTGGTCGTTCACGGTGGCAAAATCCGTGCATTCATTTTTGCGTGCCGCCGTCGAGTCTGGCGGGCGGATGCTCCGGCGCATGCCCAAGCCAGCATTTTGGCGGGGCGAAGGCTACCTGTTCGATCCGGCGCACGGGGGGTGGATGACGCACTGCTGGATCCCGGCCAGAGTGCAAGCAGAGTTGGCCCGGTTTGATTTTCGCCAGGTGGCTGTTCTGGGGGATGACTATCCCAGTCGCAGCCGCGAATTGGTTACCGACTGGTACTACTACGTTTTCTCCAAGGAAAGCGCGGCGGGTGAACTTTGCGCCTGAACATTCTCCACGAGATTCCGCAAGACCAGCGACTACGCGACCAGTGGAACGGGCTGGCGTGGGGGATGGAGCGTCCGGAAGTTTTCTACACGTGGGAGTGGTCGATGGCCGTGGGTCGCGCCTATCATTCGTCGCTGAAACCTTTGCTGCTGTTGGCCTACGAGGGCGACGCCCTGGCGGGAGTCGTGGCTCTGGCCACCGACCAAGCGGGAAAGCAAATTTCCTTTCTGGCCGGAAGCACGGCCGACTATTGCGATTTCATTTGCCGGCCCGAGCATCGGGCGGAATTCGTGGACAGTGTGTTCGGAGAGCTGGCCAGGCTGCATCTGCCGATTTTGCGGCTGGCAAATCTGCCGGCCGACTCGGCCGCATCGCGGACCCTGCAGAGTGCGGCGGGAGGGCACGGATACCGGGTGTTTTCCCGGCCAGCTTACTGCTGCGCCCAGATCGGGCTCGGTTCCGCGGCGGAGCGGCAAAAGCTGAAAGACTCCGTGGTCAAACGCAAGGCCCTTCGCTCCTACCTCAAGGGGCTAGAGAAAACGGGAGCGGTCACGGTGGACCATCTCACAGAGTGGAATAGTATCCAGGCAGCGCTGCCACGCTTTGTGGAGGCTCATGTGGCCCGCTTTCGCGCTGATGGCCGGGCGAGCAATCTGGCCAGTGCGGAGCGGCAGAAATTTCTCTATGGGCTGGCCGAGCTGCTTTCCGCGGCCGGCGGGCTGGTCTTGACTCGCCTGCTGGCCGGCGACGAGCCCGTGGCGTGGAATTATGGATTCCAGTTTGCCGGAAGCTGGTTCTATTACCAGCCCACGTTTGATGCCAGGTGGCGGCAGTTTTCTCCCGGGTTCTGCCTGCTCAGCAAGATGGTGGAGCAAGCCTGTGATGATCCAGAGATACGTCTTCTGGATCTGGGACTGGGCGAAGAAGGCTACAAGGAGCGCTTTGCCAATGCGTACCGCCAAACCTTGCACGCTACAGTTACGGATTCACGGGCGGTTCGTCTGCGGGAAAGAGTGCGCTATCACGCGGCGGCGGCGGTGAAGGCTTCGCCACGGCTGGAACACTGGGTGCGACGGCTGGTGGGTCGCGCATCCACAGAAAACGCAAAACCATGAGAGTGCTCCTGCTCCATCCCGACGACCCGATTCCCGAACTGGACCGGGGATGGGACCTGGTCGTAGATCTGGGCCGCGCGCCGGCTGCAACCTACGCGATGTGGAGCCGCCAGGCTCGCACCCGGGTGGTTAGCTTGTACGACTTTGCCAAAGGCCGGGAGGACTTGCAGCGGGTGCGGGAGTTGCTGCAACTCGGGATGGGCCGGTGGGTGGATGCATCGGGAATCGACTGGTGGGACGTGCTGTCGCTGCTGATCGAACCCGACCTTCGCCAGCTGATTCTGATCGGCCGCCTGGCGCGGGAACTGAAGGGCGGGTGTGAGCTGTATGCCAGCCGGTCTGGCGCTGCCGCCACGGCATTGCAGTCCTTGACGGGAGCGCAACAAGTCAGGGTCGAGGCTGGATTCCATCCCATCCGACGATGGGCGCAACACTATCGCAGTATTTTTGCTCAGCTGGACACGGCGCAGATCAGCCAGGTTGTTCAGGACAAATTCGACCGCGAACACGCGTTGCGGCGGCGGCTAGCTCCCCGCCGCCGGACTCCCGGAAATCCGGTTGTGCTGTTGCCATCCGCATACGTCAACGTTTCGCGCAGCGCTGTTGCTTACGCCGCGTTGCTCCCCAGTCAGAGCTTTCTTCTGGTGTATGCCAGAAATAGCGCCCGATTGAACGCCCTGCCCTCGAATGTTTCAACCACATCCCTGGACCCATACTTTGTCACCGCCAGTTCGGGGGAGGTGGCAGCTCTGGCGCACGCATGGGAATTGCTAAAAGAACGCTTGATTGCGGGCGCGGAAGAATACCCGGCCGCGAATGCGATTGGAGTTCTGGACCGGATTCCGGGCTTGATGCGGTGGGGAATTGCGGTGCGTGACGCGTGGAAGCAGGTCTTTCAATCCGAAACCATCGTGGGATGCCTGTGCTGCGATGACAGCAATCCCTACACTCGACTTCCCTTGATTCTGGCCAGAAACCGCGGCATCTCAACTCTGGCGTGCCACCACGGGGCGATGGATTCGAAGATGGCGGTGAAGGTGCCGCACGCGGATACCTATCTGGCCAAAGGCGAAATCGAGCGCGACTTCCTGCTGCGGTCGTGCGGCGTGCCTGTGGCAAAAGTCGTGCTGGGCGGGCAGGGATTGCCATCCAGCTCGGATGCGGCGAAAGCGGCGGCCCGGCAGAGCGAACCCTGGCTGGTGTTTTTTACCGAACCCTATCAGGCGATGGGATGGCGCCCGGAAGAGGTGTACCGTGATCTCTTGCCCAAATTATGGTCACTGTCTCAGGTCTGCAAACTCAAACTCGTCTTCAAGATCCATCCCTTTGAGAGCGTCAGAGGACACCAGCGAGTCCTGAGAAAATATCTGCCTGTGCAGGAACCGGGGATCGGAGTGATCGCAGGAACGCCCTCGCCTGAACTATGGAGCAATATCCGCCTGGGCCTGACCGTGCAATCCACGGTGGCGCTGCAGTGCGCCGCCCAGGGGATCCCCGTGTTTCTGTGTTCCTGGTTGCGAGATACAACCTCGGGATATCTCGAGCAGTTCGCGAAATTCGGCATCGGACAGGTGTTGGAATCGGCCGCCGAGTTGAGCGAAATTCCTCGCCTGCTGGAGATGAAGGGCAAGAGGGTTGAGCTGCGGCCCAACCTGTGGGAGACCATGGACCCGGCGCAACTGCGAGACTTGCTCTTGCGCAGCACTTCGTTTTCGGAGCCAGTAAAAGCCCGCGCGTAATCGCTGCTATGTCATTGCCCGCTAAAATGCCGCCGGCCGACGCCCTGCTGGAGCTTGAACCGAGGCTGGCCGATCCTCCCACCTTTCGCCAGCAGATGGAGCACATTTCGCGCCATTCGGCGGTGTTCTTTGCGGGCACGATTTTTACCGCGGCCGCAGGATACCTGTTCAAGATCTACCTGGCCCGGGTGTTGGGGGCGGAGGCCCTCGGCATCTACGCGCTGGGCATGACGATCGTGGGCTTGCTGGGAATTTTCAACGCCCTCGGCTTACCTTACTCGGCCGTGCGCTTCGTGGCGGGCTATAGCGCAACCGGCAAGTTCAATTTGCTGCGCGGTTTTCTGGGGCGCAGCCTTGCGCTCCTGTTGTTTCTTAATCTTCTGCTGGGCGCAGCGATGCTGCTGGTCGGACCCTGGGTGGCGGTCCACATCTATCACGCTCCTGCGTTGCCTCGATACCTGGGTTTATTCGCGCTGATCATGATCTTCGGCGCCTTGACTGGGTTCCTCGGCCAGGTGCTGACGGGATACAAAGATGTTGCCCGCCGCACTGTCATCACCAGCTTTATCGGCAATCCGTTGACCATGATTTTCACGCTGGGTCTGGTCGCGGCGGGCTTCGGGCTCTGGGGATACATCTTTGCCCAGGCGGCGAGCGCGTTCGTGGTGATAGTCCTGCTGGCGTTCGCGGTGTGGAAGCTGACGCCCCAGCCGGCACGCGCACTCTCAGGTGGTCTGGCTTCGATCGAGAAGGATGTCATTTCGTTCTCGGCGGTGGTATTCGCCATGGACGCTCTGGGCTTCGTCATGTCACAAGCCGACAAGATCCTGATCGGCTTCTATCTTAATGCGCGGGAACTGGGAATCTACGCCATGGCGGCTGCGCTGGTCGCGTTTGTGCCTACCGTCCTCCAGTCGGTGAACCAAATATTCTCTCCCACCATCGCGGACCTTCACGCGCGTGATCAGCGCGAGCTGCTGGGCCGCCTGTTCCAGACCCTTACCAAGTGGATTCTTGGGCTCACGCTGCCTCTGGGATGTGTCATCATCGTGTTCGCGCGCGAGCTGATGAGGATTTTTGGTCCCGAGTTTGAAGCAGGCTGGCCCATTCTGGTAATCGGCACTCTGGGACAGCTGATCAACTGTGGCGTGGGCTCGGTCGGATACCTGCTGCTCATGTCCGGGCAGCAGCGCCGCCTGATACGAATCCAGGCCGTCATGGCAGGGGTGATGGTGGGCCTGAGTTTGCTGTTGATTCCGAGGTTGGGTCTGACCGGCGCTGCACTCGGCGCCGCGGTTACCAATGCGGTCAGCAACCTATGGTATCTCCGCGAGGTCCGGAGCAAACTCGGATTGTTTCCCTACAACCGCAGCTATTTTCGCCTGCTGCCTCCCTTGGCCGGCAATTTGTGCGCGCTCCTGCTGCTGCGCTTCGCACTGGCCGGAATTCTGCCGACCTGGATGACGCTGGCGATCGTTCTGGTCTCAGCATACCTGGTTTTTGTCGTAATCGCACTGGCGGTTGGTTTGGATCAAGATGACCGCCTGATTGCCCGGGCACTATGGTCGCGAGTGCGCGGCATGGTGGGGGCCGGAGCCAATGCCTGATGCCGAATAATCTGCGTGACCTGCATCTGCCCGCCGACCTCTGCGATGAGGCGGAGAGGCGTTTCGCGGCTCGATACGGCAACCTCGAGGAGTTCCTTAAATTTCTCCTACGCGAACTGCTGCGCGACGACGCCGTAAAAATGGATGAAGCCGAGCAGCGCGTGATTGAAGAGAGACTTCGCGACCTGGGCTATCTCTGAGGGCACGGACAGTTTTCAAACGCATTCCATGGGGGGATGGTGGGAGAGCACTACTCGCTGGAGGAATTGCAAAAGCTAGCGCAGGGTAGACTTCGTCCCTCGATCACCAATCCTAATTATCTCGTGCTGCGCCGGCGGGCGCAGTTGATCTCGAACTGGATGGGACAAATCCCCGGAAAAGACTTGCGGGTGCTGGATATCGGAGGACGGTACCAACCCTATCGTCCCCTGCTTCAGGAAAGAGTCAGGCAATATGTGGCAATCGATGTTGCGGGAACTCAACTGGTGAATGTGGTGGGAAAAGGAGAGTCATTGCCTTTCCAGGCCAATACTTTTGACCTGGTCATTGCGACGGGCGTGTTTGAATACTTTCCCAGACCTCATCTCGCCGCCGAGCAGGTGCACGATGTGCTGAAGCCGGGAGGCGTGCTGTTGATCAGCGTTGGGGCAGTGAGCCCTCGCTTTGTGGATGAAGAACACTGGCGATATATGCGCTCCGGACTGCGCTCGATTCTTTCGCCCTTTTCCCAGGTCGAGATTGTTCCGGAAGTATTCAGTCTGGGCGGATTTTGCCGGCTGATCAACGCCGGTCTCAACATATTCGCCCGGTACGAAATTGTGCGACGATTGTTGCAGCTGACGGTCTTTCCGATAATTAATATCGCGGGGTTGAGCCTGGGGAAATTGTCTTTGAGCAAGAACGACCAAATGGCTGGGAACTATTGTGCTCGGGCCCGAAAGTAGAGTCGTCCCCGCACCAGATGAAACGATATTTGACGGAACGTACGGGCGATCGGTTTCACTCGGATGCTCACATTCGTTGACAAGCTGAGAGCATGGGGCACGAAGCCCGAGGTCCGTGACCTCCGGTTCAGTCGTCCCCTGGTTCTTCTGCAGAGCGATGACTGGGGGCGGGTGGGCGTGCGCGACCGTGAGGGGTACGAGCAGCTTCGCGCCAGCGGAATTCACCTGGGGGAGAATCCCTACGATTATTACTCCCTCGAAACCGCCGAGGATGTGATGGCGCTGCGGGATGTACTGAAGCGACATCGCGATGCCACCGGGCGTCCGGCCTGTATGGTGATGAACTTTCTTTTGGCCAACCTGGATTTCCAGAAGATCGCGGAAACCGGACTTAAAGATATTCAACTGCTTCCGTTGAGCCAGGGCCTACCGGGCGCGTGGAAACGGCCGGGACTCTTCGAAGCTTACCGGCAGGGTATCGCGGACGATGTCTTCTATCCGGCGCTGCACGGTTTGACCCATTTCTGCCGGCCCGCTGTAGAGCGAGCGTTGACCATACATGGAGAGCGCAACAACCTGCTGCATACATTATGGAAGGCGGAGACACCTTACATTTACTGGCGCATGCCCTGGATCGGATATGAGTATTGCAATCCTGAAAAACCGCAGGCCGGATTTCTGGAGGCCGATATCCAGAGAAATCTGATTGCCGAAGCAGCGCGGGAATTTCAAAAGTTTTTCGGTACAGCTCCGTTGTCGGCCTGCGCTCCCGGGTATCGCGCCAACGACGAGACTCGCCGGGCATGGTCACGGTGTGGACTCCGGGTGGCGCAGAACGGCAGCGGCGGCGCGCTGCCTCCGCACATGGACGATTGCGGAGTGCTGAACCTGCATCGCACTGTCGACGTTGAGCCGTTTGAGCGCGGCCTCTCGCTGGAAAAATATATGCAACTGGCGGAGGGCTGCTTCGCACGCGGCATACCGGCGATTATTTCCATCCATTCCATCAATTTTCATTCGTCATTGAAAGATTTTCGCGGTCCTGCCTTGCGCGTGCTGGATGAATTTCTCGGCGCCCTGGAAGCGAAACATCCCAACCTGCTTTACCTGCACGACCTGGACGTGTACGAACTGGTGAGCCGGGGCAAGTTCAAAGGTCCGCGCGGGCCGGTTTCAGTTGAGGTCAAGCAAGGCAACCGCAAGTGGAGATGCGCCACACCGGGGGCAAGCTAGCATGAAGTCTGCGCGATCGCTGGTGCTGATCACGGTGGATTGCTTCCGGGCTGACCATGCCGGCTTTCTCGGCTATCCGCTCCCCACTACACCGTTCCTCGACTCGCTCGCTACCGAGAGCTTGACATTTTCCAACGCAATTGTGGCGGGTGCTCCTACCTATTTCTCGTTTCCGGCTGTCATGGCTTCGCGCTATCCACTGGGCCTGGGACGGGACGTGGTTGGACTGGCCCCTGGAGAACCAACGATCGCTTCTGCCTCGAATGAAGCTGGCCATGCGACGGCGGCCTTTCTCGCGGCCAACCCCTATCTTTCGCCGCATTTCGGATACGACGCCGGGTTCAGCGTGTTCCAAGAGTTTCTCGATTTCGACACCGCGACCGGACCGGGAGTGTCTGACAGCGCGAAGAGCACGAGAAGGCTGAGCCGATGGAACCAGCGTCTGGCAAAGGTTTCGCACGCGACGGGTCCGGTAGGCGCACTTTATGATGAACTCTACTTTCAATACTGCCAGCGGCTGGCGTCCGTCCCGGCGCCGTCGCTCGACCAGTTGCGGCGGTTTCCGGCAGCCGATGTGATCGTGGACCATGCGCGCGACTGGCTGACGGGCATCGCGGGCCGACCGTTCTTTCTCTGGGCGCACTTCATGGACCCGCATTCGCCGTATTACCCGCGACGCGAGGCGCTGGAATTGATCGGTCATGATTCGCTGGATGCCTCACGAGCGCGATACCTGAATTCGTACTGGAACCGCGGCGACCTGGGCGCGTCGCGTTTGCGTCGCCACCGGAAGGACATCGTCACGCTCTACGACGCCGGGATTCGGTGGGTCGATGCGCAGGTGGCGCGCCTGGTGGACACGCTGCAAGGGCTGGGCGTGTGGGAAAACTGCGTCATGGCGGTCACCGCCGATCATGGAGAGGAATTTCTCGATCATGGAGGCCGCTACCATCCACCTTCGACAGTCTCTGAAGAGCTGGTGCGTGTTCCTCTCTTGCTGCGCGCGCCCGGACTGCCCCCCGGAACTGCAGGTGCTCCTTTCAGCCTCTTGCATCTGGCGCCCACGTTGCTGGACCTGGCTGAAGTTCCCGCGCCCGACAGTTTCCGGGGACGCAGTCACGCTGCGCTACTCGAGGCGGCGAAGGGCGGGGAGAACGATGCCGTCATCGAGTGCATTGCCGGATGTGAGAATCCCTTTGTGGTGGAAGATCGGTTGCAGGCGCGCCTGCTGGCGGTACGCGAGGCGCGTTACAAGATGGTGCTCGACTTCAGTTCCGCGACGGAGCGGTTGTATGACCTGGATGCAGATCCCGGTGAACGGCGGCCGCTACCGCCGGGAGCAGAGAAACCGGCGCGACGGCGCCTGCTCGACCGGGCCCGGCAGCATATTTCGGATGCGGTGCAATCGCGGGACACGGAGCACCGCATGGCCGCGCGCTTGCGCGATCTTCGCCTGGCGGCTTCGGCTAGAATAGTCCAGCCCCACCGTCCGGACTTGCGTTTAGCATGACCCATTGCGCCTTATGAGACGCGGTTGCTGGTCAGGTCGCCTATGACCCCTGTGCGAATCCTCGTGGACAGCCTGGCTGACCAGGGTCTTACCAATGCCCAGATGACCAATGCCCGCGAGATCATCCGGCGGCTGGATCCAGATCGCTTCCATGTGAGCGTTTTTTGCCAGGGCCCGCCCGATCGCGCCGTGGAGCAGCGCCCCAACACGAGGCTGGTGCGCCTGCCGCAGCGGCGTCGTACGGTCAGAATCTTCCGCGAGTTTGTTCTGGGACGCCATGAAATCCTTTTCTATGTGAAGTCGTCCCCTGCCAGCAGGCTCTATACGGGGCTGCGAAGACGCTGGCAGGACAGCCGTGTCACAATCGCGGCCATCGAGTCGCAATCGGATCTGAAGAATGAGCCCACGATCGCGCCGGAGGCGGTCGATCTATGGGAGCGGACTGTCCTGCGCTGCGACTATCTGTTCAGTAACGCCGGGTCAGTGAAGCGAAGCCTGCAACGGGAATACAACCTGCCGAGCGAGATCGTGCCCACGGGCGTCGACACCGGTTTTTTCACGCCGGAGTGGGACCGCCACGCCAATTCTCGTCCCGTAGTTTTGTTTGTGGGATCGCTGCGGCCGTTCAAGCAGCCGCAATTGCTGCTCGAGGCGGCGGCCCGCTTTTCCGGAGCGGATTTTGTCCTGGTGGGCGAAGGGCTCATGGCGGACCAACTGAAAAAGCGGATCGAGCGCGAACGTTTCGCAAACGTCAGGCTTGCCGGCTTGTTGGGGGCGGAAGAATTGAAGCGGCAATATCAGCAGTCTGATATTTTTCTGTTTCCCTCCACCTGGGAAGGGTCTCCGAAGGTCTTGCTGGAGGCTGCGGCGTGCGGGCTGCCGGTGATCGCGCGAAATGACTATCAGCCGGAAACAGTCGTAGATAGGGAGAGCGGCTACCTGGTTGGTTCGGATGCTGAACTGTTTGGCCGGCTGGGAGAACTGCTCGCGTCGCCGGAGCAACGGAGGAATCTTGGAGAGGCAGGCCGCAAGCATAGCAGGAAGTTCGATTGGGACCCCATCGCGCACCGCTGGGAAGAGATATTTCTGGAAGTGATGTCGCGGAAGACGGCGGCCCGTGCCGCATGACTGCCGCCGGTTCCACCATCCCGGAATTGTTCACGCCAAAACAGCCGCTCCATGTCCTGACTCTGACTCCTTTCTATCCGGTGTTGGGAGACGATGCCCAGGGCTGTTTTGTGGCCGAACCGCTGGCGGAGCTGGCCCGGTTAGGGGTGGCAAACACGGTGCGGGCGGTGCAGCCGTTTTATCGTGGCGGCACAACCGTGGGCACGTCCGCGGTTCCGGCACAATGGGTACGTTTCTTTTCCTTGCCCGGCGGCTGGGGACTGTCAAGTTCGGGAGCTTTTCTTTTTGCCAGATTGTTGCCTGAAGTCCGGCGCCTGCATGGTTCGCATCCAGTCCAGGTGATCCACGCCCATTCCGCTCTGCCCTGTGGTCACGCCGCGCTGCTGCTTAGCCGGGAGCTGAAAATACCCTTCGCGGTAACGGTGCATGGCCTCGATGCCTTTTCCAACCGGCAGGTTAAAGGCCGGGCCGGGGAGTGGTGTGCCCGCGTATCGCGTTCCGTATATCGCTCGGCATGCTCGGCAATTTGCATCAGTGAAAAGGTTCGCGATCAGGTGATCGAGGGCGCAGGTCCGCGCGTGAACACGACGGTCATATACAACGGAGTTAACCCTGAAGCGTTTTCTCCCTCCGACAGTGAACCGGACGAGCCCGCAATTCTCAGCGTAGGGAATCTGATTCCAGTCAAGGGACACGAACTGCTGTTGCGGGCGTTGGCCGCTGTCCAGAATCAGTTTCCCAAGGTCGCGCTGGAAATCATCGGCGATGGGGCGGAACGGCCTCATCTGCGGAAGCTGGCCGCGGATCAGGGCATAGCCGGCAAAGTGCATTTTCGAGGACGCCAGAGTCGCCGTCAGGTCGCCGACGCCATGAAGCGCGCGACAGTGTTCGCGTTGCCCAGCCGGTACGAAGGACTGGGGTGCGTGTATCTGGAAGCAATGTCGGCGGGGAAGCCGGTCATCGCATGCCGCGGCCAGGGAATTGAAGAAGTGATTGAGCAGGGAACCAACGGATGTTTGATCGGGGCGGGCGATCTGCAGGAACTGACCGATACTCTCGTCAGGCTCTTGCAGCAGCCTGATCTGCGGCGAACCATGGGTCAGGCAGCGCGCCGAACCGTCCTGCAGGGGTACAGCCTGGGCCACCAGGCAGCGCGCTTGTTCCGGCTCTACCGGGAGTGCCAGGCATGAAGCGTCGGCTGCTGATCCTGACTGAGATAATCGCGCCCTACCGTATCCCGGTATTCAACACCCTGGCCCAGCGTGAGGAGATAGACTTGCATGTGATCTTTCTGGCGGAAAGCGACCCCAGATTGCGCGACTGGCTGGTCTATAAGGATGAGATTCGCTTTTCGTACCACGTCCTGCCGTCCTGGCGGCGGGAATTTGCCGGGCACAACTTGCTGCTGAACCGCGGCTTGAAGAAGGGACTGCAGCGGGCGGCCCCGGACGCCATCCTGTGTGGAGGCTACAACTATCTGGCTTCATGGCAGGCCATGCGCTGGGCACGCCAGCGTCGGGTCCCGTTCATTTTATGGGTAGAGAGCACGGAGCGGGACATCCGCAGCCGTAAACGGGTGATCGAATTCCTGAAAAGGGGATTCTTCAAGCGTTGCAGCGCATTTGTTGTACCCGGGAAGTCTTCAATGCAGTACGTTATGAACTATGGGGTGATCGAGGAGGACATTTTTACCGCGCCCAATGCGGTCGATACAGAACTTTTCGCCCAGCGGGCAGCGGCGGTTCGTCAGGAGGCAGGGCGGCACCGCCAGGCATTGGAACTGCCGTCGCGTTTTTATCTGTTTGTGGGCAGACTGGTCCGGGAAAAAGGAGTGTTTGATCTGCTTGAAGCCTATGGCAAACTGAGTCCTGAATTACGCACACTCGTCAGTCTGGTTCTGGTGGGAGAGGGGATCGCTCGCGAGGAGGTGATTCGTCGAGCGGGGCCGATTGCGCCCGGGCAGGTCCGATGCGCTGGCTTCGTCCAGCGCGATCAGCTCGCCAGCTACTATGCATTGGCTGAAAGCTTCGTGTTTCCGTCGCATTCGGATACCTGGGGGCTGGTTGTGAATGAAGCCATGGCTTGCGGATTGCCGGTAATCACAAGCGATGCCGCGGGCTGCGCTGCGGACCTGGTCCAGGATCACTGGAATGGGCGGGTGGTCGGTCGAGGTAACGTGATCCAGTTGGCGTCTGCCATGGAAGAACTGGGGCGGGATTCGGCGCTGCGTACGCAGATGGGAGATCATAGCCGGGAGCGTATCCTGAGGTATTCGCCCGCAGCTTGTGCCGCCGGCATCGCCCAAGCGGCGCTGGCGGCCGGAGTGCGAGGCCATGAATAGCCGTTTTTCCAAATTCATCGTTCCCGGTGTAATTCTGGCCGTGAGCCTGGCGGCGGGTGGCGCGGCGCTCTACCGTCCGGCCTATCTGGGCAACGCCTACTATCTGGGAGCACTGCTCTTCCTGCAGGGCCTTCTGGCGGCGATCTGGAAGTACGAGCAAAGATTCTTCCCGGTTCTGGTCGTGGCTTTTCTGTGGGCAGGCATGTCGGTCCCTTTTTACACGGTATGGACTGCCGGGCGTTGGGCGGTACTGGCCGTGGGTGCAATTGTGGGCTTCGCGCTCTACATCCGGAGTGAGCATCCTCGCTTTTCCACCTTCCATCTGGTGGCCATGTTCACGGTCCTGGCTGCGCTGGTTTCTGCTGGCGTGTCTTCATTTCCCATCGTGTCCTTCATGAAGGCACTGAGCCTGCTGTTGCTCTTTCTCTATGCTTCCACCGGGGCCCGCCTGGCGCTGGGCGGACGGGAAGAGAAATTCTTTCCCCGATTGCTGTTCTTGGTGGAGATGGTGGTGTACGCCTCGGTTGTTTTTTATCTGGTCTTGCGGAAGCCCATCTATGGCAACCCCAATTCTTTGGGCGCCATCATGGGCGTGGTGGCCGTGCCCCTGCTTTTTTGGGGGGTGCTGACAGTAGAGGGAAAGACCAGGCAACGGCGCGCGATATTCGTCCTTATGTTGAGCATTGGTCTTCTTTTCTATAGCCAGGCGCGGGCGGGAATATTAGCCGCCTTAATCTCCTGTTGCCTGACGTGCGTGGCTTTGCGGCGTTACCGGTTGCTGATTCAAGGGACGGTCGCGTTTGTGTGTATGGCAGCGCTCTCGGTTGCATTGATCCCTTCCGAGCCGATCGCGGACATGCCGGTTCAGCGTCAGGACTCTTCTCTAGCGCTGACACTTCTTTACAAGGGCCATGAGGAGGGCGGACTGCTGGAATCGCGTCTGACGCCGTGGGATGAAACTGTCTCAGTCATCCGGCGGCATCCCTGGTTCGGGAGCGGGTTCGGCACCGGGCTGAACAACTCCGAGGACGATGTCGCGGTGGGCGAGTACTCCACCGTCTCGGCTGCCACCCGCGAACATGGGAACAGTTACCTGGCGATTCTGGAGGGGGTGGGGTTGCTGGGCGTCCTTCCCTTTATGACCCTGGTCGTGATGCTTGCATTGAAACTGGGCGGCGTCTTCACCTGGCTTCGCCGCAGCGCAAACGTTGGCCACTACGTAACCCCGGTCGCCATGGTGTTGACTGCGGGGTTGGTCCATGCCGGTTTTGAAGACTGGCTCTTCGCGGTGGGTTACTATCTCACAGTCTTTTTCTGGGTGCTGGCGTTTTCCTTTCTGGACATTCTGCCTGCGGCCGCGCCCGTGGCCGTTTATCGTCCTCTTACTGACTTCGGCTTCGCGACGGTGGGGCGAAATCCAAACATCGCCGCCAGCGAGCGATGATGCATCTGTTCCTCAACGGTTTGGCGGCCAGCGCCGGCGGCGGACTTACCTACCTGCGCAATGTTCTTCCTCATCTTTCCGCCCGGGAAGGAGTGCAGGTGACGGCTGCCGTGAGCCCGCAGTTGCGGCGGGAGCTTGGTGCCTTGCCCCGGGTCTCACTTCCTGAGATCAATCTTCCCGCCGGGGCGCTGAAGCGTTTCTGGCAGGAGCAGACGACGCTTTCAACAGCGATCCGGCAAAGCGGCGCCGCTGTGCTGTTTTCCATCGGCAACTTTGCGCTGCGTAAGTCTCCGGTGCCGCAGGTCCTGCTATCACGGAACTCGCTTTACACCTCCAGCGATTTTCTGCGCGATGTCCGCCGGCGTGGCGAGTATGGTTTGTGGCTTGATACCCGGATCAAAGGCAGCCTGGCGCGACGTTCCATCGAGTGGGCGGATTCGACGGTCGCTCCCAGCGAAGCTTTCGCCCAGGAGTTACGCCAATGGTCCGGCCATGAAGTAGTGGCGATCCACCACGGTTTCGACCCCGAGGCTTTTTTCCGCGACCAGACGCCCCTGGCCGCGGACATCCGGCAGAAGCTTGAACTGGACCAGGACGCGCTGCACCTGCTCTACGTGAGCCACTACAACTACTACCGGAACTTTGAGACCCTGCTGCGCGCGCTTCCCCGGTTGCGCGAGCGCCTGGGCCGCCGAAAACTCAAACTCTTTCTCACTTGCCGGCTGCGTTCAGAAGACAATCCTGGAAGTTACAGCGCCCGGGTGGCTTCGGCCCTGGTCACACAACTCGGCGTCACGGACATCGTGGTGGAACTGGGCGCCGTCCCTTACTCGCTGCTGCACCAGGTATATCGTGAGTGCAACCTGTACGTTGCGCCGGCCTATGCGGAGTCTTTCGCGCATCCCCTGGTCGAAGCCATGGCCAGCGGGTTGCCGGTCGCGGCCGCGGATTCGGCGGTGCACCGCGAGATTTGCCAGGATGCCGCGCTTTACTTCCCGCGTTTTTCGCCGGAAGAACTGGCCGAGCAGGTCTGCCGCATCGCGGCTTCTAGCGGATTGTCGCAGAAGCTTGCGGACCGCGGACAGGAGCGGTCGCGCGCGTTTTCCTGGCACCGGCATGTCGACGAGCTCTTAAATGTGGCGGCGAATCTTCTTGCTACAATTGACTCCGTTCGAAGACGAAGGGCGTCGTGATTTTCTGAGCTGAGGTTGAGCGTGCTTCATCAACGCTACAAGGATATTTATTTCCTGCTGATTGCCAAAGCAACGTGGCCGAATTACTGGATGAAAAGGCTGCGTCATGCGGGGCGATCAGGGAACGGACGCCGCCTCGATCTGCACCTGGGCTGCGGCCCCAAATACCTCCCCGGCTTCGTCAACATTGACGCCAACCCGATGCAGAAAACTGATGTCTGGCTCGATGTTCGCTGTGGTCTGCCCTTCGTCAGCAATTCGGTTGATTCCATTTACTCCACGCACATGATTGAACATCTCTATCCCGACGAACTGGAGAAGCTGTTGCGCGAATGCGCGCGTGTGCTCAAGGCCGAAGGCGGCATGAGAATTATCGTGCCCAGCCTTTCGAATGCCATACTTGCCTTCCAGCAGAACCGGCATGAGTGGTTCTACGACAATTTTCCGCGGCATTTCGATTCCCTGGGTGGGCGCTTTTCCAATTTCGTTTTCTGCGATGGACAACACCGGACCGCCTTTGACTTCAGCTATCTCGATGAAGTGCTGCGCAAAGCGGGGTTTGATGAAGTCGTGGAATCAGCGGAAGGGCAGAGCCGGCTATACGGCGAGACCGTTCCGCCCTTCGAACCCGGTGACGCGGTGGGCCTGCCCCACTCTGTGTATGTGGAGGCGTTCAAGTAGCAACTTCCTTCAAGCAATCGCAGAAATACTATCTGGCGGTTCGCTTGGCAAGTTGTACAACCAGCGTCCGCCGACTCCCAGGGTGCATGAAGGTGGTTGGCGTTCGCCGTCGTCAGGGACGCGGTTCTACGTTCTGGCCACCACGATCAGCGATGTGCCGATGGGGAGTCGGTGTCCACTGCTTAGCCACAGGGTTTCGAGCTTCAGCAGGGCCTTAAGCAATCCGTTGATTACCGGAGCCACCCGAAATTCTCTCAGAGTCAAAGTCTTCGCATCGTCAGAGCCTGGTCGATGACTCCAGGAACTCAGCTTTCGAAAGAGCCACACGAGGGGAAAAATGCACGTCATGAATTGGCTCAGGAATTCCACCTGGAACCCGGCTTGGACCAGTCGGTCGCGAATCTGTTGTGAGGAATAGCGGCGGCAGTGGTGGGCCGCTTCGTCAAAATAACTCCACAGGTATTGATGCGCCGGCACAGTCAGCACCAGCCTTCCGCCCGGTGCGAGTGCGTCCCGCAGGGCGCGCAGTGTCTCCAGGTCTTCCGGCACGTGCTCGAGAACGTCAAACATCCCGATCAAATCAAACGGTTTCCCGAAGGGGCAGTAGCGCACATCGCCCTGCACCAGCGGGCCGGCAGATCGTTGCTGGGCGAAGCGCAAACCGTCAAGCCACAGTTCCAGGCCGGCCACCATGCCGTCGGGGCAGGCCTGACGCAGGACCCGGAGCACGTTTCCGGTGCCGCATCCCACTTCGAGGACCCGATATCCCGGAGCCAGTGTGGAAACCAGCCTCTTGCTGATCTTGAAAATGAGATGATTGCGTGCCTGAAACCAGAAATGGCGGTCTTCGACCCGGGCCAGTTGCTGGAAGAAAGCTGGGTTGTATCCGCCGGAAGATTCAGACTGAACCGAGTGCGGTGTCTTCAACTCCTCGACAGGTTCGAGGCTGCTCATGAGGCAATCGCGGTTTTTCGTGCCATTGTGCCGAACTCGGTCACCGCGGATACGACGCGTGCCTGATCGCTCTCAGTCAAATCGTTGTAGAAAGGTAAGCGCAGCACGCGTTCGCTCATGTCCTCGGTAATCGGACAATCCCCGGGCTGGGTCCCGAATTTGCGTCCCATGCTGGAAAGATGAAGGGGCACATAATGAAAGACGCTGAGAATGCCCTGGGACTGCAGGTGCGAAATCAGTGCCTGACGTTCCGCCAGCGAATTCATGATTAGGTAAAACATGTGATAGCACTGCTCACATCCAGCCGGGACCGCCGGTAGCCTGACGCCCGTTTCCTGAGCCCAATGCTGCAGGTGTTGCCAATAAAATTCCCAGACCCGCTTGCGCTTGCCCTGGATCGCCACCCGAGCCTCCAGTTGGGCGTAAAGGAATGCCGCCAAGAGGTCTGACGGCAGATAGCTGGAGCCGAGGTCCACCCAGGTGTATTTGTCGACTTGACCCTGAAGGAACTGGTTCCGGTTGGTTCCTTTTTCGCGAAGGATCAGGGCGCGTTCCACGAGTTCGGGATCGTTCACTACGAGGGCCCCGCCTTCGCCGCAGGTGACATTCTTGGTTTCGTGGAAACTCTGCGTGCCAACGCATCCGAAGGTTCCGGTGTATTTGCCCTTGTAACGCGCGAAGAGTCCGTGCGCATTGTCCTCTACGATCCGCACGCCATGGCGGCGCGCCATGGCTGTAATTGTATCCATCTCACAAGCCACGCCGGCGTAGTGCACGGGAACAATCACCCGGGTTCGAGGGGTGATCAAAGGTTCCAGCCGGGTTTCGTCCAGGTTCAGAGTGTCAGAGCGTATGTCTGCGAAGACGATGCGCGCACCGCGCAGGGCAAAGGCGTTCGCGGTGGAGACGAAGGTGAAAGAAGGGAGGATGACTTCATCGCCCGGACCACACTCCAACAGAAGAGCTGCCAGTTCCAGAGCGTGAGTGCAGGATGTGGTGAGCAGTACTTTGGGGGCTTGCAACTCCTGCTCCAGCAGAGCGTGGCACTTATAGGTGAAGGGGCCGTCACCGGAGGCGTGGCCGTAAGCAATGGCTTCCCCAATGTACTTGTACTCGTTTCCGGCGAGGCAAGGCCGGTTGAATGGGATGGCATAGCTCATCATTTTCGAAATACAAAGAGTTTCTGGGTGCCATAGTCGCCCGCTGCCGGGAGCGTGGCAAACCATCGATTCCAATGAGCGTTGGGATCTGCCACATTCAGCGATGCCTGGGTAGCCTGGGCCAACAGAGGCTTCAAGACCCGAGTGCCGACGTAGTAGGTGCTGGCGAAATTGCAGAGCTCGACGAGTTGCAGCTTGCCTCCCACGGCCGAGATCACTTGCTCATCGTCAAGATACTGATTGAAAGGAGGCATCGGAATCGGGTCCAGGCCCCACTCGGCCCGGAACTCGTTGAGCCGGCGCCAGCCTTGCAGAGTGGCTTCGGAAAGAAGCAAGGTTCCTCCCGGCTTCAGCACGCGTACACACTCGCGCAAGCCCTGCAACTGGCGTTCCCACGAACCCAGGTTAATCAGCACCCTGATGACGACCACCTTGTCATAGGCTTCGGATGGCTCCTTGAGTTGGGTGATGTCACCTTCCTCGAATTCGACCGAGCCCGCAAGTCGATCCCTCATGCTGGCAGCACGCAAGCGCGCCTGCTCGATCATCTTGGGAATGTAGTCCAGTCCGCGCAGCCGTATGCGCCGAGAGCATGCGAACTGCAGCGACGAATAGCCGTTGGCACAACCCGCATCCAGAACATGGTCGCCATCCTCCAGGCGCTTGGCGATCTCCTGAATCTCCATCTCGATGACCCGGTGGTCGGACCAGGAGGCGGCCGAGGACTGCCCATGTTGGTGCGCCTGCCGTGTCCAGAAATCATAAACCTCGGCTTGGGTAAATTTCGTGGTCATCGGGAAGAAGCGCCTGCCCTGAGGCTCTCTGCCTTCCTGTTGGTGTCGCCGGATCGAACTACATAAGGTGGTTTCTGCAGACTTCGAAAATGCATGCGAGCCAGGTATTCTCCCATGATTCCCAGGGCGAACAACTGGGCCCCCGAGAACAGGGCGACAATGGAAGCGAGAAAAGGGAAGCCGGGGACCGGATTCCCATACTTGAAGTAACGAATCAGGACGAAGCCCAGCACGCAAAAACCAAACAAAGTAAACGCGAAGCCCACCAGGCTGGCCAATTGCAGCGGCAACGTGGTGAAGCCGGTCATCATGTTCATGGCGTGGGTGATCAGTTTGCGGAAAGTGTAACCGGAGGTCCCTTGCCGGCGTGGTTGGTGGGCCACCGGCACAGCCGCAAAACGATTTGTGCCCCAGGTGAGCAAGACGTCGATGGACACGAATGATCCTTCGTAGTGATTGAATGCGCCCGCCACCTCCGCGCGAAAAACGCGAAAAGCAGAAACCTGGCGAGCTATCTTTGCCCCCATGACGTTCTGCAAGGCCATCTTCGTGGTCAACGAAGCCAGGTCGCGGATCAAGCCGTGCTCTTCGTTCTGGGGCGTGCCATAGACCACATCGAAGCCCTGGGCCAAGACGGCGAGCAATTTGGGGATCTCCTCGGGAGGGTGCTGCAGGTCGTCATCGATGGTAACGATCACGTCATATTGCGCAGCCCGAATGCCGCATAGGAGCGCATTGTGCTGGCCGTAGTTGCGCATCAGGTTGACGGGATGAATCCTGGAATTTCGCTCTACCAGCTGGCAGATGACGTCCCAGCTTTCGTCCGGGCTGCTGTCATTGACCAGTACCAGTTCGTAGGCTGATGTAATTCTGCTGAGGACTTTCTCCAGGCGTTGCACCAACTCGGGCAGGATGGCTGCACTACGGTACACCGGCACCACCACGGAGAGACCACCGGGTCGAGAGTCGATGCTATGAATCATAGCCAGCATCTGCCGGTCTGGAGCGCGTCAGGATGCATCGCATCGCTGAAAGGCATGATTGAGGACGTATAAATGCGCGCCTTCTCGAACACTGGAGGTTGAAAGTGTGGCGATTCTACATGGCTGCAAAGCGCAGGAGCAAGGGGGAAACCGGCCTGATGGACGTATCAAACGCGGTGCGGGTTTCGTTGGCGAACTTTTCGGCATCTCGGGACACCTGGCGGTTGCAAGGTTCGACTGTCACAAGGTTTGTCAAAGCCCTAAACCGCCAACGACGCAAAGAAGGCCGCCAAGGACGCCAAAGAATCTGGAATCGGAAAACTCATTGCGCAGTTCGAAGAGGTGCCAGTGCGGTGTGCTATTTTGATCACGCGGAGGGATCTTGATCGATAGTCCACGAGCGTCTTTCAACCGACGCATGGCGACAGTCCTGATTCTTCTTGCCGTCCTGGCCATCTACAGCTACCCATACCTGACTACGACCAGAACGCTGCAGTCAAGCCAGGTCCCATTTTCTTTCGCCGCCGACCTTAGTCTTTACCTGAATCTGGGCCGGCCGGGTTCGCCGCACATTCAGGCCGCCGTAAACCCTTACTACGGCACTCCGATGCGGCCCGGCCTGTTTGGATATCTCACATTCGATCTTGCGTTCAAAATTTTTGGCTGGCTGGAGAATATCGTCGGCCCCAGCCTCTGGTGGACTGTACTGATCTGGAATTGGCTTTGGTGGGCGGCCATCTTTGCCGGAGCCCTGTGCTTTTTTCGGTTGGCACTGCCGGAGGACACATCGCCCGTACTGTGGCTGGGGATAAGCCTGCTCTTCTTCTTCAACTTTGGAGTGCTCAAGTCGTTGCTCGTGGCCTGGCTGCATTTTCCATCCCTGGTGAGATTTGAAGCTTTAAGCCTGCCCTACATCCGCGTCTTTTTTCCGCAAATTCCAGTCGCGCTTCTGCTTTTTTATCTCGCGCTTCAAATTCGGGTACTGCGGTCCTCGAAGTGGTACGACTGGGCCGGGATGTGTGCGTTGCAGGCTGTTGCGCTTGCGACCTTTCCATATGCCACGCTGATGATGGCGGGTAGCACTTTCGTGGTTGCGTTGGGCTGTTTTCGTTCGTCGCTGCCCAGCGTCCGGCTCAAGGCGATCATCCTTTACGGCTTGACCTGTGCTGCCACAGAGATCATGTTTCTGCTGTACCGGATGGCGCGAGGGACACAGGATTCGCAGTTCTCCTTCGTCCGTTTCCGTCCTTCGCACATTTTAGATCTGACCGGCGGCGCGGTGATTTTGCTCCTGCTGCTAGGCCTGCTCACGTTGATACTCCCCGCGGCCGGATCGCGCGAAGCCAAGTGGACCTTGGTGGGACTGGGCACCTCCAACGTGTTGTTGATGCTGGCTGATGTCGTAGCGGCGCCTTCGCTGCTGATGTCCTCTCACGGCGGCTACTTTCTGCATGGCACCGTCGCGCTCCAGACCACGTATCTCCTCTCCTGGCTGTGGATCAGGTTGGAGCATGTCCGGCCATGGATGAGACCTGTATGCCTCACTGCCATTTTTCTGGTGATGGTGAACGGAGCCATGCTCGCCTTGGGCAACTACCGGTCGTTTTTACCGCAAAACCGGGAAGTAAGTGAGCTGGCGCGAGCGGTTGGTTCGGTGCAGATCTATGACCGTGACCTGATCATTGCCAGTGCTGACAGCGTGGACGACCTGTGCTCATGGGTGCCATTGTTGAATCGCGCGACCGTGCTATTTTGCCGCAGCGCGCAATACGAGTTGTCGGATGCGGAGCGGCGCGGTATGCATCGCTTGCGGCAGGCGTTTTATCTCTACTTCACTGGCAAGGACACTCGCTGGGTGGATGGAATCATAAGCGATCCAGCAGCACTCACCGCACAGGACCGGCTGGCCTTCGCGGGCGAAATCAACCCATCCGATAAGGACACCCTGGATACGGGAAAACGGGAAATTACGGCGGAGCTGATTCCCCGGATGGCGGAGGTGGAACAGCAGCAAGGTAGCGCGCGGGATTTCTTTCGTCCCTACCCACGCGTCCTGGTGGTTGATCATGCGAGGCATTCTATTTTCGTGAGGGAACACCTGTTGGTATATCTGTCGATCGACTCGGAGCAAGAGCTCGGCGACTTTGTAGTGTTGTGGTGCAGACCCAACCCAGGGCGTGGGGAACTGGATTCTTCACATGGAGACAGTTCCGGGAAGATTCTCCCGGTCAGCCCCGATCCTGGAGTTGAGTCAGGGCGGGGGCAGTTGCGGGATCGGGGGCGAGGTCGACGACATCATCGCGGGTGAAGCGCTCTTTCAGTCTCAGGAAAGCCTCCTCGAAATATCTTCGCGACAGGTACGCCAAGCCCACGGCCGCGCCTCCGGCGATCAGGAACCTGACAAACACCAGGGCGAAATGCCCATCCGACGGGAGCCACTGGGGCCAGTAACACCTCAGCAGCTTGTCGTAAATCCGAAAAACCATGAGGTGGACCAGATAGAGGCCATAGCTGATGTAGCCGAAGAACCGGAGCGTCGCATGGTTCACGAAGCGCCTGCGGGGGCTGGTGCCCAGCAATAGAAAAAGAAGCAGAACCCCGGCAAAGAAAATATGGACCACGCTGTATTGCAGGGCGGCACCGAGAGTTCTCTGCATGGTCAGCATGCCGAATCGGGCGCCCACGCCGGTGAAGATTAGTGCCACTACGAACAACCCGGCGCTAAGCCGGGCTACTCCGGCCCGGATCAAGGAAGTGCGCAACGCCACCGCCAGCAAACTGCCCATGGCTAAACCGTCCGCTACGTGTACCAGCCAAGGCCGGCCGTGTATCCGTAATGGAAGGCGACGCCGCGGAGTAAGGGGACAACTACGCAAATCGCGGCCGAGGCCAGGCCAACATTTTGAGTATTCAATCTGCGAACCACCGCAGGCCACACGATGTAATAGTGCTCTTCCACCGCGAGCGACCATAAGGGGCCATAGTCAGCCGGCACACCGAACAGATTGGTCAGGTTCGCCAGGTAAATGAAACTCAGTCCCAGAAAGCCCGCGGAAGCCTGGTGGAGAATGGCCAGAAGAACCAGGAGGGAATAGTAAGCGGGCAGAATTCGCAGGGCGCGTCGAGTGTAAAAGCGCGAGTAGTAGCGGGGCTTGTCGCGGGCATCGAGCAAAATCCCGGTGATCAGAAAGCCAGAGAGCACGAAGAACAGGTTGACCCCCATCCAGCCCGGTTTAGTGGCGAGAAGAAGTATTCGCGACCATCCTGTAAAGTGAAATCCGCTGTAGGGCCAGAAGAAAGCGTGCAGAAAGAGGACGCCCAGTATGGCCAGGCCCCGCAGGGAATCCAATTCGGGCATGACCGGACGGATCAACTTCTCTGAGGCCGCGAAAGTCGGGTGCTGCTTCACTCACTCACGTCGAAAGAGATCTGCGTCAGGACGAGATTATAGGTTCGTGTACTCTTCATGAACCAGTCACGTTAGTATATTCCCGCAACGGGAGGCGGCGGAATGTGCGGCATCTTCGGCATGCTGGCGACTAACGGCACCGTTTCCTCGTTGGTGCTGGAGCGTGCCACGGATTCGCTGGCGCACCGCGGGCCGGACGATCGCGGGGCGGTAGTCATTCAGGCCAAGACCGTGCCGCGCCTCGAAATCGGCCTGGGCAGCCGGCGACTGGCGATTATTGATCTCTCTCCGCAGGGCCATCAGCCCATGCAGGATCCTGAAACCGGCAACTGGATCGTTTATAACGGTGAAATTTACAACTTCCGCGAACTCCGGACGCGGCTTGAGGACGAAGGAGCGCGCTTTGTCAGCCAGTCCGATACCGAAGTGCTGCTCCAGGCTTATGGTTGCTGGGGCGAGAAGTGTCTAGGCGAGCTGCGCGGGATGTTTGCCTTCGCCATCTGGGATGCTGAACGCTCGCGACTGCTGCTGGGCCGCGACCCCATGGGCATCAAGCCGCTCTACTACTGTTCGGCAGGCCACTATTTCCTATTTGCTTCCGAGCTGCGCACCCTGTTGGGCACCGGACTCATTTCGCCACGGCTTGATCCTGCCGGCCTGATCAACTACCTGAACTTTGGATCGGTCTACGATCCCATGACCATGATTCAAGGAGTGTCCGCGCTGGAGGCGGGGCACTACGCGGTGTGGGAGAGCGGACGGTTGCGGGACACAATGTACTGGGATCTGGCGCCGCACGGTCAGGCGAGCACGTCCACAAGTTACCTGGTGGGAGATGCGACGGCGCGCAAAGCTCTGGAACATAATGTCTACGCCACGCTGGACCAGGCCGTCCGCATGCAGACCGTGAGCGACGTTCCGGTGGGGCTGTTTCTTTCCGGAGGCATCGACTCCAGCAGCCTGGCCGGCATTCTGAGCCGGGCGGGGACCCGGCCCCATACGTTTTCCATTATCTTTCGCGAGGCGGAATACAGCGAAGCTGAATATTCCCGCGCGGCGGCCCGGGCGTTCGGCACCGAACACCAGGAGATCATGGTTTCGCAGGGCGATATGCTGGACGCGATCCCCTATGCGCTCCGGGCCATGGACCAGCCCACCATCGACGGTCTCAATACATATCTGATCGCGCGACAGACGCGCGCCGCCGGCATCAAGGTGGCGCTTTCCGGTCTGGGCGGGGATGAGTTGTTTGCCGGCTATTCCAGCTTTCGTGACGTTCCCCGCATGGAGCGCTTCGACCGATTCTGGGCGCATTGGCCTGCGATCCTGCGGCGACCTCTGGCGCGGATATTTTCCACACTGGCTGCGGATACGGACCAAAACCGGAAACTCGCCGCAATGGGAGAACGGGCCATCCATCCCTACTTCCTGGTGCGTGCCCTCTTCACGCCCGGGCAGCGCAATTCGCTGCTGGCGTCCGTCGAGGAAGCAGCGCTGGAGCGGGCTAATGCTCCGGCGCGGGAAAGCCTGCTGCACGCTCGTGGACTCGACCCGATCAATCGCGTTTCGTATCTGGAAGCACGCTGCTACATGCTGAATACACTACTGCGAGACTCCGACGTGATGAGCATGGCCCACGGACTTGAGTTGAGAGTGCCCCTCATCGATCATCAGCTCGCCGACAAGCTGATGGCCTTGCCCGGCGCGTGGAAGCTGGATGACAATGTGCCGAAGCCGTTGCTGGTCGGGGCGCTGCAGGGCGCGTTGCCGGCCGAGATCGTGCACCGCAAGAAGCAGGGCTTCACCCTTCCCTTTGAAGGCTGGCTGCGGGAGAATTTGCGGACAGAGGTGGAATCGACGCTGCAGAAAATTGGCCACGGTCCGCTTGGGACGTTGCTCAACCAACCTGCCGCCATGCGGGTTTGGGATGATTTCCTGAATCAGCGGACTTCATGGTCCCGCGTCTGGTCGCTCTATGTGCTAGCGCGGTGGTGTGAGTTGAATTCGGTGTCCACCTAGATGCGACCGCTTGGGCCGAGAATCGCCAGGCCTTCCATGTAAGATGTTCACAGCATATCCCCATGCCATGCAGGAATTAGAAGAAGCCAGGCAGATCGAGGCCGCGTTTCCGCCGGTGTCGCTTCCCGTAAGCGTGATTGTTCCGGTGCGAAATGAGGCCCACAACCTGGCGCGCTGCCTGGAATCTCTGCGCGGGGTGGGCGAGGTGTACGTTGTCGATTCCGCCAGCAGCGACGGCACGGCGGAGATGGCACGCTCCTTCGGCGCCAAGGTGGTCCAGTTCCATTATGCCGGGGGTTGGCCCAAGAAGCGCCAGTGGGCTATGGATACGCTTCCTCTCGTTTACGATTGGGTTTTTCTGGTTGATGCCGACGAGGCCCTGACTCCTGAACTGGCCGAAGAAATACGGCGCGCCATTCAGGATGCCAGCATTGACGGTTACTGCATCGCCCTGCAGATGGTTTTCCTGGGCCGGCTGTTGCGCCACGGCGGCGCGGGATTTTACAAGCTCTCACTCTTTCGCCGTGGCAAGGGTCGCTTCGAGTGTCGCCTCAGGGAGCAGGACGCGTCCATGGCCGACATGGAAGTGCACGAGCACGTAATCGTGGAGGGCAAGAGCGCAAAGTTGAAACATGCGTTGCGGCATCACAACGTGGAATCCATCTCGCGCTACATTCAGAAGCACGACGAATACTCCAACTGGGATGCCCAGGTGTGGCTCGAAGGGGATGCGAATTCCACTGAGCTGCCGCCATCCCTGTTCGGAAGTCAGGCGCAGCGGCGGCGCTGGCTTCGCAAGCGGCTCTTCGCTTTTCCCGGTTCCTCTCTGCTGTTGTTCATCTACCGCTACTTCTTTCGTCTCGGGTTTCTGGATGGCGTGCCCGGCCTGATTTACTGCGGCTTTCAAGGCCTCCAGTTTTTTCACATCAAAGCCAAGATCTACGAGTTGCGCAACCGGAAGGCATGACGCCGTCTCATGTGCGGGACTGGTGGACTGGCCTATTGCGGAGACGCAGAGATCCTGGCGCGCATTACGGCGATCCAGCCCACCGCGGTCCCGACGACTCGGCCTGGGGAGCAGCGCTTTCCCGACGGCCACAAAGCATGAACCACAAAAGAAACGAAGGATCACGAAGGAATTCCTTTGTGCAACTCCGCTTCTCTGGTGGTTGACGCTTTTGGCTATGCCGCTTCGGGTTGGCAGGTTCTTTCCCATAGGCGTGCTATAGTTCGAAAAACCATCACAAATTCTGTTTCCTATGTCGGTCGCGGCTCGTCTTAACTACTACCGTCGCGTTTCCCGCGCGTATTTGTCGCCGGGAAAGAGCCAGCTTGCGTTCTGGCACGACGAACCCCAGGTGAATCCCCGCGCGTCCATTGGCCAGCTCGGGGAATACTATATGCCCTTCCTCGAGAAGGCGGATTACGTTGGACCGTACGATGCCGAGGGAATTCCACTGCTCAACTACCACGGCAGGATTGGTCTGCAGTACAACCCCATTGCGATCGCGCAGTGGGGGCTGGGGAACTTCAATGTTTTCCTTCGCTCCAAGGACCCGGAGCGCAAGCGAAGGTCCGTCGCTACCGCTGACTGGCTGGTGAAGCATCTGGAGCCGAATTCCTTTGGTGTTCCGGTCTGGAACCACATGTTCGATTGGGAATACCGGACCCCGTTGAAAGCACCCTGGTATTCGGGGCTGGCCCAGGGGCAGGGAATTTCCCTGCTGGTGCGGGTAGGGCGGGAGACGGGCAAGTGCGAATATCTCGAAGCCGCCACGCGTGCCTTTATCAGCTTTCTGAAGTCAACGCAGGATGGGGGAGTCGTCTTCACCGATGAACGCGGCGACGTCTGGTTCGAGGAGTACGTCGTCTCGCCGCCCACCCATATTTTGAACGGCTTCATCTGGGCCGCGTGGGGCGTGTATGACTTTTTTCTGGCTACGGGGGAGAAGGTGGCGGAACAGTTGTTTGCCCGGGCGGTCAACACTTTGGGTGAAAATCTCGATCGCTACGATCTCGGGTTCTGGTCGCTTTATGAGCAGTCGGGCACGCGCCTGCCCATGGTCGCCAGCCGTTTCTATCATCAGTTGCATGTGGCACAGCTGCGCATGATGCACCGGTTGACCGGCGACGACGTGTTTTCCCGATACGCCGATCGTTGGGAGACCTATGCTCGCAGCCGGACCAAGCGGACGCGCGCCCTGTGTTACAAGGGCGCGTTCAAGCTTTGCTACTACTAAGGGCTACGGCCAAGTGAAGGCAAAGAATTAGCCGCAAAGGTTGCAAGAAATTCACTAAGGGCGCAAAGATCAAAGATCCCGGAGAGATTTTGAAGATTCTTTACGTCTCACAATATTTTCCGCCGGAGATGGGAGCGCCCGCCGCCCGCGTGGCTGAACTCTCGCGCCACTGGGCGCAAGAGCAGAACGAGATCACGGTGCTGACCGGGTTTCCCAATCACCCGACGGGCATAGTGCCGCCGAAGTATCGCCGTAAGTTCCGCAGACTCGTAGCGCGGGAAAAAATCAACGGAGTGAATGTCGTCCGTACCTGGCTGCTGCCCTTTCCCAACCGCCGGACGTACGAGCGCATCTTGAACTACAGCTCGTTTTGCTTCTCAGCGGCCTGTACCGGAATGTTGGCTGAGCGTCCCGACGTGGTTATCGCCAGCTCGCCCCAGTTGCTGGTCGGTCTGTCCGGGTGGTGGCTGGCGCGCTGCAAGCGGTCGCGCTTCGTCTTCGAGGTCCGGGACTTGTGGCCCGAGTCGGTGGCGGCGGTGGGCGTGGGGACGACGGATTCTTTGGTCTATCGCACCCTGGCCCGGGTTGCCGCCTTCCTGTACCGAAATTCCGATCACATCGTGGTGGTAACGCCTGCCTTCAAAGAGTACCTGGTTCGGCACATGATGGTCAGGCCGGGAAAGATTTCTGTGATCGAGAACGGCGTTGAGGCAGAGCTATTCAGTCCCAGGAAGGAGAGCGCTCTGCGATCCGGGCTGGGGGCCGAGGAAAAATTTGTTGTTTCCTATATTGGAACCATGGGCAACGCCCATGGCCTGCAGACCATGGTTGAGGCGGCGGCACAACTGCAGGATAAAGCACCCCAGGTCTTGTTTCTGCTGGTAGGGGAAGGGGCGGAGAAGGAGCAGCTTGTTTCTCTGGTTCGCTCCCGCGGTCTCACCAACCTGCGATTTGTAGGCCAGCAATCGCGGGAAAAAATTCCGGCCTATATTTGCGCGTCGGATGCGTGTGCGGTTTTGCTCAGGCCGTCCGAGATCTTCAAGACGGTGATTCCCAGCAAGATGCTGGAGGTCATGTCTTGCGCCCGTCCGGTAATTCTCGGGGTTGACGGCCAGGCGCGCCAGATTCTTGAGGAGGCGCAGGCAGGAATCTGCATCGAGCCGGGAAATTCCCAACGACTGGCGGAGGGGATTTTGCGCCTCGCCGGGGACGCGCAACTGCGGGAAACCCTGGGTCGTAATGGACGCCGCCATATTCTGCAGCGTTATTCACGCCGCCAAACCGCGATGGCTTATCTCGAGGTGCTGAGGGAACTGCGGGGAGAAGGGAAGCGCCGCGCGGCCGCGGCCTGAACAGAAATCGCGCTAAGGCCGAATGGCTACAATACTGACCGCGGTGACAGCCTGCATAGCGGCTTCCACGGTCCGGGACATAACCACTTTCCGCGCGCTGCTGGGGACGAACAGGATGTCGTCCGCCTTCATGGGAATGTCCGGCACCTTGGCCTGCAGCATCTTTTTCAACTCGACCGGGGTTTCTATCATTCCGTTTGGCCCTTTGCGAAGGATCCTGACGCTATTCAACTTGGCCGTCGAAGTGGTCCCTCCCGCCAGGGCAATCGCCTTAAGTACCGTCAGATTGTCGCTATCCATCAGAAACCCGCTGGGCCGGCCTACTTCTCCCACGACGTACACCACATCGGACTTGTGGACCAGGATGGTGTCGCCGGGAGAGACCAGGATGTTGCTGGCGGGGTTGTCGGTCAGCTTCCGGCTCAAGGGCACATTCACCGGCTTGTCAGACTGGTTACGATGGGTCACGGTTATGCTCCGACCCGCCTTGTCGGTAAGCCCGCCGGCCGCGGAAATGACGTCGAGCAAGCGCGGCTCGCCAATGATAGGGTACACCCCGGGCCGGGCGACTTCACCCAGCAGGCTCGCACCCTGTGAAGCGGATTGATCGACATTCAAAGTGACGTGTGGATTTTTTACGAACCCGCCGTCCGAGAGTCGCTTTTCGATCAAGGCCTGGGCTTCTTCGACGGTGAGGCCAGCCAAATGGACGTAGTCGATCAGCGGCAGGTACACGTCGCCATTGTTGCCCAGCCGGCTCTTGGTGCTCAATTCGGGCACATTGTAAACGCTGATGTCGAGCAGATCCCCTGTGCCCAGTCGCGCGTCCAGGCCGGCGTCGTCGGCGGTTGCGGATGTTTCAGGCTGGGACGGAGCGGGCACGGCCGCAGGAAAAACTGGTTCAACGGGCTGCTGGGCGGGCTGGGGCGATTGATTTTGCGCAGCGCCCATTCCTGCAAACACCGCAGTCAGCAACAGGAAGACTGGAACATCGCGCAGCCGGCCCGGAATCCTGGCGAAGGACGACATCTCTGAACCTCTTGGCATGATGGCGAGAACAAAAGTCTAGCACAGACGAGCGAAGACTCCCCTTAACTGCGTGGGGACAGGCCGCACCCGGCCGTGTAGCACAGCAATCCTTCGCAATTCGAGTTAAACTTCGCCGCACAAGGAGAGCGGCTGTCGCCCACGCGAGAGAGTTCGTCCACCCAACAGGAGATTTAGCTTTCCGATTGCGGTCCAACTCCCGAAGTGAAAACCTGGTCTTGCCTTTTTCTGCACTCGAACCAAGTTGATGATTGTCGGGCAAAATTCACGACTGCTATATTGCGAAACAAGTAGCCGCCAAATTCCAAGAAGCTTGTTCTCGCGCAAGGGAGCTCTCAGCGTGTGCCGTCGCGCATTGCTCGAACTGGATGCAAACCGCTTGGCGTGAGAACAAGTTCGAGATTTCAGGCAGCGGAATTGGCGGGGCGAGTTCACGCTTGACGGCTCTAGGTTCGGGACCACAACTCTGAAATCTGCATCCATCTACCGGCCGAGGGAAATCAGTTGACGCTCTTTTACCTGGGCATGTTTGCCACGTCGGTGCTGGCTTCGTTTGTCCTGACCAGGTACATCCGCAATTTGGCAACGGTTCGCGGCTGGGTCGCGGGCCCCGGGCTGGACCGGCACCTGCACAAGCGACCGCTGCCACGCCTCGGCGGGGTCGCTATCTTCCTGGCGTCCTGGTTCAGCTGCGCCATTGCCTGGCTGGTCGGTTGGTGGCACCCTCGATTGGATTTCTGGTTTTCGTCAAGCGCGCTGCTCACCATCCTATTGCCCGGCTCCCTGATTTTTGTACTGGGCCTTTACGACGACCTGCATCCCGTGGGTCCGTACCTCAAGTTCACGGTGCAGGTGCTGGCCGCGGTCATTTTGTTTGCCGGCGGACTGCGCATTCTGGACCTGCCCGTCCTGTTCAGCGGGCACCATCTGTCCTGGTTTGTCGGGCTGCCCCTCACGATTTTATGGGTTCTCGGTGTCACCAACGCTTTTAACCTGATCGATGGTCTGGACGGGCTGGCGGCTGGTTCCGCGCTGTTCTCCACCCTGGTGGTCTTCGTGGTCGCGCTGGTCAGCCAATACTATTTTGTGTCGGTGATGACTCTGATCCTGGCGGGCGCCATTCTAGGCTTCCTGCGCTTCAACTTTAATCCCGCAACTATTTTTTTGGGAGACTGCGGCAGTCTGTTTGTGGGTTTCATGCTGAGCGCTCTGGCGCTGCAAGGCATGCAGAAGTCGCCCACCCTGGTTGCCGTCGCGATTCCCGTGGTCTCATTCGGTCTTCCCATACTGGAGACAACTCTTTCCGTGGTGCGCCGTCTCATCAGTGGCCGGCCAGTATTTACGGGTGACCGGGAGCACATCCATCACAAACTTCTGCAACGAGGTTTATCGCAGCGCCAGGTCGTGACGATCCTCTACCTTGTGTCTGCGGCCTTCGCCATGCTCAGCCTGTTCATGCTCTGGCCCACAGGGAGCACGGTGGGGCTGGTTCTGGCGGTGTTGGGCATCGGGATCTGGCTCGGAGTGCAGCACTTGAACTATCTGGAGTTCGGAGAGTTGCGCCGGGTGGCCCAGCGCTCGCTTGAGCAGCGGCTTATTTTCGTCAACAATCTTGCCATTCGCAGGGCGACCGAGGAACTCAAGGCCACTTCGGATTTCGAGCAGCTCTGCCGGGTTCTCGAAGCTGCCTTCAGCAGCAATGACTTCGATGCCCTCGATTTGCACTTGTTGCGTTTGCCGGATGAACTGACCGAAATCCACGACTTGCAGGTTGTTTCCGCCGGCAAGCCCCACTTTCATTGGAGAAAGCGCGGAAGCCACTTCAGCACAGAGACAGTTCCGGGGTGGAGCCTGACACTCGAGCTGGTGGCGGCCAACAATCGCCGCCGGGGTTCGCTCACCATCTACCGCCTCTATAACGGGCACGATCTGCAACTCGACATGAATCTGCTGACTTCACTCTTTCCGGTGGCCCTGGCGGACGCTCTGGATCGCGTACTTCGCCAGGCCGTCGAAATCGAGGTCGTGGCTCCGCGGGCCTCCGCGGCGCAAGCCAGCTAGACTCGCTTCTCACTTCTCGCTGCTGGCTCGCGGCCAAAACCAATTCACCCGACGTTGCCAGAAGCCAGCAGCCAGGAGCGAAAAGTTTTTTATCCACAGGTTGAACCAATCGCGTTACTTCTGGCGGAGCGCAGCCGCATTTAATTTCTTACTTCGCGTCCGGCAGGAGAACTCAGCAAGATGGACTCGTACAAGTTTCGCGACGCTCACTTTGTCGGTTTGCAAACTGCGGTGTTTTGCGTGGCCTGCGAATTGATCAGCGAAAACAACACTTCGCGCTGTCTGGCGTGCGGAAGCCTGGCGGTGATCAGCCTGTCGCGCGTACTGGGAGGATCGCTCCAGCGCCAGCAGACAGCGCATCTGATTGCCGACGCCGAACTCGATCGCCTGGTGCACGAACTGCTGCGCACCGTGCCACTGTCGTCCTCTGCGCCGGACAACCGCCTGCCAGTATCGTTCGCCTCGCTGGCCCCCGGGCGCAGTCATGTCAGGCGTCCCCAGCAGCAGCCCACGGTGGTGCCAATTGATTCCGTGGCCGTTTCATATTCTGCGGAGGTTGAACTGGAGCCCGCCATCAGCCTGATCGCGGAGCGGGCGCAAACGCTGACGGGGGCGAGCGGCGCCGCCATCGCCTTGCGCAAGGGCGACGAAATGGTGTGCCGGGCACGCGCCGGGCGCAATGCGCCTGACCTGGGCGTCCGTCTCCAGTCCGATTCCGGGATTTCCGCCGATTGCGTACGTACGGGTCAGGTCGTGCTTTGCCACGATGCGCACCACGATCCTCACGTGGATGTGGGTGTGTGCCAGCGGCTGGGAGTGCGATCCATCCTGGCGGCCCCGCTACGCCATTTTCGCCGGACGCTCGGCGTGTTCGAAGTGTTCTCCGGCGCGCCGCATGCCTTTGCTGACCGCGACGTCGCCACCATGCAGCTTCTTTCCAGCGTGATGGTGGCCGCCCTCTCTCGCCTCTCACCTCGTCGCCAGACCGCCTGAAACGATTGACCACGAAGGGTGCGAAGGTACACGAAGGAGGCTACGGCCGGCCTTCGTGTCCTTGGTGGTTTGTGTGGTTGCATCGCAAACGCGCTCGTTTACCGGGCAAAAGGTGATGTCTCACTTTCAGGTCTGGCACAATTCAAGGCGTCATGCTGAGCTTGCGAAGCAGCTGGTGCGACACGGGCCCGGCTCGCGCACGCGCGGGCGCCGCGCACGCCAGATCCTGAGGGACTAGGATTACCCGGGTTGCGGGAGGAACTTTTTTCAAGCCGACTCATTATCGGGCAAAGTGCTGCGTCGGCCACACCGGTCTGAGGTAATATGTTAAGAGCTTTGTATGGAACCCACCGGGATCAAGCCCGCCGGTATTTCCCGGCAATCCAAATTTGCAACTGAGCGTCGTCTTGCTGTGCGGCACAGAACGCACAGTCCTGCCTACGCCAGGGTGAACGAATCTCCGGGAGACTCGCCGGAGCTCAGCGAAATTCTTGATATCAGCGAAGCTGGTATGTCTATCCAGACGTCGGCTGCGTTGCAGGTCGAACACGATCTGAGCCTGTGCCTGGACCTTTCGGAAACAAAAACGCGAATACGGACGAGGGGGCAAGTAGTCTGGTCGGACACTGCGGGACGTGCCGGAATTCGTTTTGCCAAGTTAGCGGAGGAGTCCCTGGACCAGCTCAAAGAATGGCTGTTTGTGAATGTACTTACCGCTTTTGATAATGCCGGTGCAACTTCGCCCGCTGTTGAAGGATGGAACAATACTTCCAACGGCCAGCCGGCTTCGCATACTATGGCCAGAGATGAAGGGAATTCGGGAGCGCCTGCGATTTCCGGAAATGGCAGCTATCGTGCAGGGCTCGAAACGGTGGCGAGCGAGAGAGAAAGAACGAGAGAAAGAGTAGTGGAGACGAACGGGATCGATCGTGAGGCCGCGCTCCAGTTGACGGCGGAGCGGGCATTGGCCCTCACCCGGGCTACCGGGGCCGCCATCGCCCTGTCCGAGGGCAGCGGCAGTGAGATGATTTGCATGGCGAGCGCCGGTTCTGATGCGCCGCCTTTTGGCAGCCGTCTCCATGTCGGTTCAGGATTTTCCGGGGAATGCGTGCGCACCGGGCGATCTCTGCGCTGCGATGATTCCGAAACCGACGATCGTGTGGATCGCGAGGGCTGCAAAGCTCTCGGTATTCGATCCATGGTCGCGGTTCCGATTCGCCCGGGGAACAAAGTCACGGGGCTCCTGGAAGTGTTTTCACCTCAGCCCTACGCCTTCAACGCCAACGACATCAGCGCCCTCCAGCAACTGACCGGGAGCATTATTCCGACCCTGATTCCCGTGCCGCCGAGCCACAGCGCTCCGCCGCCGGTGCAAAGAGTGGTGTCATCGTCGGCGCCGCCGCCGTCAGCGCCACCGCTGCCGGCGCGAGGCGAGCTCCGGCCCGCCGAGGCTCCGACCACGACCGCAGCGCGACCGCTCACGGCCGTGCAGCCTTCGGGCCGGCGATCGTGGCACAAAATTCTGCTCGTGGCCGCAATCGCCACCTTTGTTTTCGCGGTGCTCTGGCTGATTGCGCCCTGGATCTCCAGCCCGATGCGCTCGACCGGACGGTCCCTGTCTCCGGCTCGACCGCAGGTTTCTTCGAAGTCCCCCGATCTGCCGGCCAACACCAATGATCTGGCCAGCTTACGCAAAGTGGCCGAGCACGGTGATCCGGCGGCGCAGTTTGCTCTGGGCGCGCGCTATGCGACTGGGGAAGAAGTCAAACAGGACTATACCGAAGCGGTGCGCTGGTTCACCCTGGCGGCCGAGCAAGGGCACATCCTGGCGCAGGCGACTTTGGGTGCCTACTACTGGGCGGGCCGAGGTGTGCCTCAGGACTTGACCAAGGCCTATTACTGGTCCGTCCTGGCCCAGGCCGGTGGTGATCAGGCCAGCAAATACCGGGTGGCCGTGCTCGCCTCCCGCATGAGCCGGAGTCAGGTGCTGGCGGCGCAAGAGCAAGCCAACGACTGGCTCAACAACTTCGCCCGGCGTTCTCCTTCTTCCTCTTCCTCCCAATAGGCCCTCGAAATGGGTCTAGAATAGAGACAGAGGTTCTATTCCGTGGCGACCCTTCGCGACATCGTTTACCAGAATGTCCGTGAGGGCGATCTGTACGAGAAGCTTGATCGCAACCGGGTGCGCTGCTATGCGTGCGGCCACTGCTGCCCGATTCCAGAAGGTCAACCCGGAGTCTGCAAAGTACGCTACAACCGGGGAGGGACGCTCTACGTGCCCTGGGGATACGTAGGCGGAGTGCAGTGCGATCCCATCGAGAAGAAGCCCTTCTTCCACGCCTACCCGGGCGCGCTGGCCTACAGTTTCGGAATGCTGGGCTGCGACCTGCACTGTGCCTACTGCCAGAACTGGGTGACTTCGCAAGCGCTGCGCGACCCGGATGCGGTGTCGCCACCGCTGCAGGTCTCGCCCGAGGCCCTGGTGCAGGACGCACTGCGACAGGGTGCAAAGGTTCTGGTCAGCACCTACAATGAGCCCCTGATTACCGCGGAGTGGGCAGTAGAGATATTCAAGCAGGCTCGGGCTGCCGGACTCATTACCGGCTTTGTATCGAACGGCAACGGCACTCGGCAAGTCCTGGAATACATCCGGCCTTGGGTGGATCTCTACAAAGTTGATCTCAAGAGCTTCGACGATCGCCACTATCACGAACTGGGAGGACGGATGGGACCCATTCTTGAAACCATCCGGGCCTTGCATGACAT
>Ga0335084_10000198_pt1 | contig 45891 bp, 48 predicted proteins | sample Lox_Sample_44_FD_206721 | JGI IMG/M metagenome (GOLD analysis project Ga0335084, IMG submission 206721) | Soil microbial communities from Loxahatchee National Wildlife Refuge, Florida, United States - Lox_Sample_4.4 | ecosystem: Environmental > Terrestrial > Soil > Wetlands | place: USA...
CTTGAGGAGCCGCTGCATGTTGTACATGTAGTCCGGCCCCGCCTCCGAGTACATGGCGTAGGCGTTCTTCGTCGTGCCGCGGGTGAAGTAGCCGCCGCGCGTCGGATGCGTGCCGGGGTAGGTCCGGAACGGGATGCCGTCGCCGTCGACGTCGAGATAGCGGCCGAACTCCTTGCCCGACTCGAGGTCGTCGTGGGTCATCACCTTGCCGCGGTCGTAACGTGTCGAGTCGTCCCAGACGAGCGGCTCGGTGAGGCGCTCGTTCATCCCGATGTCGAGGTCGAGCATCACGAACACCGGCGTCTGCAACCGGTCGGCGAGGTCGAACGACAGCGCGGCGAACTCGAAGGCTTCCTTCGGGTCCTCGGGGAATAGGAGCGGATGCTTGGTGTCGCCGTGCGACGCGTACGCGCACGAGAGCACGTCGGACTGCTGGGTGCGAGTCGGCATCCCGGTCGAGGGACCGCCGCGCTGCACGTCGAACAGCACCGCCGGGATCTCGGCGAAGTAGGCGAGGCCGATGAACTCCTGCATGAGCGAGATGCCCGGGCCCGAGGTGCAGGTGAATGCGCGGGCGCCGTTCCACGCCGCGCCGATCACGATGCCGATCGAGGCGAGCTCGTCCTCGCCCTGGATGATCGCGTAGCGGGCCTTGTTCGTCTCCGGCTCGTGGCGGAAGCGCTTGCAGTGGCGCTGGAACGCCTCGGCCATCGAGGAGGAGGGCGTGATCGGGTACCACGCCGCCACCGTCGCCCCGCCGTAGACGCAGCCGAGCGCCGCGGCGTTGTTGCCCTCGATGAAGATCTTCTTGCCGACCGCGTTCGCACGCCGCACCCGGATCCCGAGCGGGCAGGCGAGCTTCGCGAGCGCATAGTTGCGGCCGAGCTGCAGCGCGTGCACGTTTGGCTTGAGCAGCGCCTCCTTGCCCTTGTACTGCTCGCCGATCAGCTCGGCGATGACGCCGGGGTCGATGTCGAGCAGCGCCGACAGCGCGCCGACGTAGATGATGTTCTTGAAGAGCTGGCGCTGCCGCGCATCGGTGTAGGTGTCGTTGCAGATCGCGGTGAGCGGCATCCCGATCACGGTGATGTCGTCGCGGAACTTCGCCTTCGGCAGCGGCTTCGTCGAATCGTAGAAGAGGTAGCCGCCGGGCTCGATCTCGGCGACGTCCTTGTCCCAGGTCTGCGGGTTCATCGCCACCATCAGGTCGACGCCGCCGCGCCGGCCGAGATGGCCCTGCTCGGACACGCGCACCTCGTACCAGGTGGGCAGCCCCTGGATGTTCGACGGGAAGATGTTGCGCGGGCTCACCGGCACGCCCATGCGCATGATCGACTTCGCGAACAGCGTGTTCGCCGACGCGGAGCCGGAGCCGTTGACGTTGGCGAACTTGACGACGAAGTCGTTGATCGCCTCGCTGGGTTTTGCCATGGAGGTTCTGTTCAGTTCCTGTAGGACGGGTCTTTGTTGTCGATGATGCGTTCGAGCGCGGCGAACTCGAGCTCGCCGAAGCCGACCGCGCCGCGGTCGGTGAGGAATTCGTCGCCCATGCGCGCCGAGGCCGCGCACACTTCGTCCGGCGGCAAGTGCAGCTTCGTGCCGCCCGCCTGTGCGGCGAGCTGGATCTGGCAGGCGCGCTCGAGGCGCCACATCAGGAGGAACGCCTCCTCCACCGTGCGGCCGACGGTCAACAGGCCATGGTTGCGGAGGATGAGCACCGGGTGCTTCCCGAGGCTCGCGACCAGCCGCTCGCGCTCGCCGAGGTTCATCGCCGGCCCCTCGAACTCGTGGTAGCCGACCTTGCCGTAGAAGTTGTGCGAGTACATGTGCACCGGCAGGAGGCCGCACTCCTGCGCCGACACCGCCATGCCGGCGAGCGTGTGGGTGTGGAACACGCACTGCGCGTCGTCGCGCGCCATGTGCACCGCGCCGTGGATCACGAAGCCGGGCTCGTTCGCCTTGTAGGCGCTCGCCCCGGCGTTCTTGCCCTCCGAGTCGATCTTCACGAGGTTCGACGCGGTGACCTCGTCGAAGCGCAGGCCGTAGGGATTGATCAGGAAGTGGTGCTCCGGCCCGGGGACCCGCAGGCTGATGTGGGTGTAGATCAGCTCCGACCAGCCGAGGTGGTCGGCGATGCGGTAGGCGGCGGCGAGCCGGACGCGCAGTGCACGCTCCGCGCCGGCTTCGGGGGCGAGTTCGACGGCGCGGGCGGTTTTCACTGGCGGGAGTTCCTCGGCGGGTTCACGCTGCCTTCAGCGTGCGCTTGCGTGGATCGCGGCAGGACGGGCCGGCGTGCGTCATGTCGAGCAGGAACTTCTGCATGTCCCAGGCGCCGGTCGGGCAGCGCTCGGCGCAGAGACCGCAGTGCAGGCAGACGTCCTCGTCCTTCACCATCACCCGCATCGTCTTCAGCGCCGCCGAGACGTAGAGCTCCTGCGTCGCGTTCTTCGCCGGCGCACGCAGGCGGGTGCGGAGATCGGCTTCTTCGCCGTCCGGCACGAAGCTGATGCAGTCCATCGGGCAGATGTCGACGCAGGCGTCGCACTCGATGCAGAGCTTGTCGGTGAAGACGGTCTGCACGTCGCAGTTCAGGCAGCGCCGCGCTTCCTTGAGCCCGGTGGCCGGGTCGAAGCCGAGCTCGACCTCGACCTTGATGTTCTTCAGCGTCTGGTTGACGTCGCGCCACGGCACCTTGAAGCGTGCGTCGAGCGTGACGTCGTTGTCGTAGCTCCACTCGTGGATGCCCATCTTCTGCGACATCAGCGTCACGCCTGGCGCCGGGCGCTTGCCCACGTCCTCGTCGTGGCAGTAGCGGTCGATCGAGATCGCGGCGTCGTGGCCGTGCGCGACCGCCCAGATGATGTTCTTCGGCCCGAGCGCCGAGTCGCCGCCGAAGAACACGTTCGGCAGGCTCGACTGGAGCGTGACCGGGTCGAGCTTCGGCATGCCGTGCCGGTCGAACTCGAGCCCGCAGTCGCGCTCGATCCAGGGGAACGCGTTTTCCTGTCCCACGGCGACGAGCACGTCGTCGCACTCGAAGTGCTGCTCCGGCGCGTTGGTGGGGACGAGGGTGCGGCGGCCATTGGCGTCGTAGATCGCCTGCACTTTCTCGAAGGTCACCCCGGTCAGGTTTCCGTTTGCGTGCGTGAACGCCTTCGGCACGAGGTAGTTGAGGATCGGGATGCCCTCGTGCATCGCGTCCTCCTTCTCCCACGGGCTCGCCTTCATCTCCTCGAACCCGGACCGCACGATCACTTTCACGTCCTCGCCGCCGAGGCGCTTCGACGAGCGGCAGCAGTCCATCGCGGTGTTGCCGCCGCCGAGGACGATCACGCGCTTGCCGATCTTCGTGGTGTGGCCGAACGAGACGCTCGAGAGCCAGTCGATGCCGATGTGGATGTTGGCCGCCGCTTCCTTGCGCCCCGGGATGTCGAGGTCGCGTCCGCGCGGCGCGCCGCAGCCGACGAAGATCGCGTCGTAGCCTTCGCCGAGGAGCTGCTTCATCGAGGAGACGTACGCGCCGCCGCGGAACTCGACGCCGAGGTCGAGCACGTAGCCCACCTCCTCGTCGATGACCTCCTCGGGCAGGCGGAACTTCGGGATCTGGCTGCGGATCATCCCGCCGGCGCGGGCGTCGCCGTCGTACACGACGACCTCGTAGCCGAGCGGCGCGAGATCGCGCGCGACGGTGAGCGACGCGGGGCCCGCGCCGACGCACGCGACGCGCTTCCCGAGCTTCTGCGCCGCGGGCTTCGGCAACCGCGGGCGGATGTCTTCCTTGTAGTCGGCGGCGACGCGCTTCAGCCGGCAGATCGCGACCGGCTCCTTCGACTGTCCGTCTTCGACGCGGCTGCGCCTGCAGGCGGGCTCGCACGGACGGTCACAGGTCCGGCCGAGAATCCCGGGGAAGACGTTTGACCTCCAGTTGACGAGGTACGCATCGCCGTAATGGCCTGCCGCGATCAACCGGATGTATTCGGGGACGGGGGTGTGGGCGGGACACGCCCACTGACAATCGACGACCTTGTGAAAGTAATCGGGATTGCCGATATCGGTTGGCTTCACTCCACCTCCAGGCAAGGCGCCCGCTTCTTGCACCGCAACCCGGCGAGCTCCAGGCTGCGACCGGCGGGTCACCATTTGTGGCGCGTAAGTTTACTCTGCGGGTGAACGCAGGAAAAGCGCCTTGTATTCAATCGACTGGCGAAACGCACATTACGCGCCCGACGGGCGCCCGTCGGCCATCCGCGATCAGCGTAAAACGCGCCGGACGCCGCGCCGATGACTGCGCGGCGGCTACGATGCCCTTGCTAGCGGGCGGGATATTCGGGGAACCTGACGGATGCCGATGATCCGCTTGCGAAAATCGCGCGCCGGCGGCGCCTTCGCCGGCGCGTTCCTGGGATTCGTCGCCTGCCGGTGGCGGGAATCGCGCAGCGCGCCGGCCGGCAACTAGCCCCGCTCGCGATCGAGCCGCTCGTCGCCGTACGACGCCGGGTCCTCGAGCGGCTCCAGATGGGTGAACACGGTCGCGCCCGGGACCGCGCCGCGGACCCGCGCCTCGATCTCCTCGACGATGTCGTGGCCGCGCTGGATGCTCCACGCGCCGGGCACGAGCACGTGCATCGACACGAACGAGCGTCCGGCCGCGGCGCGCGTGCGGAGCGCGTGGAACTCGATCCCCTGAGCACGGAAACCGTCGAGCGCGGCCTCGATCGCGCGCCGCTCGGCCTCGGGCAGCGCGCGGTCGAGCAGCCCGACCACCGAGCGCCGGACGATCCCCACGCCGGTCCACACGATCTGCGCCGCGACCGCGAGCGCGATGACGGGGTCGAGCCAGAGCCAGCCGGTCAGTGCGACGAGCGCCACCCCGGCTACCACGCCGACCGACGTCCAGACGTCGGTCATCAGGTGCTGGGCGTCGGCTTCGAGCGCGATCGAGCGGTAGTCCCGGCCCGCGCGGGCGAGCACGCGTGCCGCCCCGAAGTTCACCGCCGAGGCGGCGACCGAGATCGCGAGCCCGATACCGACGTGCTGGAGCGGCCGGGGTGAGAGCAGGCGCTCGATCGCGGCCATCGCGATCAGCGCCGCGGCGACGAGGATCAGCGTGCCTTCGAAGCCGCTCGCGAAGTACTCGGCCTTCGAGTAGCCGTAGGCGTACTCCTCGTCGGGCGGGCGCGCGGCGATGCCCAGCATGGCGAGCGTCACCACCGCCGCCGCAAGGTTCACGAACGATTCGAGCGCGTCGGAGAGGAGGCCGACCGAGCCGGTGAGCCACCACGCCGCCGCCTTGAGCGCGATCGTCGCGACCGCGGCGGCGATGGAGAGCCAGGCGAAACGTACGAGGGGAGTGCGGCTCATGGCGGGACCGCCGCGATGATACGGGCGACGAACGCTTCCTGATCCCATGGGTCTCCGGGCACCGAGTGCCCGAGCCGCACGATCACGAGCGCGCGCGACGGGACGACGGTGACGTACTGGCCGGCATGGCCGCCGGCATGAAAGATGTCGCCGGGCAGCGCCACCGGCGCCGCGCCTTCCGGCCGCTTGAGCCGCAGCCACCAGTGTGCGCCGAACCGGCTGCCGGGCAGCGCCGGCGTCGCCGCCGCGCGCGCCCACCCCGCCGGCAGGATGCGCTCGCCGTTCCACACGCCATCGCCGAGGAAGAGCAGGCCGAGCCGCGCCCAGTCGCGCGCGGTGGCGTACATGAACGAGGAGCCGACGAACGTGCCCGCGGCGTCGAACTCGAGCACCGCGCTTGCCATGCCGACCGGCCCGAACAGCGCGCGGCGCGGGAATGCCGCGTACTCCGCGCCAAGCGGGTCGCGCATCGCGCGGGCAAGGATGTTGGTCGTCCCGGTCGCGTACTCCCAATGCGTGCCCGGCGGGTGCGCGAGCGGCTTCGCCGCGGCGAACGCGCCGGTGTCGCCGCTCGCCCAGAGCATCACGTTCACGTCCGAGAGCGGGTCGTCGTAGCGCTCGCTGAACTCGAGCCCGCTCGACATCCGGAGGAGCTGGTCGACGGTGATCACGCCGCGCGGGTCCCCGGGCGAGCGCCACTCGGGCACCGGTGCGGGCGCGTCGAGCCGCCAGGCGCCGCGGCCGACGAGCACGCCGGTGAGCGCGCCGACGACGCTCTTCGCCATCGACCATCCGGGCAGCGGCATGTCGGGTCCGAACCCCGGCGCGTAGCGCTCGGCGACGATCCGCCCGCGATGAACGATCACGACCGCCCGCGTCCGCCGCGTCGGCACGGACCCGGCTTCGGCGAACGCTTCGTCGAGCGCCTGCTCGAGGCGGGCGTCGGGCGGCGCCCGGTCGAGCGCCGGCGCCCGTGCCACCGGCGGCAGCTGCGGCGTCGCCGCTTTGAGCGCTTCGACGTTCGTGCCGAGCACCAGGGTGCAGCCGATACCGTTGCGGTGCACGGCCTGCCGTTCGGCGAGCCCGAACATCGTCGCGGTCGCGACGCCTCCCACACGGTCGACTGCGACGGTGACCGGCGCGAGCAAGGGGTTCCGGTAGGCGGCGATATCCTCGGCGACCACCGCCCCCGGCGTGCGGCCCGACACGAACACGCCCGAGCACACCGTCTTCGCGGCGAAGCCGGTCGCGACGTGCGCCACGCGCCAGGCGTACCACCCGCCCCAGGCGAGCGCTACGAGCCCGAACACCCAGATCCCGACGATCACCGCGGCGGCGACGCGGCTCCGCGGACCCTTGCCGTCCAGCTCGGCGCGCGCCCGCGCGCGGGCCTCGGCCATCACTTCGGTCGGGATGAGCCACAGCGCGAGGGCGATCCCGAGCGGAACGAGGACGAGCTCGTCGAGATAGCCGAGAACCGGAATGAAGTCGGGGATGAGGTCGATCGGCGACAGCGCGTACGCGGCGATCCCCGCAACGAGCAGGCGCGCGTACCACGGCGTGCGCGGGTCGCGGGCGGCGAGGTAGAGCGCGAGCGTCTCGGTCTTCAGCCGCCGCGCCCAGTCGCGCACCCTTCGCATGGCGCGATCCTACAGGCAGACCGGAGCCGGCCGAAAGCGGGTGGCGCTAGGCCCAGCGGAACACGATCGCGGCGATGATCAGCGACAGGGCTGCCGCGCCCCAAAGCGGCGTGCCGAAGAGCGCAAGCCAGATCAGGTGCACGTAGGCCGCCGCGAGCAGCGAGATGAACAACCGGTCGCCGCGCGTGGTGGTGATCGCCAGGATGCCGCGGCGCGGCGCGCCGCCCGGCGACAGCCATTCCCAGACGCCCATGCCGACGAGGACGAGCGCGATGCAGCCGAAGAACGCGGCGGTCTGCCACGTCCACGCCATCCAGCTCATGTCCATCGGGTGCCTCGCCGCATGGGGACCGCGTTCGCTCGGCCGGTGTCAGACGCGGCCGAGGGAGAATCCTTTCGCGATGTAGTTGCGCACGAAGTAGATCACGATCGCGCCGGGCACGATCGTCAGCGCACCGGCCGCCGCCAGCAGGCCGAGCTCGTAGCCGGATGCGCTCGCCGTGCGGGTCATCGTCGCCGCGATCGGCTTGGCGGCGACCGAAGTCAGCGTTTTCGCGAGCAGCAGCTCCACCCAGGAGAACATGAAGCAGAAGAACGCCGCCACGCCGATCCCCGCGGCGATCGCCGGCAGGAAGATCTTGGCGAAGAATTTCCAGAACGGGTAGCCGTCGATGAAGGCGAGCTCGTCGAGCTCCTTCGGCACTCCGGACATGAAGCCCTCCAGGATCCAGACCGCGAGCGGGACGTTGAACAGGCAGTGCGCGAGCGCCACCGCGATGTGCGTGTCGAAGAGGCCGATCGCCGAGTAGAGCTGGAAGAACGGCAGCGCGAAGACCGCCGCCGGCGCCATCCGGTTCGAGAGCAGCCAGAAGAAGAGGTGCTTGTCGCCGAGGAACCGGTAACGGGAGAACGCGTACGCCGCCGGCAGCGCCACCGCCACCGACATCACGGTATTGATCACCACGTAGATCAGCGAATTGACGTAGCCCATGTACCAGGTCGAGTCGGTGAGGATCTTGCGGTAGTTCTCCAGGGTGAAGTTCTGCGGCCACGGCGTGAACTGGCCGAGGATCTCGTTGGTGGTCTTGAACGACATGCACAGCAGCCAGTAGATCGGCAGCATCAGGAAGACGATGTAGAGCGCGGGCACCAGCCACGTCGCACGCCTCATCACTCGGCCTCCCCGAGCGTCATCACCCGGTAGAACATCCACGACAGCAGCAGGATGATCAGGAAGTAGATCAGCGACATCGCCCCGGCGGGGCCGAGGTCGAACTGTCCGAGCGCGATCTTGACGAGATCGATCGACAGCAGGGTCGTCGCGTTGCCCGGCCCGCCGCCGGTCAGGACGAACGGCTCGGTGTAGATCATGAAGCTGTCCATGAACCGCAGGAGCACCGCGATCGTCAGCACGTGCTTCATCTTCGGCAGCTGGACGTGGCGGAAGACGGCCCACGCCGAGGCGCCGTCGATCTTGGCGGCCTGGTAGTACGCATCGGGGATCGCGCTCAGGCCCGCGTAGGCGAGGAGCGCCACGAGCGAGGTCCAGTGCCAGACGTCCATCGCGACCAGCGTCGCCCATGCGGCGACCGGCTGGCGGGTGAAGTTGTAGTCGACGCCGGCCTTGTTCAGCGTCCAGCCGAGCATGCCGATGTCGGGCAGCGCGAAGATGTTCCAGATCGCGCCGACCACGTTCCACGGAATCAGCAGCGGCATCGACATCAGCACCAGGCACACCGAGGCCCACGCGCCCCGGCGCGGCATCGCGAGCGCGACCGCGACGCCGAGCGGCACCTCGATCGCGAGGACGATCGCGGTGAAAAGCAGCTGGCGCTTCAGCGCGTCGTGGAAGCGCGCGGAGTGGATGACCATCTCGAACCACTTGACGCCTTCGAAGAAGAAGCGGTTGTTGCCGAACGTCTCCTGCACCGAGTAGTTGACGACGGTCATCAGCGGGATGATGGCGTTGAAGCCGACGAGGACCAGCACCGGCACCACCAGCCACCAGGCCTTCTGGTTGACCGTCCTGGTGCTCATGCCGCGCCTGCTCCGGCGAGCCAGCCGTCGACGTACAGCTGCGTGAACGCCGCGTCGAAGCTCACGTGCGCGCTGTCGGCCGGCACCCGCTCGGCTTCATCGACCAGCAGCCGGATGATCGTGTCGCCGTGTCGCGTCTCGACGATCTGGTGCCGCCCGGCATCGCTGACCGCAGCCACGCGCACCGGGATCCCGGCGCTCGCGAAACGGACGAACTCGGGCCGCACGCCGAGCTCGGTGCGCGCACCCGCTGGCGCGCGCGCCACGGCGTTCGCGGTCCGGATTGGCTGGCCGGCGAAGCGCGCGACGCCGTTGTCGAGCGCGCACGGCAGGATGTTCATCCCCGGCGAGCCGATGAAGTGCCCGACGAACGTGTGCCGCGGCCGCTCGAAGAGCTCGACCGGCGTGCCGACCTGCACCACCGTGCCCTCGTGCATGACGACGACGTGATCGGCGAAGGTCATCGCCTCGGTCTGGTCGTGGGTCACGTAGACCATGGTGAGGCCGATGTGCTGGTGGAGCTCCTTGAGCTTGGAGCGCAGGCGCCACTTGAGATGCGGGTCGATCACCGTCAGCGGCTCGTCGAACATGATCACGTTCACGTCCGAGCGGACCAGGCCGCGGCCGAGCGAGATCTTCTGCTTGCCGTCGGCGGTCAGCCCCGCCGCGCGCTGCGGCAGCATCGCCTCCAGGTCGAGCAGCGCCGCGATCTCGCGCACCCGCGGGTCGATCCGCGCTTCGGGCACGCCGCGGTTGCGCAGCGGGAAGGCGAGATTGTCGTACACGGTCATCGTGTCGTAGACGACCGGAAACTGGAACACCTGCGCGATGTTGCGCTCGCCCGGCGGGCTGGCGGTCACGTCGGCATCGCCGAACCGGATGCGCCCGGCGGTCGGGTGCAGCAGGCCCGACACGATGTTCAGTAGCGTGGTCTTGCCGCAGCCCGACGGACCGAGCAGCGCATAGGCGCCGCCGTCCGCCCACTCGAGATCGACTTCCTTCAGCGCCCAGTCGGCTTCGCGCGTCGGCCGGGGCACGTAGCTGTGCCGCACCTGCTCGACCCGGATGCGCGCCATCGCCGCCGGTTCAATCCGCGACGCGCGAGCCGTCCGGCCCGAAGTACAGACAACTCGCGACGTCCAGCTCGAAACGCGCCGTCTCGCCGACCTTGAAGCGGTGCACGCCATGCGAGAGCGACACCCAGGTCAACCCGCCGAGGTCGAAATGCACCACGCTTTCCGATCCGCTGATCTCCGCGATCAGCACCCGGCAATCGACCGGTACGCCGCCGCGGCCCGGCGCCGGCAGGACGTGATGCGGCCGCAGGCCGATGGTGTAGGCGCCGTCCGGGAGCGTGCGCACGTTGCCGGCGGCGGTCCAGCTCACCCGCTCCGACAGCCTGACCGTGTCGCCGCGCTTGATGACCTCGGCAGTGTTGATCGGCGGGTCGGAGAACACCCGCGCGGTCGTCAGGTCGACCGGGTGCCGGTAGACCGTTCCGTTCGGCCCGTACTGCGTGATGCGTCCCTCATGGACGGTCGCGGTGTACCCGCCCAGGAGGAGCGCCTCCGACGGCTCGCTCGTCGCGTAGACGACCGTGCTCGGGCGCTCCGCGAAGAGCCGAGGCAGCTCCTCCCGCAGGCCCTCGCGCAGCTTGTAGTCAAGATTGGCGAGCGGCTCGTCGAGGAGGACCAGGTCCGCGTCCTTCACCAGCGCGCGCGCGAGCGCCGTCCGCTGCTGCTGCCCCCCGGACAGCTCCGAGGGCCGGCGCCGGAGAAACGGCGCCAGCTGCAGCAGATCGGCGATGCGGCCGACCCGCTCCCCGACCGTCGCCTCGTCGAGGCGGGCGACCCGCAGCGGCGACGCGATGTTCTCGTACACCGAGAGATTCGGATAGTTGATGAACTGCTGGAACACCATCGCGACGTTGCGCTTCTGCACCGGCACGCCGGTGACGTTGCGGCCGTCGAACCAGATTTCTCCGGAGGTCGGGGGAAGGAGGCCGGCCATCAGCTGCATCAGGGTGGTCTTCCCCGCGAGCGTGGTGCCGAGCAGGATGTTGAAGCCGCCCGACCGCAGCTCGATGCTCGTCTCGTGAACGTGGGTCTGGCCGCCGGCGCGCCGGACGACCTGCTTGAGCGCGAGCCTCACGATTGCGATTCCGCGGGAACGGTAGGCGCGATGGCGCCAAACCTGGCACGGGCGGGGAGCCGTCTGGCTCCCCGCCCGCGACGTGCACCCCGACCGGCCGGCCCGTTCAGCGCTTGTTCCAGCGCTGGACGAGCTCGTCGTAGTCGACCGTGACCCCCTTCGGCTTCTCGTTGGCGAGCTTCGCCTTCGGGCCGTCCGGCCGGCCGAGCCACTCCTTCGGATCCTTCTCGGGATTGAGCCGTGGGCCGCAGCCGCCGTAGGTCTTGTCCTTCTTGTCGGCCTCCTCCATTCGCGCCATCACCTGGTCCATCTCCTTGGCGAGCCGGTCCATCGCCTGCTGCGGCGTGAAGGTGCCGGAGTTCACGTCGCCGATGTTCTGCCACCAGAGCTGCGCGAGCTTCGGGTAGTCCGGCACGTTGACGCCAGTCGGCGTCCACAGCACGCGGTCGGGCGAGCGGTAGAACTCGATCAGGCCGCCCAGCTTCGGCGCGCGCTCCGTGAACGACTTGTGCCGGATCGTGCTGTCGCGGATGAAGGTCAGGCCGACCTGGCTCTTCCTCACGTCGACGGTCTTCGAAACCACGAACTGCGCGTACAGCCACGCCGCCTTGCGCCGGTTGACCGGCGTCGACTTGAACAGCGTCCAGGAGCCGGCATCCTGGTAGCCGAGCTTCATCCCCTCGATCCAGTAGGGGCCGTGCGGCGACGGCGCCATCCGCCACAGCGGGTTGCCCTGGTCGTCCACCGTGTTGTTCCCCGCGCTCTTCGGCGCGACCATCGACGCGGTGAACGCGGAGTACCAGAAGATCTGCTGCGCCACGTTGCCCTGGGCGAGCGAGGGAAGCGACTGGTAGAAGTCGTAGTCGGCGGCCCCGGGAGGCGCGTACTTGCGCAGCCACTCGTCCCACTTGGCGACCGCGTAGACCGAGGCCGGGCCGTTGGTCTCGCCGCCGCGCGAGACCGACGCGCCGGCGGGGTTGCAGGAGCCCGACTCCATGCGGATGCCCCACTCGTCGATCGGGCGGCCGTTCGGCAGGCCCTTCGAGCTCGCACCGGCCATCGACAGCCACGCGTCGGTCATGCGCCAGCCGAGATCGGGCGCGCGCTTGCCGTAGTCCATGTGCCCGTAGATCCGCTTGCCGTCGATCTCCTTCACGTCGTTGGTGAAGAACTCGGCGATGTCCTCGTAGGCCGACCAGTTCACCGGCACGCCGAGCTCGTAGCCGTACTTCGCCTTGAAGCGCTTCTTCAGGTCCGGGCGATCGAACCAGTCCTTGCGGAACCAGTACAGGTTGGCGAACTGCTGGTCGGTGAGTTGCCACAGCTTGCCGTCCGGGCCGGTAGTGAACGACTTGCCGATGAAGTCGTCGACGTCGAGCGTCGGCAGCGTCACGTCCTTGCCTTCGCCCTTCATCCAGTCGGTGAGATTGACGGTCTGGCCGGCGCGGAAATGCAGGCCAATCAGATCCGAGTCGTTGATGTAGGCGTCGTACAGATTGCGGTTGGTCTGCATCTGCGTCTGCACCGCCTGCACCACCTCGCCCTCCCCCAGCACCTGGTGGTTCACCTTGATCCCGGTGATCTCGTAGAACGCCTTGGCGAGCACCTTGGACTCGTACTCGTGTGTCGGGATGGTTTCCGACAGCACGTTGATTTCCATGCCCTTGAAGGGTTTGGCGGCGTTGATGAACCACTCCATTTCCTTCAGCTGCTGTTCCCTGGTCAGCGTGGAGGGCTGGAACTCCTTTTCGACCCACTTCTTCGCCTCGTCCATGCCGGCCTGACCGGTGGGGGTGAAGACCGTTGCGATGGCGAGGACGAGCGTTGCAGCCAGCGTTCTTTGCTTAGTCATTGTTCTCTCCTCCAGGGTGGAAGGAGATTTCATCCTATATGAAGGTGAACGAATGTCAATTAAGAGGGATCGCGGCGTCTCCCGAATCGCGCGGCCGGATCAGGCGAGTGGTCCGCGACGGCGACTACGCGATACTGCACTGCACTCGGTGCGGGATCCGGGCTCGCGCGGACGCGCGATCGTCGAGCTTCAGGCCGGAGAACGGCAAGCTCGTCGAGCACCGGGACGTCGTCCAGGACATCCCGGAAAAGGCGGTGAACCCGAACGGAATGTCCTGAGCGCGCGAGCGCTCAGGCCGCGTTCCCCGGCTGGGTTTCCATCCAGCGCGTGACGCCGGGCGAGGCGGCCTGGCGGCGGAAGCCGTTGGCGAAGCACATCCCGAGCGCCACGAGGTGCTCGATCTCGCGGATGCCGGTCCAGGGCGCGTCGACGTCGATCCGCAGTCCCTGCCAGTCGATCCAGACCGACACCACGTCCTCGGGCTGCGGCGTGACGCGGCCCCAGTCGAGGAGCAGCGACTCGAGCTTCTCGTCCACGAGCGCGCGGCCGAGCCGGTGGTTGCGGGCGAGCACGACGTAGCGCTCGCGGAAGGTGCGGCTGCCGACGTCCGCCGGCGGCGTGCGCTCGACGAACTCGGCACGCGCCTGCGCGAGCGCGATTTCGCGCGGGCTGAGGATCAGGCTCGAGAGCTTCTCGATGACCGGCTCGACCAGGGCCTTGCCGCGGTCGTAGCGTTCCTTGCCGATGAGACGGAGCTCGGTCGCCGAGCCCTGCACGCTGCGCGTCGCCCAGGTCAGGGTCGGGCGGGCTTCGGGGCGGGCGGGATCCTCGCGGTAGCGCACCTTCCACTTCACGCCGGCGCTTTCGCCCCGGACCGTGAAGACGGTATCGCCGACCGCCGTTTCGTCGTATTGCCAGCCGAGCTCCCTCACCCGCCGCTCGCGGGCGCGTGGGTCGTCGCTCTGGGCCCCATTCCGGCGCAGGAACCACACCGCCGCCGGCGCGATCGCGGCGATCGCGCCGAGCGCCGCCGCGGCGAAGAGCGTGGGCGAGCCGGCATCCATGGTCGTTCCCGGTGTCGCGCCGCCGACGGTACGGCGGCAGATGGACGAAATGCTAATGGCATAGAGGGGGCGGGGCGCGGCACTCGTACCGCTTTCCCCGCGACGCCGGGACGTGCGGCGGCCCCAGGCCGACAAACGGCACAAAGGAACGATCGCAGGGCGACAGCGGAAGGCGGCGGACCGCGCGCTACCAGAACTTGAGGCAGTCGCCCTTGGCGACGACCGGGCCGGTGGGCAGCCCGGTCTTCGAGCCGCCCGCCGGCTCGATGCTGATCGCGAGCGCCGGGAAGTCCTTGAGCGACTCGTCGGCCGCCGCTGCCAGCTTGATCGTGCCTTTCTCGTCCCGCGGCAGCATGCCGAGCGATTTCGGCGGCTCGCCCGCCGTCGCCGGGAGCCCCCAGAGCTCGTACCCGTGCTCGGCCGGGGCGTCGCCGAGTGCGACTTTTTTCACCCAAAGCTCGTCCGAATGGCGACCGGCGTAGGCGACGAAGACGAGCTTCTCGCCATCCTGGGTCGCGCGCAGCAGCGCGACGTACGAAGGCTGCATACCCTTGAGCGGCACTTCGACCGTCTTCAGCACTTCGATCGTCTCGGGCGGCCGCAGGGCCATCGCCGCGACCAGCGCCGCCGCGCACCCGGTCGCGACCAGGCCCCAGTTCCGCCAGAACGCGAGGCTGTCCCAGAATCCGCCCGTCGCCTCGCGCGTACCGCTGCCGACCCGCGACTGGATCGCCGTCCACACCCGCCGCGGCGGCCGGACCTCCGCGATCGCGGCGGCCATCGGCGCGAGCCGGCTTTCCCATTCGGCGACCGTGCGCCGGAGCGCGGCATCCTCGCGGAGCCACCCCTGGAAGCGCGCTCGCGCGCGGCCGCGGAGCGTGCCGAGCACGTACTCCGCCGCGAGCTTGTCCTGCAGCGCCGGTTTCCCTCGGTACCTCATCGCGTCCCTGTCACAACGTCCCCAGGCAGCCCTTCAGCCGCTCCAGCCCGCGCCGCACCCACGTCTTCACCGTCCCGAGCGGCTCGCGCATGTGGCTTGCGAGCTCCGAGTGCGAGAGCCCCTCGTAGAACGCGAGCATGATCGCCTGGCGCTGCTTCGCTTCCAGCCGGCGGAGGCAGTCGCCGAGCGCCTTCGCATCCGCGGATCGGGCGAGCTCGTCGAGCGGCCCCGGGTCCTCGCTCGCAACGCTCTCGAGCGGGTCCTCGCCGTTCTCCTCCGGGCCGGCGAGGCTGACCTCGAGCCTGGGCCGCCGCAGCCAGTCGAGGCACCGGTTACGCACGATGCTGGTCATCCAGGTCATCGGCGCCGACAGCCCCGCTTCGTACGACCCGGCGTTGCTCCAGATGCTCACGTAACAATCCTGGAGCACGTCCTCCGCCCAGTCCTCCCGGCGCAATATACGGAGCGCGACGCCGAACAGTTTCGAGGAAGTGCCCTGATACAGGCGGGTGAATGCCGCCTGGTCCCCGCGGGCGCAGGCCGCGAGCAGGCCCGCCAGGACCTGGTTCTGGGTGGGGTCCACGCCTCAGATGTCCCGCCAGCGGCGGAGGTTCACGGCCGTCTAGTGCGCTGCCACTGCACGTCCGCCCCGCCGCCGGCGCGGTTCAGCACGCGTCCGAGGATGAAGAGGAGATCGGACAGGCGGTTGAGGTAGACGCGGCCGGTGGCGGGCAGCTGCTCCGCCCGCGCGAGCGCGACCAGCGAGCGCTCCGCGCGCCGGCACACGGTCCGCGCGAGGTGCGCGAGCGCCGCCGCCCGCGTGCCGCCGGGCAGGATGAACTCCTTGAGCGGCGCGAGATCCGCATTGAACTGCGCCACGAGCCCCTCGAGGTTCGCGACCTGGGCGTCGGTCACCATCGTGTGGCCCGGGATCGCGAGCTCGCCCCCGAGATCGAAGAGGTCGTGCTGGATGCCGGTGAGCGCCGTCCGCACGTCGGCCGGCAGCTCCTCGGCGAGCAGGACGCCGAGCGCCGAGTTCAGCTCGTCGACCTCGCCGAGCGCGACGACCCGAAGGCTGTCCTTCGGTACCCGCGACCCGTCGGCAAGCCCGGTCTCGCCGGCATCCCCGGTGCGCGTGGTGATCTTCGACAGGCGGTGGCCCATAGAGGCGGAATATAGCTCAGCCGGCCCCGGCTCCCGCGCCGCAGCACCCCTCACGCGCGACGCGAGCCAAGGGAAAGCGGCCCCGCGAACGCGCGGGGCCGCGGCCCGCCGGGGGGAGGCGGGCGGCGACGGCACCAGCTGGAGGGAGGACCGTCGAAGCCTGATACGGGGACCGGCGCGGCTTGGATGCAGGGCCCGCGCTACAGGAAGCGGGCGAGGAGGTCGGTCGACGATTCGCGGCCGATCTTGTCGTAGTGCGCCTCGAGGAAGCCGCTCGCGCGTTCGCGACCGAGCTGGTGCAGGTACATGAGGAAGTCCCACTGCGCGTTCAGCTTGGAGGACGTGCCGAGCTTGCGCATCTCCTCCTCGGCATCGACGCAGTGCATGTACATCCGCTTGAGCCGCCCGCCGTCGTCGAAGCCCGAGTCAACGAGCTTCGTCACGAAGTTGATCGCGCGCATCTCGCGCATCAGCGACGAGTTGAACGACAGCGTGTTGATCCGGTCGAAGATCGCCTGTGCGGTCTTCGGCACCTCGTCGATCACGATCGGGTTGATCATCACCAGCACGACGTCGCGCGAGGCGCAGTTGTAGATCAGCGGGAAGATCGGCGGATTGCCCATGTAGCCGCCGTCCCAGTAGTGTTCGCCGTTCACCTCGACCGCCTGGAACATGAACGGCAGGCAGGCCGAGGCGAGCACCGCCTCGATGCACATCTCGTGGCACTCGAAGACACGGATGCGGCCGGTCTTCACGTTGGCTGCGCAGGTGAAGAGCCGGACCTTCGACTCGCGGCGCAGCCGCCCGAAATCGATCACCTCTATCAGCACGTCGCGCAGCGGATGCTGGTTGAGCGGGTTGAACTGGTAGGGCGACAGGAACCGCGTCATGGCGTCGAACATCAGCCACAGCGGCGAGTGGTCCATGCTGCCGGGGCTCGTCGCCTTGTCGACCCAGGAGGGCTGGAGCGGGGAATAGGCGGCGACCTCGCCGATCCTCGTCCAGAACTCGCGCAACTTCTCGCGCGCGCCCTGCTTCCCGCCCACCGAGAGGCCGTAGGCGAGGACCGCCGCGTTCATCGCGCCGGCGCTGGTCCCGACCACGCCTTCGATCCCGATCCGCTCGTCCTCGAGCAGGCGGTCGAGCACCCCCCAGGCGAAGGCGCCGTGCGAGCCGCCGCCCTGCAGCGCGAGGTTGATCGTCTTCTCGGGTTTCATTGCCCATCCTCCCGGATCGCACGAGCCTACGCTCGCGCCGGCGCCCGCGCCAACGGATGCCGGGGGTTCGTCGGCAGCGGCACGGCGCCCTTACGCCTACACTCGCCCGGTGCGCGCATCCAGCCGGCGCCCCGGTCCGTACCCCCGTCCAGGGCCGGACGGCGCGCCCGCTGCAAGGTTCGCGCACGGGCAGCCGACCCAATCCAGCGCCGCCCGAACGGTCAGACCACACCATACGAAGGGAATCAACCGGTGCACGCAACGCTCCCGCTCCTCCGCAGCCGCGACTTTCCGGCGATCGCCCGCAAGCGCCTGGAAACGCTCCAGGTCAACGTCGGCTACAAGTGCAACCAGACCTGCGTGCATTGCCACGTCAACGCGGGGCCGACGCGGAGCGAGACGATGCCGCGCGAGGTGGCCGACACGGTGCTCGCGTTCCTGCGCGGCTCGGACGTGAGGACGCTCGACCTCACCGGCGGCGCCCCCGAGTTGAACCCGCACTTTCGCTACCTCGTCGCCGAAGCGCGCAAACTGGGCGTGAAGGTGATGGACCGGTGCAACCTCACGATCCTGAACGAGCCGGGGCACGAGGACCTCGCGGACTTCCTCGCTGCCCACCGCGTCGAGGTGGTGGCCTCGCTCCCGTGCTATCTCGAGGATAACGTCGACCGGCAGCGCGGCAGGGGCGTGTTCTCGAGCAGCATCGTCGGCCTGCGGAAGCTGAATGCGCTCGGCTACGGCAAGGCGGATCCCGGGCTCGTGCTCAACCTCGTCTACAACCCGCAGGGACCGTCGCTCCCCCCGGCGCAGGTGGCGCTCGAGGACGCCTATCGCGGGCATCTCCGTGCCGAGTACGGCGTCGAGTTCAACCGGCTCTTCACGCTCGCCAACCTGCCGATCGCCCGGTTCGGCTCGATGCTCATCTCGAAGGGGCAGTTCAACTCCTACATGACGCTGCTCCAGGCGAGCTACCGCGAGGAGAATCTCGAGCACGTGATGTGCCGGACGCTCCTCTCGGTCGACTGGCAGGGCTATCTCTACGATTGCGACTTCAACCAGATGCTTGAGTTGCCGGCGCGCCTCGACGGCAAGCGGCGGAGCCGGCTCGCCGACCTCATCGGCAAGGATCTCGCCGGCCGGCCGATCGTCGTCGCCGACCACTGCTTCGGCTGCACCGCGGGGCAGGGGTCGAGCTGCGGGGGGGCGCTCGGGTAGGCGCATGAGCCGCGACGCGCCGGGCAGGAACTGTCCGCTCTCCTACCGGTACTCGCCGGAGGTGTTCCGGCGCGCGCCCGACATCGAGGCCGGGACGCTGTACGTGATCGGCGGGCTGTACGGGAACCCGTTCGCCCTCGACGCCATCCGCGATCTCGCGGCGCAGGAGTCGCCCGCGCCCAGGCTCGTCTTCAACGGCGATTTCAACTGGTTCGATGTCGATCCCGGCGGCTTCGCGGCGCTCAACGCGCGCGTCCTCGAGCACGTCGCGCTCCGCGGCAACGTCGAGACCGAGCTCGCGAACGACGGCGACGAAGCCGGGTGCGGCTGCGCGTATCCGGAGTATGTCGGCGACGCCGACGTGGCGCGCTCGAACGCGATCCTCGGGCGGCTGCGGGAAACGGCGCGCGGCTTCCCGCGGCTTCGCGAGCGCCTCGGCGGCCTGCCGATGCACGCGGTCGCCGCCGTGGCGGGCGTGCGCATCGGCATCGTCCACGGCGACGCCTGGTCGCTCGCCGGGTGGCGTTTCTCCCAGGAGGCGCTCTCCGATGAGGTCATCGACCGCGCGTTCGGCGCCGCGAACGTGGAGGTGTTCGCTTCGAGCCACACCTGCCTCCCGGTGACCTATCGTGTGCCCGCCGGCGTGATCGCGAACAACGGCGCGGCCGGAATGCCGAACTTCCGCGGCAGCCGCTACGGACTCCTCACGCGCATCGCGGCCGCCGAGCGCACCGACGCGCTCTACCGGGAACGGCTCGGTCCGATCGTCGTCGAGACGCTCGCAGTCCGTTACGATCACGAGCGGTGGCTCGCGCAGTTCGACCGCCTGTGGCCGGCGGGCTCGCCGGCAGCGGTGTCGTACCGCAACCGGATCACGGACGGCCCTGCCTATGCGCTCGCGCAGTCGGTAAGGAGCTCCGCTGCGGTGCGACGGAACGCTGCAACCGGATAAGGGGGCAGCATGAGCAAAGGCCGTCTGGCAGCCCTCGGCATCATCGCCGCGCTCGTCGCGGCGTTCTTCATCTTCGATCTCGAGAGCTACTTCAGCCTCGACTACTTCAAGGCCGAGCAGGCGGCGATCGACGCCTATTTCCAGGCGCACCCGCTGCAGACGGCGGCGATCTACTTCGCGATCTACGTCGCGGTGACCGGGCTCTCGCTTCCCGGCGCGGCGATCATGACGCTCGTGGGCGGCGCGATCTTCGGGCTCCTGTGGGGCACGGTCATCGTGTCGTTCGCCTCGGCGATCGGCGCGACGCTTGCCTTCCTCGCGAGCCGCTACCTCTTCCGCGATGCCATCCAGGCGAAGTTCGGCGACAAGCTCGCGGCGATCAACCGCGGCGTCGAGAAGGAGGGCGCGTTCTACCTCTTCGCGCTGCGGCTCGTGCCGGCGTTCCCGTTTTTCGTGATCAACCTCGCCATGGGCCTCACGCCCATCGCGACGCGGACGTTCTACTGGGTGAGCCAGCTCGGCATGCTCGCCGGCACGATCGTGTACGTGAACGCCGGGACGCAGATCGCGCGCATCGACTCGCTCGCGGGCCTCGTTTCGCCGGGTCTGATCGGCTCGTTCGTCCTGCTCGGCATCTTCCCGCTCGTCGCGAAGCGGATGGTCGAGTGGCTCAAGGCACGCAAGGTCTACGCGAGATGGCGCAAGCCCGCGCGGTTCGACCGCAACCTGATCGTGATCGGGGCGGGCTCCGCGGGGCTCGTATCGGCCTACATCGGCGCCGCGGTGAAAGCCAAGGTGACGCTCGTCGAGAAGCACAAGATGGGCGGCGACTGCCTCAACTTCGGCTGCGTGCCGTCCAAGGCGCTGATCCGCTCGGCGAGGTTCCTCTCGCAGCTCAAGCGCGCGCGCGAGTTCGGCATCCGCAGCGCGTCGGCGGACTTCCAGTTCAAGGACGTGATGGACCGCGTGCACCGCGTGATCCGAACCGTCGAGCCGCACGACTCGGCGGAGCGCTACGCTAGCCTCGGCGTCGACGTCGTCCAGGGCGAGGCGAAGATCACCTCGCCGTGGACGGTCGAGATCCGGCGCGCCGACGGATCGAAGCAGACGCTCGCCACCCGCTCGATCGTGATCGCCGCCGGCGCCGCGCCGTTCATCCCGCCGATCCCGGGCATCGAGGAGGTCGGCTACGTCACGTCGGACACGGTCTGGGCGCTCCGGGAGCTGCCACCGCGGCTGGTCGTCCTCGGCGGCGGCCCGATCGGCTCCGAGCTCGCGCAGGCCTTTGCTCGCCTCGGCTCGAAGGTCACGCAGGTCGAGATGCTGCCGCGGATCATGATCAAGGAGGACCCGGAGATCTCCGAGATGGTCGCGCGTCGCTTCGGCCAGGAAGGCATCGACGTGCGCGTCGACACCAAGGCGAAGGCGTTCAAGGTGGTGAACGGCGAGAAGATCATGGTCGCCGAGTACGACGGCAAGGACGCCGAGATCCGGTTCGACGTGCTGTTGTGCGCGGTCGGGCGCGTCGCACGCACCGAAGGCTACGGGCTGGAGGAGCTCGGCATCCCGGTGACGAAGAGCGGCACGGTCGAGGTGAACGAGCACCTGCAGACGATCTACCCGAACATCTACGCCTGCGGCGACGTCGCCGGCCCGTACCAGTTCACGCACACCGCGGCGCACATGGCGTGGTACTGCGCGGTCAACGCGCTGTTCGGCCGGTTCAGGAAGTACAAGGTCGACTACTCGGTGATCCCGTGGGCGACGTTCACCGAGCCCGAAGTCGCGCGCGTCGGCCTGAACGAGACCGAGGCGAAGGAGCGCGGGATCCCGTACGAGGTGACGACCTACGGACTCGACGACCTCGACCGGGCGATCGCCGACGGCGAGGCCGAAGGCGTGGTCAAGGTGCTTACCGTGCCGGGCAAGGACCGCATCCTCGGCGTCACGATCGCCGGCGAACGCGCGGGCGACGTCATCGCGGAGTACGTCTCCGCGATGAAGCACGGCTTCGGACTGAACAAGATCCTCGGCACGATCCACATCTACCCGACGCTCACCGAGGCGAACAAGTACGCCGCGGGAGTCTGGAAGCGGGCGCACGCGCCGCAGAGAGTGCTGCGCTGGGTCGAGCGCTATCACCGCTGGATGCGCGGCGGCGGGGCGGCCCCCGCGCCGCCGCGCGAGGCGGGGCGCGGCGGCGCAAGCCCGCAGCCCGCCCCCGCACGCGAGCCGGCGCACCGCGCCGCGGAGGAGCGCGCGTGAGTCCGCGCCTGTCGATAGTCATCCCCGCGCTCGACGAGGCCGCCGGCATCGGCGCGACGCTCGCCGCGCTCGCGCCGCTCCGCGCCGCGGGCCACGAATTGATCGTCGTCGACGGCGGGAGCCGCGACGGCACGCCGGTGGCGGCGCAGCCGCTCGCCGACCGCGTCCTCGTCGCCGCGCGTGGCCGCGCGGTCCAGATGAACGCCGGCGCCGGCGCGGCGTCGGGCGACGTCCTCGTCTTCCTGCACGCCGACACGCGCCTGCCGGCCGGTGCCGACCGCGCCGTGCTCGACGGGCTCGCCGCATCCGGGACGAGCTGGGGCCGCTTCGACGTGCGGATCGAGGGTCGCAGCCCGCTCCTCGCGCTGGTGGCCTGGCTCATGAACCGGCGCTCGAGGCTCACCGGGATCGCGACCGGCGACCAGGCGATGTTCGTCACCCGCGCGGCGTTCGCGGCGGTCGGCGGGTTCCCCGCGCTCGCGCTCATGGAGGACATCGCCCTCAGCAAGCGCCTGAAGCGCGTGTCACCGCCGCTTTGCCTGCGGACCCGCATCGTCACCTCGGGGCGCCGCTGGGAGTCGCGCGGTGTGGTGCGGACGATCGTGCTCATGTGGTGGCTGCGGCTCCGCTACTTCCTCGGTGCCTCGCCCGAGCACCTCCGTCGGATCTACTACGGTTGATTGCATCGGTCCTCGTATTCGCCAAGGCGCCGGTCCACGGCGCAGTGAAGACGCGCCTCATCCCCGTGCTCGGTGCCGCCGGCGCCGCCGCGCTTCACGAGCGCTTCGTCGACCGCGCGCTTGCGACCGCAGCGGCCGCCGCGACCGGTCCGGTCGAGCTCTGCTGCGCGCCGGACGCCCCCCACCCGGCGCTCGCCGCGCTCGCGCGGGCGCACGGCGCGACGCTCGCGAAGCAGGGTCCCGGCGATCTCGGCGACCGGATGCATGCGGCTTTCCGGCGCGCGCTCGCCGGCGCGCCGGCCGCGATCGTGATCGGTTGCGACTGTCCGGCGCTGACGCCCGAGCACCTGTGCGACGCGGCGACGGCGCTCGTCAGCGGCCATGACGCGGTGATCGCGCCGGCTGAGGATGGCGGCTACGTGTTGATCGGCTTGAGGCGCGCGGAGCGATCGCTCTTCGACGGGATCGGCTGGGGCGGGACGACCGTGCTCGAGGAGACCCGCACGCGCCTCGCCGCGCTCGGCTGGCGGTGGCGGGAGCTCGAAACGCTGTGGGACGTCGACCGTCCGGAGGACGTGGTGCGGCTGAGGCGCGAGATCGCCGGCGGCGCCGGGCTCATCGACGGGCCGTGAAGCGCCTCCTCCTCGTCGGCGGCGGCCACGCACACGTCGAGGTGTTGCGCCGTTTCGGCCGCGCGCCGCTTCGCGACGTCGAGCTCGTGCTCGTCAGCCCCCACCGGCTGACGCCTTACTCGGGCATGCTGCCGGGGCTCGTTGCGGGCGACTACGAGCACGCGGCGGTCCACATCGACCTCGAGCGCGCGGCCCGCTTCGCCCGGGCGCGCTTCCTGCAGACGCTCGCCGCCGGGATCGACACGCACCGGCGCGTCGCAACGCTCGCCAACGGCGCGTCGCTCGAGTTCGATCTCGTCTCGCTCGATGTCGGCTCGACGCCGGCGACCGCCGGGGTTCCGGGCGCGGCCGAGCACGCGATCGGCGTGAAGCCCGTCGACCGGTTCCTCCAGCTCTGGGACAACTGGTGCGAACGCGCGCGGACCGGGACGCTGCGCCGCCTGCTCGTGGTCGGCGGCGGTGCGGCCGGCGTCGAAACCATCCTCGCAATGCACGCCCGCCTTGCACGCGAGACTGGACGGCCCGACGCGGTCGCGTGTGCGCTCGCGACCGACGCCGACCAGCTCCTGCCGATGCATCCGGCGCGAGTGCAGGACCTCCTCGGGCGCGTTCTCGCCCGCCGCGGGATCCGCCTGCATCTCGCGACGCCTGCGGTGCGGATCGAGCCGGGCGCGATGACCGCCGCGGACGGCAGCCGGATCGCCGCCGACGCGATCGTGTGGACGACCGGCGCGGCCGCGCCACCGTGGCTGCGGGGGCTCGGCGTTGCGCTCGATGCGGGCGGATTCGTCGCGGTGAACGAGTCCCTGCAGTCGATCTCGGAGGAGCGCGTATTCGCCGCCGGCGACTGCGCGACGATGATCGAGCACCCGCGCCCGCGCGCGGGCGTGTACGCGGTGCGCCAAGGGCCGCCGCTCGCGGCCAACCTCCGCGCCGCGCTCGAGGGACGGCCGCTCGCGCGCTACGTGCCGCAGGCGCACGCGCTAGCGATCATCTCGACCGGAGACGGGCGCGCCGTCGCCGCGCGCGCGGGCTGGGCGGTCGAGGGCGCGTGGGTGTGGCGCTGGAAGGACTGGATCGACCGGCGGTTCGTTGCGCGCTACGCCGCGCTCTAGGTTTCACGATACGAGGGGAAAGCGATGCCTACGGCATCGGTTTGTTCCTAAGCACGGTCGAGCAACGCGCCGACGATCGCTCCCCACTCGTCCTCGAGCGAGCCGGTGAATTCGGGCTGCCTCGCCTGACGGTACCAGTAGCGCGCGTTGTCCCGGTCGCCTTCCTGGCGATGGAGATAGGCGTGGACCCAGGCGGCGTCGCGGCTCTTCGCCGACATCACGATCCGGTGCGCCTGGTCCCAGTCGCCGCGCGCGGCGTGCCACAGGGCTTCGAGCGGTTTGCCGAGGCCGGCGGGCGGGTGCGGCGACGTGAGCGAGCCGCGGAATGCGTCGAGCGTCACCGGCACTCGCGCCATACGATGTTCAGCGTGATCGGTATCGGCATCCCCAATTATCCTCGCGTTGCAGTCGCACGGCGGATTCGCCACACTTCGACCATGAGCACGGTCCTCCTGTTCCGCGACGACCCCTATCTCCGGCAGTGCGAGACGACGGTGACGGCCGCCGATGAGCGCGGCATCCGGCTTGCCCGGACCGTGTTCTACCCGGCGGGCGGCGGGCAGCCGGGCGACACCGGCACGCTCCGCTTCGCCGGCGGCGAGGCGGCGATCGTCGACACGGTCAAGGGCGACGGACCGGACGAAGTCATCCACATCCTCGCGCCGGGCGCGGCGGTGCCGGCGCCGGGCACCGCGGTCGTCGCCGAGATCGACTGGGCGCGGCGCCATCGGCACATGCGCTTCCACACCTGCCTGCACCTGCTGTGCGCCGCGGTGCCGTACCCGGTGACCGGCGGGCGCATCGCGTCCGACAAGGCGCACCTCGATTTCGATCTGCAGGGCGCCGCGGTCGAGAAGGAGGCGGTCGAGGCCAGGCTGAACGCGCTCGTACGTGCCGGCCATCGCGTGGCGCCGCGCTGGATCACCGACGAGGAACTCGCGGCGAGCCCGGAGCTGGTGCGCACGATGTCGGTCGCGCCGCCGATCGGGCAGGGGCGGGTGCGGCTGCTCGAGGTCGACGGCGTCGATCTCCAGGCGTGCGGCGGCACGCACGTCGCGAACACCGCCGAGATCGGGCCGGTGGCGGTGCTGAAGATCCGGAGCGAAGGCAAGCGCAACAAGCGGATCACCATCGCCTTTGCCGGAGAGGGGGTCAGCTGATGAACGCGAGCGTGCAGCCTTCGGCGGCCAGCCTGGTCGTGCGCGAGGCCGGGGAGCGCGACCTGCCGGGGATCACCGCGATCTACGCGCATCACGTGCGCACCGGGCTCGCGACGTTCGAGGTCGTGCCGCCCGACGTCGCCGAGATGGTGCGCCGGCGCGCGAACGTGCTCGCCTGCGAGCTGCCGTACTTCGTGGCCGAGGACGGCGACGAGGTTCTCGGCTACGCGTACGCCGCCCCATATCGCACGCGCGCCGGCTACCGCTACACGGTCGAGGACTCGATCTACGTCGACCCGGCGGCGGTCGGGCGCGGCGTCGGTCGAGCGCTCCTCGAGCGGCTGATCGAGGCCTGCGCGGCAGGCGGCTGCCGGCAGATGGTCGCGGTCATCGGCGACAGCGCCAATCTCGCCTCGATCGGCCTGCACGAGGCGTGCGGCTTCACCCGCGTCGGCACGCTGCCGTCCGTCGGCTTCAAGTTCGGGCGCTGGGTGGACAGCGTGTTGATGCAGCGCGCGCTCGGCGCGGGCGACCGCTCGCCGCCCGGCGCGGGAGGGGCGCGGTTTTGAGGGGCCATCACGACATGGGCGGGCTGCCGGCCGGGCCGGTCGAGCGCGACGAGCACGCGTACGACGAGTGGGAGCGGCGCGTCGACGCGCTGATGATGCTGCTCTCCGACAAGGAGCGGCGGCTCCTGAGGGTCGACGAGCTGCGCCGGAACATCGAAAGCCTCGGCGCCGAGGCGTATGACCGCATGGGCTACTACGAGCGCTGGATGCACGCGATCGCGCAGACGCTGATCGAGCGCGGCGTGATCTCGATCGACGAGCTGGGACGGACGATGGCGGGCGGGGGTGAGGGCGGGGGCGATGGCGATGGGCGCTGACGCCGCGCGCGCGCGGTTCCGGCCCGGCGACCGCGTGCGGGTGCGCGCCGCGTACCCGCCGGGACACCTGCGGACGCCGTACTACTGCCGCGGGCACGTCGGCGTGATCGAGCGGTTCTGCGGCGCCTTCGCCAATCCGGAAGAGCTCGCGTACAACCGCCCGGGCCTACCGGCGCAGCCGCTCTACCGCGTACGGTTCAAGTCCACCGAGCTGTGGACCGATTACCGCGAGGATCCGCAGGACGTGGTGGAGATCGAGCTCTATCAACACTGGCTGGAGGACGCGTCATGAACGATCCTGCCGGGCCCGGCCCCGAGGATTCGCGCGGCTACTATCGCCGCATGCAGGCGGCGGTCGAGGAGCTGCTGATCCTCAAGGGCGTGGTCACCGCCGCCGACGTCGACGGCGAGGTCGAGGCGATGGCGAGCCGCAGCCCGGCGCGCGGCGCGCGGATGGTCGCGCACGCCTGGGTCGATCCGGACTACAAGGCGCGCGCGCTCGCCGACGCCTCGGCGGCCGCCGAGGCGATCGGGCTCGAGGTCGGTCCGCTGCGGCTGATCGTGGTCGAGAACACGCCCGACGTGCACAACGTCATCGTGTGCACGCTCTGCTCCTGCTATCCGCGGATGCTGCTCGGCATCCCGCCGGAGTGGTACAAGAGCCGCGCCTACCGCTCGCGGGTGGTGCGCGACCCGCGCACGGTGCTCGCCGAGTTCGGGACGCAGATTCCCGACGGGGTGCGGATCCGCGTCCACGATTCGACCGCCGACATGCGCTACATCGTCCTGCCGATGCGTCCGGCGGGCACCGAGGGCTGGAGCGAGGAGCGCCTCGCCGGCCTCGTCACCCGCGACAGCCTCATCGGCGTCGAGCGGCTGCCCGACACCGTCTAGCACCGCGTGGCCGCCGGGCGAGGCGCGCGGCCCGGGGGCGTAGACTGCGTTTTCCCACGAAGAGAGGAGGAACGCGAATGTCCGAAACCATCCGCAGGCTCCAGTATTTCGCGTTGCAGGTCCCCGACAAGCCGGGCGAGGGCGCCCGCCTGCTGCAGGGGCTGAGGGACGAGAACGTGAACCTGCTCGCCATCACCGGCTTCCCGACCGGCAAGAAGGCCCAGGTCGACCTCGTCCCGGAGGACGCCACGGCGCTCAAGACGGCCGCCAAGAGGCTGAAGCTCAAGCTCGGCCCCGCCAAGACCTGTTTCGTGATCCAGGGCGACGACCGCGTCGGCGCACTGACCGACGCGTTCACCCGTCTCGCCGAGGCGAAGATCAATCTCGTCGCCTCGCAGGCGGTCACCGCGGGCATGGGCCGCTACGGCGCGATCTTCTGGGTCAAGCCCCGCGACGCGACCAAGACCGCGAAACTGCTAGCGGCGACCTAGGCGGGCGTGTGGCGCGGGGGATTTACAAGAGGGACTTCAGCCCCCCCTTGTTCGCTGGGGGACATACAACGAGAAGACCCGAGGATTTTTTTGGCTCCGCCAAAAAAATTCCTCGGGGCGGCTGAGGAGGAGGGGTGCCGCCCCGAGGGTCCACAGGAGAGGAGGATCCCGAGAGGCGTTCTGTGGCGAACGCTAACCGGGGACGACGAAACCGCCTTCACGTGCCGGCAGACTCTGCCCGCCTGATCCTTAAACCAAGTCTATTGCGCTGCCAGATATCCGTCCAATCGATTTGATGGATTCTCTCCATCGATCCAGACGATAATGTCCGTGTCATCGCGGACGCAAGGCGGGCGTCAGCCAAATAACCGTGCCGGGGCTGTGGGAAACATTCCCGCGCTCGCGCCGCCGAGCGCATCCGCGAGCAGCCATGCAGCTCCGAGCGCCGCTATGGCGAGCACGGTATAGGTCACGGCGCCGAGGAGGTGGTCGAATCGCATTTCCATGTCCTAATCGAGGTCTGGCTGCACGCTATGCAGCTCACGCTTCCAACATAGTGCGGCGCACGATATTCTTCAAATCGATCTTTCGGATCTGATTCATCGGTTTCATGGATATTCGGGCAGTCGACCTGAATCTGCTCGTCGCGCTCGACGCGCTGCTGAGCGAGCGCAACGTCACGCGCGCGGCGAGCCGGCTCAAGCTCTCCCAGTCGGCGATGAGCGCGACGCTCGGCCGGCTGCGCGCACTCTTCAACGACCCGCTGCTCCTCCGCACGGCCGGCGGGATGCTCCCCACTTCGAAGGGGTTGGAGCTCGCGGCGCCGGTGAAGCAGCTGATCGCGGACGTCGGCCGCCTCATCCAGCAGGCCGGCGCGTTCGACCCGGCGACGGCGCAGGTGACGTTCACGATCGCGGCGTCGGACTACGTCGAGTACGCGATCCTCCCGCAGCTTGTCGACCGGCTCGAGGCCGCCGCGCCGTTCGCACGCCTCGCGGTGCGGCCGATGGACTTCAGCGCCGTGGGCCGCCAGCTCGAGGCGGCCGAGGTCGACCTCGGCATCCTCGGCGCCGGGTTCGCGCCGCCGAACGTCCGCTCGCGGCCGCTCTACCTCGAGCGCTTCGTGTGCGTCGTCCGCCGCGACCACCCCCAGGTCCGGGACCGGCTGACGCTCGAGAGCTTCTGCGCGCTCGACCATCTCCTCGTGTCGCCCTCCGGCGGCTCGTTCACCGCAGCGACCGACGACGTCCTGGCGGCGATCGGCCGCCAGCGCCGGGTGCGGCTGTCGGTGCCGCACTTCCTGCTGGTGCCGGAGATCCTGATCCGCTCGGACATGATCGCCATGCTGCCCGAGCGGCTCGCCCGGGGGTACCGGGACCGGTTCCGAGTGTTCGAGCTGCCGTTCGAGATGCCGCCGTTCACGATCGCCGAGGTCTGGCACGAGCGCACGCACCGCGACCCGGCGCTCGTCTGGCTGCGGCAGACGCTCGCCGAGCTGCTGCGCGACGGCGCCCCGGCGACGGCGCCCGCGCCGCGGAAGCGCGCGCTCCCGCCACGCCGCAGGCGCCCCTGACGCGAGCCCGGCCCGGCGCTGTGGGCGCGGGATCTTAGGGATGCGCCGCGCGTTGACTGGGTTGGTGCTCGGGCGCAGAATTTGCGCGCTCGACCGAGCGGATGGAAGCGCACTTTCGATCGCACATGGAGAACGAGCGGCCGCCGAGCCGCGTTCCCGGTCAACAAGGAGGCAGGCGATGAAGGTTTTGCAACGCACGGCACTCGCATTGCTCACGGGCGGGCTCGTCGCCGCGGCGCAGGCGCAGGACATCCGGCTCTATGCGTTCAGTTCCGGCGCCCTCACGCTCGGCAAGGGGATTCTGCTCAACCTCGCTCCGCTCGATCCGCCGATCCAGGTACCGGTTGGGTTCTTTGTGATCCAACATCCCCGAGGCAACGTCCTGTTCGACTCCGGCAACAACGACAAGCTCATCGCCGACCCGAACTACTGGCCGCCCGCACTTGCAGCGATGAAGCCCGCGATGACGCCGGAGATCGCGATCGACGTCCAGCTGAAGAAGATCGGCCTATCGCCCGATGACATCCGGTACGTGGTCCTGAGCCACATGCACCTTGACCACGCCGGCAACATCGCCAAGTTCCCCAACTCGACGCTCGTGGTCCAGCGGGACGAGGTCGCCAATGCCTTCTGGCCGAAGGCGGGCACCGGGAGCGTCTACATCCTGAACGACTTCATTGGGCTGCGCGAGGGCAAGCAGCAGATGATGCAGCTCGACGGCGACCTCGACCTCTTCGGCGACGGCACGATCGTCATCAAGCGCTGGGTGGCGCATACGCCGGGCAGCCAGATGATGATGGTGAAGCTTAAGAACACCGGCCTCGTGATCCTCACCGGCGACAACGTCTACTTCCGGGAGAACGTCGAGAAGAACACCCCCCCCAACATCGTGCTCGCCTACTACCCGACCGGCTTCTACACGGCGTTCGAATGGATCCGGCAGCAGATGGCGAGTCAGAAGGCCGATTTCTTCACCGCCCACGACCCCGACGCATTCAAAGCGATGAAGAAAGCGCCGGCCTATTACGATTAGGGATTACCGGTCCCGTCCTTCCCGCGACGCCGGGGCCTGATCGCCCCGGCGTTTTGCTTGTACGTTTGTCTTGTGACGCCCTTGCCGTGCGCCCCGTCGTCGTCGCCGAGAAGCTGAGCAAGTCCTACGGCCGGCGGCGCGCCGTCGACGCGGTGTCCTTCGACGTGCAGCCGGGCGAGGTGATGGGCCTGCTCGGCCCGAACGGGTCGGGCAAGAGCACGATCCTGCGCATCCTCACCGGGTACCTCCGTCCGTCCTCGGGTCGCGCGTGGATCATGGGGCACGACGTCGTCGCGGCAAGCCTGCAGGCGCGCAGCCAGCTCGGCTACGTCCCGGAGGATGCGCCGCTCTACGCGCACATGCGGGTGGGAGAGTTCCTGTCGTTCATGGGCCGGGTGCGCGGCCTCGACGGGGCGGCGCTCGAGCGCGCGATCGACGAGGTCGTCGCACGGCTCGCCTGCGCGGACGTGCGCGACGCGCCGATCGGCCGGCTCTCGCGCGGCTATCGGCAGCGCGTGGCGATCGCGCAGGCGCTGCTCGGCCGGCCGCGCCTCCTCGTGCTCGACGAGCCAACCAACGGCCTCGACCCGCGCCAGATCATCGAGGTGCGCGAGCTCATCCGCGCGCTGTCGCGGGAGCTCGCGGTGCTGGTCACCTCGCACATCCTTCCCGAGGTCGAACGCGTCGCGCACCGCGTCGCGATCCTGCTCGAAGGGCGGCTGCTCGCCGTGCACGAGCTCGCCGGCGCGACGGTCGGGCTCGAGGCGCTTTTCCTGCAGCTTACCGAGCCGCACCGATGAAGCGCTTACTCCCGCTGCTCGACAAGGAGCTCGCCGCGCTCTTCCGGTCGCCGGTCGCCTGGATCCTGATCGGCGTCTTCCTCGGGCTGATGGGCTACTCGTTCACGGTCACGCTGTTCAACAACAAGTACGCCACCCTGGTCCACATCTTCTTCCAGGCCGCCGGCCTGATGCTCCTGGTGGTGCCATTGATCACGATGCGATCGTTTGCCGAGGAGCGCCGGAGCGGCACGCTGGAGCTGCTGCTAACCGCGCCGGTGCGCGAGAGCCACCTCGTCCTGGCGAAGTATCTCGCGACGATGGCGGTGCTCGCGGCCATGATCGCGCTCACCGGCACGTATGCGGTGGTGCTCGGCCTGTACGGCACGCCGGAATGGGGGCCGATCTACAGCGGCTACATCGGCCTCGTGCTGCTCGCGAGCACGCTCGCCTCGCTCGGGCTGGTGGTGTCCGCGCTGACCGCGAACCAGGCGGTCGCGGCGATCGTGACGATCGGCATCTCGTTTCTCGCCTGGACGCTCGACACGCTTGCCGCGATGTTGCCCGATGCGCTCGAGCGCTGGCTGATCGGCGTGTCGCTCCTCGCGCGCCTCACCCCGTTCGTGACCGGCGCGATGTACCTCTCGGATCTCGGCTTCTTCCTGACCACGACGGCACTCGGCCTCGTCCTCGCGACCCGGGCCCTGGCGAGGCGCTGAGCCGCGATGGCGCACGGACCGATCGAGTTTGGCCCGCTCGCCTGGTTCGCCGGATGGCTGGCGGCGGTGACGCTGCTGTTCTGGATCGGGCTGCGCCTGCCGCTGCAGACGCGCTTCGGCGGCTGGAAGGCGGTCGCGTTCAACGCAGCGGTCGCCGTGGCGGTGGGGGCGGTCGCGGCGCTCGCCAACGCCGCGCTCACACTGCACGACTTGCACATCGATCTCACGCGCGAGCGCGTCTACACGCCGTCCCACCGCGCGCTGAGCGTCGTCGACGAACTGCGGCAGCCGGTGCAGCTCACGTACTTCTATGGCGGGCAGGATCCCGAGGGCCGGCGCGTCAGGGACGTGCTCGGCGTGATGGCAAGGCGCAACGCACTGCTCGAGCTGCGCGTCGTCGATCCGGACAAGGAGCCGGCGCTCGCGCGCGCGTTCGGGGTGCGTATCCACAACGCCGGGGTGCTCGAGGCCGACGGGCGCAAGGTGCTGGTGCAGACGACCGACGAAAACGAGATCGCGCTCGGCATCCAGCGCGTGCTGCGCGAGCGGGTCGTCACCGTGTGCTTCCTGGAGGGCCACGGCGAGCTGCCGATGGACAATTTCGAGTTCCACACCCACGTCGAGGGCGTCTCGAGCCACAGCCACGGCGACGCCTCGTCGCAACACGTCCAGATGCCGGGCCACGGGATCGGCCGGCTGCGGCGCGCCCTCGAGGCGCAGGGCTACGTCGCGCGAAAGGTGGTCCTCGCCATCGCGCCGGCCGTGCCGGGCGACTGCCAGGTGGTGATCGACGCCAACCCGCGCACCACGTTCCTGCCGGCGGAAAGCGCGGCGTTGGAGGCGTACCTGCGGCGCGGCGGCACGCTGCTCGCGCTCTTCGACCTCGGGTTCGTCCTTGAGCCGCGCCTTGCCGCGCTGACGGAGCAGCTCGGCGTGCGGCTGCCGCAGGAGGCGGTGATCGATCCGCTCAGCCACTACGCCACGGACAGCGAGATGGTCGCCGTCACGAGCTACGAGCCGGGCCCGGTCACGCGCGGCCTGTCGATGACCTTCTTTGCTGGCATCCGGCCGCTCGAGGCGATAACGCCCGCGGCCGGCCTCGCGGCGACGCCGCTCTTCGCGAGCAGCCGCGACAGCTACACGCGCGTCGTGCAGCCGGCGGACGTACGCGAGACGGGCGCGGCGCGGCGGGTCGGCGGCGCGGGGGTGCCGCGGCCCGGGCCGCGCGTGCTCGCGATCGCGGTGGAAGGGCGTCTACCCGAAGCGGCGGCCGATGCGCCGCCGCTGCGTGCGGTGATCGTCGGGGATGCGGACTTCGCCAGCAATTCGTTCCTGCCGTATCTCGCGAACGGCGACCTCGCGCTTGCCGCCGTGCGCTGGCTCGCGCGCGAGGAGCGCTCGACCGCGGTGGCGAGCCGCATCCCGGTGCCGCCGATGATCCTGCTCACGGGCGCGCAGATGCGCGGCATCTTCCTCGTCCTCGCCGTGCTGCTTCCGCTCGGCGCCTTCGCGCTCGGCGCGGTTGCATGGTGGCGCCGGCGGTGAATCGGGCGCTGCTCGGCGTCGCGGCGTTCGCCGCGATCGGCTATCTCGTCGCGATGGTGTTCACCGGCGCGTTGCCGCAGAGCCGCCAGCGCGTCCAGTTCGAAGCGAAGGGCGTGCTGCGGCTCGCGCCCGAGCAGATCGCGCGCGTCGAGCTCGCGCGGGGCGCAGACCGCGCGGCATTCGTGCGCGGTCCGGGAGCGGGCTGGACGCGGGAAGGCGCGGGTGCGCTCGCCCCGCCGCTCTCCGAGCGACTCTCGATGGCGGTGCAACTCATGCACACGGCCGGCCCAGTGCGCGTCCTCGAGCAGGCGGAGCTTGCCGGCGTCGATCTTCGCCAGTTCGGCCTCGACCGACCAGTGCTGTCGATCGCGCTGCACGCCGGTTCGGGCGACGTGCTGCGCGCGCGGTTCGGCGGCAGCAACCCGGACGGCATGCTGCAATACATGGCGATCGAGGGACGCGCGGAGATCGTGCTCATGTCGCGCTTCGTCGGCCGGGAATGGGTGGCGGTGGCCGAGAGCGTGTTTCCGGCACGATGAGGCCCGTCCGCGCCGCGCTGGTCGTCACCGCGGTGCTCGGCGGTCTTCCCGCGTCCGCGCACGAGGGCGCGACCACCGCTTTCGCGCACATCGTCGTGAGCGGTTCGGCGGTTCGCTACAGCCTCACGCTGGCGGACGCGTCGAGGATCGCGCCGGCCTCTCCGGGCGGAACGGATCTCGAGGCGTTCGCGCAAGCGGTGCGCGCGAGTGTTCGGCTGACGAACGACGGCACGCCTTGCGCGCCCGCGCCCGCGCAGCTCGTCCCGCCCGCCGCCTCGTCGCTCAGCGCGACCGTGGTCGTCGACTTCGCCTGTCGCGGCGCGGTGCGCAGGCTGCGGATCCGGGACGACCTGCCCGACGTCCTGGGCGCGGATCTGCACACGCTCGCGAAGGTCGAGTGGCCGGGCGGCACCGGGCAGTTCGCGTTTGCCGCCGAGTCGCGGGAAGCGAGCTTCGAGGTCGGCGCCGACGCACCGGCTGCGCGCGGCGCCGGCAGCTTCTTCTGGCTCGGCGTCGACCACATTCTCACCGGCTACGATCACCTCCTGTTCCTCCTCGTGCTGGTGCTCGGCGGCGGCGGCGCGTGGTCGCTCGTCAAGATCATCACCGCGTTCACCGTCGCGCACAGCGTCACGCTCGCGCTCGCGGTGCTCGGCATCGTGACGCTGCCCGACCGGTTCGTGGAGGCGGCGATCGCGCTCTCGATCGCTTACGTCGCCGCCGAGAATCTCCTGGCGAAGCAGGCGCTCTCCCGGCGCTGGCTGGTGAGCCTCGTGTTCGGCCTGGTCCACGGCTTCGGCTTCGCGTCGCTGCTCCGTGAGATCGGTCTGCCGCCGGGGCACCTCGCCGTCTCGCTCGGCGCGTTCAATCTCGGGGTCGAGGCCGGCCAGGCCGCCGTGGCGCTGCCCCTCGTGTGGCTGTTGATGCGCGTGCGGGGCAAGCCGTGGGAACCCAGGGTGGCAGCGACCGTCTCCGCGATCGTGCTCGGGGTCGGGCTGACGCTCTTCGTCGGGCGCGTCGCGTTCGCCTAAGGGCGCCGCCGCGTAGCCCACGGACGCGAGCTCGCGCTCGACGTAGACCGCGGTGGCCTCCAGCCCGGCCAATGCCCAGACGTCGTGCTCGCGCGCGCCGGGGATCAGAACCTTTCCGCCCACGGGCGGAGGTCGGCCTCGAAGCTCCAGGCCCCAGCGCGGCTGACAGTGGACCTGCCAGTAGACCTCGGCGATGTCGGCCGGCTTGAGCATGCCGTCGGGAGGGAGCTCGGCGATGCGCTCGGCGAAGCGCTCGCGCACGCGCGGCGAGTCGATCATCCCGTCGATGATCACCGAGGCGACGTGGATGCCCTGTGGCCCCAGCTCGCGCGCCATCGCCTGCGCGACCTGCCGCACGCCGGCCTTGGCGGCGGCGAACGCCGCGAAGTGCGCGGCCCCGCGCACGCTCGCCGTCGCGCCGGTGAAAATGATCGCACCCCTGGCCGCGCGGCACCATGTGGCGCGCGGCTTCGCGGCCCACCAGGAAGCCGGCGTAGCAGCCGAGCCGCCAAACCTTTTCGAACATGTCGGCCGCAGTGTCGAGGATCGACGCACGGTAGTTCGCGCCGGTATTGAACACCGCGACGTCGATCGGCCCGATCTCGGCCTCGACGTCGTCGAAGAGCTTCGCGACCGCCGCCTCCTCGCGCGAGATCGGCGAGGTAGGCGATGCCGCGCCCGCCGGCCTGCGCGATCTCACCCGCGATGCGCGCCAGGCGCTCGCCGTCGCGCGCGACGAGCACCGTGGGATGCCCTTCGCGCGCGAAACGCCGCGCGACCGCTCCGCCCAGTCCGTCGCCGACGCCGGCGACGAGCGCCACGTTCGGTCTGCCTGCCATGCGGAACCTCCGTTGGGCCGGGATCGGCCGCGGAGCTTAATGGATTTCGCGGGTCGCTTATGCTATCTGTACGCTCATGCGTTACGACGCCATCGTCGTCGGCGCCGGTCCGGCGGGGAGCTACGCGGCGTATCTGCTCGCAAAGCAGGGCGTCGCGGTCGCGCTCCTCGACCGCGTGGCGTTTCCGCGCGAGAAGCCGTGCGGCGGGGCGCTGTCGCGCAAGGCGCTCGACCTCGTGCGGCTCGACCTGTCGCCGGTGATACACGGACACGTCACCGGCGCGTGGCTCGCGCACGGCGAGCGCGCGGTATTCTGCGACACGCGCGGCGTGGCTGCCGGGATGACGCTGCGCACCGAGCTCGACGCCTTCCTGCTCGAGCACGCGGTTAAGGCCGGTGCGAGATTCCACCCGGAGACGAGCTTCCTGGACGTCGAGACGAACGGTGGCGAGGTCCGCGTCGCGACTTCGCGGGGCGAGCTCACAGGGCGCCTCCTGCTGGCGGCCGACGGTGTCGCGAGCGCAGTGCGGCGCCGCGTGTTCGGCGCCGACGTGGTGGAGTACGCCCCCGCGGCCGAAGCGCTCGTGCACGCGTCGCCCGCGATCGTCGCACGCTTCGGCGACCGCGTCCTCCTCGACCTGGCCGGGATGCCGGGCGGCTACGGCTGGATCTTCGGCAAGCGCGACCACCTGAACGTCGGCGTCTACTCGATCGGCGGCCGGGGCGGCATCCGCGGCCATCTCGCCGCGTTCCTCGCGCGCCATCCGTCCCTCGGCCGCGCCGACCGGATCCGCTATCTCGGCCACCCGATCCCGGTCGCGAACCGCGCGCGCCGCTTCGAGCGCGGTCCGGTGTGGCTGCTCGGGGACGCAGCGGGGCTTGCCGAGTGCATCCTCGGCGAGGGGATCTACTTCGCGCTGAAGAGCGCCACGCTCGCCGCGCGGGCGTTCCTCGCCCCCGCGGTGCGGGCATACACGCGGCTGCTCGAGGACGAGGTGCTGCCGGAGCTCGCCGCGGCCGAGCACCTCGCGCGCGCCTGCTACGCCCACCCGCGGTTCCTCTTCGAGCGGATCGCGCGCAGTCGCTACGCGAGCCGGCTCTTCCTCGGCGTGGTTACCGGCGAGGTCGGCTACCGCCAGTGCCTCCTCGGATCGCTCGCGACCGTCCCGCGCTGGCTGGTTTCCGCGCGGGCGGACGTCGCCGCGCTGACGGTCTGAGGGGAGCCGCTAGACGAGCTCGGTGTCCTCGTGCGAGTACGCCGGGCTGCAGGCGCAGAGGATCTTCAGCGGCTCGGCGCCGGCGTTGCGGATGCGGTGCGGCGTTCCGGGCGCGATGCACACCGTGTCGCCCGCGCGCACTTCGAACGTGCGCTCGCCGAGCGTCATCACGCCGACGCCGGCGGTGATGTGGTACAGCTCCTCGGTCACGCGGTGCAGGTGCAGCAGCGTCTCGCCCCCCAGCGGCACTGTCGCTTCGGCGAGGCTCTGCGCGCGGTTGCCGTGCACGGCCGGGTGCATCAGCTCGCGGATCTCCGAGCCATCCTTCGTGACGTAGGCTGCCGCGCCCGAGTACGGGGTCTTCACCGGATCGCCTTCGCCTTTCTGAGGAGGTCCGCCATCGCCTCGGCGATGCGGGCATAGCCCTTCGCGTTGGGGTGCACCCAGTCGCTCTTCAGCGCGTTGTCCGTCAGTACGGTCTTCAGGATCGAGCCCTCGTAAGGCACCGCGAACTCCTTCGCGATGTCCGCGTAGAACGAAGCGGGCGAGGGCGAGAGCCCCGGCTTCGGCACGCCGATCAGCACGACGGCGATCCCCTTCTCGCGCGCGAGCCGCACCATTGCGCGCACGTTCGCCGCGGCTTCGCTCTCCGGGAGCTTGCGGAGAAGATCGTTGCCGCCGTGGCAGAGCAGGAGAAGCCGCGGCTGCGTCGCGTCGAGCACGCCGGGCAGGCGTGCGAGGCCCTGGGCGCTCACCTCGCCCGGCACGCCCTGGGCCACGACCTTCCGTCCGATGAGCCGCTCGAGTTGCGCCGGGTAACCCTCGCCGTCCGCGGCCCCGGTGCCGAACGTCAGGCTGTCGCCGAAGGCGAGGACGACGGCCGAGGGCTCGAGCGGCGCCAGCGGCGGCGTCGAGCCGCCGCAGGCCGCGAAGAGGAGCCCGACGAGCGGCGCGGCCCACCACCGTCGCGCGGGGGCGTCCGTCCGGGTCATCGAGTCCGCTTCTCCGGCAATCAACGCGTTCGAGGCTTGGGCGCGCACACACTATATACAATCGGACCGCCCGATCCGCCGCCGAGAACAACGAGCCGATGATGCGCCCGACGCGATGGCTGCCGCTCGCCCTGCCGCTCGCCCTCGCGCTTGCACCGGCGGCGGCGTGGGCCGCCGACGCGCCGGCGGTCCCGTGGTGGGTCTGGCCGCTCGGGTTGTTCGCGGTGACGTTCCTGCTCGGCATCGTCGCCGTGCTCGGCGGCGTCGGCGGCGGCGTGCTGTTCGTGCCGATCGTCGGCGGCTTCTTCCCGTTCCATCTCGACTTCGTGCGCGGCGCTGGATTGCTGCTCGCGCTCTCCGGCGCGCTCTCCGCCGGGCCGGGGCTGCTGCGGAGCGGGCTCGCGAGCCTGCGGCTCGCCATGCCGCTCGCGCTCGTCGGGTCGATCACCTCGATCCTCGGCGCGGTCGCCGGGCTCGCGCTGCCGGTGCCGGTGGTGCAGACCACGCTCGGGTTCCTCATCCTCGCGATCGCCGCGCTGATGTGGCGCTCGAAGAGGACCGAGCGGCCCGAGGTGCCGGTGCCCGACCCGCTCGGCGCGGCGCTCGGCATGCACGGGATCTTCCACGACGGCTCGACGCGCGAGGACGTCGACTGGCGCGTGCATCGCACCCCGCTCGGCTTCGCGCTCTTCGCCGGCATCGGATTCATGGCCGGCATGTTCGGCCTCGGTGCCGGCTGGGCGAACGTGCCGGTGCTGAATCTCGTGATGGGCGTGCCGCTGAGAGTCTCGGTCTCGACGTCGGGCTTCCTGCTGTCGGTGATCGACACCTCCGCCGCGTGGGTCTACGTGAACCGCGGCGCGCTGCTGCCGATGCTGGTGGTGCCGTCGATCCTCGGCGTGATGCTCGGGGCGCGGATCGGCGGGCGCCTGGTGCAGACGGTGCGCGCCGCGACCATCCGCAAGGTGGTGGTCTCGCTCATGCTCGTAGCGGGGACGCGCGCGCTCGCCAAAGGCCTCGGCATCTGGAGCTGACGACGGCGGACGAACGCGACTACGCATCGCCGGAGCAGCGGTTGTACGCCGACTGGCTCGACACCGGCACGAAGATCGGATTCGTCGCGCTGGTGGTCACCTTCTTCATCCACGTCTTCGGGCTGGTGCCGCCGGGGATCGCGCTCGAGCACCTGCCGCTGTACTGGCATCTGCCGGTGGCCGATTTCATCCGCATGACCGGAGCGCCCACCGGCTGGGCCTGGGTCGCGCGGCTCGGCGAGGCCGATCTGCTGAACTTCATCGGCGTCGCGATCCTCGGGCTCGTGACCGTCGTCTGCTACCTGCGCGTCCTGCCGCTGTTCGTGCGGGGGCGGAATCGGGTGTTCGTGGCGATCTGCGTCGCCGAGGTGCTGGTGCTGCTCGCGGCCGCCCTGCACCTCGTTGGCGCCGGTCACTGAGGGCGGCGGGAGCGCCGCTGCGGCGAACCGGCCCTAGCGCACCGGCGGCGGCAGGCTCGCGCACTCGACGAAGATCCGCGCAGTGCACCGCGCGCACACCGCGCGGTCGAGCCGCGCGAAGACGCCGGCGATCGCGTCCTCCTTGCGGTGGAAGATCGCGTCGGCGCCGATCTCCTCGACGTAGCCGCCGCGCTTCAGCATGTCCTCGACCGGGTGGCGGAGCGAGTACAGGTATAGCGCCCCGCCCGCGGCGCGGCGCTTGTGGGCCTCGGTCGCGAGGAGCCCGGCGCCCGCCATGTCCACGAAGTTGATGCTCTTCGCCATCACCAGCAGGTGCTTCTGCCCGTGCGCGCGCTCGCGCAGCGTGTCGAAGTGGGTTGCGACGTGGTTCACCGCGCCGAAGTAGAGCGAGCCTTCGATGCGCAGGATCTTCGTCTGCGGGCATTCGTGCAGGCCGTCTTCCGCCGCGGTGAACTTCCGCGACGGATGGCGCGGGTCGGGCACGAGGCTGCGCATCGTCGGATGGGAGGTGCGGTTGAGGTACAGGATGAGCGACACCGCCACGCCGGCGAGCACCGCGAACTCGATCCGCAGCAGCAGCGTCGCGAGGAACGTCGTCGCCATCACGGCGACGGCGCCGCGGCTGGTGCGCAGCGCCGCCCGGATGCGGCCGAAGTCGACGAGGCTCCAGGCGACGAGGAAGAGCGAGCCGGCGATCACCGCGAGCGGGAGGTAGGCGGCAAGCGGCGCGAGGACGAGCACGATCGCGCCGAGCGCGACGGCGGCGAACACCGCCGCGAGCGGCGTCCGGGCGCCGGCCTCGAAGTTGGGACCGGACCGGTTCACCGAGGCGCTGGTCGGGAAGCCGGAGAAGAAGCCGGCCGCCAGATTGGCGAGGCCCTGGCCGATGAACTCCTGGTTCGCGTCGATCCGCTGGCCGGACCTGAGCGCGATCGCGCGCGCCATCGACATCGCCTGCGAGAGCGACACGAGCGTCAGCGCGATTGCCGAGCCGGCGAGATGCGCGAAGGTGTCGATCTCGAAGCGCGGGTGCGAGAGCGGCGGCAGCTCGCGCGGCAACGCGCCGATCGTCTGGAGGCCGGTGCTGCCGGGACCGAGCAGGCGCTCGAGCAGGAAGGCGGCCACGCTGCCGGCGAGGATCGATGCGACCAGGTAGGGAACCCGCGGGAGCCAGCGGCGCGCCGCAACCGCGACGGCGAGCGTGAAGACCGCCACCCCCGCGACCCAGGGATGGATCTCCACGACGTGGCGCGCGAAGGCCGCCAGCGATTCGGGCAGCGAGCCGCCGCGCGGGACGGCGACGCCGAAGAAGTTGCCGAGCTGGCTCGCCGCGATCAGCACGCCGACGCCGGCGGTGAACCCGACGATCACGTCGTCGGAGATGAAGTTCACCAGCGCCCCCATGCGCAGCGCGCCGAGCGCAATCATGATCAGCCCGGTGAGGAAGGCGAGCGTGAGCGCGAGCGACACGTACTCCCCCGACTCCGGCCGGGCGAGGGGGCTGAGGGCGGCGAACACGAACAGCGACACCGCGTTCGTGGGACCGGATACCGTGTGGTGGGAGGAGCCGAACAGCGCCGCCACCGCGGTCGGCACCATCGCGCAGTAGAGCCCGTACATGGGCGGCATGCCGGCGAGCGTCGCAAACGCGATGCCCTGCGGCAGCACGAGGACGGCGCCGACCAGGCCGGCGAGGAGGTCCGCGCGGAGCGCGCGGGCGTCGACGAGCGGCCACCAGTCGAGGAAGGGCAGGAGTTGGTGCCGCAGGGAGGCCATTGCACGCGCCGAGACCGAGGACGCGGCAATGGTAGCAAGGCCGGGGCGGTTGACTCCCCACGCCCGCCGCGCCTAGCATCGACGGGCCGGAAGGGATCGAGATGCCGCAGTTCGCCGCGAACACGAGCACCCTCTTCACCGAAGTGGACTTCCTGCAGCGCTTCGACGCGGCGCGGAAAGCCGGCTTCCGCGGCGTCGAGTTCCATTTTCCGTACGCCTGGAAGCACGAGGACCTCGAGCGCGCCGCGCGCGACGCCGGCGTCGAGGTGGTGCTGTTCAACATGCCGCCGGGTGACTCGAACCGCGGCGAGCGCGGGATCGCATGCCATCCGGATCGCGTGCCGGAGTTCCGCGACGGCGTCGCGCAGGCCCTCGAGTACGCGCGCGTCCTCCGCTGCCCGCGGGTGAACTGCCTCGCCGGCATCGCACCGGCGGACGCCGACCCCGACCAGGTGCTCACCACCTTCGTCGAGAACCTGCGCTACGCCGCCATCGCCGCGGGCGAGGCGGGGCTCACGCTGGTGATGGAGCCGATCAACACGCGCACGGTGCCCGGCTTCTACCTGAATACGAGCGCGCAGGCGCTCGACATCATCCGCGAGGTCGGCGCCGACAACCTCAAGATCCAGTACGACGTCTTCCACATGCAGATCATGGAAGGCGACCTCGCGAAGACGATCGAGGCGGAGCTTGACGACATCGGCCATATCCAGTTCGCCGACGTGCCCGACCGGCACGAGCCGGGCTCGGGCGAGGTGAACTTCCCGTGGCTCTTCGGCTGGATCGACCGCGTCGGCTATCGCGGGTGGGTGAGCGCGGAGTACATTCCGGCCAGGGGTACGGTCGAGGGGCTCGGCTGGCTGAAGCCCTACCTATAGTGTGATGGGAGAATCGCCGCGGGAGCGGCGATGCTCCCCGGAATCGGGGAGCACGAGGGGGTGAGCCCTCTCGTATCGTTCAATCGGATGTGGAGGTGAGCGTGGCGAAGCTTGGATTCATCGGTCTCGGCATCATGGGCAAGCCCATGGCGGGACATCTCATCGCGGCGGGACACGAGGTCTTTCTCAACAGCCGCTCGGGCGTGCCGGCGGAGCTGAAGGGCAAAGGCAAGCCCTGCGCGTCGGCAAAAGAGGTCGCGCAGAACGCCGACGTGATCTTCCTGATGCTCCCCGATACGCCGGACGTGGAGAAGGTGCTGTTCGGGGCGAACGGCGTCGCCGAGGGCCTGACCAAAGGCAAGACGGTGGTCGACATGAGCTCGATCGCACCGCTCGCGACGAAGGAGTACGCGAAGCGCGTGAACGAGCTCGGTTGCGACTATCTCGACGCGCCGGTGTCGGGCGGCGAACTGGGTGCGAAGGGCGCGTCGCTCACGATCATGATCGGCGGTCCCGAGACCGCGTTCAATAAGGTCAAGCCGCTCTTCGAGCTGATGGGCAAGAACATCACGCTCGTCGGCGGCAACGGCGACGGCCAGACGTGCAAGGTCGCGAACCAGATCATCGTCGCGCTGACGATCGAGGCGGTGGGCGAGGCGCTGCTCTTCGCCTCGAAGGCGGGCGCGGATCCGGCGAAGGTGCGCCAGGCGCTGATGGGCGGGTTCGCGTCCTCGCGCATCCTCGAGGTCCACGGCGAGCGGATGATCAAGCGCAACTTCCAGCCCGGCTTCCGGATCGAGCTGCATCAGAAGGACCTGAACCTCGCGCTCGCCGGCGCACGGACGCTCGGGCTTTCGCTCCCGAACACCGCATCCGCGCAGCAGCTCTTCAGCGCATGCGTCGCGAACGGCGGCGCGGCGTGGGACCACTCCGGCCTGGTGAAGGCGCTGGAGCTCATGGGCAAGCACGACGTCGCACAGGGCTGACGTGAACGTCCGCGGGCATGGCATCGACGTTCTCCGCCAGGCGGAGGTGGCCGGTCGGCTGCGTGCCCGGCTGCCCGGCGAGAGCGTGCTCCACCAGGCCGAAGACACGCGACCCTACGAGTGCGACGGCCTGACCGCCTATCGCGAGTTGCCCATGGTCGTCGCGCTGCCGGCCGACGAGGGCGAGGTGAAGTTCGTCCTCGAGACGTGCCACGCGCTCGGGGTGCAGGTGATCGCGCGCGGCGCGGGCACCGGACTCTCCGGCGGCGCGCTGCCCACCGGCGACGGCGTGCTGCTCTCGCTCGCGCGGATGAAGCGCATCCTTGCCGTCGACCCGGTCGCGCGGACCGCGCGCGTCCAGCCGGGCGTGCGCAACCTCGCGATCACCGAGGCCGCGGCGCCCTACGGCCTGTACTACGCACCCGACCCGTCGTCGCAGATCGCCTGCACGATCGGCGGCAACGTCGCCGAGAACTCGGGTGGCGTGCATTGCCTGAAATACGGCCTCACCGTGCACAACGTGCTCCGCGTGCGCGGGTTCACGATCGAGGGCGAGCTCGTCGAGCTCGGGTCGGAAGCGCTCGATGCGCCCGGCTACGATCTCCTAGCGCTCGTCACCGGCTCGGAGGGCATGCTCGCCGTCACGACCGAGGTCACCGTCCGGCTCGTGCCGAAACCCGAAACCGCGCGCGTGATCCTCGCGTCGTTCGACGACGTCGAGAAGGCGGGCGAGGCGGTCGCAGCGGTGATCGGCGCCGGCATCATCCCCGCCGGACTCGAGATGATGGACAAGCCGATGACGCGCGCGGTGGAGGAGTTCGTGCGCGCCGGCTACGACCTCGAGGCGGCGGCGATCCTGCTCTGCGAGTCCGACGGCACGCCGGAGGAGGTCGCGGAGGAAATCGCGCGCATGATCGAGGTGCTCCGCGGCTCCGGCGCCACCGCCATCCGCGTATCGGAAGGCGATGCCGAGCGCAGCCTCTTCTGGGCCGGGCGCAAGGCCGCGTTCCCCGCGGTCGGGCGCATCTCGCCCGACTACTACTGCATGGACGGCACGATCCCGCGCGCACGGCTCGGGGCGATGCTGAAGTTCATCGCCGAGATGGAGCGCAAGTACCGCCTGCGCTGCCCGAACGTCTTCCACGCCGGCGACGGCAACCTGCATCCGCTGATCCTGTTCGACGCAAACGATCCGGACGAGCTTCATCGTACCGAGCAGTTCGCGGGCGAAGTGCTCGAGAAGTGCGTCGAGGTCGGCGGCACGATCACCGGCGAGCACGGCGTCGGGATCGAGAAGATCAACCAGATGTGCGCGCAGTTCACCGGCCCCGAGCTCGAGCGGTTCCGCGGCGTCAAGCGGGCGTTCGATCCGGCCGGGCTCCTCAATCCCGGCAAGAACATCCCGACGCTGCACCGCTGCGCCGAGTTCGGGCGCATGGTCGTGCGCGGCGGTGCATTGCCCCACCCGGACCTCCCCAGGTTCTAGCGTTGCCGGCCGACGCGCTCCGGACGCTCGCCGAGACAATCCGTGCCGCGGCGACGGAGGGGAAGCGCCTGCGCCTGCGCGGCGGCGGCACCAAGGATTTCTACGGTCAGGCGCTCGCGGGCGAGATCCTCGACACGCGGGTGTACGCCGGCATCGTCGCGTACGAGCCGACCGAGCTCGTGATCACGGTGCGCGGCGGCACGCCGCTCGCCGAGGTCGAGGTGGCGCTCGCGGAAAAGCGGCAGATGCTCGCGTTCGAGCCGCCGCATTTCGCGCAGTTTGGATCGGGTGGCGCGACGATCGGCGGCGCCGTCGCCGCTGGTCTGTCGGGGCCGCGGCGTGCGGCCGCGGGCGCGCTGCGCGACTTCGTGCTCGGCGTGCGGGTGATGGACGGCCGTGGCGAGGACCTCACGTTCGGCGGCCGCGTGATGAAGAACGTCGCTGGTTACGACGTCTCGCGCGTGATGGCGGGGGCGCTCGGCACGCTCGGCGTGATCCTGGAGGTGTCGCTGAAAGTGCTGCCGCTGCCGGTTGCCGAAGCGACGCTTAAGTTCGAGATGCCACGCGACAAGGCGATCGAGGCGGTAAACCGCTGGGGAGGCAAGCCGCTGCCGATCAGCGCGACCGCGTATGGTGATGGTGAGCTCGAGGTCAGGCTCTCGGGTGCAGCCGCGGCACTGAAGGCGGCGTGCGCGACGCTCGGCGGCGAACGGGTCGCCGACGCCGACGCCGCGCGGTTCTGGACCGGCATTCGCGAGCACACCGATCCGTTCTTCGGTGGCGACGAGCCGCTGTGGCGGCTGTCCGTGCCATCGACGACGGCGCCGCTTGCCATCGAAGGGCGCGAGCTCGTGGAATGGGGCGGCGCGTTGCGCTGGCTCAAGAGCCGCGCCGAGGCGCGGACGATCCGCGACGCCGCGGCGCGCGCCGGCGGGCACGCGACGCTGTTTCGCGGCGGCGACAAGGCGGCCGGCGTCTTCCATCCGCTCGCGCCTGCGGTCGCACGCATCCATCAGCGCCTGAAGGCGGAGTTCGATCCGCACGGCGTGCTGAACCGCGGGCGGATGTATTCGGAGTTCTAGTCGCCGTGGAGACCCATCTCGCCGACTGGATCAAGGACACGCCCGAGGGCAGGGAGGCGGACGCGATCCTGCGCAAATGCGTTCATTGCGGCTTCTGCACCGCGACCTGTCCGACCTACCAGCTCCTCGGCGACGAGCTCGACGGGCCGCGCGGCCGGATCTACCTGATCAAGCAGGTGCTCGAGGGCGCCGAGGTCACGGCGAAGACGCAAACGCACCTCGACCGC
>Ga0335084_10000201_pt1 | contig 45728 bp, 37 predicted proteins | sample Lox_Sample_44_FD_206721 | JGI IMG/M metagenome (GOLD analysis project Ga0335084, IMG submission 206721) | Soil microbial communities from Loxahatchee National Wildlife Refuge, Florida, United States - Lox_Sample_4.4 | ecosystem: Environmental > Terrestrial > Soil > Wetlands | place: USA...
CCGGACGACCCCGAGACCTACGCGATGATCCGCGCCGCCGACACGATCGGCACCTTCCAGATCGAGAGCCGCGCGCAGATGGCGACCTTGCCGCGCATGCGGCCGGAACGCTTCTACGACCTCGTGGTCGAGGTCGCGATCATCCGGCCGGGGCCGATCGTCGGGAAGATGGTGAACCCCTACCTCGCGCGGCGCGCCGGCCGCGAGGCCGTGCGCTACCCGCATCCGTGTCTCGAGTCGATCCTCGCGCGCACGCTCGGCATCCCGCTCTTCCAGGAGCAGCTGCTGCGCATCGCGATGACCGCGGCGGGCTTCACCGGCGGCGAGGCCGAGGAGCTGCGGCGCGCGATGGGCTTCAAGCGCTCGGTGGAGCGCATGCACGCGATCGAGCAGCGACTCGTCGACGGCATGCGCGAGCGCGGCATCCCCGAGGCGGCGCAGGAAGAGATCCTGCGCGGCATCACCTCGTTCGCGCTCTACGGCTTCCCGGAGTCGCACGCGGCGTCCTTCGCCTTGATCGCCTACGCCTCGGCCTTCCTCAAGCGACACCATCCGGCGGCGTTCCTCGCGGGCCTGCTGAACGCGCAGCCGATGGGCTTCTACAGCCCGGCCACCTTGGTGAAGGATGCGCAGCGCCACGGCGTGCGCGTGCTGCCGATCGACGTCGCGCGCTCGGAGTGGGATTGCCTTCTCGAGCAAGCGGCGCAAAGCGCCGCGCGCAGCGAGGCGCAGCCGAGCGAAGTTCAGAGGACGGGCCCGGATGGTTCGAAGCTCGGAGCCGGCGGGCGCGACGACCCAGCGGTGCGGCTCGGCCTGCGCTGCGTCGCCGGACTGCGCGAAGAGACCGGCCGCGCGCTCGCCGAGGCGCGGCGGCGCGCGCCCTTCCGCCACGCCGCGGATCTGTGCGCGCGCGTGCCGCTGCGCCGCGACGAGATCGACACGCTGGCGGAGCTCGGCGCGCTCGCCTCGATCGACGCCGCGGCGGCGACCCGCCGCGCGGCGCTCTGGCAGGTCGCGGCGCTCGAGCGCGACCCGCGCTCGCTCTTCGCCGGCGTCCCGCCGGCGTCCGCGGACTCCCCCTTGCCGGAGATGAGCCCGATCGAGGAGACGCTCGCCGACTACCGCCGCAGCGGCCTCACCACCGGCCCGCACGTGATGAGCTTCCTGCGCCCGCGGCTCGCTGCGCGCGGCGTGCTACGCGCGTCCGACCTGCGCGACGTGCCCGACGGCCGCTTCGTGCGCACCGCGGGGCACTGCATCGTGCGCCAGCGGCCGGGCTCCGCGAAGGGCTTCTGCTTCCTCACCCTGGAAGACGAGACCGGCACCTCGAATGCGGTGCTGACGCCGCGCAGCTTCCGCCGCTTCCGCGTGGCGCTGCACGGCGCGGCGATCGTCGAGGTGGCCGGCCCGATCCAGCACGTCGACGGCGTGATCCACGTGCGCGTGCGCGAGCTATGCGCGCTCGCGGCGGACGCTTCGCTGCCGCGCTCCCACGACTACCGCTAGCTGGAGTACGATCCGCGCCGGCCCGGCTCCGGAGTGCGGACTCTATGGCGCTGCTCGACATGCAAGGACGCGCGGCGCTCGTGGTCGGAGGCGGCCAGGGCATTGGACGCGCGGCCTGCCTCGGGCTCGCGCGCGCCGGAGCCCACGTGGCCGTGCTCGACGCCGAGAGCGTGCGCGCGAAGAGCGTGACGGCGGAGGTCGAGGCCGCCGGAGCACGCGCCGTGGCGCTCTGTGCGGACGTCACCGATCCCGACGCGGCGCGGCGAGCCGTCGGCGAGGCGGCCCGCTCGCTCGGCGCGCTCGACGCTGTGATCGACATCGTCGGCGGGGCCTCCTGGGGCTCGCTGCTCGAGCTCGACGACGCCACCTGGGAGCGCGATTTCGCGCTGAACCTGAAGCAACACTGGTTCGTGGCGCGGAGCGCCGCGCGCCTGTGGATCGATGCGAAGCGCGCCGGTGCGCTCTGCGCGGTCGGCTCGGTCTCGGGCGTCTTCTCCGCCCCGAACCACGGCGCCTACGGCGCCGCCAAGGCGGGCCTGCTCGCGCTGGTGCGCACGGCCGCCGAGGAGTGGTGGCCGCACGGGATCCGCACCAACGCAGTCGTGCCCGGCGCCGTGCGCACGCCCCGCATCGAGGCGGCCTGGGCGGACGGCAGCATCGGACGTCCCTCGGCCGAGACCTTGGCGCGCATGGCCTCTCCCGAGGACATCGCGCACGCCGCCATCTTCCTGGTGTCGGACCTCGCGCGCCTCGTCACGGGTCAGACGCTCGTGGTCGACGGCGGCACCAGCACGCGCTTCCCGTTCCGATGATCGCCTCGCCAGAAATCCGGAGTCCCGATGAAGCTCGACATCCTCTACGAAGTGGACGCCCCGAAGCCGTGGGGCGCCCCGCATCCCTACGGGCAGCGCGAGCGCGAGCGGCGCGCCTACTACGAGGCGATCGAGCAGATCCAGCTCGCCGACTCGCTCGGCTTCCACACGATCTGGGCTGTCGAGCATCACTTCCGCGAGGGCCGCTCGCACTGCCCCGCGCCCGAGGTGCTGCTCGGCGCGCTGTCGCAGGTCACCTCGCGCATCCGGCTGGGCTTCGGCGTGACCTTGACACCGTTCGGATTCACGCATCCGGCGCGCATCGCCGAGAAGGTCGCGACCGTGGACCTGCTCTCGCGCGGACGCGTCGAGTGGGGCACGGGCCGCTCGACGCCCATGGAGCAGACCGCGTTCCACGTCGACCGCGAGCGCTCGCGCGACCAGTGGAAGGAGGCGATCGAGATCATCTGCGGCATGTGGCGCGAGGAGCGCTTCTCGTGGAATTCGCCGACCTTCCAGTTCCCCGAGCGCGTGGTGACACCGAAGCCGTACCAGGACCCGCACCCGCCCTGCTGGATGGCCGCGACCTCCGACGGCTCGGCCGAGGTCGCGGGCGAGAACGCGCTCGGTCTGCTCTCGTTCTCGATCATGCAGCCGCTCGAGCGCATGGCGCAGCAGATCGAGGCGTACCGCAAGGCGCAGCTGCGCGCGAAGCCGCTCACCGACGTCGCGACCAACAAGGTCGCGGCCTACACGCTGGTGCACTGCGCCGACTCCATGGCGCAGGCGGAGGCCAACGGCATCTGGAAGTCCGTCGCGTGGTGGTACCAGCACCTCGCGCAGTTCACGATCGACTGGGAGCTCGTGCATCTCACGCAGGCGGAGCAGGATCAGATCTTCCCGCTGATGAAGCCGCTGCTCGAGGGGAACATCCCGATCGAGCACTTCCACGACGCCGACATGATCGTGGTCGGCGACGCCCAGCGCTGCTTCGAGAAGATGCGCCACTACGCCGACCTCGGCGTCGATCAGCTCATCTGCTACGTGCAGTTCGGCTACCACTCGCACGAGTCGGTGATGCGAGGCCTCGAGATCCTCGGCAAGGAAGTGCTGCCGGAGATCGAGCAATATCAACCGAAGCGATGACGCGGTCGCCGGAAGTCGAGCCCTTCCTTCGCGGCTGTGCCTGGCCCGCCGGCCCCGGCGTGCCCTACCCGCGCTGCGACCCGGGTCCGCAGGGGCTGCGACTCCCCGCCGACACGCGCGCGGCGGCCAGCCTGCCGGTCGGCGTGCGCCTCGAGTTCACGGGCGAGTGCGACGCGATCGAGATCGAGTACCGCACCGAGACGCGCGAGCTCGGCTACCGCGGCGCGGGCGCCGGCACGCGCTTTGCCCTCTTCCGCGGCGCGAAGCGCATCGCCGACGCCGAGACTGCGCTCGGCGAGGGCGTCGCGCGCCTTCCGGCCGGCGCGGGCCCGGAGCCCGCGATCGTCTACCTGCCGGAGGGCATGCGGCCGACACTGCACGCGCTGCACGCGCAGGGCGGCGCGATCGAGCCGGCACCGCGCGGTCCGCGCTGGCTCTGCTACGGCGATTCGATCGCGGAGGGCTGGTGCGCGTCCGAGCCCGCCGGCGCGTGGCCGCACCGCGTCGCGCGCGAGCACGGGCTCGACGTCGTGAACCTCGGGTACGCGGGCGCGGCGCGCGGCGAGATCGCGTCGGCGGAGGAGCTCGCGGTCCTGCCCGCGGAGCTCATCTCGATCTCCCACGGCACGAACTGCTGGACGCGCACCCCGCAGAGCGCGGCGCTCTTCGCGGCGAATCTGAGCGACTTCCTGGCGATCGTGCGAGCCGGTCACCCGCGCACGCCGATCGTGTGCGTGAGCCCGATCCTCCGCCCCGACGCCGAGGCGAAGCGGAACCGCCTCAGCGCGTCACTCGCGGATCTGCGCGCCGCCTTCGAGCGCGTGGCGTGCGAGCGCCGGTCCGCGGGCGACACGGCGCTGTGGTGGGTGTCCGGCCTGCCGCTCGTGCGCGCCGAGCAGCTCCCGGACGGGATCCATCCGGACGACACGGGCCACGCGGAGATCGCGCGCGCGCTCGGCCCCGGGCTCGCCGACGTCGCGCGCGGAGGAGAATTCCATGCATGACCTGCTCGAGACCTTCGGGCTCGGCGGCCGCACGGCGGTCGTGACCGGCGCCGCGAGCGGCATCGGGCGCGCGGCGGCCGAGGTGCTCGCGGCGGCCGGCGCGCGTGTCGTGCTCGGCGACCTCGACCTGGCGGGCGCCGAGGCGGTAGCCGAGGCGATCCGCAAGGAAGGCGGCGAGGCTCGAGCGCTTCGCGTCGACGTGTCGCAGCGCAAGGACGTGGACGCGCTCGTCGCGCGCGCGCAGGACACGTGGGGGCGCCTCGACGTCTGCTGCAACGTGGCCGGCATCCCGTCCGACGGCCCGCTCGAGGCGCTCTCCGAGGCGGAGTTCGACCGTGTCGTCGCGGTGAACGTGAAGGGCACGCTCTTCGGCTGTCAGGCGGCGGTGCGCGCGATGGCGCCTCGAAGGAGCGGCAGCATCATCAACGTGTCGTCGGCCGCCATCGATCTGGCCGTGCCGGGCTACGGCCTCTACGCGCTGACCAAGTCCGCGGTCGCGCAGATCACGCAGACGCTCGCGACGGAGGTCGGCGCGCACGGGATCCGGGTCAACGCGCTGGCGCCGGGCGCGACCTTGACGAAGTTCACCGAGCGCCACCTGCGCCGCCCCGACGGCTCGGTGGACCCGCAACGCCTCGAGGCCTTCGTCGGCGCGATGAAGGCGCGCTCGCCGCTCGGCGTGGTCGGCGAGCCGCTCGATCAGGCCTGGCTGATCCTCTACCTCGCGTCGGACGCATCGCGCTTTTGCACCGGCCAGATCTGGCGCGCCAACGGGGGTCAGGCGCTGCCGCGCTGAGCACGAACTCCACCTCGGCATCGGTCGTCACCGGGATGTGGAGCCGCAGCTCGCCGTCCGCGAAGGCGAGGCCGTAGTCGCGGTGCTCGCGGATCCGCGATCCGGACGCGAGGCGCAGGAAGCGCGCCGACCCGACGGGACAGCGCAGCGCGGCGAGCGCGGCCTGCGCCGCGGGACAGCGCGCGAGCAGAGGCGTGTCGGCGTAGGGGAGCAGCGCGTCGGGGTCGGGGTAGATTCTGGTTGGGTCGCCAGCCGGCGCCCGCAACGCGACCCCGCTCCAGCCGCCATCGTGATGGTGGACGTTGAAGTGCGGGATCCATTCGTCGACCCCGATCTTCGCGACGTCCGCGGCGAGCGCGCCCGCGTCGAAGCCCAGCGACAGTCGATGGTGGAAGGGAGGCGCGTCCATGGCGCGCTCATCCTACTGCGCCGCGCCGACTCTCTCCGATAGGCTGTGCGCATGACGTCCCCGCCGAAGCCCTTCGAGCCGCAGGGCGATCCGAGCCGACACCTGCCGCTCGCCGAGCTCGAGGGTGCGCTGCGACGCATGCCGCCCGCGCAGCGCGAGCAGGGCCGGGTCGCCCTGATCGTGCGGCGTCGGGCCGATGGCGCGCGCGAGACGCCGGAGCTCGTGCGCCTGTGCGCCGAGGAGGGCGTGCCCGGCGACGACTGGAGCCGGCGACCGCCGCACAACCCCGAGGCGCAGCTCGCGGTGATGCAGCGTGCCGTCGCGGAGCTGATCGCGAACGGCCAGCCGCTGACGCTCTTCGGAGACAACCTGATCGTGGACCTCGATCTTTCGGCGGCCAATCTGCCGACCGGCTCGCGCCTGCGCATCGGCGCGGCGACCGTCGAGGTCACGCCGAAGCCCCACAACGGCTGCCAGAAGTTCCGCGCCCGCTTCGGCGACGCCGCGCTCCGCTTCGTGCAGGCCCCGGCGACGCGCGACCGGAATCTCCGCGGCATCTACTGGAAGGTGATCGAGCCCGGTGACGCAGGAGTTGGCGACCGGATCGAGGTGCTGGCGCGCGTGCCGCAGGCTCCGCAGGGAGGCCGACGCAGTTGGCCGACGCTCAGCGAAGCGAAGCCGAGGAAGGATCAGAGCTAGCTCGACGCCGCCGCGAGGTCCTCGCGAACACTGTGCGCGCAGCGCCAGAAGAAGACTGCCGACGCGGCGCCGACGCAGGCGCAGACGAGGAGCGAGGCGCGGATCGACTCGTCGCCGAAGCGCGGCGCGAGCGCGTCGTTGAGCCAGCCGACGAGCAGCGGCCCGAGCCCGTACCCGACCAGGTTGGTGATCGCGAGCTGTGTCGCCGACGCCGTCGCGCGCAGGCGAGGCGCGACCAGCCCCTGCACGAGCGTCCACAGCGTCCCGAGGTACGCGTTGTTGATCAGATAGAAGACGCCGAAGGCCGCGAGCGAGAGCGCGACGTCGCGCGCGAGTACGAAGGTCGCGCAGGCCGGGAAGGCCGCGAGCGACACCGCGGCGGAGAGCCACGCGTACCAGCGCGCGTCGCGCTGCGCGAGGCGGTCGACGAGCGCGCCGCCCGCGAGTGCGCCGAGCGCGCCGGCCACGCCCGCGATCAGACCGAAGGCGACACCGGCCTGCCCGGGCGACAGGCCGAAGACGCGGCGCAGGAACGGCGCACCCCACGAGAGCACCGCGTAGCCGACGAAGGCCTGACAGGCGGCCGCGACCATCAGCCAGCGGAAGGTGGTCGTCGCGAAGATCGCCGGAAGCACCGCGCGCAGCGGCGGCGCGTCGACGCGCGCGTCCGCGCGCTCGGGCTCGCGCACGCCGAGCGCGATCCAGAGCGCGAGCGGGAGTCCGGCCAGACCCGCCGCGAGGAACGCCGTGCGCCAGTCGAAATACTGCGCGAGGAGCCCACCGCCCGCGAAGCCGAAGGCGGTGCCGAAGTAGATGCCGAGCCCGTAGACGGAGAAGGCCCGCGCGCGCCGATCGGGCGGGAAGTAGTCCGCGATCAGCGAGTGCGAGGGCGGTGTCCCCGTCGCCTCGCCGATGCCGACGCCGAAGCGCAGCAGCGCGAGCGTTGCGTAGCCGCGCGCCAATCCGCAGGCGGCCGTGAGCAGGCTCCAGGCTGCGACGCCGAGCGCCAGCACCGCGCGCCGCGACGTGACGTCGGCGATGCGCGCGAGCACGAACCCCGACAGCGTGAAGCAGACCGCGAAGGCGGGGCCGAGGAGCAGACCGAGCTGCGTGTCGGAGAGCTCGAGCTCCTTCTTCACGTCGAGCGCCACGATCGCCAGCACCTGGCGGTCGACGAAGTTCAGCACGTAGGCGAGCGTCAACACGAGCAGCACGCGGCGCGAGTGGGCGCTCCCCTGCACGGTCGTGCTGCCCGACTCGGGCGCGGCCTAGCGGGTGCCGGTCGCGCCGTTTCCGCCGGCCGGGACGCGAGGCACCGCGCTCGCGCGCAGCTCCTTCGGCAGGCGCGAGCGGAAGTAGCGACGCGGTCTCGCGTAGAGCGCGGGCTCCGGCACGACCGGCGCGCCGACCGCGGGAGTCGGCGGTCCGCCCTCGGCGCAGCTGGCCGTGCAGTACCAGTGGTCGTTCCACTTGACCGAGAGCAGGCCGAGCGAGCGCTGGCAGCGGAAGCAGGAGCCGCCGCCGCTGGCAGGTACGTGATCCATCCGATCGGTTCTCCTCGTCCTTGGCGCCGCGGTTAGATAGCGCGACGCCCCCGATGCGTCCGCAGTCTGATAGGGTGGCCTCGTCATGGCGGAAGCCATCTGCGAAAGCTGTGGCTCCGAGAGCCTGGCCGGCGCCGTCCGCTGCGGGCACTGCGGCGTCGAGCTCCCGAAGTCGTGCCTGGCCTGCGGCGAGCAGAACCCCGCCGATCACCGCTTCTGCGGGCGTTGCGGCGCGCCGCTCCACTCGCAGGCGCGCCGATTCGAGTCGGACGCCCCCGGGCCGCGCCCGACTGCGCTCACGCCGCTCAAGAAAGAGCGCAAGCACGTCACGATCTTCTTCGCCGACATCTGCGAGTCCACGACCCTCATCGACAAGGTCGACCCCGAGCAGGCCGTCGACACCTTCGACCCGGTGCTCAACGCCATGCGCGAGACGATCCGGCGCTACGGCGGCACCGTGAACGAGGTCCGCGGCGACGGCGTGATGGCGCTCTTCGGCGCGCCGGTTGCACAGGAAGACCACGCGCTGCGCGCCTGCCACGCGGCGCTCGCCCTCCAGCAGCGCATCGCGGAGCTGCCGGGAGCGATCCGCGTCCGCGTCGGCCTGCACTCCGGCACGGTCGTCGTGCGAGCGATCCGCAACGACCTCGCGCTCGATTACACCGCTGTCGGTCCGGCGGTCCACCTGGCGTCGCGGCTTGAGCACGAGGCGCAGCCGGGGCAGATCCTGCTGAGCGACAAGACGCGGCGTCTGGTGACGGGCTTCGTCGCGACCGCCCCGGTCGGCGAGCTCCGGCTTCGCGGCATCGCCGATCCGGTGACCGCCTTCGAGCTGCTCGACTCGCTCGAGGACCGCTCGCGCTGGGAGGTGCGCGCGGAGCGCGGCCTGAGCCGCTTCGTCGGCCGCGAGAGCGAGCTCGCGGAGCTCGAGGCCAACCTGCGCTGGGCGGCGGCCGGCTACCGCCGGCTCGCGATCGTCAGCGGTCCCGCCGGCGTGGGCAAATCGCGACTCGTCCACGAGCTCGCACAGCAGGCGCGCGCGGAAGGCTGGACGGTGCTCGAGACGAGCGCCACCGCCCTGACGCAGCCGCTCGCCTGGCGCCCGATCCGCAGGTTGCTGGAGTCGTGGCTCGAGGTGGAGGAGTCCGAGGACAGCGGACGGCGTGCGCGACGCCTGGCCGAGCAGCTCGAGTCGCTCGGACCGGGAGCGGGCGAACTCCACGGCGCGCTCGAGGCCGTGCTCGACCTGCCCGTCTCGGATCCCGCCTGGAAGCATCTCGATCCCACGCGACGCGGCGAGCGGATCGGCGCCGCCGTGCGCGAGATCGTTGCGCGCGTCGCGGAGCTCGCGCCGCTCGTGCTCGTGTTCGAAGACCTCCACTGGATGGACGAAGAGACACGTGCCGTGCTCGAGAGCCTGGCGGTCGAGCCGATGAGCGCGCCGCTCTACATCGTCGCCACCACGCGCGACGCGACCCCGCACGTCTTCGGCAAGGGACACACCGCCATTGCGCTCGACGGTCTCGACGACCGCAGCTCGGCGGAGCTGCTTCGCGCCTCGCTGGGAGATCACCCCGCGCTGAAGGGGCTGATCGACCTGCTCGTCGAGAAGTCGGGCGGCGTGCCACTCTTCCTCGAGGAGACGCTCAGCGACCTGGTCGAGACGAGGGCGCTGAAGGGCAGCCCGGGAAACTACCGGCCCAACGTCTCGATCGGAGAGCTCGAGATCCCGGAGAGCATCGAGGCCGTGCTCGCGGCGCGTCTCGATCGACTCGACCCCTTCCTCAAGGAGCTGCTGCGCACCTGCGCCGTGATCGGTCCGCCGGTGCCGCTCGACCTGCTGATCGCGACCTGTCATCTCGACGAGCCGACGCTCACGACGGGGCTGGGAGCCCTCTGCCGGCAGGACTTCCTGCGCAAGATGCCGTCGGCGGACGGCGACCGCTTCGCATTCAAGCACGCGCTCACCCAGGACGTCGCCTACCAGAGCCTGCTGCGCGCCGAGCGGCGTTCGCTACACCAGCGCGCGCTCGCGGCGCTCGAGCTCCGCCACGCCGGCGCCCTGCGCCTCGGCTACCACGCATACCGCGGCGAGAGCTACGCAAAGGCCGCCGAGTATCTGCAACGCGCCGGGCTCGACGCCGTGCGCCGCTCCGCACACCGCGAGGCGCTCGCGTGCTTCGAGCCGGCGCTCGCCTCGCTGGAGGCGCTGCCTCGCAGCGAGGAGACGCTGCGCGCGTCGATCCGCACGCGCATGCTGATCCGAGGCTGCCTGGTTCCGCTGGGCGACGCCGAGCAGATCGAGCGGCATCTCGCGGCGGCCGAGCGCACCGCTGCCGAGATGGGCGACACGCGCTGGCTCGGGCTGGTGTACGCGACCGCGACCTACTCGGACTGGCTCGCGGGCCGGCACGAGGCGGGCGTCGAATCCGGCCTGCGGGCCCGCGCCGTCGCGCGCGAGCTGGGAGACCTGACCTTGCACGTCTCGGCCTGCTTCGGGCTCGGGCTCTCGTATCACGGGTTGGGCCGCTACCGGGAGGCCGTCGAGGTCCACGAGGACCTGATCGCACGGCTGCCGCACGACCTCGAGCAGCGGCGCTTCCACGGCCCCGCGTTCCCCGCCGTGCTCGGCCGGGCCTTCCTCGGCTACGCGCACGCCGAGCTCGGCGACTTCGCGAAGGCGCAGGCGTATGCGGAGTCCGCGATGAAGCTGGCGCAGCAACTCGAGGATCCCTTCGGGCTGGTGCTCTCTCGCATCGCGGCCGCGCAGGCCGCGCTGCGCATGCAGGATCCCTGGAAGGCCATCGAGGTGCTCGAGCCCGGCGTCGAGGAGTGCCGGCGCGGCAGCATGCACACCGTCGCCGTCGGCGTCGTGGCGCACCTCGCGATCGCGAATGCCACGGTCGGCCGCGCGGAGCGCGCGATCCGCGACCTGCTCGAGATCGTGGACGTCGCCGACGACGAGGAGATCCCCGTGCAGAACCTCGACCGCCGTCTGCTCGCGCTCGGATTCGCGCACTGGGTCCACGGCGACGTCGACGCCGCGCGGGAGAGCGCCGACGAGGCGTGCGAATCCGCGCGGCGCCACGGCGACGACGGGACGCGCGGCTGGGGCCTGCTGCTCTCGGGTCTGGTTCGAAGCGGGCTGCGCGACGCGTCCCCCGACGCCTGCTTCGGCGAGGCGATCTCCGTCGCGCGCGAGCGCTCGATGGTGCCGCTCGAAGCGCACGCGCTGCTCGAGAGCGCGCGCTGGCGGATCGCCTCCGGCCGCATCGACGCCGGCCGCGACGCCGCGGGCGCCGCGGCGCGACTCTTCCGCGGGCTCGCGCTCGCTGCGCCGCTGCGCGAGGCGGAGCGGTTGGGACGGACCGAGAACGACTGAGGTGCAGGTCAGCTGAAGTCGCCGTCTCCCAGCCCGTCCAGCGCGTCCATGCTCGGCACGAAGAAGTACTCCCCCCCGCGCAGTCGTACGAAATCCTCGAGGAGGGGCCGGCTCGGCCCTCCTGGCTCGAAGCTGAACTCGCCACGCGGACCGCTCCCTGAATGGGCGAGCGGATCGACCCCGTTGAGGCCGTTGAACTTCGGGTCGTTGATCCAGTCGTGCTGCACGAACTCGAACTGATTCTCGATGCTCGCGTTCAGGGCGACGAAGACGAGGCCTCGATCGTCCGAGCTCACCTTCGCGGGATCATTCGTGTAGTTCTCGAGCTCGATTGCCGAACCGTAGGGAACGCCTCTCCGCAGAATTCGGTGCTTGCCTGCCGTGATCGGCAGGCGTCCGCGCGGATTCACCCGGCTGATGTGCGCACCGACGGGGCACTTGTGGCCGTCGGGGTCGTCACGGAAATCGAAGCCGTTCTCGTTCGGATGCTTGCGCTCGTCCGGCTCGAGGTATTCCGCCGTGACGGGCGTGCCGTTGGGCCAGCGGCCCACGATCTTCGCGGCGACATGAACCGGCTTTGCCGTCCACCCCTGCACGAACCGAAGAAAGGCATCGACGCGCTGCTCGAGCTTTCGGTACACCAGATAGGTCCCGAGCTCGCCGAGGCGAAGCCCCGGATCTCCATCCTTCGACTTCCCGCCGTTCCAACGCGACTTGAAGATCAGGAACTCGCGGATCGCGACGTCGCTCTTCCACTTGCCGGTATGATCGTCGTGCTGGATCGGCTGGCTGATGCCGTCGCGAAAGCCGAAGTGCTCGCGATCTGACAGCCGCGAGCCTTCCTGGACGTAGAGCAGCTTCACGAAGTCGTTGCTCAGCATCTCGACCCGCTCGTCTACCTTTTCCGGATCGTCCCCGTAGACGCTCACGAGCGCGTGGATGGAGTCCTTGCGGAAGACCTCGTCCCAGCTGGTCAGGTCTTCACTGTCTCCGATCTGCTCACGCCGGCCCCGCATGCCCTTGGAAAAGTCGTCGGGGAACTCGGCGAGGATCTCGGGCTTGACGCCCAGCGCGGCGAGGCCGCAATGAGTGAAGGCGATCGTCTTCGCAATCTCCGGCTTCGGCGTGTTCCACTTGGAGCCGTCGGTGATGTCGGCCCTGATCTTCTTCGTCCAGGCGCGCCCCCCGACCTCCGACACGAACCCCACGAGCACGAAGCGGACGTGCTTGAAGTGGAAGCCGCGGAGGATGTTGCCCTGTATGTCGCTCGTGTAGGTGCCTTCCCGGTCCTTCTCGTCCATGACTTCAGACCCCCAGTTGGTCCAACGCCGTCATCAAGTCGTCGAGGATCTTCGCGGCGTTGGGATTCGGTTTCTGGCGCGCGATCCGCGCCTCACCTGCCGCGACGGAGACCTTCGAGAGCTTCAGATTGTCAGCCTGCCACGCCTTGACGTTGGGTGACGAGACGTTGGGATTGGAGTTGAAGAAGCAGAGCTCTTCGTCGCGATCGACGTTGCTCGCGTCGACGATCTTGAGGAAGTCCTCGCTGAGCTTGAACCCCTCGTCGCGCGGGTCCACCGACGGATCGGGCGGATCTTTCAGCGTGACGGGGTCCTCGAGGAGGTCGACCACGTCCTTGCAGTGGTGCCACACCACTTCCATCAGCGCGCCGTAGCGCTGGTACATGTCGTCGATGTACCCCTGTTCCTTCTTGCTGGAATCGTCGAACTGGGTGCAGAAGCAGAAGAAGTAGCGGTCCTCACCCTTTTCGTTCTTCTGCTTCACCATCGAGAACTTGAGGTAGTGCAGCGATTTGACCTTCCTGAGAATGGTCACGTTCTGGTCGATGTGCGCCTGGAAGACATCGAGCAGCTTGCTGAGGCTGTCTTCCCAGGTGAGGTGGGGGGGGAGATCGGTCCCCAGCTTCTCGTCGCGCATGAAGGCGAGCCACTTGCGAAGCGAGCCCGTGAAATCGACCTCTCCGGTCTTGACCTCCACGTGCACGTCCCAGACCGACACACCGCCGACCGTTCTCTTCGCGATTCGCTGCGGCACGCATCCCTCCTCGAGCCTTGCAGGCCTGGTGTTGGCGAGACTTCCGGGTCCCGCGAACGCGATCCTATGTCCGGCGCGCGGCGCGCGGGTGTGAACTAATTCACATGGGCCGGGACGAGGTGGCGAACGCCGGCGGTTCGGCGGCGTGGCGAGGCTGGTGTAGTTTTCCGCCCCACCATGCAGCACCGCACCGACGACCTTCGTATCGAGGGCCTGCGCCCGCTGATCCCGCCCGCGATCCTGATGGAGGAGCTGCCCCTCGACGAGCGCGCGTCGACCCTGGTCTGGCAGAGCCGCGCCGAGATCGCGCGCATCATCTCCGGCGCCGACGACCGCATGCTCGTGGTCGTCGGCCCCTGCTCGGTGCACGACACGCAGGCCGGCCTCGACTACGCCGCGCGGCTCGCGCGCGTGTCGGAGCGCTTCCACGACGAGCTCTGCATCGTGATGCGCGTCTACTTCGAGAAGCCGCGCACGACGGTCGGCTGGAAGGGCCTGATCAACGACCCGCACCTCGACGGCAGCTTCGCGATCAACGAGGGGCTGCGGAAGGCGCGCCGCTTCCTGCTCGACGTGCTCGCGCTCGGCCTGCCGGCCGGCACCGAGTTCCTCGATCCCATATCGCCTCAGTTCATCGCGGACCTCATCTCGTGGGGCGCGATCGGCGCGCGCACCTCGGAGAGCCAGGTGCACCGCGAGCTCGCGTCGGGCCTCTCGATGGCGGTCGGCTTCAAGAACCGCACCGACGGCAACGTGCAGACCGCGATCGACGGCATGCGCTCGGCGGCGCATCCGCACCATTTCCTGTCGGTCACCAAGCAGGGCGTGGCGGCGATCGTCGCGACGAAGGGCAACCGCGACACGCACGTGATCCTGCGCGGCGGGAGCAGCGGCCCGAACTACTCCGCGGCCGACGTGAAGCGCGTCGTCGCGTCGCTCGGGCACGCCGGTCTGGCAGGCTACGCGATGATCGACTGCAGCCACGCCAACAGCGGCAAGGACCACGCGCGCCAGCCCGACGTCGTGAACGATGTCTGCAACCAGCTCGAAGCGGGGAGCCATGCGCTGATGGGCGTCATGGTCGAGAGCTTCCTGGTGGACGGCAGCCAGAACCACGAGTCGGGCGCGCCGCTCGTCTACGGGCAGAGCATCACCGACAAGTGTCTCGGCTGGGAGAAGACGGAGCCGCTCTTCCTGCAGCTCGCGGAGGCCGTCCGAAAGCGACGGGGCTGACGTGGGCGTTCCCGTCCACGTCGTGGCCGGATTCCTCGGCGCGGGGAAGACCAGCGCGCTGCGCGCGCAGCTCGAGGCCCGCCGCGGCGAGCGCATCGCGATCATCGTGAACGACTTCGGCGAGGCCTCGCTCGACGCCGCGACGCTCGAAGAGGGCTCGCCCTTCCGCCTCACCGCGATTCCGGGTGGCTGTGTCTGCTGCACGGCGCCGGAGGGCTTCGTCGACGCGCTCGGCGCCGTGCTGGAGACGCGGCCCGACCGCGTGCTGATCGAGCCGACGGGGCTGGCGCGCCCGCAGGACCTGATCGACACCCTGCGGCGTTGCCACCACGCCGGCGCGCTCGCGCTCGGTCCGCTGGTCGTGCTGCTCGACCCGCATCAGCTCACCGCGGTCGAGGCCCGCGCCGACGCGGACGGGCTCGCGCTGCTGGTCGAGCAAGCCGACGCGGCCGACGTGCTCGTCGCGAACCGCATCGATCTCTGCGACGAGGCCGCGCTCGCGCGATTCCGCCGCTTCGCCGCGGAGCGCTGGCCGGCGCCGCTCGCCGTGCTGGAAACGACCGAGGGACGGCTGCCGACGTCGGCCTTCGAATGGCCCGCCGGTGAAGGCGCGCGCGCGCCGCGCAAGGCCGCCGCGCACGAGCACGCTCACGCGCACGCCTCGACGCGCGATCACGCGGTGCGCTCGTGGCGCTGGGCGCCGGATGTGGTGTTCTCGCACGGGCGCCTCTTCGCTGCGCTGGCGCGCATGCTGCGCGGCGAGGCGGGCGCGCCGCTCGCGCGCTTCAAGGGGATCTTCCGCACCGAGCAGGGCGTCTCGCGACTCGAGATCGCCGGCGGCGCGCTGCACGATCGCCGCACGTCGTTCCGGCGCGACAGCCGGGCCGATGCCATCGTGCGGGCGGATCACGTCGGCGCACTCGATCGGATCGGCGCCTGGCTCGAGGAGTCGGTGCAGAGGCCCGAGGAGGCGCGCATCGACGCGGATCGCATCGAGCTCGTGCTGCCGGACGGCGCGGTCCACGAGATCGACCGCGCGCTCTTGCAGTCGCTGCCCGACGGCATCGCCGACGTGTCGGCTCGCTTCCCGAAGCGCACGGGCGCGGCGGCCCGCGTGCGCGCGCTCTTCGATCGCTTCGGCGTCGGCGTGCAGGGCCGCGCGGTGGTCGTCGCCGGCGACGGCTTCGCCAGCGAGCCGGTCGCGCTCGACGTGCTGCGGGAGGGCGTGCTCGTCCACAGCCAGAGCGGCGCGCCGCTGCCGGAGAAGCAGGGCGGCCCCTTCCGTCTGCTGATCCCCGACGACGCGAGCGAGGCGCCGGTGTCCTGCGCGAACGTGAAGGGCGTCGCGAAGATCGTGGTGCGGGCGTAGCGCTCAGCAGCGCAACCGCACCGCGCGTTTCGCGCCCGCGGCGAGCAGCGTCGCGAGCATCACCGCACCGAGCGGATCGAGAGCCGGCACCTGCGGCGGAACGCCGCCTTCGCTCGGATCGAGCGGATCGGTGTGGAGCTCGTCGATCTCCCGCCCATCGGAGCTGCCATCCCCATCGGTATCCCCCTTCAGCGGATCGGTCCCGTACACGTGGACTTCCACCCCGTCGTCGAGACGGTCGCCATCGGTGTCCGCGACCAGCGGATTCGTGCCATAACGAAGCTCCGCATCGTCGTCGAGGCCGTCGTGGTCGGAGTCGACGGGGCCCTGTTGGTCGGGTTCGAGCGCCGCGCGCGGCACCGCGAAGAGCTCGCGGCCCGGCCCCATCTGGAGCGCGGAGAAGTAGACGAGGTCGCCCGACGCGACGATCTCCCTCGGATCCGAGCCTCCCGGCACCGCGAGGTCCGACACCCTGCGCGTGCCGCCGGGTGTGCCATCGCTGACCCACAACTCGCCGCCACTCACTCCGTCGTACCCGGAGAAGACCAGGAGGTCGCCGATGGTCTCGAAGGTCCGGGGCGGCGCGAGCGGATCGTTTGGAAATCCGACCGACGATCCGGGACCAGGCCAGAGGTCGATCCGCGTGGTCCCCGCCGCGGTCCCGTCGGACGTCCAGAGCTCGCGACCGTGCACGTCGTCCTTGCCGGAGAACGCGACCCGCCGGCCGACGGCGCGGAGTCCGGTCGGCAACAGGCCGTGCGTGCCCGGGATCTCGTACGTGCCGCGCGTTGTCCCGTCGCTCTTCCAGACTCCTCCGAGCCCCGACGAGACCACGAAGTAGAGCGCGTTCCCGACCCGCACGATCTCCGGGATGTACCCCACCGCCGCGACCCGCTGCGTTCCCGCGGTGGTGCCATCGGTCTTCCAGAGGCCGTATCCGGCGCCGTCGTTCGCGGTGAAGTACAGGAAGACGCCGAGCTGCACCGGAGTCCCACTCGAGCCGTCGGTCGAGCCGGGCCAGATGTCCTTCACCATCTGCGTGCCCGCCTCGGTCCCGTCGCTCCGCCAGAGCTCCAGGCCGTGCGTCCCGTCGTCGGCCATGAAGATTAGGGTGCCGCCGAGCTTCGCGATGCCGCGAATGTCGGAGCTCGCGCTGCCCGGGCGGATGTCCTTCACCATCTGCGTGCCCGCCGCGGTGCCGTCGCTGATCCAAAGCTCGCGGCCATAGGTCGCCGTCTGCCCCACGAAGTAGAGCCGACCTCGGACGACGGTGAGAGGCTGCGTGGTGGACAGGCCGCTGCCGCCGGTGCTCCCCGGCGAGGGCGGGTAGATGTCCTTCACCATCCGGGTCCCCGCCGTCGTGCCGTCGCTCAGCCAGAGCTCGCGGCCCAATACGTTGGCGGCCGTGAAGAAGAAGCGCGTCGCGTCGAAGCGGGTCAGCTGCTGCGGTGAGCCGGCGCTGGAAATCTGCACGGTGCTCGACGCGGTGCCGTCGCTCTTCCAGAGCCCGCGCCCGGGCGGACCCGGTGCCGTTGCCGCGAAGAAGAGCGTGCCTGCCATATCGAGCCCGCCGCCGGGCAATGCCGAGCCCGTCTGCGGACCGAAGTCCGACACCAGCGCCGTGCTGGCCACGGTGCCATCGGTCGTCCAGAGGCGCCCGTAGGCATCGGAGTAGAGGAGTCGATCTCCGATTGCGCCCATCAAGGTGGAGTTCACGTCGAGATCCGCGACGGGGAACGTTCCGTCGGGCAGGCCATCGCTCCGCCACACCTGACTCTGTCCGAGACAGGTCGGCGCCGTGAAGTAGAGCAGTGTTGCCGCGGGAGTCAGATTCTGAGAGAAGAACTGCACGCAGTTGTCGGGCCAGAGGTCGCGGACGAGCGCCGTGCCTGCCGCCGTGCCGTCGCTCTTCCAGAGCGCCGTGCCTGACGCGGAGGTCTGGGCGAAGAAGAGCGCCGTGTTCGCCACGGCCACTTGGACACCCGGCGACGAGGAACGCGTCCCGGGCTCCAGATCGACGACGAGCTGCGTTCCGGCCTCCGTCCCGTCGGTCCTCCAGAGCTCGGCGCCATGCTCGGGGTCCGTCCCCTGGAAGAGCAAGGTGCCGCCGGCGTCGACGGGCGGCGAAGGAGGACCTCCCGACACAGGACCGGGATAGACGTCCTTGACGAGCGCGGTGCCAGCCTCGGTTCCGTCGCTCTTCCACAGCTCGTATCCGTGCACGCCATCGTCGACGAGGAAGAGCACGCCGCCCGCGAACGCGCGCATGTACTCGCTCCCTGCCGCGCTGCTCTCGCTTCCGGGTCGGATGTCGGCGACGAGCACCGTGCCGACCTCGCTGCCGTCGCTCTTCCATAGCTCGCGTCCGTGCACGCCGTCCTCGGCGAAGAAGAAGAGGGTCGAGCCCGATGCCGTCAGGTTTCTCGGGAAGGAGGCGCCCGGCCCCGGCACGATGTCCTTCACGAGGTGGGTGCCCGCCGGCGTGCCGTCGCTGACCCACAGCTCGTACCCGAGGTCGCTGCGGTACACCGGGAAGAAGTACGAGCCTCCGATCGCGACGATCTCGTCGCCCGTGGCGACCGAGGAACGCCCCGGCTCCACGTCCGCGAGGAGTGTGGTCCCGTCGTACGTGCCGTCGCTCTTCCAGAGCGAGAGCGCGTCGTCCGTGCCGTCGCTCGCCCAGAGGAAGAGCTGACCGCCCGCGACGACGGGGCTCGGCCTCGAGGTTCCCGTGCCGGCCGCGAGATCGCGCACGAGAGCCGTGTCCTCGGGCGTGCCGTCCGTCCTCCAGAGCTCGGTTCCCGTCGTCTCCGTCGCCGCCGGAAAGAACATCGTGTCGCCGGCGACGACGCCGCGCGCACCCGGGGGGCCGCCGGGCCCACCGCCCACCGGGACACCGCCGGGGCTCCCCACGTCGGTGTAGATGTCCTTGACGAGGTACACCGCCGCCTGATCGGCGAGCGCATCCGCCGGAGCGAACGCGATCAGCGCGATCAGTAGTGCGCGCAGGGCTCATGCCTCCGGTCGCGTATCCGGGAGGTCATCCTACGCGGGTCAGGTGCAGGAGAGGTCCGGAATCCTCCGGCCCCCTCCTGCTCGCGGAGAGCCCTACTCCGTTCCCTCCTCCGCGCCGCGAAGCGGTTTCGCGACGCCAGCGCCTCGCCGCCGTGGCGCAGGATCGCCTCCTCGACGTTCATGCTGCGCCCGTCGCGTCCACGTGGAACGCGGGGCCGAGGTCGTGGCGCTTCAGGTCGGTGAAGATGTTCGCGACGGGGAAGGGCTGCCGCGCCGGCAGGGCCTGCGGATGCGGCTCGGAGTCGGGCGGCTGCACCACGAACCGCGTACTCGCCGCCGCGAACAGCCGCACGTCCCAGGGCGACGCCGCGGGACCCTCGTTAGTTGACCGCGCTCTCCGCGCCCTTGGTGCTGCGGCCGCGCAGCGCGGTGACGGTCTGGTTCAGGCAGACGACGAAGCCGGAGGTGAAGAAGAGCACCAGGAAACCGAACGCCATCACCGCGGCGTGCTTGCCGTCCGCGTGCGCCTTGAGCGAGAGATGCGTGAAGAGCGAGAGCAGCGCGAGGTACATGCCGCAGGCGGCCACCCACTCGACCCGCTCGCGCCACTGCGTCGGCGGCGAGAAGGAGACGATCAGCCAGCCGGTCACGAGGATCGCGAGCCCGGTGAAGCCGATCGCTTCGAAGGCCTCGAGCATGACCGGCGTCTCGATCATCGCGCTTCCTCGCTTCGCTCGCGCAGATGCTCCTGCACGCGCGCGGAGAGCTGATCGGGCGTATAGCCGAAGAACTCCGCGAGATCGGTGTACGGTGCGGACGCGCCGAAGCGGTCGATCCCGTAGACGAGGCCCCGCGTTCCGGCCAATCGGCGCAGGCTCTCGCCGCGACCGGCCTCGATCACCACCACCGGCGGACCGCCCTCCGGCACGAGCGCGTGGCGGTACGCGGCCGGCTGCGCGAGGAAGAGCTCGAGGCAGGGCAGCGAGACGACGCGCGCCGCGATGCCGCCGGCCGCGAGCTTCTCGGCGGCGTCGCAGGCCAGTGACACCTCCGAACCGGTCGCGACCAGCACGACCTTCGTGCTCGCGCCGGGGTCGCGCACGGCGTAGCCGCCGCGCCAGACGTCCTCGGGCCGGAACGACGCGGGGCGCGTCAGCGCCTTCAGCTTCTGGCGCGTCAGCGCGAGCAGCGACGGCCCCTCTCGCTGGCGCGCGATCCAGGCCCAGCAGAGCGCGGTCTCGACGCCGTCCGCCGGCCGGAAGACGTGGATGCCCGGAATCGCGCGCAGCGCGTCGAGCTGCTCGATCGGCTGGTGGGTCGGACCGTCTTCGCCGAGGTAGATGCTGTCGTGCGTGAAGACGAAGATCGACGGCACGCGCATCAGGCATGCGAGCCGCAGCGACGGGCGCAGGTAGTCGCTGAAGATCAGGAAGGTCCCGCAGTAGGAGCGCAAGGTGCCGTCGAGCGCGATGCCGTTCGTGATCGCGGCCATCGCGTGCTCGCGGATACCGAAGTGGATGTTCACGCCCGCGAAGCGCGCGTCCCCCTCGCCCTCGCCGATGAAGCCCTTGCCTTTCAGGATCGGCGGCGCCTCGGAGCCGGCGAGATCCGCGGAGCCGCCGATCAGGTACGGCACGCGCTCGATCAGGCGCTCCATCACCGCGGCGCCGTGCTGGCGCGTGGCAGCGTCCTTGCCCTGCATGCCCTCCGTCAGCATGCCGGCGAGGTCGGCCGGCACGCGTCGCTCGCGCGCGGCGTCCCAGGCGGCGGCCTTCTCGGGCTGCGCGCGCCGCCACGCGGCGAGCTTCGCGTCGGCCGCTTCGCGCTCCGCGCGCTTCTGCTTGGCGCGCTCCGCGAAGTATGCGCGGACGTCGTCCGGCACGAGGAACTCGGGCTCGAGCGGCCAGCCGAGCGCCTGCTTGGTGCGCTTCACCTCCTCCGGACCGAGCGGAGATCCGTGCGCCTTGCTCTTGCCGGCGACACCGGGGCTGCCGAAGCCGATCACGGTGCGCGCGATGATCAGCGACGGCCGCTCCGTCTCGGCGCGCGCCGCGCCGAGTGCGCGCGAGTAGCCCTCGAAGTCGTTGCCGTCAACCTCCTGCACGTGCCAGTGCTGCGCCTCGAAGCGCATGCGCACGTTCTCACTGAACGAGAGCTCGGTCCCGCCGTCGATGGTGATGTGGTTGTCGTCGTAGGTGTAGATCAGGTTGCCGAGGTGCCAGTGGCCGGCCAGCGAGCCCGCCTCCGCGGAGATCCCCTCCATCAGGTCGCCGTCGCTCACGATGCCGTACACGAAGTGGTTGCCCGGACCCTCGCCCGGCGCGCCGAAGCGCGCGCGCGTCGCGCGGGCGGCGAGCGCCATGCCGACGCCGTGCCCGAAGCCCTGGCCGAGCGGGCCCGTCGTCATCTCGACGCCCGGCGTGTCGCGGTACTCGGGGTGTCCCGGCGTCTTCGAGTGGAGCTGCCGGAAGCGCTGGAGCTCCTCCATCGGCAGGCCGAAGCCCCACAGGTGCAGCAGGGAGTAGAGCAGCATCGAGGCGTGGCCGTTCGAGAGCACGAAGCGGTCGCGCAGCGGCCAGTGGGGATCGCGCGGGTCGAAGCGCAGGTGCGAGTCCCACAGCTCGAAGGCGAGGCGCGCGAGGCCCATCGGCGCACCGGGGTGACCGGAGTTCGCGCGCTGCACCGCGTCCACGGCGAGGAAGCGGATGGTGTTCTCGATGCGCTCGCGCAGATCGAGTTGCAGCCTGGGAGTGGGAGGGACCATCGGATCTCCGTCGGAGGAGCGAGTCGGCGGGGGCGACGAGCCGAGAGTAGTACCTCCCGCGCGCCGCGGGAAGCGGCGTCACGGCGCGCTCTCCGGCGCGAGCACGAGCGCGCCGTCCACCTCGCCAGCGCGTAGGATCGCAAGCGCCTCGTTGGCCTGCGAGAGCGGCAGCCGCCGCGTGCGCGTGCGGATCGGGACGCGCGGCGCGAGCGCCAGGAACTCTCGCGCGTCGCGCCGCGTCAGGTTCGCGACCGAGCGCACCACGCGCTCCTCCCACAGGATGTGGTACGGGAAGGCCGGCACCTCCGACATGTGGATGCCTCCACACACGACGGTGCCACCCTTGTCGACGGCGCGCAGCGCGGCGGGGACGAGCGCGCCGACCGGCGCGAAGAGGATCGCCGCGTCGAGCGGCTCGGGCGGCGCCTCGTCGGAGCCGCCCACCCACTCGGCGCCGCACTCCTGCGCGAAGCGCGCTGCGCGCGCATCGCCCGGGCGCGTGAAGGCGAAGACGCGCCGGCCCTCGAAGCGCGCGAGCTGCGCGACGATGTGCGCCGCTGCGCCGAAGCCGTAGAGGCCGAGGCGCGCGGGATCGCCGGCCGCGCGCAGGCAGCGGTAGCCGATCAGCCCCGCGCAGAGCAGCGGCGCCGCCGCCTCGTCACCGCCCTGCGCGTCCGGCAGCGGAAAGCAGTAGCGGGCGTCGGCGAGCGCCTGCTCGGCGTAGCCGCCGTCGCGCGTGTAGCCCGTGAACTGCGGCGCGACGCACAGGTTCTCGTCGCCGCGCAGGCAGTAGCGACAGCGCCCGCAGGTGGACCCGAGCCAGGGGATCCCGACGCGCGCGCCGGGCCCGAACCCTTCGACTCCCTCCCCCACTCGCTCCACCACACCGACGATCTCGTGGCCCGGCACGATCGGGCTCTTCGCGTGCGGCAGCTCGCCATCGACGACGTGCAGGTCGGTGCGGCAGACGCCGCACGCGCGCACGCGCACGAGCAGCTCGCCAGGCGACGGCGCTCGATCGGGCAACGTCACCGGCCGCAGCGCCTCGCCCGGCGCGCGGAGCTGCATGGCGAGCATGGCGCCTGAACGTGACGTGCCCGCGCCACAGCAGCAAGCGCGGACTTCCAACGAACGAGCGCCGCTGGCATGCTGTGCCTCCGCCCGCCGGAGGTCCCGCATGCCCGTCGCCGATTTCTCGCTCGCAGGCAAGGTTGCCATCGTCACCGGCGGGAGCCGCGGCATCGGCCGCTCCATCGCGCTCGGCCTCGCCGAGGCCGGCGCCGACGTCGCGATCGCGGCGCGAAAGCCGGACGCGCTGAACGAGGCGCTCGGCGCGATCCAGAAGACGGGGCGCCGCGCGATCGCGGTGCCCACCAACGTGCGTCGCATGGAGGAGCTGCGGACCCTGGTCGACGAGACGCTGCGACAGCTCGGGCGCGTCGACATCCTGGTAAACAACGCCGGCGTCAACCCGGTCTATGGCCCGGTGCAGGAGATCGACGAGCGCGCCTGGGACATGATCATGGGCACCAACGTGAAGAGCGCGCACTTCCTCTCGATCTTCGCGCGCGAGGCGATGCTCCAGCACGGCGAGGGCGGCAGCATCGTGAACGTGAGCTCGGTCGGCGGCGTCATGGCCTCCGACGTGATCGGCGGTTACTCGGTGTCGAAGGCCGCGCTCGTGATGCTGACGCAGGTGCAGGCGAAGACCTGGGGCAAGGACAAGATCCGCGTCAACTGCATCGCGCCCGGGCTGATCAAGACCGAGTTCTCGCGCGCGCTATGGGACGACCCGAAGTTCTACGAGAATTCGGTGCGCGAGGCCGCGCTCCACCGCATCGCGGAGCCCGACGAGATGGCGGGCGCGGTGGTCTACTTCGCGAGCCCCGCTTCTTCGTTCGTGACGGGGCAGACACTGATCCTCGACGGTGGCAGAAGGCTCTAGCTCGAGTTGCGCGAGCCGGGACTGCCTTCCTGGACTTCGCTCGCAAGCCCGTGCGATCTCCGCTCGGCTTCGCCTCGCTGCGCGCCGGACCGCTTGCGCTCGCTGCGCGCGGTTTCGCCGCTTGCGAGCTCGGCCAGCCGGCGCTGCAGATCGATCCGCTCGGGCGCGAGCTCGAGCGCGCGCTCGAGCGCCTCGCGCGCGTGGACGGGATCGCCGAGCTGCACGTAGATCTGCGACTTGCGGCTCCAGGCGGCAACGTTCGCGGGATCGAGCCCGAGCGCCGCGTCGTAGGCGCGGAGCGCCTCGTGCCACTCGCGGCTGCGCTGGTGCACCACGCCGAGCGCGAGCCAGGCGTGCTCGCTGCGCTGGAGCGCGAGGCTGCGCTCGAGGTCGCGGCGCGCGAGCTCGAGGTGGTTCTCGCGCAGCTCGTGCATCGCGAGGTTGTAGCGGAGGCTCGGCTCGTCGCGGCCGACCCAGCGCAGGCGCTCGGCCGCGACGCGCAGCCGCGCGAAGTCGGGCGGGTTGCTCGCGCGGCGGACGCCGTACTCGCCCTCGATCGCGCCGACCACCGTGGTGACGACGTACGCGACGCCGGCCACGCCCACGAGCGCGCCCAGCGGCCCGAGTCCGCGGCGCGCCGGAGCGAGCTCGACGTTCGCGGCGCGCGGCCGCAGCAGGATGCGCGCGATGCGGCCGTCGCGCAGCTTCCAGATCGCGCCGTCGAGCACGAAGTGGTGGACGTTGACCGCGGCGGCGGCGAGCAGCGCGTGCCCCGCATCGAAGGCGCGCACGCCGAGGAGATCCGGGCCGAAGAGCAAGGTCGGGACGCCCCATACGGCGCTGCCGGCGATCAGACACTTCAGCAGGTAGGTCGGAGAGCGCGGCGCGGCGCCGGTGCGGCGCGCGAAATAGGTCGTGACCCAGAGGTACTGCACCGCGTGGGCGATCGCGACCCAGAGGAAGCTGTACTCGAGGCGCGTTGCGTCGAAGGGCGCATAGTGATCGAGCCAGCCGGTCGCGCGCGAGATCACGGGCAGCGAGAACCAGAGCGCCTGGAGCGCGATCACGCAGAGCGCGGGCGCGAGGTCGCGCCACGGAGCCGCGCGCCGGAGCGCCGACACCACGGCGAGGAGCGAGACCGCGTAGCCCGCCATCGCACCGAGTGCGAGCCAGGCGGCGACCGGCGCGGGGATGCCGAGCCGCAGGAAGCGGTAGCTCACACCGGAGAGCGACCCCGGCGCGTAGGCCGCGCTCGCGCCCTCCGAGTGGGCCGCCACGAAGACCAGCGCGAAGGAGAGGACGAAGCTCGCGTAGAGCCAACGCTTGGTCGTCCGCTCGATCGCGACGCCGCGGCGCCCGAGGAGCAGCAGTGCGAGGCCGTAGTTCTGGCCGCTGTAGTGCCACGGGTTCCAGGTGAGGTACAAGGTGACGAGGGCGCTGCCGATCGTCTCGTCGCGCACGCCGGCCAGGAACCAGAGCGCGATCGGCAAGGTCGACCACACGGCGAAGAAGCGGTAGGCGCTGCGGTCCTCGGCCCGCTCGTAGACGCGCAGCAGGGTCGCCCCGTAGTGCGGGACCGAGAGCGCCAGGATCGGGAGCGCGACCAGGCCGATGGGGAGCTGCGCCTCGATCCAGTCCGGCGCCGCCCCGAGCGCCAGGAAGACGAGCAGATAGGCGCCCCCGCACCCGAGCAGCAGATCCGGCAGGGGCCCGAAGAGCCAGGGATTGCGAGCCGCGGCACCGGCCAGCATGCGCGCATTCTACGCGCGGGCGGGGCTGCGAGGTGCACGGCCTTCTGTATGTTGCGAGTTAGGGGGCGCTCCTGCGTCTCGGGGGGGGGTGACATGGCGCGCGAGATCCTGGACCTCGTCAAGGAAAGGGGAGGTGAGCGCTTCGCGCTCCACGAACGCTTCCTCAACGCGCAGCTCGTGCGCGTGCTCCAGACCATCGGCTTCGACCGCCGCTACGTGCGCGCGCGCGGCGCCTACCTCTACGACGAGCAGGGCGAGGCCTTCCTCGACCTGCTCTCCGGCTTCGGCGTGTTCGCGGTCGGCCGGAACCACCCTCGCATCGTCGCGGCGCTGCGCTCCGTGCTCGAGGGCGAGCTGCCGAGCATGGTGCAGATGGACGTCGAGGTGCTGGCCGGGATCCTGGCGGAGCGCCTGGTCGCGACCGCCCCGCAGCTCGAGAAGGTCGTCTTCGTCAATTCCGGCGCGGAGACGGTCGAGACGGCGATCAAGTTCGCTCGCTATGCGACGCGCCGCTCCGCGATCCTCTACTGCGAGCATGCCTTCCACGGCGTGACGCAGGGCGCACTCTCGCTGAACGGCGACGAGATCTTCCGCGAGGGCTTCGGCCCGCTGCTGCCCGACACGCACCGCATCCCGTGGAACGACCTCGACGCGCTCGAGCGCGCGCTCGCGGCGCGGCCGGTCGCGGCCTTCGTGGTCGAGCCGATCCAGGGCCACGGCGTCAACGTCCCGGGCGACGACTACCTAGGGGAGGCCGCGCGCCTGTGCCGCGCGCACGGCGCGCTCTTCGTCGCGGACGAGGTGCAGACGGGCCTCGGCCGCACCGGACGGATGTGGGCGGTCGAGCACTGGGGCGTCGAGCCCGACATGCTGCTGTGTGCGAAGGCGCTCTCCGGCGGCTTCGTTCCAGTCGGCGCGGTGCTGATGCGCCGACGCGTCTTCGAGTCGGTCTACTCGAACATGGTGCGCGCGCCGATCCACGGCTCGACCTTCTCGAAGAACTCGCTCGCAATGGCGGCCGGCATCGCCACGCTCGACGTGATGGCGGAGGAAGGGGTGGTCGAGAACGCCGCCAAGGTCGGCGAGGGCATCCTCTCGGACCTGCGCGCGATCGGCGAACGCCACGATTGCGTGAAGGAGGTGCGCGGCAAGGGGATGATGCAGGCGATCGAGTTCGCCCCGCCGGACCGCCTGACGCACAAGGCGGCCTGGAAGATCCTCGACGCCGCGCAGAAGGGACTCTTCGCGCAGCTCGTCGTGGTGCCCCTCTTCCAGAAGCACCGCATCCTGTCGCAGACCTCGGGCCACGATCAGGCCGTGATCAAGTTCCTGCCGCCGCTGGTCATCGGCGACGCCGAGCGGCAGGTGATCGCGCGCGCCGTCGACGACGTGCTCGGCGACACCGAGCAGATCGGCGGCGCGATCTGGAGCTTCGGCAAGACGCTCGCGCGAGCGGCGCTGCGCACGAAGGCGGGCGGCTAGGATCGCGCCCTCCGCGAGGTCCCGTGCGAATTCCGAGGTGCGTCTGCGCGCTCGCCTGCCTGGCGCTCTTCGGCGCGCCCGCGGCCGGCGCAGATGCCCCCAAGCGCACCGTGCTGCTCGTCCTCTACGACGGCTTCCTGCCGTCGCTACTCGACGCGAACGAGACGCCAGCCTTCCATCGCATCGAGCGCGAGGGCAGCTTCACGCGACAGCTCGAGCCGGTCTTCCCGACCATCTCGCTCACCAACCAGACCAGCATCTCGACCGGCTGCTGGCCCGAGCACCACGGGATCATCAGCAACGAGTTCCTCGACCCCGAGCTCGGCCGCTACGACCACGACCTCGACGCCGACTGGCTGACCGGCTGCGAGCACCTGCACGTCGCGGCGAGGCGCCAGGGCCTGCGCTCCGCCGCGCTCTGGTTCCCCGGCTCGCACTCGAAGCGGAGCGGCGCGCAGGCGAGCCTGGTCTCGCCGGACGTGAAGCACGAGGAGCGCCCGACCGACCCGGAGCGCATGGCCGAGCTGCTGCGCCTGCTGGCGCTTCCCGCCGCGGAGCGGCCGAGCTACGTCGCGATCTACCTGAACGGCCCCGACACGCCGGAGCACTTCCACGGGATCGACTCTCCCGAGACCGCCGCCGCGGTGGCGCAGAGCGACGCGCTGCTCGGCCAGCTGATGGCGGCGATCGAGGGGAGCCCCGACCGCGAGCGCATCGCGCTCTTCGTGACGACCGACCACGGCATGCGCACGGTCGACACCATCGTGAACATCCAGCGGATCCTGCGACGGCAGGGCATCGCCGCGACGCCCGTTTCGAGCGGCACCACGTCGTTCATCTACCTCGACCGCGACGACGCGGAGGAGGCCGCGCGCGCCGCCGAGGCGCTCTCGCGCTACGCCGAGTTCGAGGTGCTGCGGCGCGGCGCCTTCCCGGACTATGTGCACCTCGGCAGCGGCCCGCGCGTGCCGGCGCTGATCGTGTCCGCGAAGCCTCCGTACTTCATCGAGGACATCACGCGCTGGCCGTCGTGGCTCCAGTGGGTCGGCGACTACGGCCCCGACTTCCTCTACGCGGGCTTCAACCTGAAGGCGACCCACGGCTACCCGCCCGACACCGACGGGATGCGGGGCATCCTCTACGCGTGGGGCAGCGGCGTCGCGCGCGGCCGCGATCTCGGACCCGTCCGCGCGATCGACATCCATCCGACGATCGCGCGCCTGCTCGGCATCCAGCCGGGCCAGCCGGTGGACGGTGTCGCGATCGAACCGCTCTTCGCAAAGTAGAGCACGTGCCGCAAGGAGGCCGACGCAAGTCGGCCGGCGCGCAGCGAGGCAAGCCGTTCGGCGCGCAGCGAGGCGTAGCCGAGCGGAGATCGCAAAGGCTTGCCGAGCGAAGGCCGGCAGCCCGAACGCGAGCGATCAGCGAGCGCGGAGGTCCGGCAAAAAACTGGCGTGGCGGCGGACGAACTCCGCTGCGCGCAGCAGCGCCGCGTGGCCCTCGGGAACCAGGTCGGACAGCCCGTGGAAGCCGTGGATCATCTCGGGGTTCACCTCGAGCGTCACGGCGACGCCGTCGCGCCCGGCGTGCGCGGCGAGCCGCGTGGAGTCGTCGCGCGTGGTGTCGATCTCGCCGACCGAGAGGAACATCGGCGGCAGCCCGGAGAGATCGGCGTGGATCGGCGAGGCCAGCGGATCGCGGATGTCGCCCTCGCCCACGTAGTCGCGCCCGCGCCGCCGGATCCATTCGGCCTCGACGTAGGGATCGACGCCGCGCAGGTGTCGAGACGACTCTCCCGTCTGCTCGAGGTCGAACCAGGGGGTCAGCCCCACGAAGGCGGCGGGCAGCGGCTCGCTCGCGTCGCGCAGGCGACACAGGAGCGCGACACCGATACCGCCGCCGCACGAATCGCCAACGACCGCGATGCGGCCCGGCGAGACTCCCTCCGCGAGCAGCGCGCGGTAGACGGCGACCGAATCGTCGAGCTGCGCGGGGAAGCGGTGCTCGGGCGCCCAGCGATAGGCGAAGATCACGACGCGCGCGCGGAAGGCCCGCGAGAGCCGGGCCGCGTACGGCACGTAGTGCTCGAGGCCGGTCGAGACGAACGCGCCGCCGTGCACGTGGAGCAGCACCAGCTCGCTACCCGCCGATTCCGGCGTCTCGACGGAGGCCGACGGCACGGAGCCTCGCGTCGCGTAGGCGACGCGCACGTCGGCGGGGAACTGTGTCGGATGGACCGCGTGCATCTTCTCGCGCACGAGCGCGGGCGGGTCGCTCGCCACCGCCAGACCGGGCTTCAGGACCTTGCGAAGCTGCTCGAACTGACGGCTCGCCATCGATTCCTCCAGACGAGGCCGCAGCATACTCGATGGCGCGCGGCGCTCCGGTAGAATGCGCGCCCTCATGACGACAGAGCAGCCCGTGCTCCAGAGCCTCGACGAGCACGGCGTGCTGCTCGTCACCTGGAACCGACCGCACAAGAAAAACGCCTTCGACGACGCGCAGTGGGACGCCGCCGCGCAGGCGCTGCGCGACGCGCGCCAGGACCCGCGCGTCGCCGTGGTCGTCGTGACCGGCGCCGGCGACGCCTTCTCGGCCGGCGTCGACCTCTCGTCGTTCACGAAGCCGTCCGGCCCGCGAGCCGACGGACACGCGTCGGCGTACCACGCCTTCATGGAGGTGCTCGTCGACTTCGACAAGCCGCTCGTCGCGGCGGCCCGGGGCGTGGGCATCGGCATCGGCTGCACCCTGCTCTTCCACTGCGACGTCGTCTATGTCGGCGAGAGCGTGCGCCTGCGGCTTCCCTTCGTGTCGCTCGGCCTCGTGCCCGAGGGCGCGAGCAGCGCGATGCTCGAGGCGGTCGTGGGCTCACGCGTGGCGGCCGAGCTCTTCTTCGCCGCGGAGTGGATCGACGCGAAGCGCGCGGTCGAGACCGGCATCGCGACGCGCGCCTTCCCCGACGCCGAGCTCCGCGATGCGGCGCTCGCGCGCGCGCGGGAGATCGCGCGCTGGCCCGTCGGAGCACTCCAGGCGACCAAGCGCACCTTGCTCGCGGCGCGGCGCACGCGCGTCGAGCAGGCGCTGCGCGCCGAGGACGAGGGCATGCGCCAGCAGGCCGGCTCGCCGGAGAACCTCGAGGCAGTGCGCGCCTTTCTGGAGAAGCGTCCGCCGGACTTCCGGAAGCTGCGGCCCTGAGCGCGGCGCCCGCTAGAGGCTGCGGGTCATGCGGAACCACACGAGGTCCTGGCGCGGGCGCCCCCAGCTCCACAGATCCTTGTCGCCGTGGTGGTGCGCCATCTCGTTGACGAAGCCGTCCGAGCGCCAGCAGAGCGCCTCGGGCATGTCCTTCGCGTCCGAGACCTCGATCACGTAGCGGTCCGCGCGATCCGGGTCGGGCTTCGGCAGCCAGCGAGAGAAGTTCAGGATGCTCCCGCTCAAGGTGGTCAGCAGCCGCAGGTCGCGGCCAAAGGCCTCGAAGCGCTCGCGCGAGTCGGTCACCTTCGAGACGCCCGCCCTCTGCAGGTATTCGAGCTGGGCGTAGAGACCGGCTTCGAGCAGGCGCCGCGCGGTCTCGCGCCCTTTCTCTCGCAGGAACTCGTTGTCGCCTCCGCCCTCCACGTCGCGCAGGAGCCCGGACAGCCGCGAATCGATGCGGATGTCGTACCAATGCGAGACGAAGATCTCGCCTTCGAGCAGGGACAGGTCCTCGGCGCGGAGCCGGCGCTCCGCCTCGGCGCGAGTCACATCGCCGCGGTCGATCAGCTTGCGCACGTTCTCGACCACGGACGCGAAGACCGAGCCCTTGATGGAGGGGGATCGCGCCCATCGCCATGCGGCCCCCCCGCGGATGCATCGGCCGGCCGGACCGCGCCCTTGACGCCGATCCGGGGCAACCGGCTCGACTCGCGGCGACGCTAGTCCTCGTCGCGTGGCTCGATCCAGCCCTGCTTGCTGAACCAGGCGACGAGCCCGAGCGCGAGCGCGATCATGATGCCCCACACGACGGGGTAGCCCCAGCGCCAGTGCAGCTCGGGCATGAACTCGAAGTTCATCCCGTAGATCCCGACCACGAAGGTCAGCGGGATGAAGATCGTCGCGACCACCGTCAAGGTGCGCATGGCCTGGTTCATGCGGTGGCTCGCGGTGGAGAGGTAGAGCTCCATCAGGCTGTTGGCCATCTCGCGCTGCGTCTCGATCGCGTCCACCGTCTGGAAGGCGTGGTCGAAGGCGTCGCGCAGGTAGACGCGCACGGGCTCGCTGATCAGCGGCTCCGCGTCGCGCAGCAGCGAGCTGCATGCGTCGCGCTGCCGCCACTGCATGCGGTGCAGCGCCACCAGGCTGCGTCGCGCGGCGTGGATGCGCCGCAAGGTGTCGCGCGTTGGACGGCCGAGCACCTCGTCCTCCAGCGACTCGATCACGCTGCCGATCGCCTCGATCACCGGGAAGTAGCCGTCGATCACCGCGTCGAGCAGCGCGTAGGTGAGATAGTCGGCGCCCATGCGGCGCACGCGCGCACCCTGACGGATGCGCTCGCGCACGGGCTCGAAGACGTCGCCCGGGTGCTCCTGGAAGGTCACGACCCAGCCCGCGCCGAGCACGATGCTGACCTGCTCCATGTCGACGACGCCCGCCTCGATGCGCGTCATCTGCGTGACGAGCAGCAGGCGGTCGCCGTAGGCGTCGACCTTCGGACGCTGCGGCACGTTGACCACGTCGGCCATCGCGAGCGGATGGATGCCGAGGCGCTCGCCGATACGCGTCAACGCGCGGCCGTCGCCGAAGCTCTCGACGTCGATCCAGACGACGCGGCCCCGGTCGCCGACGATCTGCGCGATCTCCTCGACGTCGGAGATCTCGCGCTCTTCGAAGCCCGTCTCCGTGTAGACGATCACGCGGATGCGCGGGTCGGGTCCGGCGAGCGCGCCCATCGTGCCCGGCGCGGACCCGCGCGGCGGTGCGCGCCGCTTCGCGCGCCGGGGCAGGCGCAGCGAGCGCAGCGCTTCGAGGTGGGTGTCGGTCGCGGAGTCCTTCGCCACGCGCTCTCAAGCATTGCCCGAAAGCGCGAAGGGCGCCGCCGCTTCCGCGGCGACGCCCCTGCATGCTGGGTCGCTTTCTGACCTTCGCTCGGCTTCGCCTCGCTGCGCGCCCTTCGGGCTTGCCTAGAAGTCGTCGCCGCCCATGTCGCCCATGCCGCCCATGCCGCCCGGCATGCCGCCGCCACCGTGGCTGTGGCCGCCCGCCTTCTTCTCGGGCTTCTGGGCCACCATCGCCTCGGTCGTCAGCAGCAGCGACGCCACGCTCGACGCGTTCTGGAGCGCCGTGCGCACGACCTTGGTCGGGTCGATCACGCCGGCCTTCACCAGATCCTCGTAGGTGTCGGTGGCGGCGTTGTAGCCGAAGCCGCCCTTCCCGTTGCGGACCTTGTCGACGACGATCGAGCCGTCGATGCCCGCGTTCTGCGCGATCCAGCGCAGCGGGAACTCCGCCGCCTTGCGCACCAGGCGGATGCCCGCGCTCTGGTCCTGGGAGACGCCCTCCTCGATGCCGTCGAGCGCCTTCAGCGAGCGCAGCAGCGCGACGCCTCCGCCAGGCACGATGCCCTCCTCGACGGCCGCGCGGGTCGCGTGGAGCGCGTCCTCGACGCGCGCCTTCTTCTCCTTCATCTCGGCCTCGGTCGCCGCACCGACCTTCACGACCGCGACGCCGCCCGCGAGCTTCGCGAGCCGCTCCTGGAGCTTCTCGCGGTCGTAGTCGGAGGTCGTCTCCTCGATCTGCTTGCGCAGCTCGGAAACGCGGCCCTCGATGTCCTTCTTCGACCCGGCGCCGTCGATGACCGTCGTGTTGTCCTTGTCGATCTTGACGCGCTTGGCCTTGCCGAGGTCCTTCAAGGTCACGTTCTCGAGCTTGAGCCCGAGCTCCTCGGCGATCACCTGACCGCCGGAGAGGATCGCCAGATCCTGGAGCATCGCCTTGCGGCGGTCGCCGAAGCCCGGCGCCTTCACCGCGGCGACGGCGAGCGTGCCGCGGATCTTGTTCACGACGAGCGTGGCGAGCGCCTCGCCCTCGATGTCCTCGGACACGATCAGCAGCGGCTTGCCCTGGCGAGCCACCTGCTCGAGCAGCGGCAGCAGGTCCTTCATCGAGCTGATCTTCTTCTCGTGGAGCAGGATCACCGGCTCCTCGAGCACCGCCTCCATGCGCTCCGGGTCGGTCACGAAGTAGGGCGACACGTAGCCGCGGTCGAACTGCATGCCCTCGACCACGTCGAGCGTCGTCTCCATGGACTTGTTCTCTTCCACGGTGATGACGCCTTCCTTGCCGACCTTCGCCATCGCCTCGGCCAGGATGCGGCCGATCGTCTCGTCGCCGTTCGCGGAGATCGTGCCCACCTGGGTGATCTCCTCGGCGTCGCGCGTCGGCTTGGAGAGCTTGCCGAGCTCCTCCGACATCGCCGCGACGGCGCGCTCGATGCCGCGCTTCAGCTCCATCGGGTCGAGGCCCGCGGCGACGAGCTTCGCGCCCTCGCGGAAGATCGCCTGCGCGAGCACGGTTGCGGTGGTGGTGCCGTCGCCCGCGACGTCGGAGGTCTTCGACGCGACCTCCTTCACCATCTGCGCGCCCATGTTCTCGAACTTGTCCTCGAGCTCGATCTCCTTGGCCACCGTGACACCGTCCTTGGTCACCGTGGGGGAGCCCCAGCTCTTCTCGATCAGGACGTTGCGACCGCGCGGCCCGAGCGTGACTCGCACCGCGTTGGCCAGGCGGTCCACACCGCGGAGCATGCGCTCGCGGGCGTCCTGTGCGTAATGGATTTCCTTGGCTGCCATGATTCGATGTCTCCCTGTCCTACTCGACGATGGCCAGCACGTCTTCCTCGCGCAGGATGACGCGGTCCTCGCCGTCGATCTTGATCTCGGTGCCCGCGTACTTCGCGAACATCACCGTGTCGCCCGTGCGGACGTCGAGCGGCACGACCTCGCCCTTGTCGTCGCGCCGGCCGGGGCCCACCGCGAGGACGCGCCCCTGCTGGGGTTTCTCCTTGGCGGTGTCGGGGATGATGATCCCGCCCCGGGACTTCTGCTCCTCGTCGAGTCGCTGAACGAGCAGGCGATCGTGCAGCGGTCTGAACTTCGCCATCGATCTTTCTCCTCCGGTGCCGCGGTTCTGCCGGGCTCCGGTCCGAGGGTTTCCGGTTGGAGGCGCGTCCCGGTTCGAGATTCCGCGGCCGGACGCACCGGTCGAGGCGCGGGTAGGTAATCAAACGGGCGGGGCTGTCAAGCGAGCGGCCCTGGAAAACCCGCCCGGGATCCCGGCACACGGGTCGGGTATAAGGTCCGCCCGGGGTTCCGACGTGGCCGGCCAGGCATTCGCGACGAGAGCCCGGGCCGCGGGCCCGGTCGGCGCCGCGGCGTGGATGGGTGTCTTGGCCGTCTACGCGGCGGTCGCCCTCGTCGTTCTCGCCCCGGCCCTCCGCGGCGAGTTCGTCTCGGACGACATCCCGTACCTCCCCTACAACCCCTACGTCCAGACGCTCTCGGCCGGGACTCTGCGGGCCATCCTCGACCCCGGCGGCGAGCCGGCAGCCGATCACTTCAACTATGCGCCGGTCCACATGCTCGGGCTGGCCATCGAATGGCAGCTCTTCGGCGACGACGTCCGCGGCTACCACGTCGCGCAGGCGCTCCTCCACGCGGCGGTCGCGGCGCTGTTCGCGGCGCTCCTGGCCGCGCGCGGGCTGCCGATCGGCGCGGCGGCCCTCGCGGGCGCCTTCTTCCTCGTGCACCCGGCCAACGTCGAGCCGAGCGCCTGGATCTCCCAGACCAAGACCACGGGCGCGCTCGCGCTGGCGCTCGGCGCCCTGCTGCTGCATCCGGCGCGACCCGCGTGGGCGCTGGGGCTCTTCGCGCTCGGGCTGCTGACGAAGGCGAGCGCGGCCTTCGCCCTGCCGATGGCGGCCGTCTTCACCTTCCTCGAGCGCGAGCCGCGCGGACCGTGGCGCGCGCGGGCGCCCTGGCTGCTCGCCTGGCTCCTCCTGCTCGCGACCTACAGCCTGGCGGAGCTGCGCGTGCTCGGTCGCATGCAGGCGGGCCATGGGCCGCTGCACCCCGACCCGTGGGTCGCCGCGCGCAGCGCCGTCGCGATCGCGGGTCGCTATCTCGCGATGGCGGCGACCGGCTGGGGTGTCGCGCCGAGCCACGAGCCGCCTCCGGCGCTCTCGCCGCTCGACCCGTGGTGGCTCGCCGGCGTCGCCGGGCTGGGGGCGCTCGCACTGCGCGCCGCCTGCGCCTTGCGCGCGCGCCGCGAGGAGTCGGCCTGGTGGGTCGGCGCGGCCGCCGGCTATCTGCCCGTCGCGCAGCTCGGCATGACCTTCCTCACGCCGATGGCCGACCGCTATCTCTACTTCGCGCTACCCGGGCTGATCGGCGGCGTCGCCTTCGCCGCGCGCGACACGTGGCGGCGTCACGAGATCTCGCCGGCCACGGCGAGGCGCGCGGCCACCGCGTGTGCTGGGATCGCGCTCGCGGCGATCGGCGCTCTCGCCTGGCGCAGCCACGCGCAGGCAGGCGCCTGGCGCTCCGCGGCGACGCTCGCGCTCGCGTCGGCCGCTCGCTACCCGGAAGGCCTGCCGGCGCAGCTCCTCGCCGCGCAGCGCGCGGCGCTCCGCGGCGACGCGGACGCGACGGTCGCTGCGCTGCGCGCGGCCGTCGCACGGGGCTACGACCGCTACGACGCGCTCGAGCAGGCGCCGATCTACGAAGCGGTGCGCGGCGACCCCGCCTTCCAGCAGCTCCTGCGCGAGATGGCCGCGAGCTGGGTCGCGCTGAGCCGGACGCTCGAGCACCCGAGCCGCGCCGACCTGCTCGCGCGCGCCGACGCATGTCGCGTGCTCGGCGACGACGACTGCGTGCGCGCGGCTCGCGCGGAGGCAGCCCGGCTCGGGTTCTGATCTCCGCTCGGCTGCGCCTCGCTGCGCGCGGCGGCGCTCGAGGTGGTGCGCCGCGCTGCTTTCGATATCGAGGGAGCGCCGCCGCTTGCGGCGACCCGCTCGCCTTCGGCGAGCTCCGCCGTGCTCGGGCGCTCGCAGGACGCGGTACTCTGCTGCAGTCGTCGGGGTGTAGCTCAGCGGCCAGAGCCTGAACTTTGGGGGTTCAGCGTCGTGGGTTCGAATCCCACCACCCCGACCACCCCACGCGCTCAGCGGCTCTCGTTCGGACCTCCTACCCCGACGATCGCGGCAGGTAACTCGTCCGCGAACCGGATCGCCCGACGGCCCTCATGCGCGCACGACCGGTGAAAGCACCCGTTCCTCCAGCCAGCGCAGGATGTCTCGCAGCGCCTCCGGCCGGATCTCGTGACCCATCGCGTACTCGCGATAGACCGTCGGGACGCCGAATCGGAGCAGCGCATCGCGCGAAGCGTGCGCGCGCGCGATCGGGACCATCGGATCCTCGCTGCCGTGGATCACCAGCGCCGGCAGCATGCGGTGCGCGGGCTGCGGCGGGATCGAGTCGGCGAGCTCCTGCGGCAGCCATGACGAGAGCGCCATCAGTCCTGCGAAGCGCGCCGGGGAACGCAGCGCGATCTGGTAGGCGAGGAAGCCGCCCTGGCTGAAGCCCGCAATGATCAGCCGCTTCGGATCGACGGGGTAGCGCCGGGTCGCAGCGTCGAGGAAGGCCTCGACCTGCTGACGCGCCTCCTCGATCGCCGCCGGATCGGGCGGGCGTCCGGGCACGAGCGGGAACCAGCCGTAGCCGAGCATGCCAGGACCCGCCTGGAACGAGATCGCCCCTTGCGGGCAGAGAACCAGCGCGCGGCCGCCGTGGAGCACGGGCGCGAGCCCGATCAGATCGTGCGCGCTGGCGCCCCAGCCATGCAGCAGCAGCACCGTCGGATGCGGTCCGTCGCCGGCCGGCACGTGCGCGGTGTAGAGGAGATCCATGCCTTTGCAGCATAGGCGAAGACGCTGACGCGCCCGCCCGAACCGCGTCAGACTCGGCCGCGTGCAGTCCGGCCGCGCCCGTTCGAGCTACGTGCTCTTCGCGCTCTTCGCGATGTACACGTTCAACTATCTCGACCGCTACGTGCTCAGCATGTTGATCCACCCGATCCAGCAGGAGCTCGGCGCGTCGGACACGATGATGGGCTTCCTGTCCGGTCCGGCCTTTGCCGTGCTCTACGCGGTGGCCGGACTTCCGATCGCGCGGCTCGCCGACCGCGCCTCGCGCCGCACGATCCTCGCGGTCTGCTTCGCCCTGTGGAGCGCCTTCACCGCGTGGTCGGGCACCGCGCGCAGCACGGCCGAGCTCGCGCTTGCGCGCGTGGGCGTCGGGATCGGGGAGGCCGGCGGCGCCGCGCCGGCCCACTCGCTCCTCTCCGACACCTTTCCGCCGCACGCGCGCGCCCGCGCACTCTCGATATTCCAGCTCGGCGTCTACACGGGGACCTTCCTCGGCATCTACGCGGGCGGCGTGCTCGCGGAGGCGATCGGCTGGCGCGGGACGTTCTACGCGGCGGGACTGCCGGGCCTCGCGCTGGCGCTCGTGTTCGCACTCACGGTGCGCGAGCCAGCGCGCGGTCGCTTCGACACGCATCCCCCGAGCGATGCGCCGTCGCTCGCCGCCGCGACGCGAACGCTTCTCGCGCTGCCCTCCTATCGCTGGCTCGCGCTCGGCGCGGGGCTCGCGTCGTTCGCGGGCACCGGCTTCGGCGCCTGGGTGCCGACGATGTTCGTGCGCGTGCACCACATGAGCCTCGCCGAGGTCGGCCGCACCTACGCGTGGTTCAACGTGCCCGCGGCGATGGCCGGCACGCTCTTCGCCGGCTGGCTCGCGGACCGGCTCTCGCGACGCGACGCGCGCTGGCTCCTCGGTGTCGCGGCGCTCGGCGTCGCGCTCTCGCTGCCCTTCCTGCTCGCGATCTGCCTCTGGCCCGACGCCCACACCGCGATGCGTTTCGCGATTCCGTCGGGGCTACTCGGCGCGGGCTGGGCGCCGGCCGTCTACGCCGCGGCGCAGAACCTGGCGCCGCCGCAGATGCGCGCGATGGCCGCGTCGCTGCTCGTGCTATCGCTGACCCTGCTCGGACAGGGCCTCGGGCCGCAGATCGTCGGGCTGCTGAACGACGCACTGCTGCCGCGCTACGGCAGCGAGGCGATCCGCTATTCGCTGTCGCTCGTGCTGCTCACGAGCCTCGTCGGGGCCGCCCTGCTCGCGCTCGCTGCGCGCGACTATCGACGCGATGTGGCGTCACTCGAGGCGCAGCGGGCCGCCGCATAGCGCTCCGGCTCTGGAACGGGCGCTACTCGAACGACCCGCGCTGGCGCAGTCCCGCCATCAGCACGTGCAGGAACTTGCGCGCCTCGCCGCGATTCGGCTCGAGGTGGATGGGGTCGGCGACGAGGAAGCCGAACAGACACACGAACACCCAGCGCGCGAGCGCCTCCGGGTCGCAGTCGGCAGCGATCTCCCCCGAAGCGCGCGCCGCGCGGAAGCAGCGCAGCAGCGCGTCGTGGAGCGCGGTGCCCTCCCAGTCCGCGACGCCCTGCTTGCGCACGAAGAGCGATTGCAGCTCGCGGCGCAGGCGCGGCGACACCAGGCTCGTGATGTAGAAGAGCCCATCGGCCAGCAGGTCGACGACTTCGCGCAGCGACGCGGCCTCGCTGAGGCGCTCGGTCATCTGCGCCGCGACGCGCGCCGCGCCCTCCCGCTGGAGCTCGAAGAGCACGTCGTCCTTGGTCGGAAAGTGCGCGTAGAAGGTCGGGCGGGTGACACCGGCCGCGCGGCAGATGTGCTCGACGCGCGCGGCGTCGACGCCGACGCGCTCGAACTCCGCCAGGGAGGCGCCGAGGATGCGGCGATGCGTGGCCTGCCACTGCCGCTCGCGCGCGGGCAGACTCTCGAGGCGCGCCTCGCTCACAGCGCGAAAACCTCCTTTTCCATAACGGAGAAGACCATTCGCGGTAGAGGTTTGTCAAGCCATCGGAGGGTCACAGAGGTGCGTGTGCTACCCCTCGGGCCCCATGTCCGGCCGTAGCCTGCTCGACAAGGTCTGGGACGCGCACAGCGTGCGCCAGCTGCCCGGAGGGCAGACACAGCTCTTCATCGGGCTGCACCTGATCCACGAGGTCACGAGCCCGCAGGCCTTCGATTCCCTGCGCGAGATGGGCCTCCGCGCCCGTTTCCCCGCGCGCACCTTCGCGACCGTCGACCACATCGTGCCGACGCACACCCGCAAGCGACCGCTCGCGGACGAGCTCGCCGAGCAGATGCTCCAGGCGCTCGAGCGCAACACCGCCGAGTCCGGAATCCGCTTCTTCGACGATGCGAGCGGCCTCCAGGGGATCGTGCACGTGATCGGCCCCGAGCTCGGACTCACGCAGCCGGGCATGACGATCGCCTGCGGCGACAGCCACACCTCCACGCACGGCGCCTTCGGCTCGCTGGCCTTCGGCATCGGCACCTCGCAGGTGCGCGACGTGCTCGCGACGCAGTGCCTCACCATGGCGCGCCCGAAGGTCCGGCGCATCGAGGTCGGCGGGAAGCTCGCGTCCGGCGTCTACGCCAAGGACGTGATCCTCGCGATCATCCGCCGCCTCGGCGTCAACGGCGGCATCGGCTTCGCGTACGAGTACGCCGGCCCGGTGCTCGAGTCGATGTCGATCGAGGAGCGCCTCACCGTCTGCAACATGTCGATCGAGGGCGGCGCGCGCTGCGGCTACGTGAACCCCGACGACACGACCTACGCCTATCTGCGCGGGCGCCAGTTCACGCCGAAGGGCGCCGCGTGGGACCGCGCCGTCGCGTGGTGGCGCAGCATCGCGAGCGACGCCGATGCCGCGTACGCCGATCGCGTGGCGCTCGAAGGTGCCGCGATCGCGCCTTCCGTCACCTTCGGGATCAACCCCGGGCAGAACATCGCGGTCGACGAGCGCCTGCCCCGACTCGAGGACGTGGGGCCCGATGCACGCGCCTCGCTCGAGGAGGCCTACGCGTTCATGGCGCTCCGACCCGGAGCCCCGATCGCGGGCACACCGATCGACGTGGCCTTCATCGGCTCCTGCACGAACGGGCGCATCTCGGATCTGCGCGAGGCCGCACGCGTCGCGCGCACGGGCCGCGTCGCGCACGGCGTGCGCGCGCTGGTGGTGCCCGGCTCGCACGCCGTCGCGCGCGAGGCCGAGCGGGAAGGGCTGCCCGAGGTCTTCCGCGCGGCGGGCTTCGAGTGGCGCGAGCCCGGCTGCTCGATGTGCCTCGCGATGAATCCCGACAAGCTGGTCGGGCGCGAGATGTGCGCCTCGTCGAGCAACCGGAACTTCAAGGGACGCCAAGGCTCGCCGACCGGCCGCACCTTGCTGATGTCGCCGGCCATGGTCGCGACCGCCGCACTGCGAGGCGAAGTCGCCGACGTGAGGGAGATCCTCTGATGGAAGCGCGCGTCTCGCGCGTCGCGGGCACGGCCTGCGTGCTGCGCGGCGACGACATCGACACCGACCGCATCATCCCCGCGCGCTATCTGCGCGCCGTCACATTCGAGGGTCTCGGCGAGCACGCCTTCGAGGACGATCGCAAGCAGGCCAAGGGCGACCACCCGCTCGACGTGCGGCGCTTTCGCGGCGCGTCGATCCTCGTGGTGGGCCGGAACTTCGGCTGCGGCTCGTCGCGCGAGCACGCGCCGCAGGCGCTGATGCGCCGCGGCTTCCGCGCCTTCATCGGCGCCTCCTTCGCCGAGATCTTCTTCGGCAACTGCACGGCGCTCGGACTCCCGTGCGTGACGCTCGCGCCGGAGGATCTCGCGCGGCTGATGGACTCCGTCGAGCTGGATCCCTCGCAGGAGGTCGCGGTGGATCTCGCGGCGCGCACCGTCACGTGTCGCATCGGCCGCTTCGCCGCGTCGATCCCCGACGGCGCGCGCGGCCAGCTGCTCGAAGGGAGCTGGAACGCGACGTCGGTGCTGCTGGAGGCGGGCGACGCAATCGAGGCGACCGCGAAGCGCCTTCCGTACGTGAGCGGGTTCGCGGGCTAGCAGTTGGGCGACTCGGACGGAATCGAGATCCCGGACGACCCCAAGGCGATCACGCCGGCCTGGCTCACCGCGTTCGTGCAAGGCGTCGCACCGGGCGCCCGCGCGACGTCCGTCGAGATCGTCGACGCGCACAGCGGGACGACGGGACGCGCGCGACTCGAGGTCGTGTGGAAGCGCTGCGACCTGCCGAGCGCCGTCTTCGCGAAGCTCGCACCGACCGATCCCATGCAGCGCGCCATGGCGGTCGAGACCGGCATGGGTGCGCGCGAGGCGCGCTTCTACCGCGACCTCGCCGCGCAGGTACCCGTTCGCGTCCCGCGTCCGATCGCCTCGCGTTGGACCGCCGACCGCCGCGCGTACGTGATGCTGATCGAGGATCTCGCGAGCGCGGGCTGCGCGTTCCCGGACTTCGCGAGCGGCGCCGATCTCCCCATGGTGCGAAGCGCCGTCGAGGGGCTCGCGCGGCTACACGCCACCTTCTGGGAATCGCCGCGCTTCGACGGCGATCTCGGCTGGGTCGAGCCGCCGATGCACAGCGCCATGGGGCCGATGCTGGTCGCTTCGGGTGTGAAGTCGTTCGGCGCCAACCAGCCGCACGCGTTCCACGACGTGGCCGAAATCTACGTGCAGCACGGCGACGCCGTGGCGGCGCTGCTGGCAGCCGGCCCGCGGACCTTGCTGCACGGCGATCCGCACCTCGGGAATCAGTTCCTCGACGGCGCGACGGTCGGCTTCCTCGACTGGGCGTGCGTCTCGCGCGGACCCGGCCTGCGCGACATCGCCTACTTCCTCTGCAACTCGGTCGACACGGATCTGCGGCGAGCTCACGAGGAATCGCTCGTCCGCCGCTATCTCGAAGTGCTCGCGGCCCGTGGCGCACCCGCTCCCGACTTCGACGCTGCGTGGCGCGCATACCGATGCTTCGTCGTCGCGGGATGGATCGCGGCCGTCGCGACGCATGCGGTCGGAGCGCGCATGCAAAGCCTCGAGGTCGGCCGCCGTGCCGTGGCGCGCGCGAACGAGGCGGTCGCCGACCTCGGCACGGCGTCCCTGCTCCGCGAGGAGTTGCGACTCGCCTAACGTCCCTTGAACACCGGATCGCGTTTCTCGAGGAACGCCGACATCCCCTCGGCGCGATCCTCCGTCGAGAACACCAGCCCGAAGGCATGCTGCTCGAGCGCGTGCGCGACGCGCGGATCGACGTCCTGCCCTTCCTGCATCACCCGCTTCGCGGTGGCCACCGCGAGCGGCCCCTTCGCCGCGATCGCCTCGCCGGCGGCGAGCGCTCCGGCGAGGAGCTCTTCGGGCGAAAAGACGCGATTGGCGAGCCCGATGCGCAGCGCGTCTTCCGCGGTGAGCGGCGCGCCCGTCAGCACCATCTCCTTCGCGCGCGCGAGACCCACGCGCCGCGCGAGCCGGCTGGTGCCGCCGAAGCCCGGGATGATGCCGAGGTTCACCTCGGGCTGTCCGAAGCGCGCCTTCGCGGACGCGTAGATCCAGTCGCAGGCGCAGGCGAGCTCGCAGCCGCCACCGAGCGCGTAGCCGTTCACGGCGGCGATCGTCGGCACCGGCAGCGCCTCCAGCGCGGCGAACACGCGGTGACCGAGCCGGCTGAAGCCCTCGGCCTCGGCCGGCGTCATGTCGCGCATCTGCGCGATGTCGGCGCCCGCCGCGAAGGCGCGACCGGCGCCCGTCAGCACCAGCGCCCGGACGCCGGCGTCCGGGGCGACTTCCGCGATGCGCGCCTCGAGGTCGTGTAGCAGCACGCGGTCGAGCGCGTTCAGCGCGTCGGCGCGGTCCAGGGTCAGCAGGGCGACGGCGCCGCGGCGTTCCGAGCGGACGGGTGACATCGGGGCTCCTCGAGAGCGCGCCACTTTATCACAGGGTCCGCGGGCTTCCGTGATATGCTGCGCGACGCACGCAAGCGCAGAGGAGGTGACACCGTGCAGGCGTCACGTGTCGCTCGGCTCGCGGGATCGCTCGGCGTCGCGGCGGTCGCGCTCTTCCTGGCCGGTCCCTTGTTCATCCAGCTCGGCCTGATCGAGCCCTTCACCGGCTTCCAGATCTTCCTGCTCGGCGGACTGCTCGGGCTGCTCGCGCTCGCGAGCGGCGTGCTCGGCCTCTTCTTCACGCGGCCCGCCGCCTATCGCGAAGGCCGCCGTCGCGCGCTCGTCGGCACCGTGCTCGGCGCGCTCGTCACTGCCGCGATCCTGATGGGCGCGCGCGGCGGCAGGGGCGTCCCGGCGATCAACGACATCACGACGAATCCGGACGATCCGCCGGCCTTCGCCTCCGACCCGTGGAAGCACGGGCGCGACATGCGGTACCCGGCCGGCTTCACCGAGCAGCAGCGCGCCGGCTACCCGGACCTCGCGCCGATCGTCGTGCCGCTGCCTCCCGCCGCAGCGCTCGAGCGCGTGGCCTCGCTCTTCGCGTCGAACGGCTGGGTGGTGACGCAGAAGGACCCAGTCTCCAACACGCTCACCGGCACCGGCACGTCGCGCCTGTTCAAGTTCGTCGACGACATCGTCGTGCGCGTGCGGCCGCAGGACGGCGGCTCGGTCGTCGACATGCGCTCGAAGTCGCGCGTCGGCAAGGGCGACATGGGCGCCAACGCCGCGCGCATCCGCAAGCTGACCGCGGAGCTGAAGGGCGCCGCGAGCTAGGCTAGGAGCCCGACGGCTCCAGCGCGGCGGCGCGCGCCCAGCGGTAGTCGGCCTTGCCCGACGGCGCGCGCACGATCTGGTCCAGGAAGACGAAGCGACGCGGAAGCTTGTAGGGCGCGACGTGCGCCCGCGCGACCGCGAGCAGGCTCTCGGCGGAGCGCGCCTCGCCGGGCCGGAGCACCACGAGCGCGGTCACCTGCTGCCCGAAGCGCTCGTGCGGCGTGCCGACCACGACCGCGTCGAGCACGCCCGGGTGGTGCTTCAGCGCGTGCTCGACCTCCTCCGCGAAGACCTTCTCGCCGCCGGTGTTGATCGTGACCGAGTCGCGCCCGAGCAGGCGCAAGGTCCCGTCCGCTTCGAGAAGCGCGCGGTCGCCCGGCACCGCATAGCGCACGCCATCGATCACCGGAAAGGTGCGCTGCGTCTTCTCGCGATCGCGGTAGTAGCCGAGCGGGACCCGGCCGCGCCGGGCGAGCCAGCCCTGCTCGCCGCTGCCCGCCACGACCGGCCCCGACAGATCCTCGCGCAGCACCAGGTTGTCCTGCGCCATCTCGAAGTCGCCAGTCGTCGCGCGCGCGCCTCGCTGTGTCACCTGGATCGCCTGGCTGCCGCTCTCCGACGAGCCGAGGTTGTCGGTGATCCGCACCTGCGGCAGCCGCTCGAGCAGCTCCTGCTTCAGCGCGGCCGTGAGGATCGCGCCGCCCGAGCCGATCACCTCGAGCGACGAGAGGTCGTAGTCGCGCTCGCGCAGCGCGTCGAGGAGCGGGCGCGCGAAGGCATCACCGACGAGCGTCAGGGTGGTGATGCGCTCGCGCACGACCGTCTGCCAGATGTCGTGGGGGTCGAGTTGGCGCGGCTTCGACTGCACCACGACGGTCCCGCCGAGCGCCCACATCGTGAAGGCGGCCCAGTGCGCGGCGCCATGCATGAAGGGCGGCGCGGGCAGCGCGCGGTGGCGCCCGCGCTCGGCGCGCGAGACGATCGCTTCCAGCGAGCCGACCGGGCGCGCGTAGATCGCCGCGCGGAAGATGTCCTCCTGGCGCCACATCACGCCCTTGGGCATGCCCGTCGTGCCGCCGGTGTAGAGCACGTAGAGGTCGTCGGGCGAGAGGTCCCGCGGCGGCTCGGGCACGGCGGCCGCCAGCGCCGCCTCGTACTCGACTGCGCCCGGCAGCAGCGGCTCGTTCGACTCGTCGGCGACCTGGATCCACAGCAGGAGTCCGGGAAGGCGCGAGCGGATGCGCGCCAGCACCGGCGCGAAGCAGGCGTGGTAGATCACGCCGCGCGCGCGCGAGTTCTCGAAGAGATAGAGGAGCTCCTCCTCCACGTAGCGGTAGTTCACGTTGATCGGCACGGCGCGCGCCTTGTACGCGCCGAGCATCGACTCGAGATACTCGTTGCCGTTGTAGAGGTAGAGCGCGACGTGCGGCTGGCCCGACTCCCAGTTCTCGAGCTGCGCGCGCTCGGCCGAAGGACTCCCGAGCCGGCTCCGCAGGTACGCACCGAGGCGACGCGAGCGATCCGTCACGTCGCGCCACGAGAGCCGGCGGTCGCGGAAGACGAGGCACTCGCGTTCCGGCACGCGCGCCGCGATCGCCTCGTGGATGGCCGCCAGATTGAACATCTCGCGCGTCTCCGGAGGCGCAGGGGGTATCGCGGAGGCCCCGCGCTGTCGAGCGCTCGAATCAGATCCGGAAGTGGCGCAGCGCCACGAGCGCCTCGAGCGTCGCCTCGACGCGCTCCTCGGCCGGCGCGACCACCAGCCCGAAGCCGCCGTCGGCCGACTGCTCCGCGCGCAGCGCCGCGCAGAGGTCGTCCTGCGCGATGCGTGCGCCCGGCATCGCGTGCGCGTCGCAGGAGGCGTAGACGCGCGCGGTGCGGACCGCATCGAAGGCGCGCGCGCGGAAACCCCGTTCGAGCTCGCGCCCGCACCACTGGAGCACGGCATCGGACTCCGCGTGCGGCGCATTGGCGAAGAAGAGCGCGTAGGCGGCGAGGCTCTCGTAGCGAAAGCCCTGGACGCGCTCGGGCGCGAAGTGGCGCGCCAGGAAGTCGCCGGCGCCGTCGAGCAGCTCGGGCCGCGCGAAGGGCGTCTTCGCCAGCAAGCCCGCCGCCATGCCGGTGTAGA